>ERZ724516.1381-NODE-1381-length-14311-cov-8.115460_pt1 | contig 14311 bp, 16 predicted proteins | sample MGYA00376049_ERZ724516 | MGnify/ENA primary metagenome ERZ724516 (study PRJEB28724, sample SAMN07190886) | activated sludge metagenome | isolation source: activated sludge of sewage treatment plant in Hong Hong | place: USA: Christiansburg, Virginia | collected... | reverse complement strand
GCAACCACTCGGCGACCCACCTGCTGCACAAGGCGCTGCGCGAAGTGCTCGGCGACCATGTCCAGCAGAAGGGTTCGCAGGTCGATCCGGACAAGACGCGCTTCGACTTCGTGCACAACCAGCCGATGACCGACGCCGAAATCCGCAAGGTCGAGAACATCGTCAATGCCGAGATCCTCGCCAACAGCGCCACCGAAACCCGCGTCCTGCCCATCGCCGAAGCCCAGAAACTCGGCGCCATGATGCTTTTCGGCGAAAAGTACGGTGACGACGTGCGCGTGCTCGACATCGGTTCCTCGCGCGAACTGTGCGGCGGCACCCACGTATCACGCACCGGCGACATCGGCCTCTTCAGCATCAGCGCCGAGGGCGGCGTCGCCGCCGGCGTACGGCGGGTCGAGGCGGTCACCGGCGACAACGCGCTGCACTACATGCAGGACATGGAAACCGCGCTCGGCGGCGTCGCCGGAACACTGAAGGTGTTGCCCAAGGATGTGCCGGCCCGCGTCAGCGCCGTACTTGACCAGGTGCGCAGGCTGGAACGCGAACTGGCTGCGCTCAAGGGCAAGCTGGCCTCGGCGCAGGGCGACGACATGCTGGCGCAGGCGGTCGACGTCAAGGGTGCCAAGGTACTGGCCGCCAGGCTGGAGGGCGCCGACATCAATACGCTGCGCGAGACTATGGACAAGCTCAAGGACAAGCTGAAATCGGCCGCCGTCGTGCTGGCCTCGGTCGTTGACGGCAAGGTGACGCTGATCGCCGGCGTCACTGCCGACCTGACCGGCAAGGTCAAGGCCGGTGACCTGGTCAACATGGTCGCCCAGCAGGTCGGCGGCAAGGGCGGCGGGCGCCCGGACATGGCGCAGGCCGGCGGCACACAGCCGGAAAACCTGGTGGCAGCGCTCGCGTCGGTGACATCCTGGGTTGAAGGCCGGCTGTGAGGAAGGCCTTGGCCGGCATGCTGCTGGGGCTGGCGGTCGCCGGCATTGCGGCGGCCGAACTGGACCGTACGCCGCTCGAGGCAGTTACGGTCGACGGCGAAAGAGTGCGACTTTTCCCCAACGGCCGCTGGGAATACGTCGATGCCGCCAAGGCGGTCGCGGCGCAGCAGGCGGCGGCCAAGTACCCGGAAAACCAGACGCGCCCCGCGGACGCCCAGGGCGGCCTGTTCGGCGTCGGCCGTACCATCATGCCGGGCGACAAGGATTACAACCGGGGTTCGCTGAACCCCAAGCTGCGCTGACGGACGGTGGGCGCTTATCGCTACTGCCCGCAATGCGGGCGTGATCTCGAGTTGCGCGATTCGGGTGGCCTGGCCCGTCCGACTTGCGTGGCCGAGGCCTGCGGTTTCGTGCATTGGGACAATCCGGTGCCGGTGGTCGCGGCGCTGGTCGAACTCGACGGGCGCATCGTGCTGGCGCGCAATGTTGCCTGGCCGGATAAATCCTTCGGGCTGGTTACCGGTTTTCTCGAACGCGATGAGGTGCCGGAAGCGGCCGTGGCGCGCGAGGTGGCCGAAGAACTCGGGCTGGCGACGATCAGCAGCAGCCTGATCGGCCTCTATCCCTTCCCGCAGATGAACCAGCTGATCATCGCGTACCACGTCGTGGCCAGCGGACACATCGTGCTCAACGAGGAACTGGCCGAGATCCGGTTGTTCGCTCCCGACCGGCTCAAGCCCTGGGATTTCGGGACCGGGTTGGCGGTCCGCGACTGGCTGGCGGCACGCCTGTCCTGAGCGTGGCCCCGGCTTACCGAGGAGGCTGGCGCAGGTCCTGCACGGATTCGCTTTCGCGGATCACTTCGCCCTCGATGACGTAGCCATCGGCCGGCCGTTGCTGCGCCTGCTGTTGCATCTGATCCTGCATCTGCTTGCGCACGGCGCGCGTCTTCCACCACAGCCAGCCGCCGAGCAGGACGGCGGCTACCGCGATCACCGCCAGCGCGGCGAGCGAGAACATGAAAGCGAGGATGGTGGCGATGACGGCGCCGACGAAGCCGAGCACCCGCCCGGCAAGGCCAGCGGGTTGCCGGGAATGACCGGCATTGAACTGACGGAATTGCTGCTGCTGTTCGCTCATGACGCTCGTTTCGCCTTTCGCTTTCGGGTGACAAGCTTGCAGTCTAGCGAAAATTGGCCGGGGCCCGTGTGTGCGCGTGTCCCATTTTTGTAACAGTCTTGCCTTGAAAACTGTGCGCGGGAGGGCCAAGATATGAAAATTGGCTTTGCCGGCCGCCCGATCCGCTGGCCCTCGAAAGATTCACTTCAGGAGAATTCCATGGCGCACCCCCTCGCCGGCCAGCCGGCCCCCACCGCCAGCCTCACCGATATCCCGGCGCTGCTCGCCGCCTACCACCGTGACCTTCCGGACCTCGCCGATCCGGCGCAGCGCGTCGCCTTCGGCACCAGCGGCCACCGTGGCAGCGCGCTGAATCGCAGCTTCAACGAGGCGCACATCTTCGCCATCGCCCAGGCGGTCGCCGAATACCGCGCCGGGGCGGGCATCACCGGGCCGCTGTTCCTCGGCATGGACACCCATGCCCTGTCCACGCCGGCGCAGCGCACGACCCTCGAGGTGCTCGCCGCCAATGGCGTCGAAGTCCGCTTCCAGGCCGATGGCGGCTTCACGCCCACGCCGGTCATTTCGCACGCCATCCTCGGGTACAACGCCGGACGGACGGCGGGCCTCGCCGACGGCATCGTCATCACCCCCTCGCACAATCCGCCGCAGGATGGCGGCATCAAGTACAACCCGCCGCACGGCGGGCCGGCCGACACCGACGTCACCGGCTGGGTCGAGCGCCGCGCCAACGAACTCCTCGCCGACGGCAACCGTGGCGTCAAGCGCGTGACTTACGAACATGCGCTGGCGGCGCCGACGACCAGCGCGGTCGGCCTGATGAGCGGCTACATTTCCGACCTCGGCAGCGTCATCGACATGGAAGCGATCCGCCGCGCCGGCCTGCGCATCGGCGTCGATCCCATGGGCGGCGCCGCGGTGGCGTACTGGAAGCCGATCGCCGAGCATTACGGGCTCGACCTCACCGTCGTCAACCCGGCGGTCGATCCGGCCTTCGCCTTCATGACCCTCGACCACGACGGCAAGATCCGCATGGACTGCTCCAGCCCGTATGCCATGGCCAGCCTCGTCGCGCTCAAGGACCGCTTCGCCATCGCCTGGGGCAACGACGCCGACGTCGACCGCCACGGCATCGTTACGCCCTCGCTCGGCCTGATGAACCCCAACCACTACCTCGCCGTCGCGATCAATTACCTGCTCGCCCATCGCCCGCAGTGGTCGGCCACCGCCGCCGTCGGCAAGACCCTGGTGTCGAGCGGCCTGATCGACCGCGTCGTCGCCGGGCTGGGCCGCCGCCTGCTCGAAGTCCCGGTCGGCTTCAAGTGGTTCTCGGCCGGCCTGCTCGACGGCAGCATCTGCTTCGGTGGCGAGGAGAGCGCCGGCGCCAGCTTCCTGCGCCGCGACGGCAGCGCATGGACCACCGACAAGGACGGCATCATCCTCGGCCTGCTCGCCGCCGAGATCACCGCCGTCACCGGCAAGGACCCCGGTCAGCACTACCTGGAGCTTGCCGCCCGCTACGGCACGCCGTACTACGTGCGCCTCGACGCCCCCGCCAGCCCCGCGGAAAAGGCCGCTTTCAAGCAGTTGACCGCAGAACGTGTGAGCGCCGCCACGCTGGCCGGCGAACCCATCGTCGCCCGGCTGACGCGCGCCGCCGGCAACGATGCGCCGATCGGCGGCCTCAAGGTGGCGACCGAAAACGGCTGGTTCGCCGCCCGGCCGTCGGGCACCGAGGATATCTACAAGATCTACGCCGAAAGCTTCAAGAGCGCCGCGCACCTGCAGCAGGTCGTGGCCGAGGCGAAGGAGATCGTTTCAAGGGCGCTGGCGGGGTGAGCGCGTTTAAGCGTTGGGCGAGTTTTTGGGGCGATGACGACTTTGCGTTTAGGCTTTTAATGCGAGCTTGGCCCCTTTGGCCCTTGAAAACAATGGAGCGCTTATGCTAAATGGAATTGTTACAGCATGCTGAACTTCGATCTCCGCTTTGCTTTGTATGTAGCGCTCTCTTCGGCTATTTGGCTCGCTGGATGCTCTGACAAAGAGGGCAAAGGCATGGAGGGAACGTCGGTTCCGAAATCAGAAGCAGCATTTCAGGATGAAACAAGGAAAATTGCCAGTCAGTTCAAGCAGCAAAGTGAGCCTAAGTGCATTGCTAACAATGCTCAAATGCTTACTGAATTCGATAAGCTGTATGCCCGTAAGCAATTCGATCCTGCCGCCGACCTGGTGCGGGAATGTGCAAATGCGCGAGGAGGCGAGTTTCGAGAACTGTTAAAGAAGGCTGAAATTGCTGGCTTCGAAACCGTAATCAATGACTCCAGGGGCTCTGCATACAGCCGATTGGCAAGCCTTAATGCGTATGAACGAGCCTACCCAGAACAAGTCCAAAAATACGTAGCTCTACGCCATCATTTGGTTGAAAGTAACGCTAACGAAATGCGCAAGGAGGAATCAAGGGCAGCCAATGGTAGGAAGTCTCAGCAGGAGCTATCAGGCGGTGTGAATCCGAATGCACCAGCCCAAGAATGGAGGACATCAAGGGGTTCTGAGAGGCTCGACTATGCCGTAATGGCTTCCGTCATGTGTCAATCCCGTAACTGTGGGGCGGGGCAGATCAAGGCGTGCATAGATGAAGTAACCCGCCCTCCCACTCCGCCTGGACTGTCATCGATGACAATTGGTGAATTGGCAATAAACTGCATAAAGATATTGAAGTCGCAGCAATAGTTGTTGCGCGGGGCGGGAATGTGTCCCGAATTTTGTGTAAACAGGGTTTCGGTTAAATGCTGTTCAATTCAAAGGGGCCAGGGTCGCTTTTCACAAGGTGAAGTCATACTCCACGTGGAGACCGCCGGGCATCGTCAAGGCCAGCTGACAAGCTGCGTGGCGGGACGGCAGGCAGCCGAGTCTTCCGCTTCCCCTCGGCTCAGAACGGCAGTTCGACCCCCGGCCAAACCGCGCTGATCGCTGCGCGGAAATCGTCCTGGATGCGCGCCAGCGCGGCGGCGTTGTCGGCTTCGAAGCGCAGGACGACGACCGGGGTCGTGTTCGACGGGCGTGCGAGGCCGAAGCCGTCGGGGTATTCGACGCGCAGGCCGTCGATGGTGATCCGCTCGGTCGCGCCGGTGAAGCGGCCTTCGGCCTTGAGCTGGTCGATCAGCGCGAAGGGCTCGCCTTCGGCCATCTTGAGGTTGAGTTCCGGGGTCGACGGCGAATCGGGCAGCGTTTTCAGCGGCGCGCTGACGTCGGCGCTGCGCGAGAGGATTTCGAGCAGGCGGGCGCCGGCGTAGAGGCCGTCGTCGAAGCCGTACCAGCGTTCCTTGAAGAAGGTGTGGCCGGACATCTCGCCGGCCAGCGGGGCGCCGCTCTCCTTAAGCTTGGCCTTGACCAGTGCGTGGCCGGTGTTCCACATCAACGGCTGGCCGCCGTGCTCCCTGATCCACGGGGCGAGCAGGCGGGTGCACTTGACATCGTAGATGATCTGGCCGCCGGGCACGCGCGCCAGCACGTCGGCGGCGAAGAGCATCAGCTGGCGGTCGGGGTAGATGATCTCGCCGTCCTTGGTGACCACGCCGAGGCGGTCGCCGTCTCCGTCGAAGGCGATGCCGATCTCGGCGTCGGTCTCCGCGAGGGCGCGGATGACGTCGGCCAGGTTCTCCGGCTTGGACGGGTCGGGGTGGTGGTTGGGGAAGTTGCCATCGACCTCGCAGAACAGCGGCACGATGTCGCAGCCGAGGCGCTTGAACAGTTCGGGCGCGACCGCGCCGGCGACGCCATTGCCGCAGTCCATGACGATTTTCAGCGGGCGCGCCAGCTTGACGTCGCTGACGATCCGCTCGATGTAGGCCGGGACCACGTCGGCGCTACGCCGCTCGCCCTTGCCGTGCTTCAGGTCGCCACCCTCGGCGCGCGCCTTGAGTTGCTGGATGGCGTCGAGCGCCAGCGTCGTGCCGCCGATGACCATCTTCAGACCGTTGTAGTCGGGCGGGTTGTGGCTGCCGGTGACCGAGACACAGGAGTTGCACCCCAACTCGTAGGCGGCGAAGTAGGTGACCGGGGTCGGCACGCAGCCGACGTCGATGGCGTCGCAGCCGGCGGCGCAGATGCCGTCCATCAGCGCGCCGGCCAGTTCGGGGCCGGACAGGCGGCCGTCGCGGCCGACGGCGATCGCCGCCTGGCCCTGCTCGAGCGCCAGCGAGCCGAGGGCGTGGCCGATGCGGCGGACGACGTCGGCAGTCAGCGACTTGCCGACGATGCCGCGGATGTCGTAGGCCTTGAAGATTTCTGCGGGAAGCTGGGTCATGGTGTTTGCTCAGGAAGTTTCGTGGGTGAAGAAGTGCAGGAGGCGTTGCGGCAGCCAGTCCAGGTTGCCCGGGAAGGCGCCGCTGACGAAGCCGACATGGCCGCCGCCGGCCGGGTACTCGAGGCGGACGCTGGGGCTGACTTCGCTGGCGGTCGGCAGGTAGCGGGCCGGCAAAAACGGGTCATTTTTCGCGTTTACCGCAAGCGCCGGGATCGTTATTGATTTGAGCCAGGGCTTGGCAGAACACTTTTCCCAGTAATCGGCGGCACTGGCGAAGCCGTGCATCGGCGCGGTGACGGCGTCGTCGAATTCGTAGAGGTTGATCGCCCGCTGCATGCGTTCCTCGTCGAACAAGCCCGGAAACAGGCGCAGGCGGGCGGCTGACGCGAGCTTCATGGTGTTCAGGAAATGGCGGGTATAGACGCGATTGAAACCGCGCGCCAGGTGGTGGCCGCAGGCGGTCAGGTCGAGCGGGGTGCAGATTGCGGCGACGCCGGTCACCACCGCGCCGGCGGCGCTACCCTGTTCGCCGGCCCACTTGAGCAGGGTGTTGCCGCCCAGCGAGACGCCCGCAGCGTGGAGCTTGCGGCCGTCGTTGGCGGCCAGCAGCCGTTTCAGGATCCAGTCGACTTCCTCGGCGTCACCGGAATGGTAGGCGCGCGGCCGGCGATTGAGTTCGCCCGAGCAGCCGCGAAAGTGGGGCATCACGAAGCGCCAGCCGATGTCCTTGCAGGCGAGGGCCGTGGCGACGGCGTAATGACTGCGTGCACTGCCTTCGAGTCCGTGGAAGAGGACGAGGAGGGGGGCATCGGGCGGGCCGTCGAGGAAGTCGGCGTCGATGAAATCGCCGTCCGGTGTATCCCAGCGCTCGCGCCGCAGCTTGAGCGGGCGCGGCTTGATCATCAACGGCCAGATGGTCTGGGCGTGTCCGCCCGGCAGCCAGGCCGGTGCCCGGTACGGCTTGGCGGCCATGGTCAATGCAGGGTGTGCGGCACGGCGTCGGCCATCGCCTGGTGGCTGTCGTCCGCCGCCGAGGCGTGGCGGCTGACCAGACGCCAGCCGTGCGCGCCGCGCGCATAGACGTGGGTGACGTGCAGCGGGCCGTGCGGCCCCGGGTCGTCGCCGACGAAGAGGATTTCGGTGAGGTGATGGATGGCCAGCACCGAGCCCTGCCAGTGGGTCAGCGGCTCGGCCTGCACGCGCAGCTTGGCGTTGGCGAAGATGCCGCGCCAGCTCTCGCGGATCGGCACGATGCCTTGCAGTCGGACGCCGGTCGGGTGGACGCACAGGGTTTCCTCGTCCTCGGCCCAGAGTTGCATCAGCAGGTCGGCATCCCCTTTGAGTACGGCTTCGTAAAAGGCCTGCTCGACATCTTCGGGTGAGGCGAAATTGGCGGGTTTGCTCATGCGGCGCTCCGTTTCAGGCAGGCGGCGAAGACCTGCTCGGGCAAGAGTTTATTGAGACAGTCGAGGTGGCCCAGCGGGCATTCGCGCTTGAAGCAGGGGCTGCAGTCGAGCTCGAGGCTGAGGATGTCGGCCTGGTTCGAGAGCGGCGGCGTGAAGCCCGGCGACGATGAGCCGTAGAGGGTGACCAGCGGGCGGTCTAGCGCGGCGGCGACATGCATAAGCCCGGAGTCGTTGCAGACGACAAGGTCGGTGAGCGCCAGCAGGTCGACGGCCTGGCCGAGCGAGGTGGCGCCGCACAGGTTGCGGCAGAGGCCGGGGGCGAGCTGCGCGATTTCTTCGGCGACGGCGTGGTCCTTGGGAGACCCGAACAGCCAGATGGCGTAGCCGGCCGCGGCCAGTTGCTGTGCCAGGGTGGCGAAGTGCCGCGCCGGCCAGCGCTTGGCCGGGCCGTATTCGGCGCCGGGGCAGAAGGCGGCGATGCGCGGCGGGCGCTCAAGGCCGAGTTCGGCCAGCGTCCTTGCCTGGTCGGCTGCGGTCGACCGGATTTTTGGGTGTGAAACGGGCCGGGGCAGGGGCGCCCCGGGGGTTTCGGCGAGCTGGGCAAAACGCTCTACCATCAGCGGCAGTGCGGCCTTGTCGAGGGTGTGGCGGACGTTGATCAGGCCGACGCGCGATTCGCCGGTGAAGCCGATGCGCTTCGGGATTCCGGCCATGAAGGGCAGCAACGCCGACTTCAGCGAATTGGGGAGGACATAGACGGCGTCGTAGTTGCGGCCGGCCAGTTCCCGGGCGAGGCGCCAGCGCTTCTGCAGCGACAGTTGCCCATGGCCGAAGGGGCTGTCGACGACCTCGCGGATTTCGTCCATGCGCTGCAGGACCGGGGCGACCCAGGACGGCGCCAGGGCATCGAGCTGCAGGTCGGGATGCCGGGCATGCAGCCGCACAAAAAGCGGCTGCGCCATGATGGTGTCGCCTATCCAGGAAGGAGCGACGATCAGCGCCTTCGTCATGCGCAAGTGGCGGACCGGCAGCCCGCCGCCGGATCAGTGATGGCCCTTGGGCGCTTCGCCCGTGAATACGTATTTGGTGCTGCAGTAGGGGCAGACCGCTTCGCCGGTCTTGAGTACATCGAGGAAGACGCGCGGGTGCTGGCACCAAAGCGGCGAGCTCGGCTGCGGGCAGTGCAGCGGCAGGTCGTGGGCGGTAAGTTCCACGGTACGGTTGTCGGACATCTTGATCTCCCTGAACTTAGATGTAGGCCAGCCAGCCGTCGTGCTGGGCGGAACGGCCATTGACCACGTCGAAATACTTGGCCTGGATCTGGGCGGTGATCGGGCCGCGGCGGCCGATGCCGATCTGGCGGCCGTCGAGTTCGCGGATCGGCGTCACTTCGGCGGCGGTGCCGGTGAAGAAGGCTTCGTCGCAGCAATACACTTCGTCGCGGGTGATGCGCTTTTCCTGGACCGAAAGGCCCAGTTCCTCGGCGATCTGCAGCACCGTGGCGCGGGTGATGCCTTCCAGGCAGGAGGTCAGGTCCGGCGTGAACAGTTTGCCCTTCTTGACGATGAACAGGTTTTCACCGGCCCCTTCGGCGACGTAGCCTTCAGGGTCGAGCAGCATCGCCTCGTCGTAACCTTCGTTGGTCACTTCGTTGTTGGCCAGGATCGAGTTGATGTAATGGCCGGACGCCTTGGCGCGCACCATCGAGATGTTCACGTGGTGGCGGGTGTAGCTCGACACTTTGACGCGGATGCCGCGCTCGAGGCCTTCCTCTCCCAGGTAGGCGCCCCAAGGCCAGGCGGCGATGGCGACATGCACCTTGGCGCCCTTCGGGGAGACGCCCATCTTTTCCGAGCCGTAGAAGGCGATCGGACGCAGGTAGCCGGCCTCGAGGTTGTTGGCGCGCAATACTTCCTTGTGGGCCTCGTTGATGGTCGCCTTGTCGTAGGGCATGGCCATCTGGAAAATGTGGGCGGAATTGAACAGGCGGTCGGTATGGTCTTCGAGACGGAAGATCGCGGTGCCGCGCTCGGTCTTGTAGGCACGGACGCCCTCGAAGACGCTCATGCCGTAGTGCAGCGAGTGCGTGAGGACGTGGGTGGTCGCCTCGCGCCAGGGCACAAGCTTGCCATCCTGCCAAATAAATCCGTCGCGGTCCGACATGGACATGGTCGATTCTCCGTGTTGCGCGTGTGAAAGCTCATAATTCTAGCCCAAATCAACGGGTAAAATAGCGCCTTTGCCGTTTGAGCCTTCCATGGTCTGGAAACCCAATGTCACTGTTGCCGCCATCGTCTACCGCGACGGCAAGTTCCTGCTGGTCGAGGAGGAAACCGACGCCGGTCTCGCCTTCAACCAGCCGGCCGGCCACCTCGAGGAGGGCGAGTCGCTGGTCGCTGCCGTGGTCCGCGAAACGCTGGAAGAGACGGCCTACCATTTCAGGCCGACGCACCTGGTTGGTATATATAACTGGCAGCACCCGACGAAAGGCGTCACCTACCTGCGCTTTGCCTTCGCCGGCGAACTGCGTGGCTGGGATGCCGGGCGCAAGCTGGACGAAGGCATCGTCGGCGCTCGCTGGCTGACCCTTGACGAAATCAAGGCGACGCAGGAACGCCACCGCAGCCCGCTGATCCTGCGCTGCATCGAGGACCTGCTGGCCGGAAAATCCTTCCCGCTCGAACTGCTGGTGCATTACGACTGATGGTCGGGCGCTTGCTGTCCCTGCTGATCCTGGTTGCGGCCGGGTTCGCCGTCGCCGACGAGTCGGTGCCGATCTGCTATGGCTACGGCTGCATCGCCCAAGCGCAGATCCGCTTCAGCGATGCGCAGCTAGACGAAGTGGGCCGCCAGCTCGCGCTTGCGGTCGACGCCGAAAACGAGCGCAAATTGCTGGGCGCCGCGATCGGCCGGCTCTACGGCTGGGCCGGCGAGCAGTCGGACATCAGGAACGATCGGGGCGGCAACTATGCCGACGGCCACGCGCCCGGGAGAATGGACTGCATCGATCACTCGACGTCTACGACGCGCCTGCTGCGCTTGCTCGAAGCCCGAAACTACCTGCGCTGGCATCGCGTGCTGGAGCCGGCGGTGAGGAACTGGGCGCTGGTTTTCCCGGCGCACTGGTCGGCGGTGATCGAGGAAAAACGGGGTGGCGCGGTGTCGCAATTCGTCGTCGACAGCTGGTTCGTCGATAATGGGCAGCCGGCGGTGATCTTGCCGCTGGCCGACTGGAAGAAGGGGGCGGGGCCCGATGTCTGAAAAAACGGTGGTGGTCGGCTTGTCCGGCGGGGTCGACTCCTCGGTGGCGGCGCTGTTGCTGAAGCGCCAGGGCTGGAAGGTGATCGGCCTATTCATGAAGAACTGGGAAGACGACGACAGCGAGGAGTACTGCTCGTCGCGCCAGGACCTGGTCGACGTGATGAGCGTCGCCGACTGCATCGGCATCGACGTCGAGGTGGTCAACTTCGCCGCCGAGTATCGCGAGCGTGTCTTCGCCGAATTCCTGCGCGAGTACCAGGCCGGGCGGACGCCGAATCCGGACGTGCTGTGCAACTCCGAAATCAAGTTCAAGGCGTTCCTCGATTACGCCATGAAGATGGGCGCCGACCGGATCGCGACCGGCCACTACGCTGGCGTGCGCGAGTTCGACGGCAAGTTCCAGTTGCTCAAGGCCGAGGACGGCACCAAGGACCAGAGCTATTTCCTCTACCGCCTGAACCAGGCGCAGCTGTCGAAGACGCTGTTCCCGCTGGCCGGCATCTACAAGCGCGAGGTGCGCAAGATCGCCGAGGCCGAAGGCCTGCACGTCGCCGCCAAAAAGGACTCGACTGGCATCTGCTTCATCGGCGAGCGGCCGTTCAAGGACTTTCTTTCCCGCTACCTGCCGCCGAAACAGGGCGAAATCCGCCGCCTCGACGACGGCAAGGTGCTTGGCGAGCACGATGGTCTCATGTACCACACGCTCGGCCAGCGCAAGGGCCTGCATATCGGCGGCCTGAAAGAGAAGGGGCAGCCGGGCGGTGGCGACCATGACGCCTGGTTCGTCGCCGGCAAGGACATGGAAAAAAACGTGCTCCACGTCGTGCAGGGGCACGACCATCCGGCGCTATTCAGGAGCAGTCTGGTGGCCGAGCAACTGTCGTGGATTTCGGGCGAGGCGCCGCATACGCACTGGGTTTACACCGCCAAGCCGCGCTACCGGACCGCCGACCAGCCCTGTGAAGTCGAGCGCGTCGATGGCGAGACCTGTGAAATCAACTTCGCCGAACCGCAGTGGGCGCTGACGCCCGGGCAGTCGGTCGTACTCTACGAGAGCCGCGTCTGCCTCGGGGGCGGGGTGATCCGGTGATCGCCGCGCGCACTACCGTTCAATCTTCAACCTTTTCTTAGGCGTCATCGTGTCCGATCGTCTCGCAGTCTTGCCGCAGTACTTCATTCCCAAGCAGGCCCTGACCATGCTCGCCGGCCGACTGGCCGGCGCCCGCGCCGGCGGGCTGACGACCAGCACGATCCGCTGGTTTGTCGGGCGCTACGGGGTCAACATGGCCGAAGCGGCCAATCCCGACATCGCCAGCTACGCGAGTTTCAACGAGTTCTTCACGCGCCCGCTGCGCGACGGCGTCCGGCCACTGGCAACTGCCGACTTCATCTGCCCGGTCGACGGGGCGATCAGCCAGTTCGGCGTCATCGAGCGCGATCAGATATTCCAGGCCAAGGGCCACAGCTATTCGACCACCGCGCTGGTCGGTGGCGATTCCGAACTGGCCGGACAATTCGCCGATGGCAGCTTCGCCACGCTCTACCTCAGCCCGCGCGACTACCACCGCATCCACATGCCCTGCGCCGGGCGGCTGACCCGGATGATTCACGTACCGGGCGAGCTGTTCTCGGTCAATCCGACGACAGCACGGGGCGTGCCCGGCCTCTTCGCGCGCAACGAGCGGGTGGTCTGCGTCTTCGATTCGGAATTCGGGCCCTTTGTACTTACGCTGGTCGGCGCGACCATCGTCGGCAGCATGGCGACCGTCTGGCATGGCGTCGTCAATCCGCCGCGCCCGGGCCGGCTGCGCGACTGGCGCTATGGCGACCAGCAACTCGAGTTCGCTCAAGGCGCCGAAATGGGCCGCTTCCTGCTGGGCTCGACGGTCGTCATGCTATTTCCCAAGGGGGCTTTGCAGAAATTCAATCCGGCGTGGGCGCCGGGGCGCGCAATTCGCCTGGGCGAGGTGATGGGGACAGCGTCCGCCCGATAAAAAGGGCGCCAGCGGCGCCCCTTGGTGTCTCGGCCTGACTGCTGGTCAGTCGTGCGGAGCGGTGTCTGCAAACGACGGGCGCTGCATCACCTTGGCGTAAAGCTTGTTCAGGTTGGGGTGCGCCTTCTGCCACTCGATGTCGGCGAAGCGGAAGCACAGGTAGCCCAGCGCCGTGCCGACGGCGATGTCGGCCAGCGAGAAGTGGGTGCCCATGCAGTAAGGCTTGTCGCCCAGTTCCGCCGCCATGAACTCGAGGCTGCGGGTGATCTTGTCGCGCTGGCGGGCGACCCAGTCCGGGTTCTGCTGGGCCGGCGGGCGCTTGGCTTCGAGGAAGGCCGTCGCGGCGGCGTCGCAGAGGCCGTCGGCAACCGCTTCCCAGCGCTTGACCTCGGTGCGCTCGCGGTTGGATGCGGGAAACAGCTTGTTGTTCGGCGCGGCATTGTCGATGTATTCGACGATCACGCGCGAGTCGAACAAGGGGGTGTCATCGTCGATCACCAGCACGGGAATCTTGCCCAGCGGATTGATGCCTGGCACGGCAGTCGCGGGGAGCCAGGGGGAGTCGATGACGAAATCGTATTCGATTTTCTTTTCGGCCAGGACGGCGCGCACTTTGCGCACGAACGGGCTGGTATGGGAGCCGATCAGTTTCATCGCATGCTCTTCGATTTGGGGAAGCAGATTATAGCGTATGGCGCACTCCTTGGTCCGGCAGGTAAAATCACAGGCTTACCGAAAAGGACGTGGCCATGACTTTCAATCCCCTGACTGCACTTTCCCCGCTCGATGGCCGCTATGCCGGCAAGGTCGATGCCCTGCGCGAGCATTTCTCCGAGTTCGGCCTGATCCGTGCCCGCCTGAAGGTGGAAATCGAATGGCTGAAAGCGCTCGCCGCCGAGCCGCATTTCACGGAAATCGCCCCTTTTTCGCCGTCGACCGTGGCAGCGCTCGATGCGCTGGTCGCCAACTTCAGCGTCGAGCAGGCAGCCGAGGTGAAGGCCGAGGAGGCTGTCACCAACCATGACGTCAAGGCGCTGGAATACTGGATCAAGAAGAACACCAAGGGCAATGCTGAAGTGACCAAGGTCAGCGAATTTATCCACTTCGCCTGCACCTCGGAAGACATCAACAACCTGTCGCACGCGCTGATGTGCCAGGGCGCCCGCGAACAGGCCATGCTGCCGGCGCTCGACAAGGTTATCGCCCGTCTCAAGGAACTGGCCCACGTCAACGCCGAAGTGCCGATGATGAGCCGCACGCACG
>ERZ724516.1380-NODE-1380-length-14315-cov-4.907854_pt1 | contig 14315 bp, 10 predicted proteins | sample MGYA00376049_ERZ724516 | MGnify/ENA primary metagenome ERZ724516 (study PRJEB28724, sample SAMN07190886) | activated sludge metagenome | isolation source: activated sludge of sewage treatment plant in Hong Hong | place: USA: Christiansburg, Virginia | collected... | reverse complement strand
AAAGGGGCAGCATCCAAAAATTGTAACTGGTACAAAAGGAGATGGAGAGGATTTCACAGACCTTCCTTTTTTCTTAGATGAAGCCATAAAAACTAAATCTAACTATAATCGTCCTACAGAAAGGGAAGTATTACAGCTTATTCAAAATAGTAACAGAAAAGGAATTAATCAGGAAGAAGATGAAGCTAAAAATGAGAAGTTATCAAATCAGCTAAGCGTTCGATTTTTAAATGACCAACCTGAAGTTATTTGGGCTTGCTCTTATGTGTATTTACACCAGCATGAAGATGAGACATATGAGCCTGATTGGAGAATGCTTGACCCGTTTGGTTTTGGCGATAACGTTGCACTAAAGTTTTATATCAACAATCCAGTAAACAAACATTTATTAGAAAGTATCCATAACAGATTCGCTGATGCAAAAACATTAGGTGGTAAAATACTTGCGGATTATCAGGATCAGTTAAACAAGCTCATAGAAGAAAAGTTGCTATCCGATTTTTCAATAGGTTTCAATAGCCTAGATAAAAATTTGCAATTGTATCTTGAGACAATTATAAAGAACTTAATTCTTATTGAAAACAATAATTTCAATGACTTAGATGGAAGTGTTTCCTTCTCTCTAAATCTACAAAATGCTTTAGAAAATATCTTAAAGCAAGACAAAGAGAAAAGAGCTTCATTTTATGAAATCGTTTATACGGAATTAGATATTGATTCTTCCAAAAAGAGGAATAGTCTTATTGGGATTTACCGCCAGCGATTGTTTTCAAATAACACTCAAGTGCCTCAGCCATTATTAAACGCAAGTAGAGGCAATTTGGCTAAAGGTAATTCCCTGTTATCCTATTTAGTGTCATTCGTTCTTACTTACAATTTCGATAACAAATCTGTTCTGTTTAAAATCCTGAATGATAGAATTGAACTTTTTATAGAAGTGGCTCAACTTAGAAATGAAAAAGGCCACGGACAAACTTCAAACGAAAAGGCCCTGAAGCCCCTTTCTAAAGAAGAAGTAGAAAAATATTATGGCTTCATAAAATCATTTATAAACGACTGCATTAAATTCAATTGATATGGGAAAGAATAAAAATAGGAATAAGAATATTCCGCAAAATAACCAACCAGCTAAACAAACTCCTACAGCACCTGTAAAACCAATGCTTACAGATGAGCAGAAAATTGAGATTGAATTTAAGCAAGAGGAACTTCAATCTGTAGATCCAGTTGAACAATTAACTCCTGAATCTGAGTCTAAATTGAAAGAATCTGAAACAAAGGATGACTTGTCAAAATATTGGAACTTTGTAAAAGATATCAATAAACGCCTGGAATCTCTATTGGTGTCAACTAAGGATGAAAAGGAAAGGACAAGTAAATTAAAAGAAGAGTTAGAATCTTCAAAAAAGGAAGCCGATGGTATAAAAGCTGATTTAAAGAAGAAGCTAGAAGACTATAACAAAAAGGACAAAGAGCTTACAGAAAGGGAATTTGCTCTTGACAATGGCGAATACACTGCTGTTATTAGAAGGCTTCTTGATACAATTAAAGACACCGAACAAAAGGTGTTTACTGATACTGAAAATTTATTAAAGGAACTGTCTGCGTTTCATAAGAAAAATATTGAGGATTTTTCAGAACATATCAGTCTTAATGCTGATTTTGAAAAGCAACAGGCAGAACTTAAAAGAGAAAAGAAAAAGTTTGAAGTTGAAAAACAAATTTTCAAAGATGATTTGCAGGATGAGTTTGAAACCAAGTATTCTGAGCAGTTAACAATAAAAACCGCAGAACTAGAAAGATTACAGCGTAAAGCAAATACAATTGAGCAGGAGAATGCGAATTTAAAACAGCTTTTTGAAGACTTGCAAAATGCCTTTGAATCAACAGAGCCACAAGAAATTTTAATGCAACATTCTTTTCTGACTAAAGAATTGGAAAATCTGAAAAAGGAAATAAATGAAAGACCAGAACAATTTGAATTAGATACTAAACAAGCAAAAATTGAGGAGCTTCAGGCAAAAGTAACAGAGTATCAATCAAAGATTAATGAGGGGGAATTGCTTGAACTCAAACGTATTTTAAGCAATATGGATTCTTATGTTATAGAAATTAACGCTTACAAGAATCAAATAGAAAGTGCAAAAGTTCGGGAAGCTTCATTGAAAAAGACCATTGACGACTTATCAGTAACCATTGATCAACTTAAAGGCGAATCGACTAAAAAGGCGGATGCCTTTGAATTTGCCAAAAATTGCGATTCTGATGCCAGAAACCTTGGTTTCAATCATCTTCAAACCAAAAAGGATGCTCCTGCTAATTTGGTTGACCTATCCAGCTATGTTCAGCAATGGATGGCATTCAAGTCCGATAAACCATTTTATTATTCACTAGAAACAATCAGAATATTTCTTGCGGGTTTGCACATGTCACCAATTAGTATTTTGCAAGGAATAAGCGGAACAGGAAAAACAAGCTTGCCAAGAGAGTTTGCGAAGGCTTTGGTTTCTGACGGATATTATGTAGGTGTAGATGATGACAACCAAAATAAAGCTCCCTACAGGATATGTGCTGTTCAATCAGGTTGGAGAGACAACATGGACTTGATGGGCTATTACAATTCTTTTGAGCACAAATACAAAGAGACCGATTTCTTTAAAGCTCTATACACAGCTAATCAGCCTAAATATGCTGACACCTTATTCCTGATTATACTCGATGAAATGAATCTTTCAAGACCTGAGCACTATTTTGCTGATTTCCTATCACTGTTAGAACAATCTCCATCTGAACGTTATATTGGTCTTACAAACACGCCTAATGAAGTTTTACCGGCACTAATTAAAGGAGGTAAACTCAAGATTCCGGAAAATGTAAGATTTATTGGAACTGCAAATCATGATGAAACTACTTTAGAGTTTGCACCTAAAACCTATGACCGTTCCAATTTGATGGAAATGCCAAAGAACCATCCAGATAAAAAAGACTTTAAAACAACTGATGGTAGCTTCAATGTAAAATACAGTTGGCTGAACACAAAATTCGAAGAGGCTGAGCAAAAGCAGAAAGACTCATTCAATAAGTTCCATACTTTCATAAATTCAGATGATATGAAATTGCTCTTAATGGATAAAGGAATCGGGATTGGAAATCGTCTTGAATTTCAGGCAGAGAAGTTTATTAGCGTTTTTGTTGAATCAGGTAAGGAAAAAGAAAAGGATGTTGCAAAAGCAATTGACCATTTAATATCAAGCCGTCTTTTTAGGTCCTTGAAAAACAGATACGATTTAGATAAAGCAAACATGACAAAATTCAAGGATGATTATGTAAAACTATTTAATACTTCATTTAAGCTTCAGCCAAGTTTTGCAATTGAGTTATTAACAACAGAAATAAGTAAGAAGTAATGAATCTATATGACAGATATATAGATAAAATTGTCTTGGAAAAAGACCTGCCAAATCAAATTGATTTTGGTAGATATTGTATTATGGATAAAGACGGAGGTTTTAAGGATATTACTTATTCAAACTTCCAAACAAATAAAGCAATCAGCCAGGAATTACTTTTAGCGAAAAATAAAAGCATACAGGAAATATTCATTGATATTTCAATTGACATAGACAAAGCGGGAAATGATAATTTTAATGTAATACCATTAATCCGAAGAATCAAAAATAAATTAGGATTAAATGAGTTTGAAAAACAACTTTATGAAAAGGTTTTTCACCTCGAAGAAATATTCAGAGTGCCGCATTATTTGCTTGAAAGAGAGATAGAGAAAGTGAATGTTTCAAGGGCAAAGAGGATACCTTCTAAAAGTTATCAATACCTGGCGTCACATACAGAAGATTGGATTCATAAAAGCATTGTAAGTTTTAAACCAAGCAGAATTCTTAATGAAGAATTGGAGTTGAATTTTGATATTTATGAAAATCAACTGACCGTTGCTTTTCTTGAAAGGTGCTTGGTTTATCTTAATTCAAGGATGAAGGAAATCCAGGATATCAAATCTTTTCTATCTGAATATGAAAAACTACTTAAAAACAGAAACGACCAAAAGGGATGGTATAAAAAGATAAATAGAAATCTGAGTTTGATTGGTGCTGTTTATGAAGATGACCATTTTCATGGCAAAAGCAAAGACGGATCAACATTAACTGAAACAGAGGAAACTTTGAATCAAATCAATAAAAGGCTTTTGCTACTTCGTAAAAGTGACCTTTTCGACTTGGTAAACAAACGAGCCACACAATCTATTTCGCTTCGCAATACGAATGTATTAGTAAATCACAAACATTACAGGTATATAAAATCTTTATGGATTGAACTTGAGAAGGTGAAGCCAGAAAAAAGCGATTCGGAAAAAATCAAATTTGAACAAGATGTTTTTAAAGGACTTAGAGCTTATGGTAAAAGTCTATTTACATATATCTTAAAAAACAATTTGGAATACGAACTTAATGGGAATTATAAAAATCTAAGTGGTCAACATTTGCTTTTAAGCAAAGTAAATTTCATAGAAACAGACAAAGGAACTTTTCTACTTACGATTGGTAATTACCAAATCAAAATTGTCATTATTGGCAATGAACCTAATGTTGATGATAATCTTTACTCATCACTAAAAAGCAAGAATACTTTCGTCTTATATTTTGCTGAGCAAACAATAATAGGTAATTCAAAGCTAATTCAAATAAATCCTTTAGACCCTGATAGTATTGAACGCTTAGGTACTTTGGTCAGAAAGTTCCTTTTGATGGCATATTTAGATAATATTTTCAACGAGTATGAATTTAAACACCTTCTAAAAGATTATATAAAATATATACCAACTCAATTCATAGATTTTATCAGCTATAGTTACAAGTTTCATTCATTCCCCAAAACAAAACTATCATTTGAAGAAGTAAAAAAAGCTATTGAGAACGACTCAGTATTTAAATCCAAAAGCAGACCTGACCAGGATAACATCTTAAAAGCAATTTCTGATTTGCTTGAGGAAATAGAATTGAATGCGATTCGGCTAAAGGACGATTATTTGAACTGTTTCAATTGTGGTGAAAAACTTCATTCATTCCACATTGAAAAACTAAATTACCTCAAATGTACATCCTGCCAATGTTTGATTGATAGTTCAAATAATGAAAAAATAATTCTGAAAATAGATGATTCAAAATATAATACAATAGCAATTGATGAATTTGGCATGGATGCTTTAACCTTTAACCAAGCGGAATTATGAGTATCAATAAAAACGCTTATCTAAGATACCAGATACTTGATAAATGCTTTAGCAACAAGTACAAAATTTATTTTATCGAGGATTTACTGGATGAAGTGAATAAGGCATTGGAAGACTTCAATGGTTCCGGTTCTAAAATAGAAAGAAGGCAACTTTTTGATGACATCAAATTTATGGAAAGTGAAGCAGGTTGGTCAATTCCATTAGAAAGAATTAAAGATGGTAAAAAGGTAAAATATCGCTATAGTGAAGATAACTTCAGCATCAAAAATCAAAAGATAAGTGATGAAGAATTAGATGCTATTAATGCTGCATTGATGGTTCTATTGCGTTTCAGAGGGCTTCCTCAGTTTGAATGGATTAACGAATTGGTTCCTAAACTACAATCGCTATTTCAGCAAGATGAAACAATTGAAGTGATAAGCTTTGACCAAAATGAATTTCTCATAGGTTTAGAGCATTTACCAATGCTTTATAAAAGCATTATAAAGGAAACAACTCTTGTAATTGAATACCAATCATTCAAAGACACAAATCCTAAATTGTTAAAGATCCATCCCTATTATTTGAAACAATTCAATAAAAGATGGTTTCTATTTGGCCTTAACAATACAGACAAACTACTCTATAATTTGCCATTAGACAGAATTAAAAACATTAAACCTGATTCAACTAAATTCAAGAAAAATACTGGCACAAATTTCAAGGAATACTTTGAAGACATTGTTGGAGTTAGTTTTCAAGCAAATAGTAAACCGATTAAAATAAAGATGCAACTGGATAACGAAATTGCTCCCTACATATTGACCAAACCGTTGCACGGTTCGCAAAAGAAGATTGAATCAAATGACAAAGGTCTTATTATTCAAATAGAAGTTATCCCTAACCATGAATTGAAGCAACTTCTTCTGTCATATGGAGACGGTCTTGAAATACTTTCACCAAAATCATTCAGAGTCGAAATTTTTAACACTATTACCCGAATGAACAAAAAATATAATAAAACAGAAACCCTATCATGAATCATAATATATCCCCAAATAAAAATGGTATAGGTGTAACAATTGATAAAATAAATTTAGCTAGCGATTTATCTGCTACTTTAATATTTCAAATTCAGGATTTACTTAATAAGTTTAAAGTTGTCGTCTTTAAAGACCAACACTTAACTGATGTACAATTAAGTGATTTTGCTTTTCGTTTTGGGCCTCCATTTGTACCTGATAATAAATTTCCTGTATTAGGCAGCAAGGATTCTAGTAATCCGATTGTGATAGTTGGAAATCAAGCACATGAATATTCTAATTCATATTTGGGGCATCAAGAAGTACTGCCGCATTCAGATCACCAGTGGTTAAAATGTCCATCATCAGCATCTTTGCTATACGCATTGGATATTCATCTAAATTCTGCACCAACAGTATGGTTCGATATGGTACAGGCATACAATATGCTTGATTCTGAAACCAAATCGATTATTGAAGAAATAAATTCAATTACGTATAATCCTTTTTATAGACCATTTGGTTCTGTTTCAGCGAAATATGTTGATAGAAACATTGATATTCCTCCGGGGGATACCTTCCCTCATCCTTTGGTTAGAACGCATCCTCTTACTAAAGAAAAAATTCTTTACTTGAATATTGCATATGAGTTAGATTTTGTTGGTGTTCCTTATAAAGTTGGAAATGAATTGTTTTCAAAATTGAATGACCATATAATTAACCTTAGTTACAAATACGAACATCATTGGCATAATGGTGATTTGGTATTCTGGGACAATCGGTCTACGATACATTACAGACCGTCATTTGATTCCAGTATTAGAAGGGTTTTAAAGCGTGTAACCATTGGCGGAGAAATGCCTTATTAAAAAATATGTTTTACTGTTTGTAATATGATAATATTAAATAATGAGGAAAAGAGATAATAAAGCAAAAATAATCCTGATTGGTTGTGGCCCACATGCTAGGCGGGTTTACCTTCCAGCTTTGCATAGAATCAGCAATATTAAATTAGAATTAATAATTGACTTAGAAAGCCAAGGTTCGGAAGTTCATAAGGCTGCAAAAAAATTTGAACAAACTGAGTTATGGTTAATTCAACCATTTACAGATATTATGCCTGCTGAATTTTCAAAGAGACTTTCAAATTTTGTTCGAGAAAAAGAAATATCAGGTGTAATAATAGCCACTGAACCACTAGTACATAAAGCTTATGCCGAATGGGCATTACAAAATGGTTTAAATATTCTTATGGATAAACCAATAACAACCAGGGTAAACGCTATAAGTGACATTTCAAATGCGGAAGGGATACTGGATGATTATTTTATCTTACTAGAAAAATACAAAAAATTGCAGTTTGAAAAAGAAACTGTATTTATGATTAATTCACATCGCAGATTTCATAAAGGGTTCCAGTTTGTCATTGACAAAATTCGTGAGGTTGGGGAAAAAACTAACTGCCCTATTACTTTTGTTCAAGCTTATCATTCTGATGGTCAATGGCGGTTGCCAAATGAAATAGTTACCCAAGGATATCACCCATATTGTTCAGGTTACGGCAAAGCTTCACACAGTGGATATCATATTTTTGATACAATATACCAGTTTTATAAAGCAGCAAATGTTCATGAAAAATTCGCTGACACAATGGAAATTGTTAGTTCTTTGATTCAACCCAATGGCTTTTTTACTCAATTTAATGAAAACGATTACTTAAACATTTTTGGCGAAAAATATAATTTAGTAAATCAACTGAATGATGAACAGCTTAAACAAATATGCAGTGACTTTGGGGAAATTGATCTTTCATCAATTATTACGTTAAAGAAGAATGAAGAACCGATTGCTAATTTTAATGTGAATCTTATACACAATGGTTTTGCAGGGAGAACATGGCTTAAACCTGGGGATGATTTGTATAAAGGGAATGGGCGAATTAAACACGAAAGTTACAATATTCAACAAGGCCCATTTCAAAATATACAAATCCACGCCTATCAGGCCTGCGATAAACATGATGAAATAAACGGAGTAGAAGATTATTTAGGTGGTAAAAATCACTTCGAGATTTATATTTTCCAGAATCCTTTAGTAGCTACTACTTCAAAGCAACCCCAAGTTTATAATCTTAGAGATATTCTAGATTGTCAGAACTCTGAAGATAAATCGATGCTTACAATGGAATGGGTGAAATTTAAAGTTGTGGAAGAATTTGCAGACTATTTAACAGGATCAAGAACCAAGGCTTCAATCACTTCTCAGATTGAAGACCATCTTATTCCAGTGCAAATTATGAGTGGGATTTATTCTTCTAATATTTTAAGAAAAAGGGGCGAAAATAATATAGTCAAATCGAATTTTGGTCTTGTAAAAGCATGCTGCAAATGAAAACAATACTAATTCAATCTGATGTAAAGGGTGCTGAGGAGTTTCGTAATTATTTAAAAGCAACTTTTGCCGATTTCAATGTAGTAACTTCAATAAAGGAAGTAGAATTATCTGATATTGAAGTTGTAATTATTTGGCTTAATATACCGCCATTCCTTAAAAGTTTGCCGAATTTGAAATTGATACTCTCCTGTGGTAGCGGAGTAGAACACATTATTGACTCTCCATATCTTTCCCCTGTAGTACCGCTTGTTAGACTCGTTGATGACTATTTGATAAATCGTGTTTCAAATTACGTTGTTGAGCAAATTTTAGAAAAATACTTCCCTAATACCAATATTGTAAATATTACTGAAGACCAGCCAGAAATATTTAAAACAATTCATCAAAATAAAATTAGGGTAGGGATAATGGGCTTAGGGCTATTAGGTTCTGCAAGTGCAACTAAACTTATAAATTTCGGCTTTGAGGTATCAGGTTGGGTTAGCACAAAGAAGGAAAGAGTAATTGATGATGTATTTATTGGAGAGGCTGAACTTGGTAATTTTGCAAAGAAATGCAATGTTTTAGTATGTCAATTGCCATTAACGAGTGAAACAAAAGGGATTTTAAACACACACCTTTTCAATTTTTTACCTGACGCATCTTTTTTAATTAATGTTGGCAGGGGTGGCCATCTGGTAGAGTCTGATCTTATTCTTGCTTTAGAAAACAAAAAGCTATCAGGTGCATGCCTTGATGTTTTAGAAGTGGAACCTATACCATTGAACCATCCATTTAATAAATATCCCAATATAAAAGTTACTCCTCATGTCGCTGGATATATAGGGCCAGATACCCAAGCACCTTATGCTTCAAAGGTGATTAAAGACTTTTTCAACAACGATATAATCAAGGGGGTAGTAAATTATAATACCTTTTATTAAAACTGTTTATGGATTCAAAAGTATATATTAAACCGAAAATTATTCTTCACTGTCAATATGTTTATGGCATAGGGCATTTCGTTAGAGCACTTGAACTGGCAAGTGGTTTAAGTAAATATTTTGAAGTATACATCATCAATGGTGGCGAAAGTGTACCCAATTTCGACTTGCCAGAAACAGTGAAATACATACAATTACCAGCTATATATAAAGAGGAAAATTCAGACTTCTTATTATCAGTAGATTCATCATTTACCATTGAGGAATGTTTTATTCTTCGCAAAAATATTATTAAAGAAACGGTATTGAATGTTATACCTGACATTCTAATTACGGAGCATTTCCCCTTTGGTTTACTTTTCGAAAACGAAGTGATTGAACTGATTAAAGAAGTAAAGAAATCTAATCCATTATCCAAAGTAGTATCAAGCGTTCGGGACATTATAGAATCAAATGGAGGTGGAGAAAAAGATGAGTATATATCTGAATTGATAAATAAATGGTATGACTTAATCCTTGTTCATGGTGATGAAAGAATGGCAGATTTAACATTTAGTTTTTCGAAAGTTGCAAAAGTAGCAGTCCCAATTTTTCATACGGGCTATATTGTAAGACAAATACCAAACAAGGAAATTTCAGCTGATTACCCTCTTGTCCTGGTATCGGTTGCTGCTGGTCGTCTTGGCAATGAATTACTGGATGCCATAATTGATAGTCATTTATTAATTAAGGAAAAGATAAAACATAAGCTCGTACTTTTTTCCGGTGCTTTTCAAAAAGATTTCAGTAGTTTAAAAGAAAAGGTTTATTCTCTTGCTTCGTTGGATATAAATATTCATTGTTTTGATGGCAATGAATATTTAAAATATCTATCAAATGCTTCCCTAGTTATTTCACTCGGTGGCTACAATTCCATAATTGAGTCAATAGCTGCAGAAAAAAAAATGTTAGTCTACCAAAGAGGGTTTTCTGGAGTTAATAAAGAGCAGGATTTAAGAATTACACTATTTGAAAAATACGGCAGCTTGTCCATATTAAAACCAGAGGATCTGGACAAAGAGAGCTTGTCAAATATTATAGTAAGCATGATTGAGGATATAAAATCAACTAAAATTGAATTAAACTTTGACGGTGTTAAGAACTCGATAAATGCCTTACTTAAACTTAACAACGACTATAAATCTATTTAGATGATAAACTCAAATAGCACAAACATAAACATACTATTATATCATCAAATTGGTGATGCTCCTGATTCTGAAACAAATCCTAATTGTTTTTGCAGTGTTAAAGAATTTTCTAATCAAATGTTTTTTCTTAAAAATTCTAATTACAAAGTGATATCCTTAAATGAAGCAATGGATATGATTTTTAAAATAAATAATATCGATGAAAATTATGTTGTATTAACGTTTGACGATGGCTGTGAAAAGTTTTATGATGTCACTTTTCCAGTTTTAGAAAAATTCAATTTCCCTTCAACAATATATCCCTTAGCTGGATTTTTGGGTAAACATGCCATAATAAACGGTCATGAATATAAAAGTCTTAAAATCCTTTCACAAAGTATGCTTTTAGAACTAAATCAACTTGGTGTTGAAATTGGTGCTCATACAATGAATCATGTTAAGTTGGCTCAGGTAGATAATGATAAAGCGATTACTGAAGTTAAAAAAAGTAAGGATACATTAGAACAAGTTATAGGCAATAAAATCAATTCGTTCTCCTTTCCACACGGGGATTACAATAGTGATGTTATCGATATAGTTTCTCAAGCTGGTTTTACTAATGCCATGACATGCATTGATGGTTATGCGAATGATGCAACATCAGCTTTTGAAATACCAAGAAAGTACATAACTTATTTTGACACGTTGGAAAAATTCAAAGCTAAACTTAATTGAAATGATAGACAATATTCCATATCCCATTTTTGAAAAAATCTCGATAGAGATTAACTCATACTGTAATAGATCATGTTCATTTTGTACCAGAACACTGGACAATCGAGAAAAGGTTCGTATGCCTGAAGAATTGGTTCATAAAGTGCTATATGAACTGGCAGCAATCAAGTATAATGGTCGTATTGCTTTTCATTTTTTTAATGAAGTTTTTACAGATAATCGAATATTTTCATTTTTTGAGAAGTGCAAAGAATTAGGTTTAAATAATTACTTAGTAACTAATGGAGATTTTTTAAAAAAGCACATTGTTGAACGCTTGAAAACATACAATATAAAGGAGTTTGCCCTTTCAATTTATGACTGGAAAACTGAAGAAGAGTTTCAAGAAAAATGTAATTACTTCTTGGATGAACTCAAGTTACGTGACCATAATTGGGAATTTTACATTATTAAAGGCGGGGATAATTTTGGAAATAGAGCTGGTTATGTTTCTCATAAAGAAGAAACTTTGTCATTACCTCTTACTGCTGCTTGCTCTAAAATTGAAAATAAAATTGACATTAGATATGACGGCTCTGTTGTAATGTGTTGCTTAGATTATTATGCAATACATAAGATAGGCGACATTAATAAGGATAATATAATTGATATATGGTATGGGGATATTAGACAAAAGCAAATTAGTGACCTGAGAAAAGGATTGAGGAAGAACTACAATTTGTGTTCAAAGTGTTCAGATTATATTGTTGAAGTTAAAAAATAGTTGTTCAAATGAATGTTGTAAACAAATTCATAGAAATTTTGAAAAATATATTTTTCATACCAAGTAACTTGGCTAGTATCTCCAGGCAGTCGAACAGTATAATTAAATTGGAAAATAAATTAGAAGCAATAAATCAGAAGTTAAATGAATTGGACATACAATCAATTTTACAAAAGTTAGATACACTTTCACAAAATCAATTAAATGGGGCAAACATAAAAACCAAAGCTCCAATTAATTTGGAGTTAAACGAATTAGTTTCCAAAATACAAGAAGGGTTTGAAAATCATTTTTTGCAGCTTGAATCACTACTCTTTATTTATAATTCTTTGCCTAATCTGAAGTTTTTACCTGCTACTAGAGGCTGGGCTGGGTCCCCGGATTTTCTTGCAAAGATTGTTGAGTTGATTCTAAAAGAAAAACCTCTTTTTGTTTTGGAAGCAGGCAGCGGTGTGTCATCAGTAATAATAGGATTAGCTTTAAAACTAAATAATTACGGTGAATCAATCTCCTTAGAACACGATATTACTTATGCAAATATTACAAGTGAAAATATGGGCATAAATGAATTAGAAACGAAATCTGTGGTTAAGCATTCTCCTCTCATAGAATACAATAACTTAGAGCAAAAATGGAAATGGTATGATGTAAATGAACTAAAGTTTTCAAATAAAATTGATATGTTAATTGTCGATGGCCCACCTAGGATAACGCAAGAATTAGCACGTTTTCCTGCAATCCCGATACTGCATGAATACTTCTCGGATAAATTTACGATTTTACTAGATGATTCAAAAAGAGATGATGAAGCCATTATCATACAAAAATGGATTGTGTTCCTTGAAACAAATAAATACAAAGTGAAAATTGAAAACTTTATAAATTATGAAAAGGGTATGACTATTTTACAAGTTTATCGCTGTTGATTCAATTATTACTAAAGTAGTTTATGTTAAATATTATTTCCGATGTGGAGAGCAACGTTCTAATCAATATACATTCATTTATTAATAGCTAAAAATACATACTAAACTAAATCTCCCCCCCGACCCACCGCACAGAAAAGACGGCTTAGTGCTTTGCCAACACACAAGGCAAACGCTTCAAAGCACTCTATGGTATTGCAGTCAGTTTTTAACTGTCATATTTTTTGTGGCTATGCTCCCCAAGCATTTGGCACATTGCCTGTTCCGCTTTGCTCCACAGCCAAAGAGCCAAGCCAACACACAGCATAGCAACAAAAAAACGCTACACTCCAACCACCACCACCGTTCCGCTTATGCCAGTATAAAAACTGCCTGAAGCTAAATAACATAATGTGGCATTATGTGTTCGCTACGCACAGCCTTTTGCCATCGCTTATGCAAGCATCCAACCGCACAGGCTGTCACATAATAACATTATGTTAAATAGCCAATACCATAGCCATTTTGATAAAATGGAAGCCGTCTTTTCTCCCAACGCACAGCCCCCCGAAGCCACACACCCCAACCACCCTTTTCAGCGGTGCAGAAAAAAATAAAGCATTAGTTGTTGATGGCAATGTGCAATAAAAGGTTCATTCATTCCAGTTCCATTTCGTTACAGCGTTTCGCTTCGCTACACTACCTTCCACTACATTACACTTCCATTCATTTCACCATTTATTTTGCACCGCACAGCAAGAGTATTCCCTCATTCCATATTGCAAAACCAACCCTTTGCTTTCCGTGTCTTGGCTTTTGCTTTGCCTACGCTACAATGTTTTTTGTGTTGAAATAATTTACAAAAAACGCAATCACACACAAGCAAAAGCTACAAGCCACTCCAAGCACCTCCGCACTTTTTGCAACATTCCATTCAGTCATACACTTGCTTTTTCCCTACGCTACCACAGTATGGTATGCTTTATTTTTTCTGCGACATATAGCCCCAATCCAACGCACTAAAGACATTTCGTTTTTTGATTATTGATTTTGATTTAAGCCAATCGGTTTTTATCAGTGGAATTTTTATTGAAATCCTGAATACAGTTTTGAAAAGAGGATAAAAAAATAAAAATAAAAAGTGCAGCAAAATTAGGTGGCTCACACAAGCCCACGC
>ERZ724516.1379-NODE-1379-length-14316-cov-4.809901_pt1 | contig 14316 bp, 12 predicted proteins | sample MGYA00376049_ERZ724516 | MGnify/ENA primary metagenome ERZ724516 (study PRJEB28724, sample SAMN07190886) | activated sludge metagenome | isolation source: activated sludge of sewage treatment plant in Hong Hong | place: USA: Christiansburg, Virginia | collected... | reverse complement strand
ATTCTTCTAATCACTCCCATTTCTATTTCTATCTTTAATATTTTTTTAATTTTTTTACTGCTTTCTCTTGTTGTTTGAGTTGCCAGTACGATTTACCGATATAAAAGTATGCCACCGATTCATTTGCAAAATCCTTCAAGTTAGTAACACCCGGCAGTGCAGAAGTCAGCTTTTTAATTGCAACGGTATAGTTCCTTTTACTACATTGATTAACACCTTCTGAATGGTTGAAATAGAATTCCATACCAGTATCTTCTAATTTTTTACCCTCGTCAATACCCATTTGATTTGTGAGTGTACTCCATTCATAATTTCCAATACGATTGTAGCACAATCCTAGGCAATGTATAGAGTTGAGGTATGCCCGGTCGTTTTCATCCTTAAAGTAATCAATGCACTCCCTTAGTAGCGAAATTGCCTCGTCATAAAAACCTAAATAGTATTTGGTTTGCGCAATACCGTATTTGATTTTATAAATAAGATATTGATTGGTTGTCTGTGAAATATACTTATCAGCTATCAAGTAATTATCCAACGCTTTTATCTGCTCCTTACAATCGTATTGAACAATTCCTTTGGTCATATACGCAGATCCAATCAATTCGATGTCCTTAGTTTGCCTAGCAGCGGCTACCATACTATCTGCATATAAAAGGCGAAATTTCTTCTCGGCACTTAGAATTAATGCTTTATAGGCTAATGCCAGTTGAGAATAGTTCTCTTTTTCTGTTTTGGCTTTCTGTAACCAAGCCTGCGCATATATTTTTGATTTAAACGGGTTATTCAGATTTGAGCTGAATCCATTGCTCAAATATTCGAAATCTTTAGACGTAAGTGTGTCACTACTCTTGACTGGTAGCTGTGCAACTGCACAATATGATATTAGCAATACTACTGAAAGTAAGTTTCTTTTTTTAATCATTTAATGGACTGGAAAAATCGCTAATTAAAAAATTGCGATGGTGACAAATTGCGAATAAATGTAAAAAAATAATCTAACAAAGCGTATTCAAAATGGCAATTTTCTTGGGAATATACTGACTGCTTTATAAGTCGCTGAAAGGTTGTTGTTTAATCAAAATTTAGGTGTGTGTCATTCGGGAATGACACTATTTTATATTCCCGAATGATGCAACAGTTGGCTTGTGGGGCTCTAAGCACCCCATTAGTTTTGCCCTTGAATTCAAATGGATTTGTTATGAGCAAAGCCAAAAAACACTGTTCAAATTACCCCGGGCGAAATGAACTGATGAAAAAAAGTAATCAGTAACATTTAAACATTAACAACCATGAAAAAAATATATTCATGCCTACTTATTTTGACTTTTTTTACTTCCTGTACCGATGATTCGAGTACACATCAGGAAGTTGATACAAACGCTAATGCAAACAGGGCAATCAATGAGCTATTACCCTTAAATAGTGCTAATCCTTATGACGCTGTTGGGCAGCTTCATGATGACCTATTTGAAACGTATTATGCCAATGAGAACCTTCCGGGTGATATTTCCGGAATTATCAATAGGGTTGAATCTATCGCAAATTCAAATAGCGTCTTTGTTGCTATGAAGGATGCCAATTACCAGGCAGTTTCCCAACAACGTGTTCAATATATTACAGAGCACGTAGCTACCAGTGTTGCTGATGTAATCTGGAATAGTTCTATGACACCTGCTGCCAAATTGAGTCTGACTGATTTTATTGATTCCCTTATTGTTCTTTTTCCAACTGAACTTAATGGGGATGTTCTAAGTGATTTTGTAATAAAATATGAGGATGCAGTAATTGCCAATCCTGTATTTACAACCAATGATAAAAGAATCATGTTAATTACCACTTCAATTGCGCGACACTCTACTTATATGGCACGAAAGAAACCCAAAAAGAATACTGATCCCGATTGGATAATATTTGTCGGTAATATTATTGCCTCAACAGAAGGTGCAGAAGATGGTTCTGCTAAAGCAGTAACGATGGCACTTGTTACGGGAATAGTACAGAATAAATAGGAAATTTATAGAGCAAGGTATAAGTTATGCTGAGAAATACCACCCTGTCTTAGCAAAGCTTAGCCACCCCTCCTAAATTGGGAGGGGGCTTTATTTTTTTTAAAATTATTAATTTTCATCGGCATCATCCATCCTTAGAATTAGTTTTTCCTTTAGTGTATTTAGAAATTTTGTTCTTTCGGATTTTCTGGCACGGATTTCAAGGAATGTGCGGTTGAATTGCCCCAAATCGACCTCAAAGGCTTCTTCAAAAAATGTTGTTATTTCTTTAAGTTCTGAAGCGCCGTTATTGAAAACACCTTCAGTGTGCAAGGCATAGATAAGTTCTACTAACGCTACTTTTGAGCCGGTCCATTTTTGTGTTTTGAGAAAAGGCATAGCAGTTGCGTTTGAGACTTCTTTATTTTCTAATTTTGAAATCTCCGTTTCCAAATAGATTTTTATGGTATCGTTGGCCAAGATTCTTGCTACTTTGTAATCGTGTGACGTAGAGAACCGATGGTCTGCCTGAAAGTAAAAGCTATCGAGTGTGTGCCGGACATCGTGTTTGCCACGAATGAAATATTTATGATCCAGGTTCCGGTTCCCGGTGCGATAGTATCTGTAAAATTCTAAATTTTCGGTGAAATAGCTTTCCAGTTTTGTTAACTCGGCATTGTAGTATTTGCGGATTGCTTTTTTGGAACCAAAGGGTTTGTTGGTTTCTATATTATAGATGTCATTGTAATAAATGAGTTTAGCTGCAAACTGTGGTTTTATATTCCGGAAAAAATCAATTTCTTCGAATTTGTTTTCGAATTGGTGGTTTAGAAACGTTGTTTTTAATTTTTCTAAAACTGTAATTAGTCTTTTTATAGCTTGCTCAGCATATTGGATTGGTTGTTCGGTTTCGGAATGGATGACTTTTAAGTGATGCTCTAATTCAGATAGTAAGGGTTCAGAAAACAATTTCATTTGCGCCTTTTTTGGGATTTGATTGAGAGCAAATCTATTGGAGTGTACTATTGGTTGCAAATGGTGTGGTGTTGGATTCCCGAATGGAATAGTGTAATTCCCGAATTGCAAAGTAATTTTTAAGTACTTATTTTTCTTTTGGCTTGACCCAAAAGAAACAAAAGGTCAAGGCTATGAATCTTCAGCGGTCAAATTAATTCTTGAATTCTAAATGAAAAGAACTCGGCAAAGCCTCAAACAGCTTTTCATTTTACGAATTCTTCGAATATTTGACACTCGCTTCCAGATTCTAATGCCGTTTTAAAACTACACTAATTTATGATGTCGATATTTTTTGAGATTTTTCTTTTTATACTATTTGTTTTTCTGTTTTTCAGGGAGGTTCGGCTTGAACATAAACGGTTTCTTGAAGCTGACCGATTAGCTGATGAACATATACTAAGAGAAGTTGAACGGTTTTTGAAAAAGGTTAACAGTATGCATTAAAATATCTTATGTTGCAGGCTCACGGTTAATTTTCCAAACGATTTTTTCCAGTCTTTGGCTTACTGCTTTTAAACTAGCCAAAATCAGTTCTTCTGAAGGTAGCTCACCATACACCAAATCGCTGAAAGTTGTGTTGTAGGTATTGCGCATCTGAGCCCAAGTGTTTTCGATGTCGGCATAGATTATGGCTTTACGGGGATGGTTATCGAGCCATCCGTTGTTGTTCTTAAAACTTATTACATCGTCATTGGCTACAATCAGCAGTAAATCCTCAAACCCAGGAGAATTGAAAAAATCATTTATCTCAACATTTTGAAGCAGTTTATGTATGTCGTATACATGCCTTATTTTATTATTTAAATCAGTAATAGGATCCTCTGTAAATGAAAACCGCATCAGACTCATTATTTTTTCGCAGAGTGTACGCTCTAAGCTCAGTACCTGCACCTCGAACGGCTGTAGCCCATATTCCTCAATCAGCGCTTCCTGACCATTTGCCTTCATCATTTCGGACACGAACGATGTAACTGTGGCTGTAGTGTAAGGTTCGAAGCTTCCGAGCCAAGTTGATTCTACAATAATGATATCCCGAACCTGACCAAACTGACCTTCAAAAGTTTTAGCATATGTATGGGCTGTTTTGCGTATCATTCCCATTTTATTTGTTATGCCTTCAGCTTCAACTTCGGGCAAAACTTCGGCTACCACATTTGATATCTTTTTTATTTTGGCTTTTAGCTGATTACCTGTTTCTGCTTCATTCCTTAGTATTACCATATCAATATCTTCCGAAAAGCGCTCGATAATATTGTAACATTTGGATAATGCCGTACCACCTTTAAATACAGCTTCCTTTCCTATATCGGATGTAAATATCCTATTTAGCGCGAGTGTAACCCAATAATCTTTTTCGACATATATTTCCGGAATTCCTTTTTGCTGTGCTGTGGCTGTTATGGCATCCCGGTACAGTTCTTTATTTTCGTGTAATTTCATAGTATGTTCCAATTATTGGCGTTGGGTAAAATATCTGTATTTATCTTATATTCGTATTGTGACAGTGGATTGAGGCTTTCCTTTAATAACCCGATTTGATTGGCTGCCATAAAATTTTCAATCAAAGCCCCTAAGATTGCCCTAACCCTAGGTGGGTATTTTAACGCGTATTTTATCATCCGGATTATATCTTTATCCTCTAAATTCCTAATCCTATCTGCCAGAATCAACAACCCTGATTTTTTATCGAGATCAGGAATCTGCTTAAAATCTTTCAGGGCATCGAGGATTTCCAAAAGGTAATAATTTTTATCGTTGACATCTATATAACTTTTGACCGGTTTGCCTTTCAGGGTTCCGACAGAAGCAAAAATACGTTTATCGCGACTGGCAATTTTGATTACTTTAGGCACCTGCGTTGTCAGCCCGAGCCTGTTGTAAAGGCTTAAACCTGTTATGTATGCAATCCTTTTGTCGTTTTCGAACAGGTAGTTTTTTAAAAGATCTTCTTCCCTTGGCTTTATTTCGCCGAAAACCGTTTGCCTTGGCTTATAGAATACTCCTGTAGAAACACGCTTCAAGACTCCTTTTTTAATTAAACGCTCCAATGATTTTGCAGTAGCAGCGTATTCATCAGGCCTGACCGAAAGTGCCTGATAGGTGAATGTATCACCTACAGGCAGTTTGTTGATTTTATCCTCTATTTTTTTTGAAACACTCATGCTTAATCAATTATGGAGTCAAAGATACATTTATTTTTTAAATTTGTCAAGTAAACGAAGCAAAATACTTGACAGAATATTATAATTAAGCTTTGGCAAAAAAATGATTTTTTGCCAAAGCTTAATTTAGTTTATTTGTTGAAAAGTGAAGTATATCTTTCCTCCAATAACATTCTATATTTTTCTTTGTATTCTGATGACAGGAAGGAGTTGTTTATCCATTCTAAGGCAATGGGTTTGTTTTTGAGGAACCGTTTTGCCATTCCGTTTAGCTGTTTGTCGTTTAGCCCTAATTTTTTACCTAATCGTTCAAAGTGTTCCCATTTTAGTTTTTTCTTTTTGCCTTCGAGTGTCAGCGCTAATTCTTCTGTATCGTCGGGGTTTACTATAGCGACATTCAAGAGGTCGTACGCCGGTGCCAAGGTCCAGGCATCACCTGAATTGATCATGGAAAAGTTTTTGAGGTGCATGTCATTATTGCCGGTAAGGAAACTGAAAATTGCCAATTCCAAGAAGTACAATGTGTCTAATAAGGTGTTGCTTGAATGTTCCTCAAGGGCTTTGCCCACTTTTTCCATTGAGCTTTTGTATTTCTCCACGGCTTCGGTAATCTGAAACATATCGAGCATGTGGATTTTTTCTCCGGATGCCGTGCGGTCAATGCGTTTTGTGATATAGGCCAGTTCTCCTGATTTTAACCGTATTAGACTTGACATTACGGTGTTTATGCCAAAAGCTTCTGCCATTCGCATTGTTAAGTGTTCGTTTTCGGGCATTTCAGGATAATTTTCGGAAGGCGGTTTGAAGATATAATTTCCGCCTAATGCGCCAACGACAGTCAACCGTCCTTTATTGCCGTCCTGCATAGTAGTGCTAACCAACGATAAGGATAGTTTTGGTTGTACGCCGGGAACGGCTACGCTGCGCTCGACCACATTCTTTGCCAATTCTGCCATTTGTTTTAAAGTGTGCTCAAAAACGGGAGGCTGTTTGGTGCCAAAAAATGCCAAACTACAGTGTTCGTGAAAATCATTTTCGTTTTCACTCAAGGGCTTGTAACAATATAAACACTTATTCATCATCTTTGAGTATTGGTTGTACACTTACGGCTCCGATGCAATTTTGACAACATGCCAATAACAGTCCCATACGGTCGTTTTGGTTGATTTTCCAGTTCTTGGAAGCGATGTCCAATAGCCATCCTTCGGGAATCAATCCTTCGAAGAAAGCGAACAAACGTTTATCAGTATATGGTTTCGTACTTACCGGCATATCAAACGTTAAGAACTGACTAGGAAAGTTCTGTGCGTAATTATTGTCGTATTGAAAGATATATTCGCCTTCGTCAGTTTCTGTGAGGGTACCCGCCAATAGTTCTTTATAATAGATGGCTGCCTGTCTCATTCGGTTTCATTTTTAGATAACTCTCTGGTGTTGACCGGTGCCAAGGTATGCCCAAACATTTTGAGTACCTGATTTGCCTTTTCGAGATTAAGGTTTTCCTTGCCCTGTTCTATTTTTCGGATTACCGTAAGGGCTACACCAGCACGTTCGGCAAATGCCTCCTGTGTGAGATTGACTTCATTCCTTTTTTCTTTTACAAAAGCTGCTAGTGTTTTCATGGTTTCGCTTTGCTGTTTATATGCTTTTGCATATAATTATAATACAAATATATAAAATTATATGTAATTGCATATAGTTTTATATGGAATAGTGGTTTTATATGTAAATACATATAGTTTTATATGAAAATCGTGTTTTTATATGCGATTGCATATAGAGGAAGACTTGACTTTGTCGAAAACAAATATGTTAGCGATTTTTTATTGGCTGGTTATAGGTTAAATTTAGTTATTAACCAATATTCCATATTATGCTTTTGATTCTATATCTAATTGTCTATGTGGTATATTTTTCTTATAATTGTTTTAAGAAAGACAGTATTGCTTTAAGTGGCACAAATTCAATATTTAGTATATGAATGATCTCGAATCAAGGTTCCTCAATGAAGAGAACTTCTATCTCGCTTTTAAAAAGTTAAATCATTATTTAAAGCAATCAAACGAATGGTACAATCCTGTGGAATTGGCCGCTTTTGAGGCTAATCTTTCTACCAATCTTTCCAAGATTAGAATTGCGTTGAAAGAAGGAACCTATCAACCAAATGCAATTGAGCCACTTCCATTTCCTAAAAAGAATGATAGTGATGGCAAAGATAGAATAAGGCAATACTTTAAAATAAGTATACCTGATCAGATTGTTTGGATTGCTATTACTAATATTATTGGTATTTATTTGGAACCATGGATGCCTTCTTGGAGTTATGGGAATAGACTTTTTGTACCTACTTGGTTTGAAGAAGATGGTGGTATACTACAGATGAAAAAAGGAATTGTACGCAACTCCTCAGCTAATTATTATCGTAAGTGGAATCAGAGTTGGCCTTTATATCGTAGGCATATTTCTATGACTATAAAAATTATGGCTCTTAATACTGGTTTCAAATCTGATTATTTGGAAACAGATATTGAAAGAGAAATTTACCAAAACGAATTTGACAATAATTTTTTGGAGTATCCTTTTCTTCAAAGTGATTTTTGGAAAAAGGGCAAAAAGAAAGAAGTTTTTTGGGCGGGATTAGATTATCAAAAGTTTTTTCCATCTATCAATCCTGAAAAGATTATTACTACTATAAAAAAATATATAGTAAGGGATGATGGGTCACAGAGGGATGATACACACATCTTATTTGATACCATTGAAAAAATGTTTCGATTTCCGATTAATCTCTCAGGATGGAATACTGACGATTTAGAGGAATTTGACAATAATTTTGCAATTAATCAACAAGAATTCTACGGTGTTCCGACCGGACTACTGTCGGCGGGCTTTTTGGCGAATGTCGCTATGATTGACGTAGACCAAGCTTTAATGGCTTATATTAATGATAATCGCGATGTTGCAATTTTTAAATTTGTTGATGATCAAATCGTACTTGCTAAATCAAAAAAATCCCTCCTTGACCTTTTGAATTATTATGGTGAAGTTCTTAAGGACTCTGAAGCCGGCGTTAGTTTTCAAAAGGAAAAAATATTTCCTGAAAATTCTTTTGTTCTAACGGATGAAAATAAATTTAGCTATAATAAAAGTAATGACTTTAAGAATCCTGCATTAGATATCTATTTTCCAGAACCCTTAATGACTCATACTTTGCAAAAAATGTCAAATTTGAATGATGCTGATTATGAGCTCATCGATGAAGACGAAGTTTTAAATATTGAAGCTGATTTGGAACACTTTTTATTAGCTGATTTTCCTGATTCGGAAATGCGAAGAGATACCCGCATGGCATTCGCTTCGTATAAACTTTGTCAGTTGGCAAAACAAATTATGCCCAATTTTAGAATACTAGACCCAACAACCAAAGATAATTTTGATATTGCAGCATCTGTCTTTGCCAATTACAGCGAAAAGAAAAGGAGTAAGTTCACGACGTTACCTGATAAGAATAATGAAATTCTTAAAATATCAAGAACTATTATTGCAAAACATCTAAAAGTTGAAATTGTCCAGGTTAATAAAAGATTTGAGCACATTTTTAATTTACTGTTAAAGGCTTCTCAAGAAAATCCGGATAAACTTAAATTATGGAAAAGATGTATTGAATTTTGTTCGGTGACAGGTTTTGATGGTTTAAAGAAACTTTTCAGTGCCATTGAAGGTGTCAACTTAAATTATTTAGGCAAGAAGTATATCACTGCATATTGTGTACTAATTATCAATGAAAAATTATTAGCTTCCTATAACAAGGTTACTCAATCAGACAACTCTTATTGGCAGGATTACACTGCCAAACAATTTATGCGTCATTCTGTTAATTTTAGATTAATTGCTTCATACCGGGTTGACGAGAAAGCATTCTTAGCCCATACACTGTTTAATTTTAGTTTTTTAAGTTCTTACTTCTCGAAAAGTACTAGGACAGATGCAAAATTGTTAGGTATCTATGGAAACCTAGGTAACCATGGAAGGTATTATTCTTTTGAAGAGTATTTTTGGTTTCTGCTTGATAGCATTGCTAGACCCCTTAAACAAGAATTATGGACTAGCAATATAAGCGATACTGATATATCGAATAAAGTTACTTGGAGTCTATTATCAATGTTTCCAAATAAAATACCTCCAATATTTATTGACAAAATTAAGGATATACCGCAGTCAGTTGCAACAATGGGTGACATGATATTTGAAAATTTTGAATTTCGGAACAGAGAGAATGGTATTGTTTATGAAATATTTAGAGGTAGACCAGAAGTACAAGCTCAGTATTTACAGTATTATCCAAAAATAGAAAGCATTATTACCCATAAGATTGATAATTATGTCCCATTGGATGAATGGTTAACTGAAATGTATGTGAGAACTTCATCCAGTCGTTGGATTGACGTGAGGTTCTCTGAATGGACTTGTCTTGAAATCATTATTCAAATAGCCAATGAAATACATGAAAAACAAATGGCCGCTACTATATTTGATGCAACTGAAGATATCTATAAAATCCACCCCGTTAATTTTTTGGTGCCGGTGGAGTGGCTCACTGATGATAAAATGACTTGGAAGAACTGGCACGATATTGTTAGAGAACATCCGATAAGAATAAATAACAGTGATTTGCTAATCAGTGATTTTAGATATCTACCAATATCAAAATTATGGAAATCTGGCGGGTACTATTGGATTTTTGGTTTGGGAGATTTTAGTTTAGTAATTGGCTTGTCAGTTTTGCTTAGTCAACTTATTACCAAAACTTTTGAATGGCCAGCTTACGCTAATAAATTATCATTTATAGACCAACTGTTTACGCAAGTAGTTAATTCAATAGAGTCGGAACCAATGTCCTCAGAATTGCGAAGTGTATTAATGACTATATTTTCAAAAAATGATGTAGACTTTTTCTCCAATTCTGATATTAGTATTGATGAAGGTATCGTTATCTCAACACTTGAACATTTCATAACCATTTTAAAACGATTACAATTAGAGCTAGTTAAAGATCAGTTGCAGTTACTCGATAACGCCCCTCGACAATTGACTACGGTTGACATTGACCTACTTAACCAATCCAAAAACATTTATTAAATGCGTACTTATTTAAAAATTGGAATGATCCAACCGGTAATTGACCCAGAATTGTGCTGGAATGAAGACCCAGTATTTATAGCAACAGAAAAAGCAAAAAAGAAGGGAACACCATACAAGCTGAATATTGATAAATTGTCTGCGGAACGAGTTTGGCTGGAGATAAAGCAGGGATTGCGAATGATGATTAAAGGCGATGATTGTCCTGATATTATATTAATTCCAGAACTTCATGTACCGCCGAGTAAGGTAGCAGAATTAAAAAAGATTTCGAAAAGACACAATGTAATTATTATTGCGGGAATTGATTTTATGAGAAATCCTGTGCATCCTACAAAGATTAGAAACAGAGGTATTGTTATAGTTCCTAATAATTGGAGTACACCAAATTTGTCGACACGCTATACTGCACTATATTTTGGTAAGACCTACTTTACCTATATGGAAAGATCTATGTTTGGTAATATTGAGGGAACGAAATGTGATGAAGATCGTGAACAAAACATGTATATTTTTAAATCTTCTGCATTTGGAAATTTTGGGATAATGATTTGCTCTGATATTTTTGATATCGAAAGAATGTTGCTCTATCAAACGAGAATTCATCACCTTTTTATTATTTCATTGAATAAGGATTTGAATACTTATTTTGCGATGGGAGAAACTTTGACCCGACTACTCTATTGCAATGTGGTTATTTGTAATACCGGACATTATGGTGGTTCTCTTGCCATTTCTCCTTATGAGGACAGTAATGAGCGTACTATATTTAAGTACCAGGGACAAAGAATGTTTAATACACAAGTTGTTGATTTACCGGTGAGTAGTTTGGAAGTAGCACATCGGTTTGATTTTGCAAATGGCAACAAAAAGACCAATAACATTATATTTAAAGCATCGCCACCCGGTTTTTTTGATAAAATTTCCGGAAAATGAAAATAATGTTATGTGAGTTGCCGTATCTAATTTTTGCATGTTGAAGAGGATAATAAAAAATGTATATAAATTTATATACATTTTTTCGTTTAATCTCAAATCACTTCTTAACATTTACGTATCATTTTAGCTCGTATCTATTGATATCACTAGAGTTTTTGGCCAAAAATAATTTAATTGAAATTGTTCATAATTAAGCTTAAATTTGCGACTTTTGAATATGATATATTCATTAATTTTAGTTAAGTGCTAAATATGTCATTTTTTAATAAATATTTTCCTTCATTTAAGAATGAGTTTGTCTATGAAACACACAGAAACAGTTGACAGTAAAAATTGCATTAATGATAAAATTGACATCAACTTTGATGCTGTTGACATTTTCAGTGGAGCCGGTGGGCTAAGTATTGGCGCTGAACGAGCAGGTTTAAATATTGCTATTGCAGTAGAAAAAGATGTGTCAGCTTCTGAAACTTTTTTACATAATCATCCTTTTGCTAAAATTTTGTGTGATGACATTTGCGATATAAAGCCTTTAGACCATACTAGTGTTAATCCATTTATCGTGTTCGGCGGACCACCTTGCCAAGGATTTTCCACATCTAATACTAAAACAAGATCGCTTAAAAACGAAAATAACTTATTATTTCACCAATTCCTTAGGTTTGTTGACGAATTACAACCTTCTTGGTTTCTGTTTGAAAACGTTGAAGGAATAACTTCATTTGATAATGGTAATACTGTTAAAGAAATCAAGAGACTATTTGGCGAATTAGGTTATAGTACCACTGAAAAGGTTTTATATGCATCGGATTACGGTGTGCCACAACATAGAAATCGTTTTATAATGGTGGGAAACCGAATAGGAATTGATTTTAATTTTCCAGAAAAATTTGATTATAAAGTTTCCGTTGAAGATGCAATATCAGATCTCCCATCACTTAAGAATGGAGATTTTATTACTGAACTATCTTATTCTAAAAAAGCATCTGCAGCAAGTGATTACGCAAAATTAATGAGAAAAAATTCTACAAAATCTTTGCAGAATTTTGTTTCAAGAAATAAGGATTACGTATTGGAAAGGTATAAGCATATTGGACAAGGTCAGAATTGGAAAGCAATTCCCGATGAATTAATGCAGAATTATACTGATAAGAATAATTGTCATAGTGGAATATATAAACGCTTAAATGCAACACTTCCTTCTGTAGTTATTTCAAATTACAGAAAAAATATGCTGATACATCCTTTCGAGGACAGAGGATTGTCTGTTAGAGAGGCCGCACGACTTCAAAGTTTTCCAGATAATTTTATTTTTAAGGGAACTTTATCTCATATACAGCAACAAATTGGTAATGCCGTTCCACCATTGTTGGCGGAGGCTATATTCAAAGCGATTAAGCATCAGCATGAACAGACAATTGATTTAGTTAAGTAAGTTTTAAACCTTCATCTTCTGCAACTTTTATTAGATTATATAATATTGCAGACTGTTTTTCGGATGGCAATGGAATTTTACCGTTTGCCATTTTGAATAAAATATCCGAGTGCATGCTTGATAATTTTAATGCTGACTTATCTTGTGTGAAGTATGTGTTTAGCTTTTTCCATGCTTCAATAGGAGTACTTATAACCTTAATTTGTATTTCTATACCCGTGTCGACAACTTTTTTCTTTTTCTCTTCTTTCTGCATGTATTTGACCTCCTGATTGTCTACAAATAGAGAATCGTCTAAATTTTTGAATTCGATTTTTAGTTCTTTTACACTTTCCCAACATTTTGCATTTTTGGTCCATTGACTTATGTTTGCAAATCCGGCAGGTGGCGATGTTATTTTAAAATATACCTTTTCAGCAATAGTATCGAGCATTTTAAACAATGATGCCGGTATTGCTTGGTTTTCCCAAATATTATTAAAGCTTAAATTCAACCCCATTTCTTTAATGACAAAAGAAAGATATGCCATGCTGTAAGTAACTGTTTGAGCCCTAAAACCACCATCATACCACGTAGATTTAGTGATTAAGCGTTCAATAGTTCGGAACATTACAATTCTTGCTATAGCATCTTTAAAATATGATTCGGTAATTGCTAAATTATCGTTTTCTAAAATCTCACTAATATTATCTGCAAACCTTTTAAAACTATCCTGCGCTCCTTTAGAAACAATATCAGGTCTTTGATTCCATGAATTTTCTGCCTTTGAAAGTAACGTTTTATCAATTAATTGATGCTTTGGATTTTCCAGAAGAAATTTTCTTTTGTCAAAAGCGGAAAGATATGCCTGATTATTTAGGTATTCTCCTCTAACTCTTTCATAATACCAGTGGGTTCTTCTTTGTGAACCTTCAGTAGCAGGTGCAAAAATTCTAGTTGAATAGTCTTTCATGTCTTTATGAAATGGACTGTTAGAAAAGAAATCTGAATTGTTGATTTTATTTTGAGTATTTGCATACTCTGCAACTTTAGAAACAAATTCATCCTGATTATTGGGATCTTTTACCACTGATAATTTCATCTGAACAGAAACATTTGAAACATCAATCTTGGAAACCTTACTTGCAGCATATATTGCTGATGTAGTTTGCCCACCATTTACAATTTGAAAATTTTTAATTAGGTTTATATTGCCATTATCTCCAAATTCAATTGAAGAAGCGGTTGCTGTAATACCATTATTATATGCAAAAAACATTTCGGGAGCAGTTTCAATAGTATTTCGCAAGCCTCTATTAACGGCACCGCGAAATTGAAGAAACGTTCGGACATTTTGTTCGAAGAGTTTCTGTCCGAAATCTTCATAAATGCCTACTAATATGCTACCACTCATTACGGCTAGATATGACTGATATGCATCACTCTCTTGATTAATTTTTAAATATGGTAAATCCACTTTCACTTCAAATTCACCAATACCACTTGCTGATGAATATATTTTGTGTAAATATTCTATATCAACTACTCGAAATTCAGTAGGTAGATTTAAAAAAGTTTCAGAAGAAATATCTGTTAAAGTTCTTGTTACTTTTCCATCTGTCAATAACATTAATCGAACTTTTAAAATTTGACTTCT
>ERZ724516.1377-NODE-1377-length-14341-cov-3.764245_pt1 | contig 14341 bp, 14 predicted proteins | sample MGYA00376049_ERZ724516 | MGnify/ENA primary metagenome ERZ724516 (study PRJEB28724, sample SAMN07190886) | activated sludge metagenome | isolation source: activated sludge of sewage treatment plant in Hong Hong | place: USA: Christiansburg, Virginia | collected... | reverse complement strand
TCGACTCCAGCAGTTCCGACTTGCCGTAGACGACGCCGATCCCGGTCGGGCCAAAGATCTTGTGGCCGGAGAAGACAAAGAAGTCGGCATCGATCGCCTGCACATTAACCCGCAGGTGCGAGACCGACTGGGCGCCATCGACCAGCACTTTCGCACCGACACGATGCGCCAGTTCGACCACTTTGTGCACCGGCGTGACCGTTCCGAGAGCATTGGACACTTGCGTGATCGCCACCAGCTTGGTCTTGTCGGTCAGGAACTTCTGGTACTCATCGATCAGGATCTGGCCGCTGTCGTCGACCGGAATGACGCGGATCTTCGCGCCCTTCTCGGCCGCCAGCTGCTGCCAGGGCACGATGTTGGCGTGGTGTTCGAGCAGCGAGACGACGATCTCGTCGCCGGCGCTAATGTTCTGCACGCCCCAGGTCTTGGCCACCAGGTTGATCGCTTCCGTCGCTCCGCGCACGAAGATGACTTCATCGGCCGAACCGGCACCGATGAAACGCGCCACCTTGTTGCGTGCCGCCTCGTAGGCGTCGGTCGCCCGCGCCGCCAGTTCGTGCGCCGCACGGTGAATATTCGAATTCTCGTGGGCGTAGAAATAAGCCAGACGGTCGATCACCGCCTGCGGCTTCTGCGTCGTCGCGGCATTGTCGAACCACACCAGCGGACGGCCGTTGACGCGTTCCTGCAGGATCGGAAAATCGTGCCGGATGGCGGCCACGTCGAACGGCGGACGGGCGGCCGCGCCAACCTCCGGCAAACGCTCGCCGGTACCGATGCTATCGAGGAAATAGAAATTGCTGGCGCCCGACGACGGCACGCTCTGCACGCGCTGTTCGCGACCAACCGCGATTTCGTCGAGCAGACCCTTCAGCTCGCCATCGCCCGGCAGGCCGAAGGACTGGGCAACGACCCGGTTTTCCGGTGCCGCCGGCGCCTTGCCAGATTGCAGAGCGCTGGTATAGGGACTGGCCTCGCCGAGGAAGTAGTACGGCGAGCCGGACACAAACACAGGCGCCTCGACCGGCGGCTGCGGCGGCGTGACGATCGGCAGCGAAGCCGCGTACGCCGCCGGCACCCCGAATTCGCTGCCGGCGGAAGTCACCGGATCGACGCGATCCGGCGCGGCCGGCAACGGTGCGATGCTCGGTGCGGCACTGGCCAGATTCAGCTCCGGTGCCGGTGCAGCCCCTGCCCCCAACGATGCCGGAAAGGCATCGAAGGCAGGCGTGGACGTACCGGGCAGCGCGGCGAAGAACTGCGATGCCAGCCGACCCAGCGTGGCCTCGTCAGGCAGCCCGGGCGGCGACGGATTGGCACCGCTCCCCACGCCCGGATTCAACCCGGCGACACCGTTACTTGTAGGTGTCGGGATAGTCATGGTACTTGCCGATCTCCACGTCATCGAGCACGGCCAGCGCATCCGGCGTCAGCACGGCGAGCGAGCAGTAAAGTGAAATCAGGTAGGACGAAATGGCGTTGCGGTTGATGCCCATGAAGCGCACCGACAGCCCCGGGCTCTGCTCACCGGCAACCCCCGGCTGGAACAGGCCGACCACGCCCTGACGCTTTTCGCCAGTGCGCACCAGCAGGATCTTGGTCTTGCCACCATCGACCGGCACCTTGTCCGACGGCACCAGCGGAATGCCGCGCCAGGTCAGGAATTGCGAGCCAAACAGGGAGACAGTCGGGGGCGGCACGCCGCGGCGGGTGCACTCGCGGCCGAAGGCAGCAATCGCCAGCGGGTGCGTCAGGAAGAAGGCCGGCTCTTTCCAGACGCGGGTCAGCAGGTCGTCGAGGTCGTCCGGGGTCGGTGCGCCGGTCAGTGTCGAGATGCGCTGATCGTCGTGCACGTTGGCCAGCAGGCCGTAATCCGGGTTGTTGATCAGTTCGCTTTCCTGGCGCTCCTTGATCGTCTCGATGGTCAGCCGCAGCTGTTCCTTGATCTGGTCATGCGGACTGCTGTAGAGGTCGGAAACGCGGGTGTGGACGTCAAGGATGGTGGTGACGGCATTAAGGAAATACTCGCGCGGCTGCTCGTCGTAGTCGACGTAGGTCTGTGGCAGCTCGGATTCGTCGCGCTGCGAGCAAGCGACACGCACGTCGCGCGGATTCTTCACCGTGTTCAGGCGATAGATGCCTGCCTCGACCGGCAGCCATTGCAGCAGATGCACCAGCCAGCGTGGCGTGATGGTCGACAGCTGGGCTGTCGTCTTGGTCGCATTGGCTAGTTGCCGTGCGGCGGAATCGCCGAGGGCCGTAGCTTCGGGGTGTTGTGCCATGGTGAACGCTCCTTAGATCAGAAACACAAATGTTTATAAAAAACTCAACTGAGCATTGTCGGGAGCCGGCATTCGGGCCTCAACATGCTATAGCCATCAATTCACGGCTCATGCAGCCAGCCGTTCGCAGCGGGCAAGCAGGCCCGACAACGGGATTTCAAGTGCCGATGCCAGCTTGGCGGCCGTCTCCAGTGATGGAACCGCACGCCCACGCTCGACTTCGCCGAGATACGAGCGATTCAGGTCAGCCCGCTCGGCAAGCGCTTCCTGCGACCAGCCCTGCTGTTCACGAAAATGCCGCACGGCAAGACCGAAATCGCGAACCAGTTCGGTCATTGCGTCACCTTCCCGGCGCCGCCCGGCTCATGTTGCAGCGTTGCCTGAGAAACATGGCTGCCGGGAGGAACGCTTTTCGTCAGCCAGACATTGCCGCCGATACTGGACCCTCGGCCGATGGTGACGCGCCCGAGGATGGTTGCCCCGGCGTAGACAACGACCTCGTCTTCGAGAATCGGATGGCGTGGCGCCCCCTTCTCCAGCGCGCCAGTTTCATCCTGCGTGAAGCGCTTGGCTCCCAGCGTCACCGCCTGATAGAGGCGGACGCGCTGCCCGATGATGGTGGTTTCCCCGATCACCACGCCAGTCCCGTGGTCAATGAAGAATCCCGGTCCGATCTGCGCGCCGGGATGGATGTCGATACCGGTGATCGAATGCGCTATTTCGGCGATGATGCGTGCGACCAGCGGCACTCCCAGTGCGTAGAGCGCATGGGCCAGGCGGTAATGGATGACGGCCAGGATGCCGGGATAGCACAGCAGCACTTCGTCGACGCTGCGTGCAGCCGGATCGCCGAGATAGGCAGCCTCGACATCGGCATCAAGCAGTGCGCGCAGCGCCGGCAACTGGAGGGCAAAGGCCTTGACGATTTCGGCAGCATGCGTCTCGACGCCTTCCTTTTCTTCGCAATGCAGGCGCCGGTTGTAGCCAAGTTCAAGCTGGACTTGCAGAAACATGGCGTTCAGTGCCGTATCCAGCGTATGGCCGACATAGAAATCCTCACCCTCCTGATGCAGATCGGACGGCCCGAGCCTCATCGGGAAGAGCACGCCACAGAGCGACTCGGCGATGTCCTTCAAAGCTTCGCGTGACGGGAATTCGCGCACCGCGAATTCCAGGCTGCGCTGTTGCGCGGCCCGCCAGCGGTCACGTGCAAAGTGCAGCTCGGCAACGATTTCCTTGACGCCCCAGCCACCGACCTTTTCATAGGCCAGCGACGCATTGGCGAGTGGATGTTTCATGCCGGCAGACCCGCCTCGTTGAAGATGCCCTCGAACAACACCGAACTCAGATAGCGCTCGCCCGAATCCGGCAGGATGACGACGATGGTCTTGTCCTTGTTTTCCGGCCGCTGCGCGACGCGCACCGCGGCGGCCACGGCAGCGCCACTGGAGATGCCGGCGATGATGCCTTCCTCGCGCGCCAGACGGCGGGCGTAGGCCACGGCGTCCTCGTTCGACACCTGCTCCACCGCATCGACCAGATCGAGCTTGAGCACCTGCGGCACGAAGCCGGCGCCGATGCCCTGGATCTTGTGCGGCCCCGGCTGGATCGGCTGGCCAGCACGCGCCTGAGTCAGCACCGGGCTGGCCGTCGGCTCGACGGCGATCGACTGGATCGCTTTGCCCCGGGTTTTCTTGATGTGGTAAGAAACGCCGGTAATCGTGCCGCCGGTGCCGACGCCGGAGACGAAGATGTCGATGGTGCCGTCGGTGTCCTCCCAGATTTCCGGGCCGGTGGTCACTTCATGGATGGCCGGGTTGGCCGGATTCTTGAACTGCTGCAGTAGCACGTACTTGTTCGGGTCGGCAGCAGCGATTTCCTCGGCCTTGGCGATGGCACCGCTCATGCCCTTGGCGCCCTCGGTCAGGACCAGCTTCGCGCCGTAGGCGGTGAGCAGCTTGCGCCGCTCGATGCTCATCGTTTCCGGCATGGTCAGCGTCAGCGGAATGCCACGGGCGGCGGCAACGAAGGCCAGGGCGATACCGGTATTGCCGCTGGTCGGCTCGACCAGTTCCTTGCCTGGACCGAGCAGGCCTTTGCTTTCGGCATCCCAGATCATCGCCGCACCGATCCGGCACTTCACCGAATAAGCCGGATTGCGGCCCTCGATCTTGGCCAGCACGGTAGCGCCGGCGCCATCGGTGATGCGCTTAAGCCTGATCAGCGGCGTCTTGCCGATCGACTTCGAATTGTCTTCAAACCACTTGGACATGCTGCTACTCCCTTTTTGATTATGTTGTCTGCTCAGGCCTCAGTCCTGACTCCACGGCAGCCCGGCAAAGCGCCAGCCGTTGAAGGCACCGCGCCGCTGCTTCTCGTCGATATCGCCCTCGAAACCTTCGAGGACGTTGAAAACACTGCGGAAACCCGCCTTGGTGGCCGCTTCGGCAGCAGCTGCCGAACGCTTGCCGCTGCGACAGAGCAGCAGGATCACTTCGCCCTTGCCAGCCTTGGCTTCCAGCTCCTTGGCGAAGCGCGGATTGCGCGACAGCGAAATGCCGCTCATCCAGGCCACGTGCTGGGCGCCTTCCACCCGGCCGACGAACTTCACTTCCTCGGCGCTGCGCACGTCGATGAGCCTGGCCTCGCCGCGCGAGAACAGTTCCCAGGCCTCGGCCGGCGTGACACTGCCGGCATACGCCAGTTGCTGCTCGACACCACGGGCGCGGGCGGCGGCGATGATTTCCGACTCGCCATCAATCGCGGATTGACCCGTGGATTGCCCGGTTGATTCGCCCGAGGATTGAAATGCAGCGGCGTGGATCAGCGGCGACACTGCGGCGCGCACATGGCTGTCAGTAGCTACTTGAGACATGGGAACTCCTTTCACGGTGGGTTCAGCCTGGTTTTGTGGTTAGCGGATTCACCGGAATCCGTTCGATGGATGGCAATCTAACAACCGGGTCATACGGTACGAACGAATAAAAATGCAGATCGATATCAGGAATTCGGATAAGCCGCCTTGCAGCAGGAGAGCAAAGGGAAGGATTAGAATCGGGGCTCTGCCATCATTCCCCCCGTTTCGAGAAACGATGATCCCGCGCTCGCTCAATGCCAGAATCCTTGTCGGCGCCGCCCTTGGCATCGCCGCCGGCCTGTTGATTGCCAAGGGCGGCCCGGCCTACGCGCAGGCCGAGCCGGTGCTCTATGGCGCCAAACTGGTCGGCGCGCTGTTCCTCGACCTGCTGCGCCTGGTACTGGTGCCGCTGGTCTTTTCCTCGATCGTCGTTGGTGTGGCCAACCTGCGTGCACACCAGCAGATGCACCGGGTGTGGACCACGACACTGGGCTTTTTCGGATTATCGATGGCCATCGCCATCGTCATCGGCTTCGGCGCCGCCCACCTGTTCCGTCCGGGCGAAGGGCTGCAACTCGAAATGTTCGCGGAGGCGACGCGCAACTATCAGGCGCGGCAGATGCCGCTCGCCGACTACTTCGCGCAGTTTCTCCACGGGTTGTTCCAGAATCCGTTCAAGGTGCTGGCCGAGGGCGACATCCTCGGCGTGGTCATCGTCGCGTTGTTCCTCGGCATCGCGCTGGTCGTCGGCGGCGAGCGCTACCGCAACCTGCGTGTGCTGCTCGATGAACTGCAGGCGCTGTGCCTGATGGTGGTCGGCTGGATCATGCATCTGGCGCCGCTGGGCATCGCCGCGCTGCTACTGCGGCTGGTGGCAACGCAGGACACGCGGCTGCTCGGTTCGCTCGGTGAATTCATTGCCGTCATCATCGGCTCGACGCTGTTCCACGGCATCATCGTGCTGCCGCTGCTGCTCTGGGTGGTCACGCGAGTGTCGCCCTTGCGCTTCTGGCGCGGCGCCCGCGAGGCGCTGATCACTGCCTTCGCTACCAGCTCCAGCGCCGCCACACTGCCGGTGACGCTACGCTGTACCGAACAGCACCTGCACGTGAAGAAGGACATCGCGAGCTTCGTCGTACCGCTCGGCGCCACCGTCAACATGGACGGCACGGCGCTCTACGAAGCCGCAGCCGCGCTGTTCGTGGCCCGGCTGGCCGGCATCGAACTGGACCTGGTTCATCAGTTGATCATCTTCTTCGTCGCCATGCTCGGCGCCATCGGCGCACCGGGCATTCCCAGCGTCGGCATGCTGAGCATGGTGCTGGTGCTCGAATCGGTCGGCCTGCCGACGGCGGCAATCGCCATCCTGCTGCCGATCGACCGTGTGCTCGACACCGTGCGCACAGCGGTCAACGTCGAAGGCGACATGATCGGCAGCCTGATCGTGCAGAAGCTGAGCGATATGCCGACCGACGAACCTTTAGGGAAGCGCTGACCAAGTCAGTCACACCGGCGTACGCCGGTGTCCAGTTCGTTGAATTTGCTGGATTCCGGCTTTCGCCGGAATGACGAATTCTGACTTGATCAGCATTTCCTTAGCATAAGCAAATGACCCCTCACACAGGGTAGATATAAGAACAAATTGGTTGTTCTCCGTCAGCGCCCAACCATAATCGGTACAACGTTGCACCGCAGCAATTGCTGCACCGGGCAACGTCAGACTTGTACCTTTTATTGATTGGAGAAAACCATGTCTATCAACATCGACCACCTCGTCAGCACCAGCAAATCTTCCATCGACAGCTACCTGTCGCTGAGCCAGATCGTTATCGACAGCGTCGAACAGATCTCGGCACTCAACCTGTCGTTCTCGCGCACACTGCTCAACGACCAGGTTGAACATAGCCAGTCGCTGCTCAGTATCAAGTCGCCTCAGGAAGCCGTGTCACTGCACAGCGAACTGGTGCAGCCGAACAGCGACCGGCTGATCGCCTACTCGCGCGCCCTTTATGCCATTTCTGCCAAGACGCAGGAAGAAATCACCAAGCTGATCGAGCGCCAGCAGGTCGAGTTGAATAAATCGGTTTCCTCCTTCATCGACACGCTGTCGAAGTCGGCGCCGAGCGGTTCCGATGTCGCCGTTGCTGCGGTCAAGTCGGCCGGCAGCGCCGCCAACTCGGCATTCGAGAGCGTTAACAAGGCCAGCCGCCAGGTCGCCAACATCACCGAGGCCAGCCTGGCTGCCGCCAGCAGTGCAACGGTGCGCGCTGTCAGCTCGGCCAACGCCGCAACGCGCAAGAAGGCTGCTTGAGCCAGCGTCAGGATGCCGGGTTAGATCCCGGCATCCTGAACGGCATAAGCTAATCCGGAAACAATCGTTCCGTCAGCGCGTCAGTTCCTTTAACTTTGCACCACATCGCCGAAAGGAGCATTGCCATGCCTTCCATGTGTACGCCGCCCATCACGCTCCATGACGCCGAAACCGCAAACAAAAGGAACAACGACCATGCCGCTGACCGATCTCGTACGCCTCCTCAACGCCCACTCTGATCACCCGTATACCGGGCATCGCTTCGCCAACCCATTCATCGCCGCTGATCGAGGGGTGTACGTTCACTTCGCCGATCTCCATCTACGCTCGCAGTTCCTGCCAATTATCGATTCCACCAGTGGTCGTCACTACGGTCATGCGGCAGCATTGCGCGTCACCGGCGTTTCCAGCGGTCAGGCACTCGATCCAGCCGCTGTCTTCGTTTTGCCCTCGAACGACGGCGAATTCGTCTACCTTGATCGGCTGGTCCGCACCCTGCACGCCCTCAACTACCTGACCCAGCCGGTGCAGGGCAACCTGCTGCTCAAGGTTCATCCACGCCATGTCCTCAGCGTTCCCGCCGATCATGGGCTGGCCTTTGAGGAACTGCTCAGGGAATGCGGACTGCTACCCTCGCAGGTCACGCTTGAGATCGATATTGAAGATGTCGAGGACACCAACCACCTGAAGCTGGCCATTGCCAACTACAAGTCGCGCGGCTACGGCATCGCCATCGCGCGCTTCGGACATGCCAGCATTGATTTCAGCCTGCTTGAATCGATACGGCCGGATATCGTCAAGCTGTCTCAGGCATTGCTCGCCTCGTCACGCCCGCTGGAGCGCCTGATTTCCCGGATACACGGGCTAGGCGCCAAGGTCATGATCGAGGGCTTTGACACCGCGGCCATGCGGAAGGGCGCTGCCGCCAATGGGATCGACCTGATTCAGCCATTTGTCACCTTCCAGCGCATACCCGCAGACAGGAGCCTCCCTGCAAACATTGCAAGCCCATCAAATTCTTTCTCATTGCCAATCGATCCACCTGTTGCGTGGGCCGTCTCAGCCGGCGCATAAGAAATTGAATCAGCCTGGACAAAGCCTGGTTACAACGGGTCCTTTGTCCTGGCCGTAGAAGGGAATTGCCATGCCAATCGATGACCTACTCGCCAATTCAGCGATATGGAAGCCCGGGAATGCAAAGAATGAAAAGGATGCGCTGGCTGCAGAAGACACCCTTGATTTTCAAACGCCCCAGTCAGAGATGAGTCATGATTGAAATCGACATTCCGGGCTATAGGAAACTGCAACTGACTGACTTGGTCTCGGACTACAACGGCACGCTCGCGGTCGACGGCATCCTGCTGCCCTGCCTCCGCGACCTGCTACCCGAGATTGCCGCGCATCTGCGTATTCATGTGCTGACCGCAGACACCTTCGGGCTTGCGGCAGCACAACTGGCTGGGCTGCCGGTGCAACTGACCGTGCTCCCGCCCGAATTCCAGGCAAAAGCAAAGCAGGATTTTGTCAAGGCACTGGGTACGGAAGGCGTCGTCGCCATCGGCAACGGCCGCAACGATGCGCAAATGCTCCAGGCCGCAGCGCTCGGCATCGCCGTCATCCAGCGCGAAGGTGCCTCTGCCGAGACCTTGCGTCAGGCCGATGTCGCCAGCCTGAGTATTGTCGATGCACTGGGCCTGCTGCTGAATCCAAAGCGCCTGATCGCCACGTTACGCAGCTGAACGCTGAACTAGCGCGCCGCCAGAACCTCCACTGCCGCCCCCAACTGGCTGACGCTTCTGCGGCTGAACACCACCGGCACCGCCATGTCGTCGGCAACACGCCGGATCTTCCTGACCAGACCATGGTTCACCTGATCGACGAGCACCACCACCAGACGGGTATCGATCGGTATCTGCCGGTGGCATTCGCTCTGCTTGCGGCCATTCCAGTGACGCACTGGAAAATAGCCGTGCTCTGCCAACCAGTCCTTGTAGCTGGCTACCCGGTCACCACCGACGATGAGTGCAGACATGACAGTTCTCCATGAATGAAGCTTTGGCACAACTGTACGAAACACGCCGCTGACGACGAAGGATTTTGTTCCTACAAGCTAATTGCCGGCAAAAGCATAAACATTGCAGCGCTATGCACTGACGCGAGCGGATTCAGCATCCAGCCATCGGCCTCCGCCGTAGCTGCTACGTGCAACGCAACCGAGCCTTGCCCACTTCCGCATTTCCGGCCAGGGGCCGAAACCGGAAGCCACGTTGATGTGGCCGACCTCGCCAAGCACGTGAAAGCGGCTGCCCCAAGCCTCTGCCATGCCCACTGCCTTTTCGAATGACAGCCACGGGTCGTTGGTACTGGCCAGAAAATCGCTCGGATGGTCGAGATCGTGCAACAGCAGGCTGTCGGCAAAGCCGAAACGCGCAGGATCGGCAGGCGCCACGAGAAAACTGCCGCTGAGTGGTGTTCCCAGCTTGAGTACGGCATGCGCCAGTGCCAGGCAGCCAAAGCTGTGGGCAATGGCCAGCGGCGGCCGGCGGGTCTTTCTCGCGGCGGCATCGATGCGCGCGGCCCAACCATCCAGATCGGGGTTATCCCAATCGTCCTGTCGGACGCGCACCGTCCGTGGCAGCACCTGTTCGAGATCGCTCTGCCAGTGGGCCTCGCCGCTGCCCCCGCGGCCGGGAATGATCAGTATCTGCGACATTCCTGCTCCTTATCTTCCGCATTCATGAGTAAAGAATAAGTTTGAGCACAGCCATCAGGAAATACTTGTTCGTACTATCGATATAAAAAAATCCCGCCCGAAGGCGGGATAAGACAGAACGCGGAGATGACAGATTCGAGACCTGAAGAACCTTGGAGGAGACACTGCAGGACTCGGGCTCAACGATAAGCGATGTGGCGGCAAGGACGAACGAATACTTCTGGATAAGGATATTCAGCCGGGCGCCAGCGGCGCGAACAGAAACAGGGCCGACAGCACCAGCACGATGGCCAAGTAGCCAACGGCAGCGCCCCGCCCTGCCTCGCTACGCGCGACCAGGGCCCACCCCATATGTAGCGACCAGGCGCCGGCGACGATCAGCACTACGCATTTCAGCACCAGCCGCAGAAGGCTGATGTCGTAGCCAGCCGCCGCCAGCAGTCGCCAGGCATAATCGACGGAACCGAGAAACAGACCAAGGCCGGCCAGCGGGATCAGCCCGTAGGCCAGGCGTGCTGCGGGGCGAAGCCGCCAGCCACTACTGAACAGCAAGCCGGCAAACAGCAAGGCGCCCACCGCTAAAGCTGTCAGAACGATCGCGCTGATTGCCGCCGGCACTGGGGTGATCAGCCCCTTCAGCCAGAGGTACGCCGGGCCACTCTGCCAATGCAACGCGGCGTAGCACAGCCCGGCCAGCACGAAGCAGATGGCCAGCGCATCGAAGACCCGCACTTCATCATCGCCCATGCGCTCGATTTCAGACCCCGGCGACCGGAAGGAAAGCGCCACCGCATCGCGATGGCCGCTGCAGCGCCCGCACATGCTGCACTTCTCGTTGCTGCGCAGGCGGCGCACATCGAGCAGCGGCGGGCAATCCACCGGTTTTGGCTGCGGTCGCGGCGCGGCATCCCAGGCGGCGCGATCGACCTTGAAATGCAGGACGGCGCAGCGTGAAAGCAGCGAGAAGATGCTGCCGGCCGGGCACAGGTAGCGGCACCAGACGCGCTTGCCGCGGCCGAGCAGCGCGCCGGTCAGCAGCGCCAGCAGCGAAGCGCCACCGACGGTGAGCAGGATGACGCCCGGCTGGCTGTAGGCATCGACCACGTGCTCGTAGAAATAGATCAGCGAAAAGCCGAGCAGCGGCCAGCCCGACCAGCGCACCCAGGTGGGGATCTTGCCGCGGCGCCCGTGCCGGCTGGCGAACTCGGTCAGGGTGCCATCCGGGCACAGCACGCCGCACCAGAACTGGCCGACGAGCAGCACGCTGAGGATGACTGCCGGCCACCAGATGCCCCAGAAAATCACTTCAGCAGAGAAGGCCACACGGCGGACGATGGCCGCATCCACGGGCGTCATCGGCAACAGCACCGGCAGCAGAAGCAGCGACAGGTAGATAACGACGAAGCCCCACTGCAGACAGCGCACCACATCCTGCCGCCGCTGCAGCAGGTTGCCGAAGGACTGCAGCGCTGCCGGCAGTCTTTCAATTCGACCGGTCTTTCGCGGCGGCACGAGAGCGATGGACTGACGGATCATCCGGCGGCGGAGAGTGTTTCCAGTGCCCGCGCAGCCGTCTTTCGTACGTCCACATCGGGGTCGGCCAGCGCCGATTCCAGAGCCGGCCGCGCGTCCTTGCCGCCGATCAGCCCGAGCGCCGAAACCACTTCCTTGCGCAGATTGGGGATCGGATGCGCCAGCGCGGCTGCCAGATGCGGCACGGCCCGTGGATCCTTCAGCCGGCCGAGGGCGTTGGCGGCTTTCAGGCGCACTTCCCATTTCACGTCTGCGAGCGCCGCAATCAGGCCATCGGCAGCCCCCGGCAACAACAGCTTGCCGAGCGTGACCGCCGCTTCCTGGCGTACCTGCCAATCGACATCGGAAAGCCCCGCCAACAGCGGAGGCAGCACCGTATCATCAGTGGCAAAAGCCAGTGCGCCAACCGCAGCCAGGCGCACGCCTTCATCGGTATCGCCGGCAACCAGCTGGCCAAGCCGCGGCAGGGCCTGCGCATCCTTCAGATAGCCGAGAACGCCCACGGCCTCGCGTCGCACTTCGGGCCGTGCATCGTCGAGACTGGCCAGTGCCGGCGCCAGCGCTTGCGGCAGCCGCAGCTTGCGCAGACCGGCGAGGATGGCGGCACGTGCCGAGGACGAAGCGTCATCGAGGCACTGCAGAAGGACCGGGCCAGCCGACGCCTCCTGGATTTCCGAGAGCGAAATCGCCGCCGCCTGACGCACGGCGGCATCCGGGTCGGACAGCAGATCGACGAGCGCATTCACCGCTGCTGCATCGGCACTGCCTTCCAGCGCACGCGCCGCTTCCAGCCGCACGCCGGCATCGGTGTCGCGGCTGCTCGCTACGAACAGCTCGGGGTACTCGTCGGCGTAGTCGGCAATGCCGATCAATGCAATGCGCCGCACTTCCGGATCGGAATGCGTCAGTTGCGGCAGGGCAATCGTCACTTCCGGGTCATACACAACGGTCGTCATGGCTACCTCAGCAGATACGGAATCTCTACGCGGATGGCTTGGGTCGGGCAGTCATGCTGGCACGGCAGGCAGTACCAGCATTCGTCGTAGGCCATGCGCACCTTGCCGTTGCCGAGGTCGATAACGAGGATGTCGGTTGGGCAGACATCGACGCAGATGCGGCAGCCCTTGTCGGCGATGCACTTGCCCTCATCGACAATCACCGAAACGGCACCCTGCTGGGTGATGGTGGTTTTCTGGGAGATCGGCATGTTCATTCTCCTCAGGCCGCCAGCGGCGCGGTTGCCAACGCTTCCGGATCTTCAACGCGCAACTCGTTGTAGGCGTTGCGCTCGACCGCGTCGATCGGATAGAGGTACGGCGGCACCGGCCGGGTGAAGCACTCGGGCCGGCCATCGTCGCCCTTCTTCACCTCGACGAAGGCAAACCAGTCCTTGTCGTTGCGATCCGGGTGATCGGTGCGGTAGTGGTACAAACCCCAGCGGCTCTCGGTGCGGAACAGCGAGGCCGCAGCGGCCAGCTCGGCGCAATCGAGGATGAACTGCACTTCCACCGCGCGCATCAGTTCGTGCGGGTTGTTGGCCTTCAGCCGCTTGATGTCCTCGCGGATTTCGGCGAAACGCTTGAGGCCGATCTGCATCTTGCTCGTCACCTTCGGCGGCTGCAGATAGTCATTCACCATGCGCCGCAGCTTGTACTCCACCTGGGTCGGCGGCAGGCCTGCCTCGCGCAGCAGCGGAGCAAAGACGCGCTCGCGCTCGGCATCGACGGCTGCCGCATCGAAGTTGGCGAACTCCCTGCCTTCAATGAAATCGACCGCATCCTCGCCGGCGATCTGGCCGAAGACGAAGGCGCCGAGCATGTAGTTGTGCGCCACGTTGCACAGATCGCCGGCAGCGTAGAGGCCGGGGACCGTCGTGCGCGCGTGCTCGTCCACCCACACGCCAGAGGCGCTGTGGCCGCCGCACAGGCCGATCTCGGAAATGTGCATCTCGACCAGATCCTTGCGGTAGTCGACACCGCGCCCTTCGTGGAACAGGCCGCGCGTCGGCCGCTCGGTGACGTGCAGCACATCCTCGATCTTCTTCACCGTTTCGTCGGCGAGGTGGTCGAGCTTGAGGAAGACCGGACCGTTGCCGCCTTCAAGCTCGCGCCAGAATTCAAGCATCATCTGGCCGCTCCAGTAGTCGCTCTTGATGAAGCGCTCGCCCTTGGCGTTGACCGTGTAGCCGCCGAAGGGGCCGGTAACGTAGGCGCAGGCCGGGCCGTTGTAGTCCTTGATCAGCGGGTTGATCTGGAAGCACTCCAGTCCGGAAAGTTCGGCGCCAGCGTGGAAAGCCAGGCTATAGCCGTCGCCGGCATTGGTCGGGTTCTCGTAGGTGCCGAACAGGTAGCCGGAAGACGGCAGCCCGAGGCGGCCCGCCGCACCGGTGCACAGCACGACAGCCTTGGCGCGGATGACGACGAACTCGCCGGTGCGCGACTCCAGCGCCATCGCCCCGGCAATGCGACCGTCGGCACCCACCAGCAGGCGCGTGGTGGTCAGCCGGTTGCTGACCTCGACCCCGGTCTTGCGCAGCTTCTTGAAGATGACCTTCTTGATGTCGTAGCCCTCGGGCATCGGCAACACGTAGGAACCGAGGTGATGCACCTTCTTGACCGCGTAGTCGCCGGTTTCGTCCTTCT
>ERZ724516.1376-NODE-1376-length-14345-cov-5.236739_pt1 | contig 14345 bp, 11 predicted proteins | sample MGYA00376049_ERZ724516 | MGnify/ENA primary metagenome ERZ724516 (study PRJEB28724, sample SAMN07190886) | activated sludge metagenome | isolation source: activated sludge of sewage treatment plant in Hong Hong | place: USA: Christiansburg, Virginia | collected... | reverse complement strand
ATTGAACCGTCACGATGCCGACGACGGCGTGTTGGAGTATTGGATCGATGGTCAGTTGGAAGCGCAACGGACCAACGTGAACTGGATCGGCACCTACAATGAGTACGGCATCAATGCCGTGTATCTGGAACAGTATTGGACCTCGGTCCCGATCAGCAAGGTCCAACAACGCTATTTCGACAACTTCGTGGTCTCCACGGCCCGTATCGGATGTGCCCGATAGAAGGCACCCGGCCATTGACCGGAAAAAGTTAACCGTTTCTTGATCTGCCGTGACAGCCGGCTGGTGTAGACTGCCCACCCATTACCCATGGCAATACGGTCCTCAGTTTCAGACAACCAGCCTTCTGCACCAAACCCCAAGGTTCCCTCCGGGCGCCCGGTTACGAGCGACGTTTCCCGCCCCGAGTGGTTCATCAATCGGGAACTCAGTCTCCTGGAATTCAATCGCCGCGTGCTCGATCTGGCCAAGGACCCAAAGGTTCCCCTGCTGGAACGCCTCAAATACCTCTGCATCGTCAGTTCGAATCTCGATGAATTTTTCGAGGTGCGAGTCGCCGGTCTTAAGGAACAGGTCACCCATGGCGTCGAGCAGCGTGGGGCCGACGGGCTGACCCCATCGGAGCTCTTGGCTCGCATCGCCGTACTTACTCACCAGTTGGTGCACGAACAGTACGTCGTGCTGAATCAGTCGCTGATCCCCAAGCTGGCCGACGAACGGATCCGCTTTCTCAAACGGGCCGACTGGATGCCGTCGCACATTCGCTGGATGCGTCGCTTCTTTTCGCGCGAGTTGCTCCCGCTCCTGAGTCCTGTCGCGTTGGATCCCGCGCATCCGTTTCCAAAACTGCTCAATAAGAGTCTGAATTTTCTGGTGACGCTGGAGGGAACCGACGCGTTCGGGCGCCCCAATGGCACAGCCATCGTGCAAGTGCCGAGGTCGCTGCCGCGCGTGATTCACCTGCCTGTCCGCAATGCCGCCTGGCCGCATGATTTTGCGTTCCTGTCGTCGGTAATTCATGCCTTTGTGCATCAACTGTTTCCCGGTATGCACGTCACCGGGTGCTACCAGTTCCGCGTCACGCGAAACAGCAATCTGTTCGTCGACGAAGAAGACGTGGACGACCTCCGCCGTGCCCTTGAAGGCCAGTTGCCGGACCGGCGCTTCGGCGATGAGGTGCGGCTGGAAGTCGCGGACAATTGCCCGCCGGATCTAGTCTACTTTCTCCGCGAGCAGTTTCATCTCGATGCGCGAGATATTTATCAATGCCATGGACCGGTCAACCTGCATCGGCTCATGGCCGTGCCCGACCTCGTCGATCGTCCCGACCTGAAGTTTCAACCGTTCACGCCCGGCGTGCCGACGACTGCGGTACCGAGTGAAGATTGGTTCGATGCCATCCGGCAGGGTGACATCCTGCTACATCATCCCTATCAGTCGTTCGCGCCGGTCACCGAATTTCTTCGTCAGGCAGCCACCGATCCGCACGTGCTTACGATTAAGCAAACCTTATATCGAACCGGAGCGGATTCGGCCATCGTGCAATCTCTCGTGGATGCCGCGCGCGGCGGGAAAGAAGTCACGGTGGTGATCGAATTGCGCGCGCGCTTCGACGAAGAGGCCAATATCGAGCTGGCGCACGATTTGGAGGAAGCCGGAGCGCATGTCGTGTACGGCGTGGTGGGCCTCAAGACACACGCGAAAATGAGCCTCGTGCTGCGGAGAGAAGGCCGGCTGCTACGCAGCTACACCCACCTCGGCACCGGCAACTATCACGCCCGCAATGCGCGCCTCTATACGGATTTCGGGCTGCTCACCTGTGATGCGGCAATCGGCCGTGATGTGCGAACCGTCTTTCAACAACTCACCTCCCTCGGACAACCGGGACGGCTCAAGCACCTGCTTCAATCGCCCTTCACCCTGCATACGACCTTGTTGAAATGGATCGCCCGTGAGACCGACCGCGCCAGGCAAGGCAAACCGGCCCACATCATCGCCAAGATGAATGCGCTGCTGGAGCCGCAGATTATTCGCGCGCTATACAAGGCGTCTCAGGCCGGCGTCAAAATTGATTTGATCGTGCGGGGACCCTGCGCCTTGCGACCTGGAATCGCCGGTCTTTCGGAACATATTCGCGTACGCTCCATCATCGGACGATTTCTCGAGCACAGCCGCATTTTCTATTTTCTCAATGACGGCGATGACAGAGTATTTTTGTCCAGCGCGGACTGGATGGATCGGAATTTTTTCCGGCGCATCGAAGTGGCGTTTCCGGTGCTGGATCCAGTGCTTCGCCGCAGGCTCATCGATGAAGGCCTCCGTCCCTACCTCGAAGATAATACCCACGCCTGGATCCTTCATCGAGACGGAACCTACAAGCGGCAAACACCCGGCCGGGGAGCGGCGCGTTCAGCTCAACAATGGTTGATGAACCGACTCGTCACCTAGGGCTCGACTCGCACCTCAATTCCTGTTTCTTCCGGACTGTTAACTCCCTCTTAACCTGGCTTTGATCCGGTTGTCGTGCCTGCAGGGTAGCCTGCGACCGTAACAGTCACTTCAATGATGGAGGGGCTCTCATGGGCATCGCGCATGTCGTTCGATCACAATCACGTCACCAGGCGTTCCGATCCATTCGCCGGCAATTGCTCCAAGAAGAACGCAACCTCATGCGGCAAACTGCCGGCTGGGGACCGCCGGCAACTGAATCCGAGCTTCCCGCCGATGTCCTCGACATCGCCACATCCGAACGCGACCTGGCAATCGACGATCTCATGCGGCAGCGTGCCTATTTCAAGCTGCAACAAGTCAAACGCGCGCTCAATCGCATGGACGATGCTTCTTATGGCATGTGCCATCTTTGCCAGACAGCCATTCCCCTGCCGCGCCTCCGCGCACAGCCTGACGCCACCCTGTGCATTGACTGCAAGACTGAATGTGAAGAACGTGCCCTGCTGCGTATGGGAGTGTAACCATCCCCGAGGGATGGGAGTCGAGCTGCGCCCACCTCTCCGCACCTCCTCTCCCGAGCTGTCCCCCTCTTCTGAGCCGGAGCGGGACAGCCCCTTCCCTATTCAACTGAACCTTCAGAGTAACTGGAAACTGAACGAGCTCGGACGGTTCAGCTCCATGTCGCATTGAGACGAGTACGGAATTCGAGAGCGCAAGGGAAGAGCTGAACAGAGGACATGATAGGCAGGCCGAGACGTGCTTGCGCCACAACCGGAGTGGAGGGACTTCGGTTCGGCGCCGATATTTCCCCCCTAGACTATACGACCATCTCGCCGTCAGGACTGGTGCGGGTCAATAGCCTCAACCGGTGTCATGCACTCGTCCTGCGCGACAGTCCTCACAAGGCGTCGGCAGACAAGCGTTCGAGTCGCTCGATGATGCATCCCGGACAAAGTGTCGGTTGAAACCTACGGACTCCAGGCATCACGCGAAAGGCATTGTGACACGCTCGACACATGCCATCGCGCCGGGATGCGCCATGGCGAAGCGTCAACACGTCTTGCCGGCGTGAACGGGGTCGAGAGATTTGCAGGCCTCCCTGTACAAGTCGCATGTGATCCTCCTGCATTGGTGGTGAGATGCGGCGACAATGACCAGCGTACAGGTGGAAGATCACGGCGACTTCCGGAGAAGGTAAACAGTGTGTTAACGGAAGGAGATGACTCGAAGAAGGACAGAGCAGATACGAAGCGAACTGCAACACTACGGCACTAGACCGACGGGGTGCATGGCACGCACGAGGGGCGCACCATCCGGGTGGTGCGCCCCCTCATCCCACTGCGATACGCGGCTTACTTCGCCGACGCTCGAGATCGTTCGATGACCGGTGCCCAGGACGGTTCAAGCTCGCGCTTGGCCGTGGCCTGAAACCGGGCTTCGGCATCTGCGTCCCGACTTCCCCGTTTCACGTTCACGGTGTGAACGGCAAAATAGGCTGGCGTGCCAAGCACCTGAAGATCGGCAATCACTTGTGCCAACGGCTTCCCCCAGAATGCTTCGAAGTAATGCGCCTGCACCTCATCGGCTGCGTTTTCTTGTAGCACCATGGTCGATGCCCCGACCTCATACTCACCCATGAAATGCATGCTTCCCGCTGTCACAGTAGTATCACTTTGCTTTACCACCGACTTCGGCAGCAGAAACAGCGTCACTTCCCGCACCTTGCCGAATCCTTTTTCCGATGTGCTGAAGGCCACCGCAGCATAACGTCCGGGCGGCACATTCTGCACATACACCGTTCCACCCCCACCGGCTCCGGGAGGAGGCGACACAATACTCGTCGGAATGAGTTTGCTCCCCTCGTATAAATCCCGGTCATTTTCGATCTTCACAAGATACAGGCGATCTTCCGTGTTCGGCACCCATGCGGCACTCTTGATCGTCATTCCGATTACGGCACTCTGCTGATCAACCGGCTTGGTGATGTGAACCGGGGAGACAAACTCTCCGGCCAGCCGCTGAAACTGTTTCTTGGGAGGCTTACTGACACAGGCTGCCTGTAGCAGACATGCCCCGGCGATTATCGTGATGACCAGTCGATTCATAGAACTCCCTCTGGGTGAGTCGCACTTACCTGGATGGCGGCCACAGTGTAGGAGATTCTATGTTACGCCTCAATCGATACTTACGCAGGGGGCGTGAGGTCCAGGCGGATCGAGGCTGAATGGCAAGAGGACGGCAGCAAGACGTGGGGGCAGAAACAGGCCAAACATTGTGGAGCGGGCACGCAAGGCTCACGCTTCTAGGGCACAGGTGCCACCGGCGCAAGTGGCATATCCGCCGCTGTTTTTCCTTGGCTCTGACTTTCCAACGAGAGGCGCTTCAAGACACTCTTCGCCCGTTCCTCCAGGCGTTCGGCCTCGCCGGCTCGTTGGCGGCGTCTCAGCAATGACGCGTAGCTCTTCAACGTCTTTACATAGGCTTCACGATCATACCCGACCGCTTGCTCGTAGATCACCAGCGCCTGCTTGTAGAGGTCTTCCGACTGGTCCAGCTTATTCTGCGACTGATAGAGCGAGGCCAGGTTTTTTAACTCACCGGCCACTTGCGGATTTTCCGCTCCCTGCTGCTTTTCCCGAATCGCAATGGCCTGTTGAAACAAGGGCTCTGCCTGCGAATACAGTCCCTGCAGTTCATAGAGTTGGCCCAAGCGACTCATGGCTTCGGCCGTATCCACGTGGTCGTTCCCGATCGATTTTCTGAAGATGCTCACGGCGCGCTGATACAGCGCCTCGGCCTGAGGATACTGATTCTGCGCTCGATAGGTATCGGCGAGATTTTCGAGATTCCGCGCCACAATCGGGTGATTAGGACCAAAGGCTTTTTCGTGAATCGTGAGGGCGCGCTGATACAGCGGCATGGCGCGGGGATGTTGTCCCTGCGCCTGATACATTTTCGCCAGATTGTCGCGGGTGATCGCAGTCAGGCTATGCTCTGGGCCGAGCTGCTTTTCGAAAATGGCAAGGGCTTGCTGCAAGACCGGCTCAGCATCGGAGAAGCGCCGTTGATCCTGATAGACCACCGCAATGTTATTGAGGCTTTCCGCCGTCTTGCTGTGATCAGGGCCAAAGACCTTTTCACGAATTTCTCTGGCGCGTTGATGGAGCGCTTCCGACTGCGTGTACAACCCCTGGAGACGGTAGAGTTCGCCCAGGTCCGTCAGGCTGGCAGCCGTCTCAGCATGCGCAGGGCCATAGACGCGCTCTCGGATGGCCAGGGCTTCCTGAAACAGCGCTTCTGCGCGCGGGTACCGGCCCAACTCACGATTCACTTCGCCTAGTTGGCTCAACGTTTCAGCGAGACGTTTGCCTTGTGGATCCAATACTTCTGCTTCTTTCCGCGCCGCCACAAAAGATTCTTCTGCATGCGTATAGTCGCCCGACCGCATCGCGTTATTCCCATCGTCCATGGCCGAACGCCACCGGTGGTCTTTTGCGCAACCGGAGAAGGACCCTAAAAAGACCAGACCAATAGTGAATGCCAGGGCGCCGGATCGCATGTTCATGATAGTAACTCTTCGGTGGTGAGGCGGTTGTGTTTGGAGACTGCCTTTGCTCGCAGAATACACTAAGACTTACCCCCTCTGGAGGCTCAAATCAACCCCGAGGAAAGAACTTTTTCTTCAATCTCAGGATCGTTCTATTTTTCAGTCACTTAGCCTCTGAAGCTCTGCACATAATGTGTGCAAATAGAGACCACTAACGGCGAGGGAAGGCACATCGTGAGGATGGAGATCAACGATGGGAGTCCGACGCGGCGTCGACGCGGGGGGCGAGCTTGGCGATGCTGGATGTATCGTAGGGCAATACACTGAAGACTTTGGCCACATCAATTGCGGGTTTTCCGGGACGCAACACCTTTTGCGCCAGTGTGGCCAGCCAGGAAAGCGGCACCAGGACAAACATGGGCAGCCAGAACACACTAAGGTCCGGGTTGGCCTTACGGAGACGATCCAGCAACTCACGCTTGGTCGGAGACACGGGGTCGAGCAGATTCAGAGGGCTAGGCACCATGTCCCAGGCATCGGTCATCCAGCCGAGGAACCGACCGGCAAACCCGACATCTACCACTCCAAGCCGATCACTCGCCGACCCCACAGCCACAAAGATATTGCCCAAGCGTTTGCCGAGACGGCCGGGCGGATCAAAATCGCGATAATCCACCAAGGCGCCCGGGCGAACAACCTTGACCGACAGGTCCAGCTCCTTCCCGAGCTGTACCGCGAGACGCTCCGATTCCAACTTTCCCCATACATAGGGGCCCGATCCCTTGCTGTCTGGTTCCAAGGGATGATTGTCGGGGATCGGCTGTCCCGTACCCTGAGCCAGCACGGCGAGGCTGCTGACATGAACGACCTGCTTAATACCCGCCGCAGCGGCGCCGCGAATCATATGCTCGGTCGCATCCAGCGAATTACGCTGATGCTCCGGCCAGCCGCCGGCGGTTTCTGCGGCGGCATGAATGACCGTATCCACGCCCTTGAACAGATGAGCGGCAGCTCCGGTGGCCACATCGGCCACGACATATTCGGCGCCCGCAATCCGTTCCCAAGGGGATGGTTCGCGCCGGGCCACCACACGAACCGGGCGACCGCGCGACAACAGGGCTCGAACGATCTCTTTCCCCAAAAATCCCGTTCCACCAGTGACCAACACGCCGCGACTCTCGACCGGTTTCGGGGCGGCCGCCGCCAGCGCCTTGGCCTCACCAGCCTTGAGTGCCTTGGCCACGCGTTCGCAGATGCGCACGGTCTCGAGCAAACTCTCCGGCGACAAAGGCGACGGGGCACCAGTACGGGCCGATTCATAAAAAGCCGAAAACAGTTCCGCCAATCCCGGATAACTCCGCTGGCTCTTGAGAAACCGGCTCGCCATCGCAGAGGTGGTGCCGGTCAATAGCTGCCAGGCTTGCCGGTAGGGCGCGAAGAGCTTATCAATACCGGATGAGCCCGGCCCGATGGCCCGTTGGGTGGTACTCCGGACGTAATCGGCAAATAAGGATCCGTTCTTTCCAATCACTCGCAGATAACTCTCGACCGGGCGCCCCTCCAATGTCACGATCAACGTGCCGGTCACGCCGCCTCGACGCACCAGCGCGTGGACGGTTCCCGCCTGACTGACTTCCAGCGACAAGAGTTCTGTGCGCCCTTCTCCGGCTTGCTCCAGCACTTGCAGCAGCAAATAAACCGGATGCGGCAGGATATCGAGCAATTGATGGTCGGCGCGAAGGACCTTTCGGCCACCTGGCGCATGCCGGACGGTCCGGAAGGAAAAGTAGCTTTCGACATGCACCACCCGGCCGATCGAAGGCAGGTATTGCGTCAACACTCGAGTCGGTGGTTCGTAGAGCAGCTGGTGGCCGGCGCAGACGCGAAGACCTTTTGCGCTGGCCTCATCCAGGATCTGCTGCGCGTCTTCGACGGACTCGGTGAACGGCTTCTCTACATAAATGTGGCATCCGGCCTTGAGCGCCATACGCGCGATCGGAGCATGGGTTGCCGGAGGAGTAATGATATGGACGACGTGAAGCTTTTCCGAAGCGAAGAGTTCTTCCGGCGTCTTAAAACAGCCGATGCCCGGCACGATGTCGCGCATAGCGGCTTGAGCCGCATCAGAGGGATCGGCCACCGCGACCAACTGCACGCCGGGACATCGCAAGATGGCGCGGGCGTGGTGTTGCGCATGGCGGCCGGCGCCGATGAGCGCGATCCGCAAGGGACCTGATACTGGAGTGTTCGGGTTAGAGTTCGTCACAAGTCGTCTGCGAATGTGCAGTGCTACTATAGTCTATTCGCGCACGTTCTTGAAGCCTTCTTCAAAATTAGTACAGGAAAGGTGAGGAGCCGTGTGGCTAAATAGCCAAGCCTCGACCAACCGGGCTGTCGCGAACTGAAACGCCACGGGTGTATCGAGGCATCTATCCCGCTACTTGTGCCTGCCGTCGCAAGGAAAGCACTGGTCCATACAATCCGGACAGAGTCCTCCGTTGAATTGAATGGCCGAACGTTCCGCAATGAAAGTGGCAAGGTCATACCACTCGCCGGACTGATCCGGCACCCGTTTGCACCAGGAACACAAATTAATGATTCCCTGTGGCCGCCCGAGCCGCTCCTCCATTCTCCAGATCGCTTCGTCTTTCCCCTTCGTTGAGACAAGGCGTTGATCGCCGGGGGTGCACTCGTGAAAGACGAACACTGCCCCGAGCACCGTGCCACCGTCATCGACGACCGGCGCAACGCTTCCGCGAATGGCCCGCCGCTCGCCCTGCCTGGAAATCACCGTCGCCCCATCAATGGTCACCAGCCGCATCTCCGTCATGGCCTGATGAGCAGGATTGCTCGCCTGCTGGGTCGCCTCCTCATCGGAGAACCCCATGAGCGCCGTCACACTCATGCCCACGGCCGCCTCTTGAGTGACCTGGGTGAAGTCTTCGGCAGCGGGATTCATGTAGGTCACCCGGCCGCCTCGATCTGTCGTGACAATCCCGTCACCGATACAGCGCACCGTTGTCGCGATCCATCGCAGCCGTTCACGCATGTGCCGATCGTGTTGTGCGCGGTGCAACGCTAACTCAATCGTCGTCCGCAGTTCATTCGCCTGATAGGGTTTGAGCATGTAGCCGGCTGGTGACGTGACCTTTGCCCGCTCCAACGTATGGTTGTCGGCATAGGCCGTCAGGTAAATGACCGGCACATCCTGCCGGCGCTGGATTTGAAGCGCCGTTTCGACGCCATCCATTTTCCCTTTCAGGACGATATCCATGAGAATCAAGTCTGGGTGGGTATCTCCGGCTTTGCGGATCGCTTCTTCTCCCGAGGTGGCCGTCGCCGGCACCCGGTAGCCGAGCCGTTGCAAGCTGAGTTGAATATCTTTCGCGACGACCGGCTCATCCTCCACGATCAAAATGCTGGCTGCGTCCATGGCGTCACACCCTTTCTGAATATTGCAGTTGTTGGAAGCGGATGCGCCATTCCGTGCCCGAGCCGCTTCTGAGTTCCGTCTTGCCGTCGAGTTTCTCGGCCAGCAGACTGACGAGTTCCAGTCCCAATGAATCGGGATTGTTCAGCACCCCATCCGTGGGAATGCCGATGCCATCATCGCTCACACACAGGGAAAATGTGCCATCGACATGGTCCAACAGATCGATATGCACGGTCCCGTGGCCGTTGTCGACGAACGCGTGCTTTAAACAATTGGACACCAGTTCATCGATAATCAGCCCGCACGTCAGGCCGGTGTCGATATCAAATTCGACATCGTCCACGTTCAACTCCAAGCTGATGAGCCCCGGATCAACCCCGTAGGAACGGAACAGATGACCGGTCAGGGTTCTGGTGTAATCCCCCATCTTGATGCGCGAGAGATCGTTCGAGCGGTGCAGCGTCTCATGCAGCAGCGCAATCGAGGTGATACGAACCTGACATTCTCTGAACAACTGATTCACCACCGGGTCCTTGATGGAAGCCGATTGAAGATTCAACAGGCTGGAAATGACCTGCAGATTGTTTTTGACCCGATGATGCACTTCCCGCAACAAACTCTCCTTCTCTTTGAGCATGCGGCGAAGTTGATCTTCCATATCTTTGCGCTCGGTGAGGTCCATGCAGGTGCCGATGTAGCCGCCGAATCGACCGTCCTCGTCGAACAGGGGCACGCCCGTATCCATGATCCATCGGTATTCCCCGTCGTGCCGCCGTAGGCGATAGTCGAGGAAGAACGGCTGTTCTGACTTGAAGGCGTCGAGATACGATTTACGGCAACGCTCCAGATCGTCAATGTGAATGCCGGTGAACCAGTTGTCACCGATTTCTTCCTGCATCGTGCGGCCGGTAAACTCCAGCCACCGTTTGTTGATGAACGTAATATGCGTATCCGGACCCGCCATCCACACCATGACGGGAGCCGTGTCGGCCATCATCCGGAATCGCGCTTCGCTCTCCCGCAACGCCGCCTCGATGCGTTTTTTCACCGTGACATCCCGTGCAATCGCCGACGCCCCCATGACGCAGCCCTCGGAATCTTTCACCGGCGAGATCGTCAGCGAGACATCGATGCGCTCTCCCTGCTTCCGGCGCTGTACCATCTCCACGTTGCGCACATGCTCACCGCGCGCGATGCGATCCAACATCGTCGGCACTTCATCCAATCGATTCGGAGGACAGAGCACGGAAATCGGGCGCCCCAGGACTTCCTCGGCACTGTACCCGTAGACTCGTTCCGCACCTCGATTCCAACTTTGAATGATGCCGGTCAAGGTCATGCCGACGATTGCGTCATCGGACGATTTGACGATGGCCACCAACTCAGAAACCGCTTCGGCCCGGAGGACCTCGAGCTCTTGATTGGCAGCGGCCAAATCCGAGGTGCGTTCCTGGACCTGCTGCTCGATATCTTCATTGATACGCAGCAACTCCGCCTCATCACGCTGGCGGCGCAAGCACAACAATGCCGTCACCCAGATTACCATCAAAGCAAACGCGCGATTCACGGCGCTCACCCAGGTCAACACGTAGAGCGGACTGTGAAACAGATCAAGAATAGTGACAAAGGACGCCGTCGCCGCCACCCAAAACGTGAGACGCGGATAAGGAATGCGTGAGGCTATCAGGACGGGAACTACGTAGAGTGTGGTGATCGTCAATCCCAGAGGCAGCCACCAATCGATCGCGCCGATTAGGGCAATCAACGCCAGCGCCAAACCAAGTATCGAATAGCTGCTGCGGGACATGCCCAAAAAGTATGAAGAAGGAATTGTCATAATTGTAACGACCCCGTTGCGATTTCCTCTGCCTGTAGGAGCAATACCTATGCCTTCCTCCTCGCTGCCCTCATGGAAGCCATGGTGAGGGCGGTGGGATTGGTGCGAGAATGGCCTGACACACAGGCGGTCCAGCCCTGCCTGTTGCGCCTTCCTGGCCATCAGTTATACGCAGCAGACGGCCGGTGAGGTGTTCCTCGCGGCTGATGCAGGGTGACTCACATCCCCAGGCCACATCTCCTGAAAGACTCGGGTGTACACCACTGCCTCATGAATGTTCAGACTTGAACGTCAGGCGATTCGCGCGGCTGTCGTCGATTCAATGACTGCTGGGAGGGTGCACTTCCCGTGCACACTGATACGGTTGAGCCCGAAACTCACGAGAAGAGGAAAAATCCCACGGGCGTGCGCAGGGCAACACCATACGCATGACCCTGCGGCGCTGATGGATCGAACATGATTGGCAGAAAGTAGGAAAGGCCCCTGCAGTAGAGAACGATCGATGCCGGAGAGTATCCGGCGCTATCGTTTACGGAAGAACGAGGCGATCATCTGCACGACATATTGAAGTTGTTCGTCGGTGAGCTCTGCGTAAATCGGAATCGACAACACTTCTTCCGCGGCACGTTCGGATTGCGGGAACGCGCCCTTCTGATACCCCAGGTCGCGATAACAATTTTGCAAGTGCAGCGGCAAGGGATAATATACTTCCGATCCCACGCCGTGATCCTTCAAATACGCCCGCAATTCATCACGCTTCCGGACACGAAGCGTGAATTGATTAAACACATGGAAGTTGTGGGCATGCGTCACAGGGAGGGTCACGTGATCGGTCAATTGCGCGTCCGCGAACAGCTGTCGATATCGCGCAGCATTCTGGCGGCGGCCTTCGGCCCATTGATCGAGCCGTTTCAATTTCACCAGCAAGATGGCCGCTTGCAACGCATCCAACCGGCTGTTGATCCCGATCGCTTCATGCACGTATCGCACGCGGCTTCCGTGAACCCGCAACATGGCGATGGATTCCGCCAGCTCTTGATCATTCGTGGTCACCATGCCGGCATCACCGAACCCGCCAAGATTTTTCGACGGGAAGAAGCTGAAGCAGGCCAGATCTCCCAGCACACCGGCACGCTTCCCATTTTGCGCCGCGCCGATCGCCTGACAGGCATCTTCGATCACGCCGATCTTGTGTGTCCGCGCAATGTCCTGAATGGCGCCCATGTCCGCACATTGGCCGAAGAGATGCACGGGAATAATGGCCTTGGTCCGTTTGGTGATAGCTCGTTCCAGCAGCGTGGGATCCATGTTGAAATCATCGGGACGGATATCCATGAACACCGGTTTGGCGCCCAGCCGTGAAATGGCCCCCGCGGTCGCAAAGAAGGTGAAGGGGACCGTGATGACCTCATCGCCGGCTTTGACACCCAACGCCATCAACGCGAGCAGCAAGGCATCACTGCCTGAAGCCACGCCCACCGCATGCGCACTGCTCACATAGGCTGCCACTGCCTGCTCCAGCGCCACCACCCGCGGTCCCAGAATAAACCCCTGCTCATCGCAGGTCGCTTCAATAGCGGCCAGGATTTCACTGCGCATGGACTGGTGCTGAGCTTTCAAATCAAGCAGCGGAATATTCATCGTCTTACCCGGTTTCCTCTTTACAATCGATTGGGCTGCAACTTCATCATATCTTCTGCGGGCCGCGTGGCGTGCAGAAGATACGTATAGAGCGATTGATACTGTTTGACCGTTTCTTGAATCGTAAACTCTTCCGGCAATTCCTGCGTGCCGTTCCGGAGATCCGCACGAAGCCGCTCGTCTCCGAGAATCTGACACACCCGACTGGCGATGGCCCGGACATCACCTGCCGGGCAGAGGGTTCCCTGGATGCCCTCAATGATCGCTTCGGCGGAGCCGCCCACTCGTGTGGCGACAATCGGAATCCGACTGGCCCTTGCTTCCAGAATTGCGCAGGGCAACCCTTCCCATTGAGAGGTCAGGACGAACACATCGAACGCCTTCAGCAACGAGGCCACATCGCGCCGCCAGCCGAGGAGAGTGACCCGATCCTGCAGCCCATGCGAGTGGATCATGGCTTCGATCTGCGGCCGCAAGGCGCCGTCTCCAACCAGGACACACTTTGCCGCAGGCATGCGCTGACACACAAGCGAGGCGACGCGGATAAAGTCCTCGGGAGATTTCTGCGGTTTCAAACACGAGACTGTTCCCACCAGGAGCTGCTCAGGCCCCACTCCCAAGGCGGCTCGGAGACGGTCGCGCTCTGCCTGATCGATCCGGGCTGCAAATGCCGTCGGATCGATGCCCGGCCGGACTACCGACACCTTGGAGGCGCTAAAGAGTTCCCACTCGAGTCCCTGGCGACGATCCGCCTGGGAGACGGCAATCCAATGAGTGGTCACGCGCCCGACCATCCATTCGAGCTTGATCACCATGTGTTGAAGCCACAATGGCTGGGCAGGTGTCACACCATATCCGTGTATCGTGTGCAGGATACAGGGAACCCCGGCGAGCCAGGCGGCCAACCGCCCTAGGATACCAGCTTTTGAACTGTGGGTGTGCACAATCTTTGGCCGCAGACGTCGGAACGTGGCCACCAGTTCCCACAGAGCGCGCAGATCTTGTAGCGGACGAATCTCTCGAACGAGCGATGGGATCACGTGAACATCGACGCCCTCAAGCGCATGCGCCTCCTCGGTCCGCAAGCCGCCATCCCCGGCAATCAGCACCGGGCGGAATCGTCGGCGATCCAGGCTCGACACCACCCGCATCGCCACTTCCTGTGCGCCGCCCAATTCGAGTTTCGTGATGACGTGACAGATTACATCCATATGTGTGACGCGCTCAGGCCGCGGCCCTCATTCGTAACCGCATGGCAACCTGCTGTCCCTGCGCGATCGCATCTTCCATCGACGTATGTTCCCACAATCCATATCTCCCGATTGACGAAATGCCGCGTCCCTCCAATTCTGCCAGCAACTCTTTCACAGCGCGGTTGCGATACCGGTCGAACAACACATAGGCGTAATACAAATCCTTCACATCCGACATGACT
>ERZ724516.1375-NODE-1375-length-14348-cov-5.531589_pt1 | contig 14348 bp, 12 predicted proteins | sample MGYA00376049_ERZ724516 | MGnify/ENA primary metagenome ERZ724516 (study PRJEB28724, sample SAMN07190886) | activated sludge metagenome | isolation source: activated sludge of sewage treatment plant in Hong Hong | place: USA: Christiansburg, Virginia | collected... | reverse complement strand
ATCTTCACCGCTTACGAAGCTTCCTTATTAAATTTAAGTAATACCGATTTGGTGGTGCTGTCTGCTTGCGAAACAGGTTTGGGACAAGATATGAATAACCAAGGCGTATTTGGTTTGCAACGTGCCTTTTATATTGCTGGTGCTAAAAATTTAATTATGAGTTTGTGGAGTGTGGATGATGATGCCACACAAATTTTAATGACGGAGTTTTATAAGGAGTGGAGTGTAAATCCTACACAACAATTTATTGCTAAAGCCTTTAATAAAGCGCAACGTGAAGTGCGAAAAAAATATCCTCATCCTTACTATTGGGGAGCTTTTGTTTTGTTAGGGAATTGATTTTATAGCTGATGTAATTTTTATTTGGGCGTTTCCGCCAGCTGGCGGATCGGGCTGTCGCTTCAATCTTTTGTTCGTCCCTCACAAAAGGATTTTCGCTTGCATCCCTAACGCGGCTATTACAATTTATTATATAATACTACGTGCGATGTAGTTTAAATATCTATTTTTATAGCATCATTATGAAACTTACAGCCTTACATCATATTGCCATTATCTGTTCTGATTACCAAATCTCAAAACAATTTTATACTAAAGTATTGGGTTTTGAAATTCAACAAGAAGTGTATCGTAAAGAACGCGATTCCTATAAATTAGATTTAGCGCTAAACGGTACTTATTTAATTGAATTGTTTTCTTTTCCTAATCCAAAAGCTCGTCCCACGCAGCCAGAAGCCACAGGCTTAAGGCATATTGCTTTTGCAGTTGATAGTATACAAGATGCAGTTACACATCTTCAAAGCTTTGGTATTGAGGTTGAACCTATCCGAGTGGATGAATTTACAGGTAAGCAATTTACCTTTTTTCGAGATCCAGATGATTTACCGATAGAATTGTATCAGGTGGTTTAGGCTTAATAAAGACTATAGTTTGTCAGTTCGAGCGTAGTCGAGAACTTAATATAATTGAGTTATAATACACCTCAAACTGTTCGAGGAATTCAATTCTTTAGCTTATCTTTATCATTAGAAATTAATTATTTCATCAAATGAACACACTCGTTAAGTTATTTTCTGTTGCTATACTACTTTCGTTATTTTGTTTGAATACAAATTGTAAAAAAACAACTAAAATTTCATACGAAGGTTATGTGTATGATTCGCTGAGTAGCAAAAACCCAAAGGGTGTTGGAGGTGTGGTGGTTTTATTATCTGCTTGCAACGGCAAAGAATCTGGTAATACGTCTCAATGTTTAGGAGATTTATTTACCGTTGAAAGTGCCACCACCGATGGAAATGGATACTTTAGTATTCAATCTACTACCAAATTAAAAAATCAATCGTTTTATGTGGGGATAGAAAATAGTCCGTATAGCGCCGCTAATATTGGTTATGCACTTTCTAGTTTACCAACTAAGCTGTACATGCGTAATTAAGCAAAGGTGCTTATTGTGTTTTACAATAGAGGTTCAAGATTTGCTTTTATATAAGCACAGAAATTATCAAAGTGTTTTGAGGTAGTTTGAATCGTAATGATATTCGAATTTTTTTGAATATGAATTTGTTTCTCGTCTCCTTTTTTTAAAGTGAATTCCATTTTAGGGCTCGAGCTATAATGACTTCCTGTATCATAGTCATAGTATTCGTATTGTATGGAGTAGAGTTGATTGGAAACATTAATTCTGCTAAAACTCTCACGAGTTGCTTGTCTGTCTTCGCAGGTGACATCTTCAAGTTTAAATTCAGGACATAAATTACCAGTATAAAACTGGCATAAGGTATTCATCTTTATAATGAAGCCAGTAGAATTGAAAAGTTCGTATTTCATTTTAAATACATATTCGTTACTCGGCTCCATGTTATAAAATTTTCTCTAAATCATTTAAATAATCTTGTTGCAAATCTTCGTGCAAACCATTGATTAACGTATTTATTTTTTTGAGTTGTTGCTCGTACATATTTATCAGCAACTGGCTTTTATGGTAAGGAATGCCTGATGCTTTCATTTTCTGACAAAAATAAATATGTAATTCGGCAGCGGCAGCTTTATCGCCAAGGTATTTACAGTATTTGGTAATGATGCGTAAGAGTTTGCGTAAACTCTTTTTAACGTAATATAAGTTGGCTTGTGTTTTTAATTCCGTAAAGTGTTCATCTATTTCAGCTTTCACAGCAGTAATAAAAGCGGATTTATCGTGCGCTTGAAATAGTAAATAATCTAAAAACTCTTTATTATCTTTTTTGTATTTGGCTAAGCTTAGGCAAAGTTCTACTAATTGCTTTTGTGGCAGTTCGTGTAATTCTTTTTTTAATTCGCTTATACTTGATACTTTCAATGTAAGAAGTTAGGGGTTAAAGAGTTTGTAAGTATAATAATTCCCAGCTTTATTTTCAATTTTAAGAAGTAGTAATCCTTTTTGGAACGAATTGAGATGGATAATTGTATGTTCTTCGAAAGAATTATTTTGATATACCAGTTTGCCATCGGTACTCACTATTTGAACGTTTTCTATATCCTGATACATTGCCTTAATAGAGATCGTACCACCATCAAAGTTTTGAGATATGATGTAATTTGATTGTTTTTTTAATTCCTTAACACCAACAGGGTAAATAGAGATGCAATCTGCAATAGAGTCGAGCATACTGTATTCGTTAACGTTATTGCTAAAAAAACAATTTAATTGTCCTGCACCATTAATTTGTGGTAGGGCGCCAGGCGTATTAATTAAACATAGTGAGCCAATTCCTTCTACCCAAATGGTTGTTTTGGTGTGAGAGGTTAGTGTATCTTCGGAGTGAAGGTAAAAGTAGCGATGGCTTTTATTTACTAATGGTTTTAATACAATTGAATCTACAATAAAGTTACCAGGGTATTTTGGATAAGGACTACCAGGGTTCGTAATGCTAATGGTATCGTTTACTTGAAGTGAAAAATCGTATAGTAGATAATCTTTAGCAGGCGGAGGATCGGCTAATAATCGCAAATACACCCTACGGCTAGCGGTATCTTCTCGTACCACAAAATTTTTTAGGTAATGAAATTTGTCTAAAAATGTGTAGTGTAAACCATTAATTAATGTATCGCCAATAGTATAATATTTATCAGTACCACATCCCGAATTGCAATTGGTAACATGCCATTCGCCATGGTATTTAAGCATAGGGATATATGCCTGAGAACGCATCACGTTTGAACATATCATAAAGCAAAAACCTACCATGATTAATTTTATATAACGAGGTTTATTTTCAATAGTCATATACATGTTTTGCTACGTAAATTTACTATAAATTACAGAGAGATGTATTAGAATACAGGTTTATTATCGTATTGCCAGCAATGACAATTGTCATTTTAAAATGGAGCTTATGCAAAAACGCTTACTAAGTCGGCATCAATCCGCCGTGGTCGTTTTGATTTAGAATCTAATAAATACCAGGTAGTTTTAATTTTAGCGATGATGGTATTTGTATCAACGTCATAAATGTCAACATATCTAAACGATTTTGCGCCATCGGGTTCTACCACCCATGTTTTGGCCAATAATTTGTTGTGTATAAAAGCTTGTTTTAAATAGTCAATTTCATGGCGACTTACTACCCACATGTATTGTTCATTCATTTCTTTTGTTGCTACAGATGTCCAATGAGCAATGGCTAATTCTTGCACCCATTTTAAATAGGAAATATTATTAACGTGGTTTTGCTCATCAATATCAATGGGAAGAATGGTAATGGGGTATTCAAATATTTTGTAGGTCATGTGACAAAAATAGTATATCTTAAAGATACAAAAAGTTTAAGTAGATTATGAAATTTATAGTTCCAATTATCATCCTTAACACTTTGTTATTCGTATATATACGCAATGAAGGGTAAACTAATATTGATAGCTATGTTTTTTAACACATTGTTGTTTTCTCAAACGAGCGATAGCACAGCTATTCCTAAAAAGTTAGAGAGCTATATTCGCTTTAAGTATGATAATGATTTTTTTAGTGCTACCGATCGATATTACACGCAAGGCATTCAATTATCGGTGATTCATCGGGTTATTAAATTCTCACCTTTATCATACTCGCTAATTCGCTTAAATAAAAATGCCTTAAACTATTATGGTTTACATTTTTCGCAAGATTGCTTTACTCCAAAAAGCATTAGGTATGATACGTTAAATTATTTGGAACGACCATTTGCGGCTACTTTTTTTATGTCGCACACACTTAATTCACTAAGTCCCGAAAAGAAAATAGCCTTACAAACACAATTAGATTTAGGAGTTATTGGGCCCTGTGCCATGTGCGAAGAGGAACAAAAGGCCATTCATCGGTCGTTGGTAAATATTCAACCATTAGGATGGGAAAATCAATTACAAACCAATTACATCATCAATTACCGAGCTAAGTTTGAAAAAGGATTATTTAATAAAAAGCATCGCGAAATTATTGGCGACGCAGCGGCGAGGCTTGGTACTTTATATACCGATTTTTCTGTTGGTTTAACAGGACGTATGGGTTTCTTTAGTGCTTACTTCAATAATTTGGGTATGGATAAAAATGCCATAGAAAGAAAATCAAATTTTCAATTTTATGGTATATTAAAAGCTAATGTAAAAGCGGTTGCTTATAATGCCACCTTACAAGGTGGTATGTTTAATAATCAATCGGTCTACACTATTTCTGACAACAGAGTTGCCAGAGTAGTGATGGAAGGAATGGCAGGTATTGTATTAACTTACAAGCGTATTGGATTAGAATACAGTAAGTTTTACTTAAGCAAAGAATTTAAAGAAGGATTAGAACATCAATGGGGTAGGTGCGTAATAACCTATTGTTTTTAGTCGATAGATATCTTGTCGTATCTTTCTTTTGCCTCATTAATCATTCTCAACATTAATCCATTGTCTTTATCTAACAAGATATTAATAGAATAAGGATCATAGCACCAGCCTTCATTTCTAAAAACTTCGCTTCTTGATAAGTCACCTTTTTCATCAAAAGAAGTACATACTAAAACAGAACCGTTATAATTTTTGATGTCTGCATATTTTTTTGGTTCGTATTCGGTAACCGTCGTTTTTTCAAGATTTTTCGGATGTTCTGCATAAAATAGATACACTTTATTGTTTCTTACTAAAAAGTTGAATTCATTTAATTTATTAGCAGTAAACTTCGGAATAATTCTCATCCACTCTAATTTTCCAGTACTATTAAATTTCGAAACAATTAATTCTCTTTCGTAGGAGTTATAGCTATTATTTCCAGAGATAACATAGGAGTGACTTTCAATTAAATACACATTGCCATTAAAGGTGAAAATGTTTTCAAATGAATAAAACTTTTTTGCTGGACTTTCTTCTACCTTACCATCTCTATAAGTTAATTTATCTTTTACTTCTTTCGAAAAATAATCAAAGCCTTTATTTTTCACTTCACTTGTTTTGCCATCAATGAAAAAAGAGTATACACCTACATCTTCTGTTTTACCTTCTTTTCTTTCTTTTCGTGTTACTACATCTTTGTAAATACCACAAAATACTAAGTTGTCGTTTACAAATTCAAAGGTGCCGTTTTTGATGTCTAATTTATCAAAAGGTAAAGGCGTTACCACAGATTTTGTTTCATCAGCTTGAATACTTGCTAATGCTAAGCCACCTATTTCTTCTTCAAAATCAATCATGTAATTAAATAAATAATAAAAATTTCCATTATTATTTATTCTATAATTTGAACTGCTAATCGTAGAACCTTTGTAACCATCAATAATTGTTTTTACTCCCAATTTCTTATAGCCATTGGTTTCATATATAGTAGCATCTACCTCAGAAGCTTTTTTAGGCCATTTGAATTCGTTGATAACAGCCATTTTTGATTTATCAGGAGAAAACGTTACATAAAAATTTCTTCCGTTCACTCCCCAAACATCTGTTTTTAATGCAGAGATTTGTTTTTGCTCGCCGATTTTTTTTCCTGTTTTTACATCGTACTCATTTAATAAAAAATATTTTATTTGTTCTTTTTTATCATAAGTGGAACTGAATGCCAAAAATTTATCACCAACTAAGTACATCTGCGATGTATTGCCCTCGTAGGGAGTTGTATACACAGGTAATAAAGTTTTAGGGTCAATTTTTTGAATAAAGTAAGCCACCGTTGTTGCTTTTTGTTTATATCTAAGTACATATATCCCATTGGCATCATTACTAATATAAGAATCAAATTTACCATCGTCTGATTTGAATTCAGGGCCTTGTTTTATGGTTGCTTTTTGAGAAAATAAAAAACTAGAAAGTAGAATAGTTAAGACTAATAGTGTGTTTTTCATAAGTTGTTTTTTAAATAAATGAGGCGAATGTGAAATTTGTAGATAAATATAAGATTAATATTAATATAGGTCTAATTAAATTTAATCCAAACTAATCGTTCTCTTTTACCGCCTAATTCTGTAGCTAAAACTACATAGGATTTAGTTTTTTGATTGAAAGAGGAAACATTAACGTTAAATCTTAGTTTACCGTATTTTTCAGAATCGCTAAATACTTTATTGTATTCATAAAAGTTCTTATTAATACATAAAACCATAGGAACCATCACTTCTTTTTCGGTGTTTCCAACTAAGTTTTCGTTTATGTTTTTTCCAATGTTCTTTGGATTTAAATTTAGGATCGTTACAATTTTATTATCTACTTCAAATGTTTTAAAATGGTAATAGTCTTTCTCAAATGAAAAGTATCTTGGATGGTGTGGCATTGTGTATTTGTTGCAATGAAACGAAAATTCATCTAAAGAACCTCTAAGCAAGCCATTTATGGTATGCTTGTATGGCGAGAATTGAGTTGAAATAATATCCGTTTTACTGTCACAAAATAAAAATGCGAACTCTTGCTGTGTTAATGAACTTCCGCCTTCAGGTTTATTGAATTTATTATAAACAGTTTGAAAAACGAAGGTGTTATTACCGAGCGAATCCGTATAAAAACTTTGTGGGAAGTTAGCAAAGGTGTTGTTATCTAATTTTATATCGGGATATAGAGATAGTGCTTTATTGATTGCCTGTGTATTTTTTATTTCATTTTCAGCACTAATTATAAAATCTTGTTTCGAAATTTTTAGGAAAATGTTGGTTACATCTGGTATTTTTCCATAGCTATCTTTTGGGTTGATACCAGACAAAAGCAAGTTTAACTGATTATTCTTATTGTCGAAATTAAACTGCCCTTTAATAGAATAAGTTGGATTATTTAAAAAATTAAGTTTGATGTCTTGTATGTGTTTTGTATCCATATTAAATTTTAATATCGATGCGATATTTTGTGGAATATAATGAACCTCCGTCACCTTAAACCAACCTTTTTCTTCTGAATCTTTTGGTTTAAACTTTCTGTCAACAAGTAAGTAAATACTTTCGTCATCCATAATAGCGTCCAATAAATCTAGATGGAAATAATTGTCAAATTTTTTTGAATGTTTTAATAGGAGTTGGTTGCTAGCTGAATTATAGACAGTGATATTTAGATGATATTGATTATCAAGCGATGAACCAACAATAATGCTGTACTTTGTTTTAGCTTGGTTTTCGATAATTTTAAAAAAGGATAAATCACGATTAAAGTAGGTGTAATCTTTTGGCAGATTAAATGAATAACAAATATCGGTATGTGTTTCTCCGGTATTTTGGTTTATAGATAATTTATAGAGATTAACAACACCATCTTTGGCTGCAGCATAAAACAAAACGGCATTTTTATTTAACTCTATAAAGTCGATAACATATACACTATTAATGTCTTTAATGTTTTCTAGTTTTGTTTTTGTGGAGACTCTTTCCTCGTGGTTGTTATCATAGATTTTTAATAGTAACCCTTCTATCTTAGGCTCCATTTGAATCAAAACAGTGTTCCCACTATTTAATTCTAGAATAAATGAATTATAGAAATGCGAAGTAACCTCAATTTGTTTTTCGGATACAGTATAAATTTGAGCGCAAATAATATTGCTTATAATTATAAAAAGAAAACTTAATTTTTTCATCATCTGTTGTTTATTGAAATTCTTATTTATATAAAAGCCTCCGCTTTTTAGCGGAGGCTTTCAATATAAATCAAGTTATATTATTTCTTTTTAGCAGCGGCTTTCTTTGCCGGAGCTTTTTTAGCTGCCACTTTTTTTGGAGCTGTTTTTTTACTGGCGGCTTTTTTTACTGCTGCCTTCTTGGTCGAAGGTTCTCCTGCTAGTTTCACCACTTTTGCTTTTTTTGGAGCAGCTTTCTTAGCACCTTTTTTATCAAATGCTTTTGGTACTTGCGCAATAATCATTGCTTTTACTTCATCTAAAGTTAAAGCAGCTAATTCATCAGGCGTAAATTTACCACCACCATTTTTAATCAGTTTTAATTGCAGTTTGCCAAATTTAATTTGTGGTCCCCAACGTGCATTTTCAACTGATATTTTTTCTTCAGGCCAGTTTTGAATATAACGGTTCGCTTCTTTCTCTAATTTTTTCTCAATTAATTCATTGATATCATTTTGAGATAAATTATCAAAATCATAAGCTCTTGGTACATTAATAAACATACCATCATATTTAATAAATGGTCCAAAACGTCCTTTACCTTTAGTAACTCCTTTACCTTGGTAATGAGCTACCGGAGCATCTGCCTCTTCTTTTTCTTTAATAATTTCAATCGCTTTTTCCATATCAACCGTTAATGGGTCGATGGTGCGAGGAATAGAAATAAATGCTTCTCCTAATTTGATGTATGGTCCAAATCTTCCTACAGCAACTACTACTTCCACACCATTGTATTCTCCTAAAGTTAAAGGAAGTCTAAATAAATCTAGAGCTTCTTCTAATGTAATGGTTTCAATACTTTGGTTTCTTCTTAAGCTGGCAAATTTTGGTTTTTCTTCAGAGCCTTCAATCGTTTCACCAATTTGCGCTAAAGGTCCAAAACGCCCCACACGCACTGATACTGGTTTCCCGCTTGCTGGATCAATACCTAATATTTTTTCGCCACTAGCACGTTCACTGTTTTCCGAAGTTGTTTCAACGGTTTTATGGAAAGGTGTATAAAACTCTTTCAACATTTTTTGCCAGTTCAAATTACCATCAGCAATCTCATCAAATTCCTCTTCTACTTTAGCTGTGAAATTAAAATCTAAAATAGTAGGGAAGTATTTCAATAAGAAATCATTTACCACCATTCCAATATCGGTTGGGAATAATTTTGATTTCTCTGCGCCTGTATTTTCAGTTTTTGTAGCTTTAGTTAAATTTTGTTTCACTAAAGTCAATTGCACATATTCTCTTGGAGTCCCCTCTTTATCAGTCTTCTCCACGTAATTACGTTTTTGAACTGTACTAATTGTTGGAGCATATGTTGAAGGACGACCAATTCCTAATTCTTCTAATTTCTTAACTAAACTCGCTTCTGTATAACGTGCTGGGTGATGCGTAAAACGTTGAGTCGCTGTAATTTCTTGGCTATCTAATTTTTCGCCCACTTTCATTGGTGGTAACATGGATGAATTTTCTTCGTCAGAATCTTCATCATCTGTTCCTTCCATATATACTTTTAAGAAACCATCAAATTTCAATACTTCACCTTGTGCTACAAATAATTCAGAAGCACCGCTCACATTTACTTTTGCTGTTGTTTTTTCTAATTCAGCATCGCTCATTTGAGAAGCAATGGTACGTTTCCAAATTAAATCATACAAACGTTGTTCGTTACGCTCTCCGTCAATTACCGTTCTATCAATGTATGTAGGACGGATAGCCTCATGCGCCTCTTGTGCACCTTTACTCTTGTTTTTATATTGACGAGGATTATAATATTTAGCACCGTAATTTTGATTAATAGCTTTGTTTGCTTGATCCATGGCTGTTTCCGATAAATTTACGGAATCAGTTCTCATGTAAGTAATCTTACCTGCTTCATACAAACGTTGTGCAACTTGCATGGTTTGTGCAACCGAAAAACCTAATTTACGTGCAGCTTCCTGTTGTAAGGTAGATGTTGTAAAAGGTGCAGCTGGAGAACGTTTTGCAGGTTTTGTTTCTAAACTTTCAATCGTGTAAGAAGCTACTTTACATTTTTCTAAAAAAGCTTGGGCTTCTGCTTCTGTACTGTAACGTTTATCTAATTCTGCTTTTAAAATTCCTGTTCCTACTTTAAATAAAGCAGAGACTTTATAAGCTGATGTGGATTGGAATTTTTGAATTTCTCTTTCGCGTTCTACAATTAAACGTACGGCTACAGATTGCACACGTCCCGCTGATAAACTTGGACGAACTTTACGCCATAAAATAGGAGATAATTCAAAACCAACTAATCTATCTAATACACGACGAGCTTGCTGTGCGTTAACTAAATTAATATCAATTTCACGTGGATTTTCAATTGCTTTTAAGATAGCAGGCTTGGTAATTTCGTGAAAAACAATACGTTTAGTGTTCTTTTTTGTTAGACCTAAAGTTTCATATAAATGCCAGCTAATTGCTTCTCCCTCGCGATCTTCATCGGATGCCAACCAAATCATGTCGGCTCCTTTTGATAATTTTTTTAATTCAGCGATGACTTTTTCCTTATCGGGCTGTACTTCGTAAGTTGGAGTGAAATTATTTTCTATATCTACACCGAATCCCTTTTTTACTAAATCTCTGATATGTCCAAAACTAGATTTAACAGTAAAATCTTTACCTAAAAACCCTTCAATGGTTTTTGCCTTTGCTGGGGACTCGACAATAACTAAATTTTTTGCCATGTATATATATGTATATTAAAAGTTCGCGTTTTAAAGCTAAAAATTGATCAAATTGTTCGATTTTTTAACCCGTTTTTTGGATTTTTATTGCCTTAAAAGTTTGCAAAGGAAAAAAATTTAATTCGAATAAACCTAATTTTTATTTTTATTGGACCAGTTTTTTGCGGTTTTGACTTCCGTTTTCGTTGTTTAAATATTTGATTTACAGAAAGATAAAATATTTCAAAAAAATATGGATTTAAGACTGTGAAAAATGGTTAACGTGTCATTTTGTCAGAACAAAGCCTTATCTTTGCGTTTTTATTGATATACATGGACAACAAAATAATAGACGAATCAAAACAAGGAGAAGCACTAGTTAGAGAGACCGAAAATAAGGGTGGAAAAAAGATGTTTTTGGAGAGCTATGGCTGCCAAATGAATTTTGCAGATAGTGAAATCGTTGCTTCTATTTTGATTGATAAAGGATACACAACAACAACCGATTATAAAGAAGCAGATTTAATATTTGTAAATACCTGTGCTATTCGCGAAAATGCCGAATCACGTGTTCGTCAGCGTTTATACGATTACAAAAAAGTAAAAAAGACCAATAAAAATCTGTTAATTGGAGTGTTAGGTTGCATGGCTGAACGCTTAAAACATCAATTTTTAGAACAAGAAAAATTGGTAGATATGGTTGTTGGTCCTGATGCTTACCGCGATTTACCAAACTTAATTGCTGTAGCCGAAGGCGGACAACAAGCTATTAATGTGATTTTAAGTAAAGAAGAAACATACGCTGATATTTCTCCAGTTCGATTAGATCATAATGGCGTGAGTGCATTTGTGAGCATTATGCGTGGTTGCGATAATATGTGTAGCTTTTGTGTAGTGCCATTTACGAGAGGAAGAGAAAGAAGTCGTGAACCAGAAACGATTGTGAAAGAATGCCAAGAAGCATTTGATAAAGGCTATAGAGAAGTAACTTTATTGGGGCAAAATGTAAACTCTTATTTATGGAGCGGTGGCGGATTGAAGAAAGAAAATTTAACCGAAGAACAAAAAGCAAACTCAACCACTTTTGCCGAGCTATTAGAAATGGTAGCCTTAATAAATCCAGATTTGCGTGTACGTTATTCAACCTCACATCCAAAAGATATGGGTGATGATGTGTTGCACATGATGGCGAAATATGAAAATATTTGTAAATACGTTCACTTACCAGTACAAAGCGGGAACAGCGATGTATTAGAAAAAATGAATCGTGGTTACACGCGCGAATGGTATTTAGATCGTATAGCAGCCATTCGTCGTATTATGCCAGATGCCGCTATTAGCGCGGATATTATTACTGGATTTTGTGGTGAAACAGAAGAACAACATCAAGATACGTTGTCTTTAATGGAAGAAGTGAAATACGAATTTGCTTATATGTTCTCATACAGCGAACGTCCTAAAACATTAGCAGAACGTAAATACGAAGATGATGTCCCTGCAGAAGTAAAAAGTCGCCGATTAACTGAGATTGTTGATGCACAGCGTAGACATAGCGAGATTAGAACGAAAGAAGGATTAGGAAAAGTTTACAAAGTATTAGTAGAAAACGTTTCTAAAAAATCAGCAGACATGATGAGTGGAAGAAATTCACAAAACACGGTTTGTGTTTTCCCGAAAGGAAATTTAAAGAAAGGGGATTATGTGAATGTTTTGATTACGAGTTGTACGAGCGGGACACTTATTGGGGAATGCGTTTAAATGCAAGATAAAAGTATTAAGAAGTAAGTTTTAAGATTAAAGAAAGAATAATGACTCTACAAGACATCAAGCAGAGGTTTGGAATAATGGGAAACAACCCTTTATTGGAACGTGCAATAGACATTGCTCGCCAAGTTGCTCCAACAGATTTGAACGTTTTAATTAACGGAGAAAGTGGAACTGGTAAAGAAGTATTTCCACAAATTATTCATCAAAATAGTTCTCGTAAACACGGACAATACATTGCCGTAAACTGTGGTGCTATTCCTGAAGGAACAATTGATAGTGAATTATTTGGGCACGAAAAAGGATCATTTACTGGTGCTCATGAAGCACGTAAAGGCTATTTTGAAGTAGCAGATGGCGGTACTATTTTTTTAGATGAAGTAGGGGAGTTGCCATTAACAACTCAGGCGCGTTTGTTACGTGTTTTAGAAACAGGAGAATACATTAGAGTAGGTAGTAGTAAGGTTCAAAAAACGAATGTGCGTGTCGTTGCAGCTACTAATATTAATTTTAATGTCGCTATTGAAAAAGGAAAATTTAGAGAAGATTTATATTACCGTTTAAATACTGTTCCAATTAGTTTGCCTCCATTGCGCGAACGTAAGGATGATATTTATTTATTGTTCAGAAAGTTTGCGAGCGATTTTGCAACTAAGTACAGAATGCCTGCAGTGAAGTTAACGCCTGATGCTGAGCATGCTCTAGTGAATTATTATTGGCCAGGAAATATCCGTCAGTTAAAAAATATTACAGAACAAATTTCTATCATTGAAAAAGAAAGAGAGATTAATTTAGAAGGCATCTTACAATATCTTCCAAATTATCATACAAATACGTTGCCTGCTTTATCAAATTCAGGCATTGGTAATTCATCTAGTTCGTCGGATATGAACGAGCGCGATTTGTTATACAAAGTGTTATTTGATATGAAGAAAGATTTGAACGATTTAAAAAAAGTGGTTCATGATATTGTTCAGGTTGGAGGAAGTGCTTTAGGATCATTACCAACAGATGATTTACAAACAATTGATCGATTATATAACAACGAAGGAAATTTTCCAGTTGTATCAAATGAAGTGAAAATTCATAATCCCATTATTGTAAAAGACCCTAATGGCTTTAATCAACCAATTGTTGTAGAAGAATCTTTATCGTTACAAGATAAAGAGATTGATATGATTAAAAAGGCATTAAAGAAACATAAAGGTAAACGTAAATATGCTTCTCAAGAATTAGGAATTAGTGAACGTACCTTGTATAGAAAAATTAACGAGTATAATATTGAAGAGTAAAATGAAAAATATTGCGATTGTTTTTTCGATGTTGATTTCTTTGGCTTTAAAAGCTCAAGTTATTCCTACCTACGAGACTTTTAGTTTAAAAAACGGACTCAAAGTGTATTTGCTTCAATATGGGAACATTCCAGCGATTAATGTGAAACTGGTTCTAAATTCAGGCAAAGTAAACGAAACTCCTGGGCAACAAAATTACAGCGATATAGTTTCTAATGCTATATTGATGGGTAATGCCAAATATGATGCAGAATCTCAATCAAATAAGGCATTTGCATTAGGCACTGTCCTGTCAGCTTCTTCATCAAACGATAATACAACGGTGGAGATGAATATTTTGACCAAAGATTTAGATGCTGGAATGGATTTAATGTCCGCAGCCGTTTTAACTCCTACATTTCCTAAAGATAAAATTGATTTACTGATTTCTAGAAATATTGATTTTAATAGCCCTACTAAAATGGATATTGCTGAATTATCTTCGGTATTTAGTAACTATTCTATTTTTGGATTATCAAATCCATTAGGGAGATATTTTTATAAAAC
>ERZ724516.1372-NODE-1372-length-14369-cov-4.951586_pt1 | contig 14369 bp, 17 predicted proteins | sample MGYA00376049_ERZ724516 | MGnify/ENA primary metagenome ERZ724516 (study PRJEB28724, sample SAMN07190886) | activated sludge metagenome | isolation source: activated sludge of sewage treatment plant in Hong Hong | place: USA: Christiansburg, Virginia | collected... | reverse complement strand
ATTGCCGAGACCGACCCAGAGTTTCACCGATGCCCTCCCCATGACCGCACGGGATGCGATATAGCGGGGGCGAGGTCTTGAGACAACCAAGCGGGACGAGATGCGCAGCTTCACCCTTCGAGGCCTGGTGCTTTCCTTGCCGGAGGCGGCGCTGAAGGGCAACCTGGAGCGGGCGTTGTCGTCGGGGCGCTATGAGCACCACGAGGCGGATGCGCTGCTGATGCACCTGCGGGCGGGGGACCGCCTGCTGGACCTGGGGGCGGGGCTGGGGTTCATCTGTGCGCTGGCGGCGCGGGTTCTGGGCGAGGCTTCGGTGTTTGGGGTCGAGGCGGGGCCGGAGACGATCCGGTTGGCGCGGAAGAACCTCGTGGCGAACGGGTTTTCGGGAGTGAAGCTGGTGCGCGGTGCTGCGGTGGCGGAAGGCGAAGGCGAGGTGGAGTTCGGCCAGCGTCCGGCCTTCTGGGCCAGTGCGCTGAGGGGGCCGGAGGGGTGGCCGGAGAATGCCGAGGTGATCGGGGTTCCGTCGCGGCCGATCGGGAAGCTCTTGGCAAGGTTCGCGCCCACGGTGATCTCATGCGACATCGAGGGGGGCGAGATAGCGGTACTGGCCGAGCCATTGCCGGGGGTGCGGCTGGTGGTGGTCGAGACCCATCCGCATGTCTATGGCCCGGAGGGGGTGGAGCGGATCGTTGCGGGGCTGATCGGGCAAGGGTTCATTTCGGAGCAGGCCGGTGCGATGGCGGATACGCTGGTGTTCCGTCGGGACTGAGCGGCATTCCAGGGGCTGCGCTGCCGTCTTCGGGTTGACCTTGGGTGAAGTTTGCCGGAACGTGCGGTTGCAGCCAGGCCAACGGTCCACCCGCTTCTCTCCGCGTCCCGGACCCGCTCCAGCCATCACTTCATGACAGGAGACACGGGATGTATCTGACTATGAACCGCTTCAAGGTGAATGCGGGGCAGGAGGCGGCTTTCGAGACGATCTGGACCGGGCGGGAGAGCCATCTGCCGAAGGTCCCGGGATTCGTCAGCTTTCACCTGTTCAAGGGGCCCGAGGCTGACGGTATCCGGCTATATGCCTCGCATACGATGTGGGAGAGCGAGGCCGCCTTCAGGGACTGGACGAAATCCGAGGCGTTCCGCTCGGCCCATTCCGGGGCGGGCGGGCATCAGGGCGTGATGGCCGGGCATCCGCAGCTGGAAGCCTTTGAATCGGTTCAGCATATCGGCGCATAGGGGCCGGAAATGCAAGCGGGGGGCCAAGGAGGCCCCCCGTGCGATCCGTCTGGTCCGGCCGATCAGGCGCTGGCTTCGGTCGGCTCTTCCGCCACGAGGCCCGAGGGCGCCGCGATGTTGGCGATCACGAAGTTCCGTGCAATCGTCGGCTTGGCGCCGGCGGGCAGAACCACGTCGCCGATGTGGATGACGTCGCCGATCGTCTTGCCGGTCAGGTCGACCGTGATGTGATCGGGGATGTCGCCCGCGGTGACTTCCAGTTCGACTTCGTGACGCACGACGGTCAGGGTGCCGCCGCGCTTGAGGCCGGGGGCCGCGTCGTGGCCGATGAAGTCGACGTGGATGAAGAGCTTGATCCGGCTTTCATCGTGGATGCGCATGAAATCGACATGCGTCGGCAGGTCCTTGACCACATCGCGCTGGACGCTCCGGCAGATGACGTGAACGTCGGGCTGGCCTTCGACCTTGAGGTTGAAGAGCGTCTGCAGGAACCGGCCCTGCCGCAGCTTGGTCAGGAGGTAGTTGTAGTTCATCTTGATCGGCTGGGGGTCGACCCCGTCGCCGTAGATGATGCCGGGTACGTTGCCCTCGCGACGGGCTTGACGGGCGGCCCCCTTGCCTGTCCCCGTCCGTACCTCGGCGTTAAGATCGATGATCTCGCGTGCCATAGGTTCTCTCCATAGATAAGTCCGCCATCCTCCAAGGGTGCATGGCGCGACCGGGGGGCTATAGCGGGGAAAGGCGTGGAAGGGAAGGGACTAGTTCCGCGGGGAGGACCGCGAGCCGGGACAGGGTTAATCGCAGATGAACGGGAAAAGGTCGAGGAGGACGCAACGGGCGGCGCTCCGGCCTGCAAACTGTTGGGAACGCTGGGGTAATCCTGCACTTTTCCGGCATTCCGGATGTCTGGATTGCGTATGGAAAGCGTCTTCCTTCCGTCTATACGCACGGCAAGACGGCGGGGCGTTAACTGTGATGCGCGAATCACGCGGGACAGGCCGGAGGGAGCCCGGTGGTGTCGTTTTCGGCGGCGCCGGAGGTCGCGGCTGGGCTGGATAGCGGCGGGCGGGCGGGGTAGCACTCGTGCTCTTGCGCCCAGGAGCCGTTCGATGATCTCCCTGTCCAACCTGGCCCATGCGCGACCGGCGATTGCCGCCTTTGCGGCGATGGGCGTGCTCTGGGGGACCTTCGCGGCGGTCCTGCCGGACCTGAAGGCGATGCTCGGGGTGGATGAGCGGCAGCTGGGCCTGTTGATCTTCTGCACGCCGATTGCGGCGATCAGCGCGATGCTGGCGGCCCCGGCTTTCGGTACGGCGACCGGGCGGATCGCCCTGCCCCTGTCGGTCATGCTGATGGCGCTGGGCTTCGCCCTGCCCGGACAGGCTGCGGTCTGGTGGCTGTTCCCGCTGGCGATGGCCTGCGCGGGGGCGGCGACGGGGCTGACGGATGTGCTGATGAATGCCCGCGTCGCGGCGATGGAGACCCAACGCGGGTTGCACCTGATGAACCTGACCCATGCCGCCTATTCCTTCGGCTATGCCGGGGGCGCGGTGCTGACCGGGCTGCTGCGGGGGGCCGGATGGGGGCCGGGTTGGGTGATGGGGACGATGGCGGCGCTGGGGCTTCTCTGCGCGCTACTGACCTTGGAGCCGGACGGGCGGATCGAGGGGCTGCGAAAGCCGAAGGATGGCTCGGCCATGCCCTTGGGCTGGGTGCCGGTGATCGGGGGCGGGATCGTGCTGATCGCCTTCATGACCGAGAACGCGGCCGAGAACTGGTCGGCCCTGCATATCGAGAAGACGCTTGGCGGCAGCCCGGAGGAGGGTGCGCTGGGGCCTGCGATGCTGGCCCTGACCATGGGTTTTGCGCGACTGGGCGGGCAGTGGCTGACCGGGCGGGCCAATCCTTACGTCATCCTGCGGGTGGGCGCGGTGATTGCCGCAGTGGGCGCGCTGATGGTGGCGCAGGCGCCGGGGCCGGGGCTTGCCTACCTCGGGTTCTTCGTGATGGGTATCGGCGCCTCGGTGCTGGCGCCGACGGCATTTTCGCTGGTGGGTCAGCTGAGTGTGCGGGAGGCACGGGCCAGGGCGGTCGCGCGGGCAACGCTTCTGGGTTACTTCGGCTATTTCATCGGGCCGCCGCTGCTGGGGTTGATCGCGGGCACCTTCGGCCTGCGATCCGCCTTCGTGTATGCGGCCTGCCTCGTCGGCATGATCTTCGTGCTGGCCCCGGTGCTGGCGCGTCAGCGGACCTGAATTTCCAAAAGGCGCGGTCCGTCCTGCGGCGTCGCCAGCATTTCGGCCAGCTCGGCAGGGTCTTGCGGCACGAGCGCATAGGGCATGTCGCAGGCCATGGCGAAATGCTCGAAGTCGAGCGGCGAGGGGTCGCAGCCGAGGACCGGCACCTTGGCCTGGCGCAGCGCCTCGGCGATTTCGCGGAAGCCGGCGTTGTTCCAGACGACGAAGGTGATCGGCAGCTTCTCGTCCAGTGCGGTGCGCAATTCGCCCGGCGAGAACTGCAGGCCGCCGTCGCCGATCAGGCAGACCACGGGCACGCCGGGGGCGGCGATGGCGGCACCGACCGCGGCGCCGGGCCCGTAGCCGAGCGCACCATAGCCGGTGGCGGCATTGAACCAGCCACGCGGGCGGTCGTGGTCGTAATAGAGGTTCGCCGCATAGATCGGCTGGGTGCTGTCGCCGACGATGATCGCTTGCGGCAGGGCATCGCGGATCGCCTCGACCATCTCAAGCTGGGCGGGCATGGGTTCGTAGAGCGTGGCAAGCTCGGCCCGCGCGGCCGCACGAACGGCCTCGGCGCGGATCGTGCCTTCGCGGTTCGCGGGCAGGGTCATCGGCAGAAGCGCGGCCATCATCGCCCCGGCTTCGGCCTTGACCGGCATCTTGGCGGGGTGGCGCGCGAGCTGGTCGGCGCAGATGTCGATGCGGATCATGCCCGAGAGGTTCGGCACGCGTCCGTTGGCATACATGTCATAGTCGGTCGGCCCGAGTTCCGTGCCGATGGCGAGGACCTGGTCGGCGTCGGAGATGAACTTGCGGACGGAGGTCAGGCTGGGCGAAGCGGGTACACAGAGCCGGTGGCCATGCATCGCACCGCGGGCGTTGACGGTGAGGACGACGGGGGCGTCAAGCGATTCCGCGAGGCGTTGCAGATGCGCTTCGGCACCGCGGATGCCGCCGCCTGCGAGGATCACCACCCGTTCCGCTTGATTCAAGGCGGTGGCGATACTGCGCATCCGGCCAAGCGGCAGCGGCACGGCGCTGCCCGAGGCGGCGGGGGGCGGCAGTTCGGGGCAGGGCTGGCCCATCATGTTGGTGGAAATCTGGATATGCGCAGGGCCGGGGCGGCCGGAGGTCATCGCGGCGAAGGCACGATCCAGCACATCGCCGAGCGCCTTCGGGTCGGTCACGGTTTCGGAATGGCAGAGCGTCGCGACCATGGCGCCCTGGTCGGGAAGCTCGTGCAACCGGCCAAGGCCCTTGCCCAGCGTGTCGCTGCGGCCCAGGCCGGAGACGACCAGCATGGGGACCGAGTCCGCCTTGGCCTGGGCCATGGCCGTCAGCGTGTTGGTGAGGCCGGGCCCGGTGATCACGAAGGCAGCGGCGGGCCTGCCCGAGACGCGGGCGTAACCGTCGGCCATGAAGCCAGCGCCCTGTTCGTGTCGGGGGGTGACATGGCGGATCCCGTCCCCGGCCTTGGCGAGGCCGCGATACAGTTCGAGCGTGTGAACGCCGGGGATGCCGAAGACGGTGTCGATGCCGCGGGCGATCAGGCCCTCGACAAGGCGGATGCCGACTGTGGTCATGCTGCGTTCCCCAGGATGCTGGCCGCATGGGCGGCGATGCGGTTGGCGGCGAGGGTGGTGCGGTCGTCGGGCTGGGTGAGCGACAGCCGGAGCCAGCCCGCGAGACCCGCGCCGAAGCTTTCGCCCGGCATGACCGCAACCTTCTGGCGGTCGAGGAGACCGGAGGCGAAATCCAGGCCCGAAAGGCCGGTGGCGCGGACATCGACCAGCGCGAACATGCCCGCTTCCGGCCGGTGCACGCGCAGGCCGCCGACGCCATCCAGCGCCGCGGCAATCAGTGCCGCGCGGCGCGAGAAGCGCTCGGTCATGCCATCGGCGACGGGCGAATGTTCGGAAACTGCAAGTTCTGTCAGGTCCGCGATGAAGGGTTGCGACCCGAAAAGCATGGTTTCTGAAAGTGGCAACAGTCGCGTGCAGAATTCGGCAGGGCCGACGCACCAGCCGGACCGGAAACCGGGCGCGGCGTGGGACTTGGAGATCGACGAGGCGACGACGGTGCGTTCGGCCAGTTCGGGGAAATCGAGCGGCGAGGCGAAGGGGACATTCGGGAAGACCAGGTCTTCGTAGACCTCGTCGGCAAGGATCCAGAGGTCGTGCGCGCGGGCAAGCTCGCCCAAGGCGCGGATGTCGGCGGGGCGCAGGACGGCTCCGGTCGGGTTGTGCGGGGTGTTGAGGAAGAGGACGCGGCTGCGGGGGGTGATCCTGGCGGCGACATCGGCGACCTGCATGCGGAAGCCGTGCTCGGGCCGGAGCGGCACCGGAACCGCCGTCGCGCCGGTCTGGGCGATCAGGCCTTCGTAGGTGGCATACATCGGATCACCGATCAGGATCTCGTCGCCCGCTTCGGCCAGCGCGCGGAGGACGGCGTAAAGCACGGTCTGGGTGCCGGGCAGGCACATGATCTGGTCGGGGGTGATCTCGCGCCCGCGCCTGGCCGTATAGCGGGCGGCCAGGGCCGAGACGAGGCCGGGTTCGCCGCGACCGTTGGAATAGCCGGTGCGGCCCGCCAGCATCGAGCGGGCAGCGGTTTCCATGAGGCGGGCAGGGGGGGGCACGTCGGGTTCGCCGATCGTCAGTTCGATGATGTCGTCGCCCGCCGCCTTCATGGCGCGTGCGCGGGCATGGAGCGCCCATTTTGCCCCGGCAAGCCCGGAGAGGCGGTCGGTGACGGAGGCGTATCTCATGGCAGGGTATTCCCGAAATCTGGCAGCATGGCGGTGTGGGCGAGCAGGTCGACGCCAAGGATGGCCCCGACGGAACGGAGTCCGATGGTGATGACCTCGCCGGGCGCGAAGGCGGCGGGCAGGAGCGAGCCCTCGACCCAGAGCCCGTCGATCAGGGCGTTGCAGGCGATAGCTTCGCCCCGGGTCTGGCCGGAGCGGGTCACGCGCGGCAAGGTTTCGATCAGCGTCTGAAGGGCATCGCGGTAGGCGAGATAGCCCGCCTCGTGGACGGCCATCAGATCGGCGTCGCTGCGGACCTTGTGCATGTAGCCGGCCCAGAGGACGACGGCACCCGCATCCAGAACCGGCGGGCGCAGCGAGGCGGCGATGAAGGCGGCGAGCCGTTCTTCGGGTCCGGCGCCGACGCCCTCGATCGCATCCGACCCCTTGGCGGTCATGCCGTCCATCAGGGCGCGATAGGCGGCGCGGGTCAACTCGTCCTTGGACTGGAAATAATGGCGGATGAGCCCCGGCGTGACCCCGGCGCGTTCGGCGATGGCGCGCACGGTCGCCGCCTCCGGCCCGCCTTCGGCCACCAGCTCCTGCGTGGCGACGATCAGGGCGGAACGGCGGGTCTCTTCACTTTCGCGGCGATAGAGACGGCGGGCGGGCTGCATGGCCTTCCTTTGTTGTACGCGCGTATAATCAACGCAGGCGTCGGGAACGTCAACAGGATAAGGCCGGGCACCGATCAGCCGCCGTGCACGTCCTTGTGGATGATCACATCGGCCTGCGGATAGGCGGCAAGGATGGCGCGACGCAGGCTGGCACCGATGTCATGCGCTTCGCGCAGGGATTGGTGGCCGTCGAGTTCGATGTGCAGGTTGACGAAGACGCGGCTGCCTGCGGTACGGGTCTTGAGGTCGTGAAAGCCGCGCACGCCGGGCCATTCACGGGCGATCCTGCCGATGCCGTCGATGATCGCCGGATCGGCCGAGCGGTCCATCAGCGCATCCCACGCCTCCTTGCCGATGCGGAGCGCGCCGATCAGCATGACGGCAGCGGCGGCCAGCGCCACCACCGCGTCGATCGACCCGATACCGTAGCGGCTGGAGGCCCAGAGGGCACCGATGGCGCCAAGGCTGGGCAGGAGGTCGCCCAGGTAGTGCAGCCGGTCGGCGGCGACGACCTTGCTGCCGGTGGCGCGTGCAACCCGGCCCTGCCACCAGACCAGGCCCAGAGTGATCAGGATCGAGGCAACCATCACCACCAGCCCGCGCCCTTCGGAGGCAAGCTGCGGCGGAGCGTCGGACATCAGGCGGCGGATGGCGGACCAGCCGATGACGGTGGAGGAGACGAGAATGAAAGTGGATTGGGCCAGCGCGGCAAGATCTTCGGCAGAGGTGTGGCCGAAGGCATGATCCTCGTCCGCCGGGCGGGCGGCGTAGACGATTGCGGCGGCGGCGCCAAGCGACATCATCAGGTCCAGCGCGGAATCGGCCAACGAGGCGGCGATGGAAAGCGCTCCGGTTTCCGCCAGCGCCCAGAGCTTGAGCGCGACCAGGATGCCTGCCACCGCGACCGAAGCGAGGCCGGCGGAAAGGCTAAGGCGGACAACCGAATTTGACGGGTCACTCGACAATTTCACCTTCCTTGACGCCCCAGACCGCGCTGGTCCGGATCCAGCCGCGGGTACCGTCCAGAGAGACGCGGCACCAGTCGGGCTGGCATTCCAGGATGCGGCCGACAACCCCCATCTCGGCCTGTGCGACGACGGTTGCGTCGTCCGAGGGTTCGTCATGCAGCTCTGCCATGTCGAGCGTGACCAGGATGGTGCGCACGCCGGAGAGGAGGGAATAGTGGACCCAGCCCCCGGCCCCTTCGGAATCCTCGACCCGGCGCCAGTTTTCGTATTCGGCGGTGATCTTCAACGGCATTCCGGCACGGGTGAAAACCCAGTCGATGCGATGCGTCAGGCCCGGGCCGCGGCGGGCGTTGCCCTCGGAGCCCTTCAGCGAGACGAAGCGGGGCAGGGGCAGGTTGGTCACGCAGCCGATATCGGGCTGGCATTGCTTTTCCGGCGGTTTGTCGGTCTTGACCGGGGCATCCGTCTCTTGCGCGCGGAGCCCACCGCCGGAAAGCGCGCCCAGAACCGCCAGAACCGCCACCAACCGCTTCATTCCGCTGCCTCACCGGATGCCGTTCCCGACGACACCGCCCACCGTTACCGCTCACCGGGTCTTGTGCATCGCCCCGCTTGGCGGCACCTTGCCCGAAGGACGCCGGATTTGGAAGTGTCGGGGAGAATGCCATGTCTGCCAGCCGCCTGACTGTGGTTGTGACGCGACGGCTGCCTGAGGCCGTGGAAACGCGGATGAAGGAGTTGTTCGACGTCGAGTTGCGCGACCCGGACGTGGCAATGACGCGCGAGGAACTGGCGGCGGCCATGCGCCGGGCGGACGTGCTGGTACCGACGATCACCGACACGATCGACGCCGGGTTGCTGGCGCAGGCGGGCGAGAAGCTGAAGCTGATCGCGAACTATGGCTCGGGCGTTGATCATATCGACATTTCGACGGCGCGGCAGCGCGGAATCCTGGTGTCGAACACGCCTGGCGTCGTGACCGAGGACACGGCGGACATGGTGATGGCGCTGATCCTGGCGGTGACGCGGCGCATCCCCGAAGGTCTGCATGTGATGCAGTCCGGCAGCTGGACCGGCTGGTCGCCGATGGCGAACCTGGGCGGGCGGCTGGGCGGGCGGCGGCTGGGCATCCTGGGAATGGGACGGATCGGGTCGGCAGTGGCGCGGCGGGCGCGGGCCTTCGGATTGCAGGTCCATTATCACAACCGCAAGCGCGTGCGCCCCGAGGTCGAGACCGAACTGGAGGCGACCTACTGGGAAAGCCTGGACCAGATGCTGGCACGGATGGATATCCTGTCGGTCAACTGTCCGCATACGCCGTCGACCTTTCACCTGTTGAACGCGCGGCGGCTGAAGCTGATGAAGCCCTCGGCTGTGGTGGTGAATACCTCGCGCGGTGAGGTGATCGACCAGAACGCGCTGACCCGCGCGCTGCGGGCCGGAGAACTGGCCGGGGCGGGGCTGGACGTCTACGAGCACGGTACCGATATCAACCCGCGGCTTGTCGAACTGACGAACGTGGTGCTGTTGCCGCATATGGGATCGGCCACCGTCGAGGGCCGAATCGAGATGGGCGAGAAGGTGATCATCAACATCAAGACCTTTGCCGATGGCCACCGTCCGCCCGACCAGGTTGTGCCGGGGTCATTCTAGGCGCCTGCCGCGCTACGTCTTTCAACCGTGAGGAGAGGTCGGCGAGATTCCTGTGGAGAAACTCTTTCTCTGCACACGGTTCGATTGCCCGCCGTTTGTTCGACCACTAATCAAATTTGACGGATTTGCAGCAATCAGGCTGCAACCCCGGTCTGTTGAGGAGACGGAGAATGATGGACTTTCTGAAGCCGGTCCTGGTGGCCGCAACGGTTCTGTCGGCTGCGGCGGCGCAGGCGGGGGGGCCGGTGATCATCGAGGAAGGCCAGGGCGAAGAGATCGCCGAGAAGCCGGCAAGCTCGGTCGGCATCCTGCCGGTTCTGGGCGCGTTGGTGCTGTTGTGCCTGGTTGCCTGTGGCGGGAGCGATGATCCGGAACCCCCCTGCACAAAATGCTGATCATTGCAGCGACCTGACGTGGCCTATCGGTTGATTGGCCGCGTGTTCTGGCGCGGGTCGGTGGCCGGGGTTGTACGCCCCGGCGCACTCTTGCATTTCGGCCAGGCGTCAGGGCCAAACTGGCAACATAGCTATCGCAAGCTGTTGCAATAAAGCCAATCCTGCAGACTCATTCATCACGTTGGATAACGAATCCGTTGTGCCGTTCCGGCCAGACGCCTAGCGTCGCGAGGCATGTGTCCCGGGAATCCCGGATTAGAGAGAGGAACTGCCATGAAAGAAATCATTTCGCCGATGCTGGCGCTGGCGCTGACCGCATCTGCCGCCTTCGCTGGTGGCCCGGTCGTCGTGGAAGAAGAGCCGGTTGTCGAAGCCGCTCAGCCCCGTTCGGGCTGGATCGTCCCGGTCATCGTGGGCGCCATCATCCTCTGCGCGATTGCCTGCGGCAACGACGACGATGACACCGCGACGAGCCCGACGACCCCCGGCTGATCCATTCGCCAAGATTTGCCTGGCTTGGCCAGGTGTGAAACGGCAGCGCTAGGTGCGCTGCCGTTTTCATTTGTGCCCGACCGTGATGCCGGAAAAGGCGACGCACCCCTCAGCCATATCGATTCAGGGCTTCAGAGGTTGCGGACAGCGACCAAATTGCAAGGCCATCGCATGCTGATGCATGTTTGGCACATGCAGCATCTTCATGTTTGTGGTCACGCGGCAAGGACTTGCCGCGCCCTCGGACTGCTGTGTTACTTGCCCGGAGGTCGCAATCAGACCCGTCACGCAAGACAAAGGAAGCAGACATGAACAAGATCGCATCGCCCGTGCTGGCGCTCTCGATGGTGCTGAGCTCGACCGCCGCCTTCGCCGGTGGCCCGATTGTGGTGGAAGAAGAAGCTCAGCCGGAAGTGGTTGCCGAAAGCCCGCGCTCGGGCTGGATCGTGCCGGTCATCGTTGGCGCCATCATCCTCTGCGCCATCGCCTGCGGCAACGACGACGACGACGCCACGACGGCCCCGACGACGCCGGTCCCCTGATCGGCCCTGTGCCGGTTTCCCGGTTCTTCCGGGAGTGATGCGGCAGCGCAGATTGCGGTGCCGCATTCGTTTCGGGCGCGTGTGGCAAAGCAAACGTCGGCATGCGCCGCAATCTGTTACATGGCTGTATCGGCTTGATGCAAGTCGGGCACAGGTAGCCAATTCTTGGCCGGAATGCGCAGGCGGTCCTTGAATGCCGTCCGCGTCAGTGTGTAGTCGCCGGAAGGCCGGTCTATCCTGGCCCCTCACTAGACAAGGAAAAACACACCATGAAACAAATCCTCTCGCCGATGCTGGCGCTCGCGCTGACCGCTTCCGCTGCCGTTGCCGGCGGCCCGGTTGTTGTCGAAGAAGAAGGCCAGCCGGAAGTGGTTGCCGAAAGCCCGCGTTCGGGCTGGATCGTTCCGGTCATCGTTGGCGCCATCATCCTCTGCGCCATCGCCTGCGGCAACGACGACGATGATGCGACGACGGCCCCGACGACGCCGGCCTCCAACTAATCTCGTCTCTTGCAGTCTTGAGGCCCTGGATTCCCGATGTCGGGGCCAGGGCCTTTCATTTTCCGACGACCTGCGTTTCACAGCCCGTTGATCGGCACCTTGAAGAAGCGCTTGCCGCTTTCATCGGCAGGGGGCAGGTCGCCGCCCCGCATGTTCACCTGCAGGGACGGGATGATCAGCTTCGGCATGGCAAGCGTCGCGTCCCGCGCTGTGCGCAGCGCGATGAACTCGTCCCGTGACTTGCCGCTGACGTGGATATTGTGGGCCTTTTCCTCGCCCACCGTTGTTTCCCAGGCGACGTCGCGGCCGTTCGCGCCGTAGTCGTGGCACATGAAAAGCCGTGTGGCATCGGGCAGGGACAGGACTTTCTGGATGCTGTCGTACAGCTGCCCGGCATCGCCGCCCGGGAAATCGGCGCGGGCCGAGCCGCCGTCGGGCATGAAGAGCGTGTCGCCGACGAAGGCCGCATCGCCCATCACATGCGTCATGCAGGCCGGGGTGTGGCCGGGGGTGTGCAGCGCGGCGCAGGTCATCTGGCCGACCTGGTAGGTGTCGCCGTCGTCGAACAGCCGGTCGAACTGCGACCCGTCACGCTGGAACTCGGTGCCTTCGTTGAAGATCTTGCCGAAGGTGTCCTGAATGACGGTGATGTTGCGCCCGATGCCAATCTTCCCGCCGAGATGCCGCTGGATATAGGGCGCGGCCGACAAGTGGTCGGCGTGGACGTGGGTCTCGATCAGCCATTCCAGCGTCAGGCCATGGTCGCGGACATGGGCGATCAGCTCATCCGCGTGGTCGTAGGTGATGCGACCGGCGGCATAGTCGATGTCCATCACCGAATCGACGATGGCGCAGGAGGCTGAGGCGGGATCCTTCACCACATAGCTTATCGTGTTGGTGACCGGGTCGAAGAACCCCTTCACGTCGGGTTGCACGGACAAGTCGATGGCGAGGGTCATGGGTACCTCCATTGCTCAGGCAGTCTTGCGGGCCGGGGCGCGGGATTGCAGGACGCGCGCGATCAGGAGGCCGCCGATCAGGGCGGCGAGGAACAGGAAGACGGCGGGATCGCCCGTGCCGATGGCCGGCAGGGCGCCGCCGGGGCAGAAGCCGGCAATGCCCCAGCCGACGCCGAAGGTGGCCGAGCCGAGGATGAGACGCCGGTCGATCACCCGGGTGTCGGGGAGCTGGAAGCCTTGTTCGAAGGCGGGGGCGGGGCGGCCGAGGACCAGGCGATAGCCGGGGATGGCGACGGCAAGGGCGCCCGCCATGACGAAGGCGAGGCTTGGGTCCCAGGTGCCTGTGATGTCGAAGAAGTTGAGAACCTTGGCCGGGTTGATCATGCCGGAGATGGCAATGCCGAGGCCGAAGATCAGTCCGATGAGGACGGCGGTGAAGAGCCGCATCTCAGACCCCCACCACATGCCGGATGACGCAGACGGTGACGATGGCGGTGGCCATGAAGGTGGCAGTCGCGATCATTGACCGGCGCGAGAAGCGGGCGATGCCGCAGACCCCGTGGCCGGAGGTGCAGCCGCCGCCATAGCTGACGCCGATGCCGACGATCAGGCCGCCAAGGACGACGGCAGTGTTCGGGATGGGCAGGTCGATGACCGGCATCCTGCCGGTTGCCACGAGGTAGACCAGCGGGCCAGCCGCCATGCCGACGACCAGGGCCGCGCGAAGCCTCCAGTCCGCCGGATCGTTGAAGCGCAACAGGCCGCCCAGAATGCCGGTGGCCCCCAGGATGCGGCCGTGGAGCGCCATCAGAAGCACGGCGGCGAGGCCGATCAGGAGGCCTCCACCCAGTGAGGCCCAGGGGGTGAATTCTGTCGTCATGCGGTCCTCGGGTCCTGGAGGTTGCTGTCCGCCAGCCGGTAGCGCGGGCCGAGGCCCGGAGCGGAGGTCCGCGGCATGATGCCACCAACCGGAGCAGCTGCCCAGACCATCCGACAGCAATACCAGCCGGGACGAGGCGTCAGTTTGGGGATTGGTCAATGCAACCGGAAGCTGCATTCGTACCACCTATGCCAGAACTTGACCCAACTGCAGCCATATTCTGCGGCGAGGACGCATCGCAAGGACAGTCGGCCTTCCATCGGGAGGAGGCGGGCGGGTGTCCGGAATTTGCGGCCCTGCCGGTCGCCAGAAGACTGAGGATTGAAATGGCACAGTTCATCGCAAGGTTTCCGAGTTTCGCCCGGCTTGGTTCGCGGGCTTCGCGAACGGCGCTGTTTGCCGTCGCCGGGATTGCAATGGCCGACCCCGGCCTGGCACAGGCTTTCCGGTCCGAGGTCCTGGGCGCGAACATCCAGACCGAGATCAAGATCGAGGCGTCGAGCCCCGAGATCGTCCGCCTGCTGGCCGGGATCATCGAGATCCGGTCCGACCTGCAACTGGGCCTTCTGGCCAAGCATGACGGCCTGCCCGCCGCCCATATCAACGATGCCCGCACGATCGTCTGGCCGGAGTTCCGGGAGGGCCTGATGGCGGCGGGAATGGCCGATCTGGACCCCCTGCTCCAGAAGCTGGACACGGCATCCGACTCTGCCGCGGTCGCTGCGGCGCATGCCGAGATCGAGGGCGCGCTGATGAAGGGCCGTGCGGCCTTGAACCCGAGCTCGGCGGATGTGCTTCTGTCGCTGAACGCCGTGGCCCGGACCATCGCCACAGAGACGATCAGTCAATCCGGCCCGACCGATGCGCATGACTTCCAGGACGCCTGGGCGATGATCCTGGCGGCGCGGGGCGAGCTTGGCAGCGGGCTGCGCACGCACCGGCCGATGGGGCATTTCTATCGCGGCATCATCGGCACCGCCTCGATGGGGCTGGGGTTCTGGGCCCTGGCGCTGCTGCCATTCCCCGAGGTCACGGCCATCGGCTATGCCGCGCCACTGATGGTGGTGATCTTTGCCGCCATGTT
>ERZ724516.1367-NODE-1367-length-14400-cov-4.553364_pt1 | contig 14400 bp, 5 predicted proteins | sample MGYA00376049_ERZ724516 | MGnify/ENA primary metagenome ERZ724516 (study PRJEB28724, sample SAMN07190886) | activated sludge metagenome | isolation source: activated sludge of sewage treatment plant in Hong Hong | place: USA: Christiansburg, Virginia | collected... | reverse complement strand
AAAATTGAATGCCGTCGAACCCGAGACAGACGTGCCCTCGGCCAAGGTGATATCGCTGATGCTGAGCGTGGGCACCGTCTCCACCACGTTCGTCACAGTGACATTCACATTCTGCGTGGCAATGCCGCCGGCCCCATCGCTTACCTGTACCGTCACTTCGTAGACGTTGTCATGATTCGCGTCGGAGGGAAGCTCGAAGTTCGGCGCCGTCACAAAGCTCAGTGCGCCGCCCGTGGTGAAGGCGACGGCGGCCGCATCCGCACCGCCGGTCACGCTGAACGTGAGAGGTTGTGCTGGAATATCGGCGTCGGATGCCGTGACCGTCATGATCGCCGTCTGATTTTCCGGCACCGCGACCGAGGACGCGCTGGTTATAGTTGGCGATTGGTTGGCATCGCCAATGGTCAACCGCACCGCCCGTTCGATGAACGCGCTTGGGGTCCCGTTGTCGGTTACACGAACCGTGATGTCGTACACTCCCGGCCCCTGCGCTTCGGTCGGCGTCCAGCTGAATACCCCGGTCAGAGGATCAATAGTCGCTCCGTCCGGCACGGTTCCCTGTAAACTGAATGTCAATTGATTGGCCGGCAGGTCGCCGTCCGTTGCCACAGCAGTAAACGTCACCGGACTTTGCTCGTCGCCGGTGACGGATGCGGGCACGGAAAGTCCAGGAGCCAGATTACTTTCAGTGACCGTCACCGTGATGGTCTCACGATCGCTCAGCGCCGGCACGCCGTTGTCCGTGACGACCACGTCAAACGTGTAGGTGCCAGGGCCTTGGGCCTCGGTTGGCCCCCAGCTGAACACACCACTTGACGCGTCAATACTTGCGCCGACCGGCACGGCACCTCCACTGCCGTTCTCAAGCGAATACGTGACCACCTGGCCCGGGATGTCCCCATCCGCGACACTTGCGTCAAACGTGAGAAGCGTCCCTTCGATTGCCGATCGGTTGCCGATGGGGCTCAGCACCGGAGCTTGATTGACTTCATTCACCGTGATGGTCACAGATTCGTTGACTGTCGCCACACCATCGCTCAGGGAGAACGTCACATCGTAGGTCCCCGGTCCATGGCCTTCGGTCGGAGTCCAGACTAACTCATGGGTCGCCGGATCAAACGTTGCGCCACCCGGTAGTCCCGTTGCCCCATAAATGAGTGATTGTGTCGGAACATCGGCATCGGAACCCGTGACGGTGAATCGAAGCTCTGCGCCTTCATCGATGGTTTTGTTCCCGATAGGATCTAATACAGGCGGCTGATTCGCCGAAAGGCGAGTTATGGTTGTGGCTGCAGTGCGCTGATTTCCTGCCTGGTCCGTGGCTCGGACGGTGAACGTGTTGGCCCCAGCCGCTAGCACTACGTTCGCAAAGCTGTATCGGCCTCCAGCATCAGCCGTTGCCGATCGACCGAGCCCTACGAGCTCAACGAGCACATTCGCTTCGGTCTGGCCTATGAGCGTGACCGTAGCATTGGTTGTCTGTTGGTCGCCGATCGGCGCGCTGTCTGATAGGGGATCCAAATCGACGGTCAGGACCGGTGCCTGCGTATCGAGCGTGAGCGGCACGAGTGTCTGCGTCACATTGCCTGCGCTGTCAGTGGCACGGAGTGTCAATGTCAGGGGGCCGTCCGTGAGAGGACCACCGTTGATCTGCTCCAGGCGAGCGGGACTCAACGCGAATGCCCCGTTCGCTTGACGGTCAGCCAGAATGTTGAATGACGGAGTCGGGCCGAATCCCGCCGTAAACGTCGCAATCCCTTGCGGATCGTTGAGGCTTCCCGTGATGGTGGGATTGTTAGTGAGTTTGTCAGTCGTCGAGCTGCCAGTATCCTGTCCCAACACCGCTGTGAGAACTGGCCCACTAAAGTTGCTCGTGAAGTGGACGTCTCCGGCCGTCGGTTTGAGCGTCAGTCCATTGAGATACCGCGTGGGGAACGCCCCGGCATAGAAGCGTGTGTCGGCGCTGAGAGTGCCACCAATGATGATGCCCCCGATGGAGCTACCCGTACCCCCAATTTGCTGGTCGTTGCCGTTCCCATACGTACCGTCCACAGGATCGATCCCTACACGGACCACTGTTCCGCTCATGGCGCCGGTGACGGTAAAAAGACCGATCGTTCCCGCTCCGTACGTGTCGGCATTGGCACCGGTCCCGCCTGGTTGGCCATCCTGTCCGAACGTTGTCCCTACATAAATCCTGGCATTCGTCGTTGCACCCAACACCGTGAGCGCTTCAACCGATGGCAGCGCAATCGTGCCTCCCTGAATACTTCCTAGTGTGAGCGTGCCCGGTAGTGATCCCGGAATGTTGACGGCCCCATCGATGGCCATGGTGCCAGTCAAGTCAGTCGTGGCAGCGGTAAACGAGGCGAGCGGCCCGAACACATGGACGTCGTTGAGGCTCACGCGGCCGTTGCCTCCGCTGTTGGTTGTAATGGTCACCGCCGATGTCGCGGCCGTACCCGTGACCTTGAGATCCCAACCGGTCCCGTCTTTAATGACTTCGCCGAGGCCCGAGCCAGTGAGGCCAAACGTCACGGTGGTGCCGTCAGAATCTTTGAGCGTGAGTGTGGTACTGCCACTACGGCCGGGAACAGTGCCGAATTGCCATTTGACGTTGATCGTGCCGCCAACAGCGACGTTGTTGCTCTCGTTGTTCTCGGCAATTGCGTTGGCGTTGTCGAGCTTTGCCAAGAGCCGGTAGGTAAGGGCATCCAGGCTGTTCGGAATGCTGAGATTCGCGGTGAGGTTCTTTGATTGTCCGGCGTTAAGCCGCCCAGTGTTCACAGTTCCGAGCAGAATGTCTGCACTATCCAGTGTGGAATCGATTGAGGCATACACGCCAACTTGGGATTGTGAGACATTTTGATTGCCACTGTTCTGCACCTGCACGACCGCGCTGGCGGTATTGGTGGGGACCGCCGGATCGATTCCAGCAGCCGACTGCACCACACCGCTCAGGTCGGCCGCAAGTAACACCCGCGCTTCCAAGGGCTCAAGACTGAACGGGTTGGCAGGAGCCGGTGCCGAGCGGAGACTCGTTCGTTCCCGCTGGATGACCAATCGCCCTCGCAAACGCCGCAACCGCGCTTTCAGCCATGAGCTCTTGCGATGATGCTTCCATCGCCAGCCACACAACAGCACCCGCAGCTTCGCGAAGAACATGGTGTCACGCATTGGTAGCTCCTTTAGTCAGCCATCGACAAAAATATGTCTGGATGTCGTCTCTACCACGACGCATAGGGACAGACAGGGGGACAAATTCGCCCAAATGCACGTATTACCTAGAACCCTACCGATCGACTGCGCGCACCTGCCGACCGCAGCAGTAACTGGCCGCGGCTCGGCACGACCAGATGCAGAATTGAGGACAGGCTCAGAAACAGAGCCATCGCCGACTCTACTGTGGGACCAATTCATCAAGCACAGCCGATTCTTCCTGTAAGAGCAGAAATAATTGTTGCAACTCTTGTTCACGAGTATTCATACACGTTGCTTGCTCCCGACTGGTGAATTCATCAGCCGCACAGAACATCAACGCCGCCGCGACTGCGCCGGCCTCAACGGCCATGACTACCCGTCTGTTCATGCGAGTCACGCGATGTCCTCACCAATACACCGCCTTACCCGGGACCAAGTAAGCCACAGCAGAGGGGGACAATCGGGGGGACAAATTCGAGAAAGAATGCTGTCAATCGAGATTATGAGCGGCAACGGCAGATGACGAAGGAAGCGAAATGTACGTATTAACTCGAGAGGATGGTTCGAGCCAATTCTTGCAGTTCAGCGGAGGAAGAGCGACCGGCTCGCGACATTTCTGTTTGGCATCTATCGAAACATGCCGCGGCTTCGACTCGCCGGTCATTCTGCAAAAGCAGCGAGATGAGCCTGCGGTGGAGGGGCTCTGCCATTGGATCGATGCGTATGGCATGGTCGAGATCACGCACAGCATCATCCAGACCGGCCTTGGCAAAAATGTGCTCATTCTGGCGAAGCACCCTTATGACCCACTGATTGCGGAGATGAGCTTGGTACGGAATCGCCCAGACAGGTATGTCGTGCGAGCCAAGAAATGCCCCGAGGTAACGCCCAACCGCCTGTGAGACGGGAAGGCGCTCGCGGGCGCCTTCCATCGCCTCGCCGCGATCGTCTTGTTTGAGGCGAGCCTCAAAAGCCACAGCATCGACCCAACAGAAATCGGGATTCAGAGAGACTTTTCCATCCTGCCAGAGAATGGCATCCTCGACCACCAGCAGCTTTCGCAGTCGCGCGACTGATTTTTTAAAATTTCCCTGCGCCTGGTCTCCATCCGCCTCCGGCCAAAGCGCATCGGTTACGCGAGCAACTGGAACATCCACTCCCCCAAAGGCAACAATGGCCGCCAGCAACTCAAGAAGTCGATGCGGGGCTTTGCGCTGTTTCACCAGTGGTTGCCCGCCGACTTCTATTCGCAGCTCTCCGAGCACATGAATCTTCACCGCCCATGGCCAGACGGCCGGTCGCTCTTTGGGAGGAATAGGCAGCCACAGTCTACGGAGCAACCCTTGAACAAACGGCACTTCAATACCTTCTTCCAAGGCCGTGGCGCACAACCGCCCGATCACTTGCGCTTGCCACCCCGGATAGCCGCTCAGCCCGCGTTTGCGCCCGATAGCCAACGTCAGCTGCAGCGCCTCGATGCCCTTGGTTCGATCGCCGGCCTCAAAGGCAAACTGGGAGGTCAGCCACCCAGTTCCATACCGCAGAAAATCACTGTTCATAGATTCGCCGATGGCGTGCGCACGCGCTCTGTAGATTTCCGCCTGCTGCTGGTGCCCGATGGATTGACAGGCAGCAGCCAGAAGTGTGCAACAGAGGGCTTCAGGAAATGGGCCGCCTTCCTGTTCGACGATCGCTAACGCCTGCACTCCAGAAACCATCGCCTGATCCCAGTCTCCCGCAAGCATCTTAGACCAAGCTGACAGGTACCGGAGCTGGCACCGATAGAGCCCACCCACACGTTCCCACACAGGCTCCACTTTCCCCATCCATCCTTCTGCTGCGTTCATTTCCCCGGCAAACAAGCAGTTATGAATTTCTTGCGTTATGAGCCATCCATCCCAGACATGAATACCCTCCCGCTCCGCGAGCGCCAAGCCTTCACGCACGGCTCTTCGACAATCCTCAACTCGACTTTCGATCGAACCTAGCAGCGCGTCCGATAGGCAATACAGAATTTTTAGCGATGGCGGCGCGTTTGGTTTCGATGCCCTTTCCAAAAGTCGATTCTGGCCTTTCCGTGCCTCGACCAAGTTGCCCAACCACACCAAGTATGATTCCGTCAAAAAGATCGCGTGTCCCACGCCGGATCCAGCCAGTCGGTCGCTGAGGGAGATAGCTGTTTCCAACCAGTAGCCGGTTTCCGGGTTTGCCGGACGGCGCCACACCAGTGCACCGGCCATTGCTTCCGCTACCTGCGCCTCTATTTCGGGGCTCGGATAGGGCGTGCCCTCAGGATGAATCGTAGCAAATCGATCAATCCAGAAATCTAACCGAGGAAGACCGCCCCACTGGAACAGAATGCACCGGACCAGATTCGTCCAGGCAAGCAAGACACCGGCCTGCTCTTGCTGCGCCAGAAATTGTTCGAATGCTTTCCCAAACAGTATCTGTGCTTCCGTGGGACTGAGAAACATGCGGGAACAAGCTAACCAAAACTGCAGCCACGCCTCCCCATTTACAACCTCCGATGGAATCGACGAGATCCATGAGTCGACGGTGGCTAATCGCCCTTGCCCCAACATCACAGGAGCCAGCGCGCTCACCTGACGGCCCATAGCCATCCAATCTTCCGCCAGACGGAGTAGCTCGATACTCTCTTCATGTTGACCGGCCTCAGCGAGGCAGATAGCAGCCTGGCGACGAAGCCCCTGCACCTCCTGCTTCGAGTACCTGGTCACGAGTTGTTGGAGCAAGAACTCTCGAAACAAAGGATGGTACCGATACCATGGCTCGGCCGAGTGGCGTCGTTCAATGAAACAGCGTGTCGAGTACAGAGACCGGAGAACCTCTCCGGCCCTGGAAGAATTCGTCACCCGCTCCGCCAATTGCACGCTCATGTCGGAAAGAATGGAGGCTTTCAAGAGAATGGCCTGGACCTCGTCGTCGAACTGTTGCAGAACATGCGTGGCCAAGTAGTGGAATACACTTTCAGACGTCTCTCCTACCGACGCAGGAACCATCGCATTCTGCTGTTTGATTTGCTCAAGCAGCAACATGAGACCTGCCGCCCACCCCCCAACCCTCTCATGGATTTCATTGATGAGAGTCTGAGCCACCCGTCGCTTGAGCGGCCTGAGGTGCAGTCGTACGATACCTGCACTTTCCGCCTTGGACAGCTGCACCTGGTCTGGCCCGATCCAGACCATCCGTTGTTCCGCCTGCGCACGCACCCAGGGCGCAGAAACTCCCTGCCGGCTGATCACCATAGCGGACATACCGGCAGGAAGCTCATCAAGTCCGTCCGCGAGCATGGTTTGCAGCCCGGATTGGGAAGGCAGCTCCTGGTAGTTATCCAACACAAGAATGCAGCGCCTTGGCAGGCGGGCGCCAAGAGCTTGAACATAGCGTCGCGCGAACGTGGAGCGCCCCATCGAATATTCTGGCGTGAGGACTGGCAACGGCTTACGACATTTGGGGGCCAACATCGTCGCGGCGCGGCTCAGATGATGAAAGAACGAGGCGGAGTCAGCATCGCTTTCATCAAGTCGATACCAGAGCACCGGCAAGCGGCGCGCCTTAAGATAACTCGCCACCACGGTGGTTTTTCCCGCGCCGGCCGGCGCGGTGATCCACACGAGCGGTCGCTGCCTCGCGCGATCAAGAAGGCGGAAGAGGCGAGGTCGAGGAAGCACCGCCGGCAATGTCGGCGGCGTGAGCTTCGCGAGGATTGGGGGGCGTGCGCGCATTCTACCTCATCGATAGGCGTGGAACAGATCCTCGCATATCTTTTCGCGCGGCATCAAGCTCATCCTTCCTGTACAACGTGTGAGACCAATAGCACGACTACGTATTCTCGCGCGCCGAGTGAATTGGACCGATTGCAGAGGGTAGGCACCAGTGGACTCAATGTTCACGTGGGGACACGTCCTGCAACAGCTGTTGGGTTTCAGCTGAAGGCAGACGATCAGCCCAACGCGCTAACGCCGATTGACAGCGATGGTATTGCGCGGCCGCATCACGTTTTCGCCCGTTCGCCAAAAGGAGCAGTATGAGACGTTGGTACAGGGGTTCGGCAACCGGATCCACGTCAATGGCCTGCTCCAGTTCCCGCAACACCCCGCCGGGAGGCGATTCCTCATCAGGCCGATCTCCGCGGCGTGTGATCAACCGCACCCATTGATTGCGAAGCCTCTCCCGGTATGACACCGCCCATTCCGGCACAGTGTCCAATGCTAGAAATGGCCCGACATACAGCCCCAAAGCCTGGGTTTCGAAACGCCTGCAATCCTGGAAGCTGTGATTCAGCTCCACCAACTCGGCCCGCTTGATGCAATGTTCAAAGGCCCACGCGTCGACCCAACAGACGTCATGATTTAGGGAGACTGCCCCTTGCTGCCATTGGATGGCTTCCTCCACGCCAATCAGCCCACGCAGGCGCGCAATGGACTTCTTCAGGTTCTCCTGAGCTGCATCTCCGTCGGCCTCAGGCCAAAACACATCGGCCAACCGCCCGGCCGGTACTGCTTCGCCACCGCGTGTGATGATCGCCTTCAGCAAGTCGAGCAACCGGTGTGGAGCTTTGCGACGTTTTTCTAATGGCTGACCATCAATCTCAACCCTGATTCCACCTAACGTCTGAATTTTCACTCTCCACGGCCAGGCCTGAAGTGATCTGGCTTCAGGTGGCGCCGAGAACCGGTGCTTCTGAATGATGCGTTGTACAAACGGCACCTTGATATTGGCTTCCAGAGCCCTTGCGCAGAGCTGTGACATAACCTCCCGCTGCATGCCCGGGTACTGCATGAGCCCTACACGTTCACCGATGAGCAAGGCTTTTTCAAATGCCTCCAGCCCTCCGACATCGTCCTTCCGGTCAACCATTAACTGCGCAGTGAGCACCCATCCCGCGAATCGCAACAGCTCGCTCTGCATCCGATCGCCGATCTGCAGCACCTGCTCAAGCCAACGAGCGGCTTCTTCCTGTCGACCCAGGGCACAGAGTGCATGCACTGCGACAATCGCGTTGGAAGCCTCACCGAACATATGTCCGCCTTCCATCGAGACCAAGTTTAATGACTGCTGTATCTGATTCCATGCTTCTTGCGCATCGCCCTGCAAGAGATTGTGCCAAGAGAGGAGGTGTAAGAAGTGTGCCCGATGAATCCCTCCCAGCGGAACCGTGGCTGTATCCGCTTCCCGCAACAGCTCTTTGGCCGCGGACAGGTTGCCAGCCAGCAACTCGCCGGCAACCCCTTGGCTCAATATCAGGCCATCCCACAGATGAAGACCCGAGCCGCGAATGGCATCCCTAGCCTTCATGATGTGGGTTCGGCACACATCATATTCGCTTTCAAACCACGCAAGAGTGGCGCTCGTGGCATGAAAAAAAATCGTGGTAACTGGATTCGATGGCTGAGATTGCGATAGGCGGCCAAATTGGGCCAGGCCTGCCTTGGCGGGGGGCAAATCCCCAGTCCATAAATAGTAAATATCCGTCATATACCGTGACCCGGTTTGCACCGCTGGAGGAAGGTGTTCGCCCAGGAGGACGGCACGGTCCAACCATTCTTTGGCGTCCTGTCGATAGGGCTGCCTTTGCATGATGGCACCGGCCATACAATCCGCGACATTCGCTTCCACCTCACGCGAGGGATAGGACGCCCCTGTGGGATGGATAATCGGAAACACGCTCAGCCATCGATCCAGTCGGCTCATGTTCCCCCAACGCATGAGGACGGCCCTGATCGCCCCGCACCAGGCCAATAACAGGCCGGCAGCATCTCCCTGCAGCCGAAACTGGTCGAAGGCCTGCTCAAACAGGGGATAGGCTTCATCGGGGCTAAATGCCACGCGGGTGGTTCCATGCCAAAATGTCAGCCATGGGATTTCCTGACGAATCGTCTCAGGCACACTCCGTATCCACTCCTCCAGTGTACGGATACGCCCTTGTGCGACCAGACTCCCTGCTCCAGAGAGGATGACGTGAATCAGGCCGTTCCAGTCCTCGGCGGCCTGCAGCAATGTCACGCCCTCTTCAATCTGACCGGCATTCACGAGCAACCGGGCGGCTGTCGACTGGAGAACGCGCAATTCCGTCAGCCCAATACTGTGCCGGGCTCGTTCAAATAAAAACTCACGAAACAAGGGGTGGTACCGGTACGACTCTTCTTGTCCGTCGCGACGCTCCGTGAAATAGCGTCTGGCATGGAGAGATGCGAGCATGGCTCCGGCATTCGAGACATTGCCGTTCCGCTATCGGGACGGCAATGTCGGAGAGAATGCTCGTCCTGAGCAACAGGTTTTGCACCTCCGGTTCAAGTCGTTGCAGCACCTCTGCAGCGAGATATTGGAAGATGGTCTCCGGGCGGTCACCGGTTTGGAGAGTCAAGGATGCCCTGCTGTTTTGTGCATGCTCCAGAGTGAGCACAATCCCCGCCGCCCATCCCCCCATCCGACCGTAGAGCTGATCCACGACTGCCTTGATCGTCGCCCCGTCCTTTCGCTGATGCAGCGACACGATGGCCCGAGCCTCGGCTTTTGACAGTTCAACCTGTTCGGGGCCGATTAGGCCCAGTCGACGGCTCGCCTGCAATTTGCCGAGCGCAGCCGGAGGCGGCTGACGGCTCATTACGATCATCGATACATGCTTGGGCAATTCTTCAAGCGCACAGGCGAGAAGGTGGTGCAACGCCGCGGTCTCCGGAACTTCCTGATAATTATCCAGTACCAGAACACATCGTTGCGGGAGGCGGGCACAAAGCTCTTGGAAATATCGGCGAGTGAAGGTGGGGAGCCCTGGGGCATATTCAGGTGTAAGCACCGGCAGCGGCTTCCGGTATCGCGGGACCAAGAATTTGGCGGCCACACTCAGATAGTGGAAAAAGGTCGACGGGTCGGCATCGCTCTCATCCAGTCGATACCAGAGCACCGGCAAGCGGCGCACTTTGAGATAGCTTGCCGCCAAGGTCGTCTTTCCCGCGCCGGGGGGCGCGGAGATCCATGTCAGGGGGCGGGTTCTGGATTGATGGAGGAGACGGAACAATCGCTTCCGATTGAGGACGAGCGGCAGGATCGGCGCTGTCAACTTGGCAAGTTGCGGAGACCGTTCTCTAACATTTCTTCGTTCCCTAATAGCCATCCGTTCTTAGCTCGGTGTGTCGCCGGCTTCTGGCTGTGCCAGGGTCAGTCGCTTCCACTTTGCAAAAAACTCGATGGTACTGTACAGTCCGCGCCATACAAAGTCTATCATCCGTATTGATGCGTACAGTATTGTCAACAGGAACTTCGTGACTGCACAATTTGACCGATCCCGAAATCTTCGGACCGTACAAATCTCATTCTTGCTCGCGGCGAGCTGGCTGGTCGGAATTCCGGCCTTTGCCTTCGCCGACGGCTTCCGTAACCCGTTTCATGACGCCGCAGCCATCGGACAAGGCAATGCGTTTGCCGCACAGGCCGACAATGCCTCCGCCGTCTTTTATAATCCTGCCGGTATGACCCAACTCTCTGGCATCCACGTCGCCGGCGGAGCACAGTTTGTCAGCGTCAACACGAAATTCACAAGCCCGGCAGGAACGACGACGACAAACACGGCTCCTACAATCGGCCTGCCCCCGCCAGCCCAGCTCTTCATCACGGCGCGGTTGAAAGACTTGGGGCTCGAGACACTCGGGAATCTCAGCGCCGGCCTTGGCGTGCAGAATCTCTACGGGTTCGCAGCTAAATTTCCTGATGGAGGCCCCTTTAATACAGCCGTTACCTTCGCGCAACTACCGCTTCTCGCGATTAAACCCACGCTGGCATATAAGGTCAGCGATGCTCTCTCGGTCGGCTTAGGCGCCGACATCTACACATTTACGAGCTTTCTTGGAGAGGGGCAAGCTGAACGACGATCTCAAGCGTCCCCGATTTCTGGATTCCCCGCCGGAACTCAGCTCGAGTTAAGTGGAAAAGGAACCACCGCAGGCCTCAACGCCAGTTTGTTATGGACCCCCTGGCGCACTGAAGACGGCAAACCCAAGCTCTCCTTCGGAGCCGTGTGGCGCAGCCAGGCTGTGCTTCCGCTAAACGGAAACCTTCATGCCAATCGCACACTAGTCGCCGACGCTTCAACCAAGGCACGACTGCCGGAAGTATGGACCGGCGGCCTTGCTTTTTGGCCCGTGCGGCGGCAGGACCGTGAATGGAAAATGGAAGTCGACGTGGATTATGTTCGATGGCAGGCCATCAGAAGCGCGGACGTGTATCTCTCAACTGGAACCATCCTTCCAAGTCCGCAACAGTGGAAGAATGCCGTTACGATCAGCGTCGGGACGGAGTACAAGTGGCTGGGCCTCTCAGAGAGCCGCGCCTGGGATCTTGCGCTCCGCACCGGGTACAGCCGTTCTCATACACCAGTGACCGACTTAAACTTCGACCCCGCCTTTGCCGACAACGATGTGCATATGGCATCTGTCGGTCTCGGTGTCTTGTGCCACGGTGGCGGAAAATTTTTCGGCCTCATGGATTGCACGAGTTCCGGGAATGCACCATTTTCGAGACGCGGGGTCGGTATCGACGTGGCTTATCAGGCCTTTCTGTTTGACACCCGCCAGGTAACTGGCAACCCCAACCCCACCGTCAATGGAACCTACCGCACGACCAATCACGCTGGCGCAGTAACGTTTCGCGCCCTGTTTTAGGTCGATTGACCCTCCACGTCCATCTATGCGAAAGTTTGCGATCGATCTGCGCACGCGCCGTGCTGAAGCGTAGTTCCCGTCCCGTAACTGAAGGAGTTTCCATGACGATCGACCCTCGACACAAAAGCCACAATCTGCTCGACGGACCGGGCCGTGCACCAGCCCGCGCCATGCTGAAAGCCGTAGGATTTACCGATGCCGACCTCGAACGCCCGCTGATCGGCGTCGCCAATACCTGGATTGAAGTCATGCCCTGCAACTTTCACCTGCGGCGGTTATCCGAACGGGTGAAAGCCGGCATCCGGGCCGCTGGCGGCACGCCGATCGAATACAACACCATCGCGGTGTCGGACGGCATCTCCATGGGCACCGAGGGTATGAAGGCGTCGCTCATCAGTCGCGAGGTCATCGCCGACTCCATAGAACTCGTCGCACGCGGACATCTCTTTGACGGCGTCGTCGCCTTATCGGGATGCGACAAGACCATTCCCGGCACCGTTATGGCGCTCTGCCGGTTGAACGTGCCGTCGCTCATGATTTACGGCGGGTCGATCATGCCGGGACAGTTCCAGGGCCATGACGTCACCATTCAAGACGTCTTCGAAGCCGTGGGCAAACACGCATCCGGCAAGATGACGAATGCTGAATTGAAGGACTTGGAAGACCATGCCTGCCCCGGACCTGGCGCCTGCGGCGGCCAGTTCACCGCCAACACCATGGCCATTGCGTTTGAATTCCTGGGCATGTCGCCGATGGGACGCAACGGTGTCCCGGCCATGGATGCGCGCAAGGACGATGTGGCGTTCGAGTGCGGCAAACTGGTCATGGACCTGCTCAAAAAAGACATTCGTCCCAAACAAATCATCACGCGCCGCTCCATCGAAAATGCCATCGCCGCGGTCGCCACAACCGGTGGCTCGACAAATGCGGTTCTGCATCTGCTGGCCGTGGCGCGCGAAATGGGTGTGCGGCTCACCATCGACGATTTCGACAAGATCAATCGGAAGGTGCCGTTACTGGCCGATTTGAAGCCGGGTGGTCACTACACCGCGGCGGATCTCTATGCGGCAGGTGGCACGACCTTGGTGGCAAAACGCCTGATCGATGCCAAAATCCTTCACCCGGACCAGATCACCGTCAGCGGACGGACGATTGGCGAAGAAGCCAAAGCCGCGATCGAAAGGCCCGGACAGGAAGTATTGCGCCCACTGTCCAAGCCGATCAAGCCGACAGGTGGTTTGGTTATTCTCAAGGGCAACCTGGCCCCGGAAGGCTGCGTCGTCAAAGTCGCCGGCCATTCCATCCTGCATTTCAGCGGACCGGCCAAGGTCTACGAGCGGGAAGAAGATGCCTTCAAAGCCGTGCAGGCCGGAAAGATCAAGGCGGGCGATGTCGTCGTGATTCGATACGAAGGACCGTCCGGTGGCCCCGGCATGCGGGAAATGCTCGGCGTGACAGCTGCGATCGTTGGCGCGGGGCTGGGCGATTCCGTCGCGCTGCTCACCGACGGACGGTTCTCCGGAGCAACGCACGGCCTGATGGCCGGACATGTGGCCCCAGAAGCCATCAAGGGCGGTCCGATCGCGGCCGTCAAGACCGGCGATGTCATCACCTTCGACATCGTCAAACGGCGATTGGATGTCAAGGTGACGCAGAAAGAACTGGCCGCGCGCCTGAAGAAGGTCAAACACCCTGCCCCGCGGTATCTCTCCGGGGTCATGGGAAAATACGCCCGCCACGTCTCCTCCGCTTCCGAAGGGGCGGTCACCAGCTAGCCATGGCAATTCGGCCTCGATGGAGTCTGGCGGCGGCGCTCTGCGTTGCCGCCTGCCTCCTCGGGGGGATTCGCCCCGCCCACGCAGCCGAACTCCCTCAGGCTTTGTGTACCGACTGGAAAGATCGTCACCCCGAATGGATCTGGTGCGACGATTTCGAGATCGACCGCCTTGGCCACTACTTTGAATACGATATCCGGCATGGCCGCTTCGTCCGTGAAGCCGGAACGGGAATCGGCGCCTCGACCGGCATGCGGGCAGAATTCCTTCCGGGTGATCCGCATGGAGGGTCGCTTCATGTGGCCTTCGGCAAGACTCCCAGCGAGTACATGAAGCCGGTCGACGCAGGGACCGCCACATATCGCGACATCTACTGGCGGTTCGACTTACGGCTGCAACCGGGCTGGACCGGCGGCGGAGCCGACAAACTCACGCGAGCGACCATTCTCTCGAGCGATCGATTTGCGCAGGCCGCCATCGGCCACTTGTGGAGCGGCGCTCACCCGGGTTCAGACCCTGATCGCCTCTACCTCGATCCCGCCTCCGGCACTGATGAATTTGGCACCTTACGCACCACGACCTACAACGATTTCCCGCGCCTGCGCTGGCTCGGCGCCGCCGGCGGCCAGACTGCGCTGTTCAGCCCCGCCAAAATCGGTAGATGGTTCTGTATCGAAGTGCACATGAAATTGAACCGTCACGATGCCGACGACGGCGTGTTGGAGTATTGGATCGATGGTCAG
>ERZ724516.1362-NODE-1362-length-14421-cov-10.037380_pt1 | contig 14421 bp, 14 predicted proteins | sample MGYA00376049_ERZ724516 | MGnify/ENA primary metagenome ERZ724516 (study PRJEB28724, sample SAMN07190886) | activated sludge metagenome | isolation source: activated sludge of sewage treatment plant in Hong Hong | place: USA: Christiansburg, Virginia | collected... | reverse complement strand
TCCATCGGTTCGCCAGCCATCGCTTCCAGTTCAACAACAGAGCCGTGCGCAAGTTGCAGGAGGTTTTTGATGGTGATCTTGGTACGCCCGAGTTCGACCGTAATCTGGACTGGGATGTCCAGAATCATGTCGAGCTCGTTCATCATTCCACCAGCCGCCCCGGAGCCGCCAAAGGAAGGAAATATATCGGCAGGCTGGGCAGTCGGTGCGGGGCCTACCGACTCCGAGACGGCCTGCTCAGACATGGCTGCCGCCCAGTCATCCTCGCTAATCTGGCCGTCGTCTTCAGTCGTTGTGTTTTCCATATTTTCGAATTCGTCAGCCATTTTTTGCTCCAATCAACGGCTCTCCGGCCGGTATGTCGGACGATGCAGCTATGAATCGTTCGACCTTTAGTGCGTATTGGCCATTTTGCTGACCGTAGGTGCATTCTATTAGTGGCACATTATCTACCTGTGCTTCGATTTTGGACGGAATATTGAGCGGGATAACGTCACCCGCCTTGAGTTTTAGAATCTCGCGTAGTGAAATCTTGCCAGATCCCAGCTGGGCAACAATTTCAACCTCCGCACTTTGCAGTTGCTTGCGTAATGTGCCAATCCAGCGTTTGTCAGTCGATAGCTGGTCACTTTGCATTGTGCTGTAGAGCAGATCACGAATTGGTTCCAGCATTGAGTAGGGAAAACAGATGTGCATGTCTGCCGTTGCACCGCCAAACTCCAACGTAAAAGTTGTTGAAACAACAATTTCAGAAGGTGTGGCAATGTTGGCAAACTGCGAATTCATTTCCGAGCGAATGTACTCGAACGTAATGTCATGTACCGGCTTCCATGACTTGCTGTATTCGGCAAAAACAACACCAAGCAGTCCCTGAATGATACGTTGTTCGGTTGCCGTAAAATCGCGGCCTTCGACTCTGGTATGGAAACGGCCATCGCCGCCGAACATATTATCGACGACCAGAAAAACCAGATTTGGGTCGAAAACAAATAGCGCAGTCCCGCGCAAGGGCTTGGCGATGACCAGGTTCAGGTTGGTCGGAACAACCAGGTTACGAATGAACTCGGTGTATTTTTGTACCCGAATCGGGCCTACCGATATTTCCGCGTTACGGTGCATGTAATTGAACATGCCGATCCGCAGATAGCGGGCGAAACGTTCATTGACCAGTTCCAATGTTGGCATCCGCCCGCGAACAATACGTTCCTGGGTGCCAAGGTTGTAGCTGCGTATGCTGGCACTATCGCCTGCACTTTCCTCTGGTTCGTCCGCCTCCCCGGTGACGCCTTTGAGTAGGGCATCAACCTCATCCTGGGAGAGAAAATCGCCTGCCATGTCGCCTTATTGAATAATAAATGAGGTGAATAGTACTGATTTGACAGGGCCTTCCGCATGTACAGCTTCGCCCTTTTTGCCTTTGCTCGAAGGTTCGATTACGGAATTAATTTCCTCTTTCAAACTTTCCGCCAGCTTCTCTTTACCTTCCTTCGGCAACAACTCTGAAGCTTTCTTGCCAGAGAGTAGCAAGGTGATGTTGTTCCGTACTTTTGGCATTCTTATTTTGAGGTCGGCTTCGGAGTGTGCGTCTTCAAGTTCAAGTGCCAGAACGACCTGCAGGTACTGGTCACCGGTTTCGGGAATCAGATTGACCGTAAAGGGTTCCAGATTGATAAAGACCGGCGGAGCCTCTTTGTCCTTCTTTTTGTCTTTTTTCTTTGTGGATTTTGTTGTTTCCTCTGTCGTATCCTCGTCTTCCGCGTGATCGCTCTTCTTGAGCAGGAAGAAGGCCGCACCACCACCGGCCAACACCACAACCAGTACGGCGGCGAGGATGATGATCAATAGTTTTTTGCTTTTTTTGGGGGGGGCTTCTGCCCCTTCTTCGGCTGGCTTGGCGTCTTTGGCCATTGTCTTCCCTCTCTACTTGATCACAAGAACCCGATTATGCAAACAAATCTACCATGCCTCTTCCCCGATGGACTGGCAATCCAGAGGATGTTGAGCCAGAGTGGCTATCGGCCGGAAGTATAGCGTTTTCCCCTGCGGAACGGTTCCCGTTGGCGAACTGGGCATTTGAGTCCCGTTGCTGCTGTGGCAATTGTGCACCGACGTTGCTCTGCCCAAGGCTAATGCCAGCTGACGAAAGCATTTCGCGCAGGTTGGGCATGGCATCTTCAATGGCCTTCCGGACTTCGGCATGAGGTGAGGCAAATGACAGACTGGCTTGATCGCCATTCAGATTTAGTGTTATCTGAACTGGCCCCAGTTGAGCCGGAGATATGTTGATCTGGGCAACCTGCTGATCATTTTTTGCAATCCAGACAATACGCTCGCCAAAATCCTGAGCCCACCGGTTGTCCTGCAATGGCGTACTAACGCTTGGCGTATTGCCCGGCGTGCTGGGCTGGGCACGCTGAGAATGAGTGGTTTGTCCCGCCATGATTGCGGCTAATGACGGTAGAGCGCTATTGCCGGCATTGGTTTCGCCGGCAAGAATTGCCGCTTCGCCCTGTGGCTGAGTGCTTGTCGTAGCCAGTACAGATTCCGGGTTGCGGGGGGGGGCGCCGGAAACTGAAGTTGTCTTTTGCTCAAAAGAAAGCGTCGCCTTTTGTTCAAAGGAAGAGATCGCCTGATTGATGCCCTTGTCGCCGGTGCCAGGCAGATCATTTGTGAATTCCGACTTAAGTTTGAGATTCGGGCTAGTGCTGCGGTCGACGTCTGGAGGCAGGCGATTTTCCACAGCGGGGGGAATGTAGGGAATGATAGTTTGGTTGCTAGGTGCTGCATCTTGGGCGAAGAGCATCTCACTGATGATGTCCCGCTCTTGATCCTCCTGTGCAGGTCGCTCGCGTGTCGTCGCTTGATCTTTGGTTGCAGCACTCGTTGTCGCGGCAGCAAAGAGCTGCTCGTTTCCGGAGAGTTGGCCAGTTAGCAGGGCCGCAAAGTCAATGGCGATGCCATCTGTTGCAAGCCCTGCTGCGTTATCTGAGGCTGGTAGTCCAGCGTTACTGGCGATGACTGCGACAGGTGATGAAATGACGGTAATGCCCATATTGGTTCCCAGCGAGACATTGTATTGTCCAGTGAGTAAGCAATTGGTGTGCCTGTGACTTAATCGTCCTCGTTCGTCGGGCCGGTGGAGTATTTGCGCGACGAAAACTCGTCCTGCATTTTTTGCTCCAGCTTGCCGTAGCGCTGTCGTTCGCGGGCATCATGTCGGAGCGAGAGCGTATCAATCGCCTTGAGTTTCTTGTTTTGCTCTTTCCAGTGATCTTGTCCGACAGCTGTGCTTTGTTCCGATTGGCGCACGGCAGTGCTTTGCTGGGTGATCGCTTGATCAATACGGGCCAGGAAGTCCTGATAGTTGTGCAAAACCGAGCGCGTGATCCCTTGCGCGGTAGCCTCACGCAAGCGCTGGGCGTATTCCTCACGGTACTGCTCGAGCATCTGCAGCCGACTTTTGGCATTCTGTTCGGCCGCGATCAGCTTGCCCAGTTGGCGGGTCGCTTCGTCGGTGCGGGTTTGCATCAGTTCGAGCAGGGGTTGTAGAGAAAAAGACTGAGCCATGATTTATTAGAATAGGCTGGTAAGCGCGCCGACGCTATTGTTGAAGCTGGATTGTTCAGTCAATTGCTGCTGCAGGAAGCCTTCCATCCGCGGATAAAGCGCGATCGCCTGATCCAGAACGGGATCGGAGCCTGGCGCGTAGGCGCCAACCGAAATCAAGTCACGTGAGCGCTGGTAGCGGGCAAAAAGAACCTTGAAGCGGCGTATCTGATCGAGATGGGCTGGCGCTATGAGGTTGACCATGGCCCGACTGATCGACTGTTCGATATCAATGGCCGGGTAATGCCCGGCGTCGGCGAGGGTTCGGGAGAGAACGATGTGGCCATCGAGGATGGCTCGCGCGGCATCGGCAATCGGGTCCTGCTGATCGTCGCCTTCGGCCAGTACGGTATAGAAGGCAGTAATTGATCCGCCTCCATCCGGACCGTTACCTGCCCGTTCGACCAGTTGCGGCAAGCGGGCAAATACGGATGGGGGATAGCCACGGGTTGCCGGTGGCTCGCCGATCGCGAGGGCAATCTCGCGCTGAGCCATGGCGTAGCGGGTTAGTGAATCCATGATCAGCAAAACGTGCTGGCCCTGATCGCGAAAATACTCGGCAATACTGGTGGCGTAGGCAGCGCCCTGCAGACGCATCAAGGGGCCGGTATCGGCAGGGGCGGCGACGACGACCGCGCGGCGCATGCCTTCTTCGCCAAGAATTTGTTCAATGAATTCTTTAACTTCGCGACCACGCTCACCAATCAGGCCAACGACAATGACTTCGGCTTCCGTGTAGCGCGCCATCATGCCGAGCAAAACTGATTTTCCAACGCCGGAACCGGCAAACAGGCCCATCCGCTGACCACGGCCGACAGTGAGCAGGGCATTGATCGCCCGAATCCCGACATCCAGCGGTTGCTCAATTGATGCGCGGGTCATCGGGTTGATCGGCCGGCTCTGTAGGGGGCGGGAATGTGTCGCCTGCACAGGGCCCTTGGAGTCGAGCGGGCGTCCAGAGCTATCGAGCACGCGCCCCAAAAGTTCGTAACCTACCGGTGCCTGCTTGGCCCGATCAATGGCGCGACGTTTATGCTGCAGAGGGAAGTCAACGCGTGGTGATGTATTGGGAGATTCAAAGGCCACTACTTTGGCACCAGGCGCCAGACCATAAACGTCATCGGATGGCATCAGGAAGAGCTTTTCACCGGAAAAGCCGACGACTTCGGCTTCGACGGGGGCACCGCTTTGTGGAAATATTCGGCATGAACTACCGAGTGGCAGTTTGAGTCCTGAGGCTTCCATGACCAAACCATTGATTCGTGTCAGTCGGCCGACTGACCACAGTGGCTGAGCTGAACTGGCTGCCATGCGGCAGCCATCAAGGAATCGTTGCCAGCGGCCGCTATGGTCGGGTAATTCGATTACGGGTTGCTTAGCCATTCCCGCGGTTCCGTACCGATTGCTTCAAGCACACGCTTCCAGCGTGTTTCGATTGTGCCATCTATCTCGCTGGCGCCGGCTTTCAGGATGCAACCGCCGGGGGTTACCGCAATGTCATCAATGATCTGCACCCCGGTCTGCTTCAACTGCTCGCCAGTCTCTTCGCGAACAACTGCGCCATCAGCCGGGTTGAGGTGCAGCATGACTTGGCTGTGGTGTAGAGGGAGGGCGGCAATCGCTTCGCGAATAATTGGAATAAGGCTCTCGCTACGAACTGATACCGCACCGCGAATGACTTGCGATGCAACTTCAAGGGCCAAGTCGAGAAGCTGGTCGGCGATGGTTTGATCCATGTGGGCAAGTGATACTTGCAGATTGCCAAGAAGCGCAGCAATCTGCGCCATTTCCTCAGCTATGCCTGCGGCCCGAGAGGATTCTGCAGCTTGCCTGCCTTCCTCAAAGCCAGCCTGATAGCCTTCGCTACGGGCTGCTTCAATGATCTGTTCGATATCATCAGCCGTTGGTAGCCCCATCGTTGTCAGTGACTCCCCTTCCGCTATTTCGGAGGTTGTCGAAGGGGCCTGTTCCGTACTCTTCATGATCACGGTCTTTTGATCAAACGAGTTGGCGTGCCAGCGCTGATAAGCGGCCAGGTTTTCCTTGGGAATGTAGCCTGCCATGCTGCAGATTAGAGCATTTGCTCGCCACCGGCACCGCCGAGGACGATCTGGCCTTCGTCGGCCAGACGGCGGACGACCTTGAGGATTTCTTTTTGCTCCGCTTCCACTTCGGAGAGTCGAACCGGCCCTTTGGACTCGAGGTCCTCGCGCAACATTTCTGCGGCCCGTTGCGACATGTTTTTAAAGATTTTTTCGCGCAGGTCTGGCGAAGCGCCCTTGAGGGCCAGGATCAAGGAGTCGGATTGGACTTCACGCAAAATGAGCTGGATAGAGCGGTCGTCGATATCCATCAGGTTCTCGAAAACGAACATTTCATCGAGAATTTTCTGCGCCAGGTCGGGGTCGTATTCGCGAATGGCATCGACGACCGAGGTTTCGTTGGCGGTGCCAATAAAGTTGAGAATTTCTGCGACGGTGCGTACGCCACCCATGGCCGTGCGTTTGACGCTGGCCGAACCGGAGAGAATGCGGAGCATCGCTTCATTCAGCTCACGCAAGGCAGCGGGTTGTATGCCCTCAAGCGTGGCAATTCGCAACACGACGTCGTTGCGCAAACGCTCGGTGAAATGATTCAGGATTTCACTGGCATGGTCGTGTTCAAGGTGAACCAGGATGGTGGCAATAATCTGCGGGTGCTCGTTCTTGATCAGGTCGGCTACGGTTGGGGCATCCATCCACTTCAGACCCTCAATGCCCGAGGTTTCTCCACCCTGCAGAATGCGGGATATGAGATTGGAGGCCTTGTCGTCACCGAGGGCTTTGGTCAGTACTGAACGAACATAGCTATCGGTGTCGACGTGGACGGCTGCATGCTCGCCGGCATCCTTGAGAAAACCATCAAGAACTGCTTCAACCGTGGCCCGCGGGACGCTCTTCATGCCAGCCATGGCGTGACCAATTTTTTGCACCTCGCGCGGACCAAGGTGCTTCAGCACTTCCGCAGCAAGATCTTCGCCCAGGGCAATTATCAGCGTGGCGCTCTTTTCCAGGCCGTCGTCTGCACTAGGAGGCATTGACACCCATCCAGTCTCTTATGATGTTGGCCACCGCCTTCGAATCAGCCTGTGCGATATCTCTCACCTTTTGCACCTTGATGGCGTAGTGGTCAATGTGAACAATATCGTCACCTTCGTCGCCTTCTTCGCCGGAAATTCTGACGTGTCCGACCGTGCCGGCAACGCCCTCGACGGTGTCCAGTGAGGCACCTTCCGGGTGTGGCGGGAACATTGTTTTGAGTGAAGGCTGGATGATCTTGAGATAGAGGAAGGCCACAATGGCGGCGATCAACAAGTACTTGAAGATATCCTTGGCGTAAGAAATCGTTTCCGGGTCTTTCCAGACCGGGATACCAGCATCGGTCTTGTCGCTTGCGGTAAACGGTGAATTGGCCACGGAAAGCGAGTCACCGCGTTCCTTGTTGAACCCCATTGCCTCACGGACCAGTTCGTTGATCTGCTTCATCTCGGTGTCCGGCAAAGCCTTGGTGATCTGTTTGCCAGTTTTGTCCACATCCTTGCGATGATTGACCAAAACAGCAGCTGATAGACGACGAATGCTGCCCATCGCTTGCTTGGTGTAGCGTACTGTCTTGTCGATCTCGTAATTGGTGGTCGAGTTCTTGGTGGTGCTGATCGGCGAACCCAGCGGGTTGAGGGGGGACTCAATGCCGGCTGCGGCAACTTTTCCCTGAGTTTCACCCGGCTTGCCCGGTTTCGCAGGAGTGCCTGGGCCAGTGGCTGGTGTAGTGAGTGGTGCCGTGGCGGGGACCGGGGGCTGGTTGGTCAGTGCACCGGGAACGCCACCGGCAGTTTGGTTGACTGACGCGGTTTCGTTGTTTTGCAGGCTACGAACCGCCGACGATTCGGGTGTATTGTTGGGTCGGTAGGTTTCCGCTGTCTGCTCGCTTTGTGAGAAGTCGATGTCAGCGGCAACCTGAACCTTGTAGTTTTCATTACCAAGCAGGGGTTTCAAAATCTCTTCAATGCGCTTGCCGATTGAGTCTTCCAGATCGCGAACATATTTGATCTGCGCCTGATCGAGGCCAGCTTCAGTCATTTTGCTTTTAAGTTGCGAAAGCAAGGCGCCGCTCTGGTCGATGACGGTCACGTTGGAGGACAGCAACTGCGGCACGCTGGCAGAAACGAGGTGGGTAATGCCGGCAATCTGGGCAGAGTCGAGTGTGCGTCCGCCATAGAGATTGAGTAGTACCGAAGCGGTCGGTTTTTGTTCGTCACGAACAAAAACTGATGGCTTGGGAATGGCGAGGTGAACGCGAGCTGACTGGATCGCGCCTATCGACATGATAGTGCGCGCCAACTCGCCTTCAAGACCGCGTTGGTAATTGACTTGCTCAGCAAATTGGCTGACCCCAAACTTCTGATTTTCCATCAACTCGAAACCGACCATGCCGCCACGTGGCAGTCCCTGTGAGGCCAGTTTAAGGCGGACTTCATGTACCCGGGTGTTGGGAACCATAATGGATCCGTTGTCCGACATACGGTGGGGGATATTCTGCTGTTCCAGCAGGGAGATAATCGTGCCGCCATCCTTTTCGCCCAGGTTGGAAAAGAGTACTTTCCAGTCAGGTTGCTGGCTCCACAGTATTGTTCCGACAAACACCGCGATAATCGCTGCCAAGGCTACCGAGAAACCGATTTTTTGCTGGGCGCCGAGCCGATTGAACGCATCACGCAGACGCTCCAGGGGGTTCCCTGAAGGTGCAATTCCTGCGGTGGTTTCGGTAGCTGCTGCCATTAAAGCCCGGTTAAATTTCAGTGAAATAGAAGAAGAATCAAACAGGAAGCCAAATTATCCTAGAAATATTCTACTATTACCCGCACCGAATTCATTCTAACTTTTTCGATGCCCAGCCTAGAGCCTGCCGCCACCAATCCCGAAGCTACGCTCAAAGCCGCCGAGTTGCAGCGTGCGTTTGCTGTTTTCAATCAGGTTTCGGCCGAATTGACCCAGGCTTACGAGTCCTTGCAGGGGCGGGTTGCCTCGTTGACGGAAGAGCTGGCGATCGCCAATGGTGAGTTGCGCCGGCAGTATCAGGAAAAGGAAGCGCTCTCGGAGCGCCTGTCATCATTGCTTGATGCGCTACCGGCGGGGGTGGTTCTGCTTGATCAAGCAGCGACAGTGGCGGCGCTTAATCCGGCAGCCATTGCTATGTTCGGTAGCGATGTGCTGGGGCTGCATTGGGGAGATGTCGTCCGCCAGTCGCTGGAGCCGACAATGACAGTAGGCGAGTGGTTGCTCGGCGACGGGCGGGTGTCGATTGCTGAAAGTGCTCTGGCTTCGGGGGGCGGGAAAATTCTCTTGATTCATGATGTCACCACTGCGCATCGGATGAAGGCTGATCTCGAACGAAATCAACGCCTCGCTGCCATGGGGGAAATGGCGGCCTCGCTTGCCCATCAGTTGCGAACGCCATTGGCAGCCGCACTTTTGTACACGTCCAACCTTGGGCAACCAGGCGTGGCTGACGAGGCGCGTGCCCGCTTTTCTGAAAAAGCCAGTGGTCAGTTACGCCGTCTTGAGCGCCTGATTCAGGATGTGCTGCTCTTTGCCCGTGGAGAAAGCATCGGGCGTGATGTCATGTTGGCGGGCGATTTGTTGCTGGAAGTGGCGCAGACAGTAGAACCCTTGATGCGTGAGCATGGAATTGAGTTTGTTGCGGTCGACGACTGTAGTGACCTAAAAATTGTCGGCAGGCGCAAGGCGCTGAATGGAGCCTTGATAAATTTGCTGGAGAACGCCATGCAGGCGACGCCGGCCGGCGGCAAAATTTGCCTGTCCGGCAAAAAACGCGGCGATCTGCTGGCGATAGGCGTCAGCGATACGGGCCCCGGAGTGCCGCTCGATAAACAGATGCGCATTTTCGAGCCATTTTTTACAACCAAGGGGCAAGGGACCGGGCTTGGCCTGGCAATTGCCTTGGGTGTTGCGCGGGCGCATGGCGGGGTGATTGAGCTTCATTCCGTACCGGGTGAAGGCGCAGAATTTGTCATGACGCTGCCGACTGGCGCAGCGGAAAGCGAAGGTTGAAGTAATGAGTGAACACAATTTGCCAATTCTGGTGGTTGAGGATGATCCCAGTCTGCGCGAAGCAATAGGCGATACGCTGGAGTTAGCCGGGCGCACTTATGTAGCGGTTGATGGCGGTGAGCAGGCCTTGCGCGTTCTTGGTGAACAAGCCTTCTCCATCGTCGTCAGCGATGTCCGCATGATGCCGATGGACGGCATTACCTTGCTTAAGGAGATTCGCACTCGTTTGCCTCATCTGCCGGTCGTCTTGATGACTGCCTACGCGGAAGTGGAAAAGGCGGTGGATGCGATGCGCTCCGGGGCCTGCGACTTTCTGCTCAAGCCGTTTGAACCGAAAGCCCTGTTGGCCCATATCAACAAATATGAGTTGGTGGCGACAGAAAACTCAGCCGGTGTAATCTCAATTGACCCGGCCAGTCGCGACCTGTTTACGATGGCTCGGCGTGTTGCGCAAACCGATGCCACGGTATTGCTGACGGGTGAGTCAGGTGTTGGCAAGGAAGTGGTCGCCCGCTTTATCCACCGTAACTCGGCCCGCCACACCGGGCCGTTCGTCGCCATCAATTGTGCGGCGATCCCTGACAGCCTCCTTGAAGCAACCCTTTTCGGCTATGAAAAAGGTGCGTTTACCGGTGCCCAGCAGGCGCAGGCCGGCAAGTTCGAGCAAGCACAGGATGGTACCTTGCTCCTCGATGAAGTCACTGAAATGCCTATGGGCCTGCAGGCAAAATTGCTGCGGGTCTTGCAGGAGCGAGAGGTTGAGCGGGTCGGCGGGAAAAAGCCGGTGGCGCTGAATATCCGCATCGTTGCCACCTCCAATCGGGATATCGCCGATGCAGTGGCCAAAGGTCACTTTCGTGAAGACCTTTTCTATCGGCTCAATGTCTTTCCCGTTGCCATCCCGGCCTTGCGTCAGCGACCTCAGGATATCTTGCCGATTGCACGCTATTTTCTGGTTGAGCATGGCGGGCGCTTCGGGCGTAGCGGCGTTTCCCTGTCGGATGTTGCCGAACGAGCTCTGATGGCGCACAACTGGCCAGGCAATGTGCGTGAACTGGAGAATGTCATTCAACGTGCGCTTATCCTGTCCACTGGTGCTGTTGTTGGTGCGGAGCATCTCAATCTTGTTTCTCGGCCGTTAGTCGAACCGGCGCTTGTTACAGCGTTGCCGGTGCTACCAGAAACCGAAAAAAGGGCAGAGAATATGAAGCATCTGGAGCGTGAGCATATTCTTCACACCCTGGCCGAAGCCGGGGGCTCACGAAAGCTGGCGATAGAGCGATTGGGGATTTCCGAGCGTACCTTGCGCTACAAGTTGCAGCAGTATCGCGAGGAAGGCTTCTTTAAAGGTTGATTCTGGCCTGTAAATTGCTTTTAATTCGTCAAATTAAAGGAGTTGGCTATGGACACCAAGGGTATTGAATCAATGTTGAATGTGCTGCGGACGACCGCCGCACAGGCATCTGGCAAGCCCAGCGAAAGTGCCGGAGCCGTTTCTGGCGGCGCGGACTTCGCGCAAGTGCTGCAAAACTCCATCGCCAAAGTGAATCAGACACAGGTGCAGGCTGACCAGATGGCGGAGAAACTTGCCGCTGGTGACACCAACCAAAACTTGCACGAAGTCATGATTGCCCTGCAGACGGCCAGCGTTTCGTTCCAGGAAATGGTTCAGGTACGTAATAAACTGGTTACTGCATATCAGGATGTCATGAATATTCAGGTGTAAATACTTCCCCGGTTTCATCCGTAAGGCTGGGGGCTGTTCGTTGTTTCGTTTAATCCAGCCCGCTTTCTTTGGCTTTGCGTTCGCGCTCCAGACGGGTAATGTAGCGTTCGATCAGCGTTAGTCGTGTTCCCGGTAGACTGACGAATTCGCAACCTAAGCGCAATTGATGGTCGCCGTTGGGTAATTCGGTTTTTAAAATTTCCTGAATTCGCAGATTGACCGAGAGGACGCTTTCGCTCGGAATTTCGAGCCGGCAATCCTTGAATAAGTCACCCAGTGAGAATTTCTCTGCGTCCTCGACTTTGCCAATCAGGCTTAGCCCGCCACCACTGAGATCGAATAGCGGCAAATCGAAGACGACAAGTCCATCTTGATGTTTTGCGGCTAGTTTGCAGCGTACAGGATGAACACGTGGTGTTTCGAGGCGGAAGAATTCCCGACGTTGCAAGCGCAATATATTGCTCGGCAATGGTGCGGAGAAAGCAAGTTTTCCCTCAAGGAAGGTCGTGTTAAAGACGGGTAGTCGAATTTGAATTTTGACTCGGTCCAGAATCGCCGACAGGGTTAACTGCTTCGCTTTAGCTACCAGTTGGTTACTGGCTGGATGATTTGATGCATCGAGAAAAATTAGGCCATTTTCCTCGTCGACCGTAACAATTGAACTCAAAAAGAAATTGCTTCCATCGTCAAGATAAGTGGTGATCATCGTTCGTTGTTTTGCCAGGGCCCGCAAATTGAGCAAAATTTCTAGACGGTTGCTGAGTAGGTATTGCCCGTAAGTTTCAGTCTGATCAATTTCGAAAACTGGAACTGAAATATCTTCTTGAGTAGAGGTCATGGCGGGGCAGATTGATGACTAAATTAGGTGGGTGGTGGTCCCGAAGCGCTACCGTGTTCAATCCGGTAGAGCCAGGCCAGCAGTTCAGCAATTGCCATGTATAGCTGGGGAGGGATGTGTTCGTCAATATTCACCTGAGTTAGTAGTGCGACCAGTTCAGGCGATTCGTGTACATAAACACCATGCTCGCGGGCTTTGGCGATGATTTTTTCAGCAATCAGCCCCTTGCCTTTGGCCACTACGCGCGGTGCTGCATCGGTCTGGCTATAGGCTAGGGCAATTGCCTCACGCGCCAGATTATTCGACAGGTTGGTCATGCTGAACGAGCAGTTTGGTGAGACTCAGCCCAACCGCTTCAAATTGTTTGCGTAACTGCTCAGTGTTATCAAGCAACCGGGCTTCGCTGGATTCCGAGTCGGTAGTCATGGCGATTCCCACCTCGCCATTGGCGCGTAAATGCAGCGTGGCATTGATGCCGCCGAGCATAGGTAGCGAGAGTTTGAGCCGAGTCTGCCATTGCGCTATCGGCTCACCATTCAGGTTGCGCGCATTTTCACCATTTTCTCCAATCTCCCACCACATCTGTTGCCCTGGCCATACTTGGCCTTGCCAGGCAAAGTTTTGGGTAGCGAGGCCGTCGAGTTGTTGCTGGACGAGCGGCGTGAGTTCACGTGGAATTGGGGTGCTACCGGGCGTTATTTGCGTACTTTGGTCGTTATGCGATAGCGTCGGGAGTGCTGGCTCGTTTCGCGTGGCACTTTGGGGCGAGTAGTCTGTGTATGGCGTAGTTAAGGTTTTTGGCGTTGCTAAATCCGTAGTGACGCCGTCGGTATTTTTCGCCTCCGAAACGACGTTGACCGCAACAGGTATGGGGGCCGGTGAATATTTTGATTGTGGCTCTTGCCGCAACGCTTCGGTTGGCAGTTGTCCAGCCACCCATTGAGCCTGGTGTGCCTCATAGAACATGCCGCTTTGAGTAACTGCCTGCTTCAGTATGGGCGCCAGATCAGCAGCGATCTTTGGCATGCTCTCCACTAACGCTTGATTGCCATTGAGCGGTGCTGCTGGGGCGCGTTTGCCTTCGCCGTCAATGCCGCTCATCAAGTTGCCAATTAACTTTCCGGCAGGGCTAAGCGTCGTCGGAACAGATTCTTGGCCGGTTTTTATGGCGGCGGCATCGGTTTTGTTCGTGACAAAAGCCAGCGTCAGTTTGCCGTCGCTTTCCGTGACTTCCAGTTCAATGGTGTCACCCGCTTTGGCTGAGAAGGGGAGCGCAAGCGTGATATCCCGCTGACTAACGATGGCGCGGTAGTTGCCGTTAGGTAGGAGCGCCTGAATCTCTGCTAAAACCCTCTGGCCGGGAACCAGATTGCTAAGAACATCAGCGATTTTCTGCGCCGCAACAACCGGCAGCGTCTGCGCATTCGTTGCCGCCTGCTGATCTGGCAGGATCAGACGCAGACTACTGGCAACGTCGGACGGGATCATCTGGTTTCCGAAGTATCTTTGGCTGTGATCAATGCTTTAAGCAAGGGGGCGATTTCCTCTTTGCGGACTGAGCATTGCTCAACCGCAGAATCAAGCATCGTCAAAATCTGTCGGATTTTATTTAGGTCGCCTGAGTTTATTGTAGATAAAAAGTCGGGCTTCTGAGCAATCTCGAAGGTGTTGAGAAAATACTCAGAATTTTCACAAACCTGATCCCAGTCCCCTTGGTTTATTGCTAACAACAAGGTCTTTAACGATTCAAGCAGTTCCGCCAAATATTCTGCTTTGTTGGTGCTGTCTCTATGGATTTTGAGCCCTACCTTGTCGGAGATTCTGACCCATTTCCCGCCATGCGCCAGAAATTTCACCAAGCAGGCGTTGCACCTCACGGATTGCGGCCGGATCCTTGCGGACGTTTGCGTAAACTAGTCGCGAAACCATGTAATCGTAAAGTGCTTTGAGATTATGTGCCAAGTCTCCACCCTCTTCGGTGTTCAAACTGGCCGACAAACCACTGAGGATTATGTCAATTGCCTTTATCAGCGAGTCTGATTTTCCGGCGACGTCGTTAGCTTCCAGTTGTACTAAGGCTTGTTGCAAAGCGCTTTCAGCACCATCAAACAATAAAACAATCAAACGATGAGGGTCGGCGC
>ERZ724516.1355-NODE-1355-length-14472-cov-9.961088_pt1 | contig 14472 bp, 16 predicted proteins | sample MGYA00376049_ERZ724516 | MGnify/ENA primary metagenome ERZ724516 (study PRJEB28724, sample SAMN07190886) | activated sludge metagenome | isolation source: activated sludge of sewage treatment plant in Hong Hong | place: USA: Christiansburg, Virginia | collected... | reverse complement strand
ACAGAAACCTTATGCCCTCCCAATATTTGATTGATCGTATCGAGTTCTCTAAGGTTACAAAAAAGGTCATTCTGATCAATGTCTGTTAGATCAAGCAATTCTGTCTTGTGAGATCTGGATTTAAACATGTGTTAGGATCATAGATTCAAGTGTTAGTCCTGGTCCAAAAGCTACACCAAAAGATTTATCTCCCGGTGCAGACTTATTTTCAAATATTTCCTTCAACACAAATAGAATTGTAGTGGAAGACATGTTACCATAATTCTTTAAAATATCATAACTGCTTTCAAGTTCACCTTGATTCAATTTTAATTCACTACTTACTACTTCAAGGATTTTCTTTCCGCCAGGATGCACTGCCCAATGATTTATTGAGCTTTGGTTAAGATTAAACTTGTCCAAAGCAGCATAAACCAACTTTTTGATATCTGATTTAATCAAATCAGGAATGTAAGATGAAAGCACCATTTGGAACCCTTTAGAAGTGATATTCCACGCCATGTCACTTTTTCCTTTAAATGCCAGATCAGAATAAAATCCATCTATACTTAATGCCCCTGATTGGCCTATACTTACATTATCCCCGACAATCAGACAAGAAGCAGCACCATCAGCGAATATCATATTTGCTGTTTGGTGATCCTTGTCCATTGAATTCTGAAAATGAAGGGTACATATTTCTACACATACCAAAGCCACTACTGCATCTTTATCCGCCCTACAAATGTAGTCAGCTTGCTTCAAACCATGTATCGCTGCGTAGCACCCCATAAAATTGACTGATGTACGATCAATATTACTGTTCAGATCTAGCGCCTGGATAAGTTCAATATCAATACCAGGAGCTGACATTCCGGTGCATGATACGGTGATTAGATGGGTTATTTGATTCTTACTTATGTTTGAATCTAGAGATCCCACCAAACTTTCTTTTGCAAGTCCGATAGCAGATTTATTATAATAATCCATCCTGTCCTGAACCTCCGGCCATGGCAGACTTCTGGCATCTCTTGGTATGAAAGTCCTTTCATCTTTATCACATGAAAAATCCGGCAACACAGAATAGCGGGTTTTTATACCGCTTCGTTCATATAACAATTTTAGCTTTCTATCTAAATTGTCTTCTCCGCTTTCCTCTTGGTAAATATGACTCATAAATTCCGCAATTTTGGACTGATCATGGCAATGTTCAGGCACTGCAGTTGCGATATTTATTATTCTACTCATATAATATTATTATTTAATAAGATCTTCAGCATGAAATATACGTTTAAACAAGTAGATGCGATTAAATTAAGTCTCATGGTATTGGTATAGTCAGCCGCAGACTCATTCTTTATTACTTTCAAAAACCAGGAAGTGAAATAAATCAGCACAGGACTAAGAAACAAAAGATAATACCAGAAAAATGATAAAGTATCATTAACAAAGTGATACCAATAGAATAAAGCTGAAGCTACAGCAAACATTCCCGATGAAAAAATAAAAGTTCCTCTGATGCCTAAGGCCATACTAATCGTATTGACACCGTCATTTCTGTCAGCTTCATGTTGGTATATCTGAGTCATAGGGTATACCCCGGCTATAAGTATTGAGCTAATGAACAAAAGTAGGATGTCGGGCCAAATAAAACTGAATTCTACTGCATCAACAGCATTATATATCAAAAAGAAGGTGAAGCCACCCTGAAATATAATAACTGTCAAAAAACCGAGGATTGGAAACCGCTTCAATCGGATAACTTTAGAGCTATAAGCCCTTGATGCAATCATGTACAAGATAATACCTAGACAAAAATAAAAACCTAAAAGCAGAGAAAGGCCAATGCCAATGATATCGAAAACTAATGAAAGGTAAAAAAGATTTTTAGTAGCTTTAGGTGGGTTTCTGAGGCCACCGATGCTGCCTTCATCCTTGTCCACATAGCTGTTATATCCATTACTGGCTGGGTATATGAAAATATGTAGCACGATGAAACTAATGATCAACGCATAAAGATCAAGTTGTCTGACTTCACTGACGGCAAATAAGAATACAGGCATCAGGAAATAAGAAAATGGTATTCTCATTAATTTGATCGTATCTGCCAATCCGTTTCCACCCTTTATTTCTTTCATTAGTAATCTTATCTTGAGTAACACATAAGTCTTTAAAGATGTCCCAATCTACTGAATATTCTATATTGATCTTCCGGTAATATTGCAAATAACTTAAAATAAAGTAAAATCTTCTTAATGAAGGAACTCGAATATGTAAGGCTTTGTTGAATGATTTGAAAAAAATTGTTCCAAAACTTTGTTTATAGGTGTAGGAATGATTTAATTTGCACCTTAAATTTTATAAATCAAACTTAAACAATCGTAAAATGTCACAAAGTATTGAAGAAAAAGTCAGAAATATTATAGTTGAAAGACTAGGAGTTGACGAGTCTGAAGTAACTCTAGAAGCTAGTTTTACCAACGATCTAGGCGCTGACTCTTTGGATACTGTAGAATTGATCATGGAGTTAGAAAAAGAGTTTAACATCTCTATTCCTGATGAGCAAGCTGAGCAAATTCAAACAGTAGGAGATGCAGTTACTTACCTTGATTCTCAGTTAGGCGCGTAATCTCCTATTAATATATCGAGATAAAAGAGAACGACCGGTGCAAATCGGTCGTTTTTTTGTTTAAGTAAGTTTGTGGCAGTTTATTTTTATTAGATTAAGGCACACGAACACTTAAATGGGTGCTAATTCCTATTACCTTCAAAATAAAATCGACTGGGACCTCCTTGGGGGCTATAAAACTCACGAAGATATTTTACTTCTTTCTCATCAGTGCTTAAGTCAATTCTAGCTCCCAAATTTAGATAAATAAAAGCTCTCATCCAGACCATTGAATCTTGAATTAGATCACTTTTCTTCAAATAGTGGAAATCTGGAATTTCTTTTATAGTGTCACTTGAGATATTCAGTTCGAGTATGCCGGGATATGTAGTGTCAATTTGCACTATCCCTACGTTTTGAACAATTTTGTAATCTGTGTATCTCCAATTTCCTTCATATGTATATTTAACGTAAGGGTTGATTATAGTATCGGGAGTGGTTACGGTGTCGGGAATTACTATAGGAACTTCAATGATAGGAGGATTTTCTTTAGTGCAAGAAATTATGAGCGATGCAAATAAAAGTAAGGGTAAGATTAAATTCTTCATAATACAAGATTTTTATTTAAAAAGTAATTTACAAAATCAATACGGAAAACACTTACTATAATCTAATAACTGTTATTCTATTCGTTAGACTAATTTGTAAATATTTCAAATTTAACTAAATGTTTTCCTTTGCCACACTCAATCTTCGAAGTCTCATTCTGACTTCTAATTTCTAATTTCTAACTTAAATTGAGTAATATCAATAGTTTTAGAGTTTATTTATACCTCTGAAACTAGAATACTATAATTTATACCAGCTTCTGCCACGCATATCTGATCGCCAGGATCAAACCTCCCAGTATCAGAAGTATTTGCCAAAGTGGCACATATGTAAATGAATAAATCCTGACTTTATCTGCCAGCCACATGATCAGTAAGGCACAGAATATGATGGTGATCAACTGGCTCAATCTATCAAATCCCGGCAAAAGTTTGAAATCTACATTTTGCTTCATGAGCCAAATAGTGACCAACATGGATAAAATGGGAAGCACTTGCACAAATAAATTAGTCGCATAAATGTCCTGCCTTTGAAAGGCAAACAGGTAAATATTGAAAGCTACAGAAGCAATACCCGGAATACAAACGGCATATAGGATCGTCGTATAGACGTATTTCCATGGAGATAAATGGCCTTGGTCTTTGGCGATAAACCACATCAGTGCTGCCATTGCCGGCATCAATAAAAAGTATCCGATGATGTATTGAGGGGAAGATCCCAGCCAAATTATAAATTCTCCTAAGGTCATATTTAAACTATTTTGCTGCCAATATTTGAGTTTCGATATTTAAATAATAAGCTTAAAGTTATTCAAAATTATTGCTTTGTATTGCAAATTGATAGACATTTTAAGAAAGTGTTTTAGTGTTAAGCAACTTGCCAGAATATCACCACAGATAATTGTACTCCACTACCCTGCTGATTTCAAATTGTATTAGCAGATTATTTTTTTTTTCAGAAAATCAAAAAGATCATATTTGACACCAACTTCCAACGTCAAACTTTCAGCATCTATCCCCCAGCAATTAGCCTTTAGCATTTAAGCTCTAGCATCTAACCTCTGATTACTGATTAGTGAACACTGACTACTGACTACTAACTTTCAGATTTACTCAACTTACTATGTGAGTATCCATATAGAAAGTAAACCACAAGTCCGATTGCCAACCAAATTATAAAACGCATCCAGTTTGTGTGACTCTCCTGCGCCATGAGATAAAAACAACTTACAAGACCCAGAATTGGAATTAACGAGAATTTATTTTTTATGGTGTAGACACAAAGAACTATTACTACAATCCAGAATATGATCATCGGAAAGGTTTCCCATGCAAATATATCTGAAAAGTAAGTCGGATAATAGTAGAAAATCAAAGCTAGTGTGCCGGCAAGAGCTACCGGAAAAATAAACTGGGCATTGACGTATGGAACCTTAAACTTACTTTCAGGCCTGTCCTTCTGTTGCTGAAGCACCAATATACCACCACAAACAAGTACAAAGGCAAACAAAGTGCCAATACTGGTTAATGCTAAAACAACATCAAGATTTAAAAACAATGCCGGAACTGCCACCAAAAATCCTGTCAGTATAGTTGAAAAGGATGGCGTACCATATTTTGGGTGGATCTTTGAAAAGACCTTAGGCAATAAACCATCTCGACTCATACTCATCCAGATCCTTGGTTGGCCCAATTGGAATACAAGAAGAACTCCCGCTGTGGCAATTATAGCACTTCCTGCCACAATTGCAGAAACAAATTTTAAATCTACAGCATCAAATACCATGGCAAGTGGATCACCAACATTCAGTTTTGTATAATGAACCATTCCGGTTAATACCAAAGATAATGCCACATAAAGTACTGTGCATATAATGAGGGCATAAATCATACCGCGCGGTAGATCCCGTTGCGGATCTTTACATTCTTCAGCTGTCGTACTAATTGCATCAAAACCGATGTAGGCAAAGAATACTGCAGATACCCCTTTAAGGATACCGGTAACGCCTGTTGGTGTGAATGGCGTCCAATTGTCCGTGTTAATATAAAATGCACCGAGAATAATGACAAGTAAAATAATAGCTAATTTAATTAACACCATGACATTGCTTGCACGTCGAGATTCCTTTATTCCTCTATATACAATATAGGTAATTAAAACTACTATTAGCATTGCCGGTATATCAGCTATCAGATGCAAGCCTCCAAGAGTTGGAGCATTGAGCCATGCATAATATCTAGATAAATCGATGGCATCCATTGCAGAAGTACTGATCCCAGAGGCAATAGCTTCACTTACTTTTGTAAATCCAGTATGAGCTGTTGAATAATCCATAGTAAGCCAGTCGGGAATGTGAATTCCTGCTTTGCTAGTTAGATTAGTAAAGTAATCACTCCATGAAATAGCCACAGCAATATTACCAATGGCATATTCCATCAATAGATCCCATCCGATGATCCATGCGAAGATCTCCCCAAACGCTACATAAGAATATGTATAGGCGCTGCCTGATACAGGAACAGTAGATGCAAACTCTGCATAACACAGTGCCGCAAATCCACAAGCAATAGCCGTAAAAATATATAGAAACATGACCCCCGGTCCACCATCAAACGAAGCCTTTCCAATACTACTGAATACGCCAGCTCCGATGACAGCTGCTATGCCCAATGCAGTAAGATCTTTTACTCCAAGTACTTTTTTTAAACCTATACCATGGCTATCACTAAGGCCTGATTCTGCATCAATAAGGATTTTAGCAATTGATTTTTTACGAAAAAGTGTTGACATAGTGGTGTTTTTGTTTGGTTTTAATGATCTTGTCTAGGGTAAAAGTAAAAAAAATGTTTAGAAAATAACGTGTTGTTTATTTAATAAAAATAAAATTGAATTTTGGTAAAAGCTGGAAAGAATAAATGTTATTTTGCCTTTTAATAAAATAAAAGACTTTTCAATAGTAAGGAAAATATGGAATTTACACAGGAAATATCAAAGCAAGAGTATAAGAAAGCAATACTGAGACATTATTTTGCTTTTGGATTTACTTATATTAACCCAATTGTTGGAGTGACTTTGATCCTTGTTTTCTTGTTTATGATTTTTCCAATTCAGGCTTTTGAAAAAAAATCATTTCTGTATTTATTGGGTGGAGTATTCTTATTGCTGAGACCTTGGATATACGTGAACCAGATCGCTTCAATGCACAAAAAAGGCATTATGAAATTTGAATTAAATAATCTTGAAGAAATGACTATTTCTCAAAATGGTAGTTCAACTTCATTTTTTATAAAGGAATTGTATGCTTATGCAGATAGAGGTGAGTTTCTATTTCTTTATTTAACTAAATATAGATTTCATTTGATTGATAAACAGCAAGCGGACCAACCTTTTTTGAATAAACTCAAGATTGTCTTAAACAGTAACGATATTTTGAAAAAATAATGGGAAATTTATGTTTCTAACGATCAGCACTATTCAAGTTACTTTTATAAACATAAGATTCCCCTGAATAAACCAAAAGTTGTAACTCTACGTTTTTTTTGTTCTGAAAAATATCATTGTGATAGTGGTCCATTTTATTTAGAAGATATGCCAGCGAATTTCTTTCTTCGATTGATAGGTTGGCGATCACAATATCTGCCACAGTATCAATGACAGGTAGCAAAGATATAATTTCATTTCTCCCTAGTTCTGTGATAAACACTTGTTTGCTTCTTCTATCATCATGATCATCCTTTTCGTCTATTAAGCCCAGTTTAAAAAGTCTTTTGATGATCTCCGTGCCGGAAGTCTTCTCCATTATTTGAGAGTTGATTAACTGGGTTTTGGTCATACTGGTATAAGTCATTAACGTGATCAGAAAGGTAAATTCTTCAGGTGTTTGAAGAACGCTATCCCTCAACGCTTTCTTAATGTAACCTTTAGCATAGCGATACATAAAGACCATTAGGATTGAAATGTCATTATTTACTTTGCGATGGTTTTCCTTCAGCCATCCTTCTTCTTGGCCTTCAAACTTTCTCATTGAAATGGGCAAAACTTTATTTTTGGCATTTAAATATCCAAGAAAATCAGTCATGGTACACTCCTTATCGTCTGGTCGTGCATTTGAGAATTCATAAAATTGATCCACCAACTCTAATAAAATTTCCTTTTTTCCCATAGCTTTAATTTGTAAATTGCAAAGATATAAAATATTTAGTACAATATTGTATGATACATATACAATGTAGTGCATAAACATACTATATTTGTGAAAAATATTATATTATAGCACTAGTGGAGCAAAACAAAAATAAAAAAGTAATAATAATAGGAGCAGGTTTTTCAGGTCTGGCAGCAGCCAGTTACTTGGCTAAAGCTGGTTATGAAGTTACTATCTTGGAAAAAAATACGCAAGCTGGAGGCCGCGCAAGACAATTAAAAAGAGACGGCTTTACTTTTGATATTGGACCGACATTCTACTGGATGCCTGATGTATTTGAAAGTTTTTTTAAAGATTTCGACACTCAGGTATCAGATTATTATGCACTTGACAAATTAGATCCCGCCTATCAGGTTTATTTTGGTCAAAATGATTCAGTCCTCATTGGAGATTCAATAGAAAAGATCAGCAATACTTTTGATGCTGTTGAACCGGGTAGTGCTAAAAAGTTGGGTAAATTCCTTTCTAATGCTAAAAGCAATTATGAGATTGCAATGCAGGAGCTTGTGTACCAACCAGGAGAAAGTATATTTGAGATCATAACTCCAGCCACAGCTATGAAGTTGGGCTTATTCTTTAAGTCTGTCAAAACACAGATTGCTCAATACATAAGGAATAAAAAACTACAGAAGATCCTTGAATTTCCTGTACTTTTTCTTGGTGCTAAACCTTCTAATACTCCAGCATTTTATAATTTTATGAATTATGCTGATTTTGAACTGGGCACATGGCATCCAAAAGGAGGTATGTACAAAGTGATAGAGGCAATGATTCAACTTGCTCAGAGTTTAGGAGTGAAGATTATGACTGATATCAGTGTTAATTCAATTGAAGTTACAAATAATAAGGCGTCAATGGTCTCAACAGATAATGGAGATTTTGATTGTGATATCTTGTTAAGTAGTGCAGACTATGCACATACTGAGACGCTGCTACCGGAAGCGAACAGGCAATATAGCCAGAGGTATTGGGAGCGGAAGACTTTCGCACCATCGGCATTACTATTTTATGTGGCATTTGATAAAAAGTTAAGTAATTTATCTCATCATACACTATTTTTTGATTCCGACTTCGAAGAGCATGCCAGGACGATCTATGACGATGCCTCATGGCCTGAAGATCCTTTATTCTATGCTAGCTTTCCAAGTATCACTGATGAAACTTGCGCTCCTGAGGGGCATGAGGCGGGAATATTTTTAATGCCAATTGCTCCGGGATTAAAAGAAGATAAAGAAGTACGGAAAAAATACTTTGATCTGATTATCCATCGGTTGGAATTTATAACCGGTCAAAATGTATTAGATAATATAGTGTTTTATGAGTCCTACGGAGTAGATGATTTTGTAAAGGATTATAATTCTTATAAGGGGAACGCTTATGGACTAGCTAATACGCTGTTGCAGACTCACATCCTAAGACCACGAATGAAAAGCAATAAGGTGAAAAATTTATATTTTACGGGCCAACTTACGATACCCGGACCAGGCATACCTCCTAGTCTTATATCTGGAAAAATAGTTAGTGAATTGATACAAAAATACCATGAAAGAGTTATTTGATCAAAGCAGTTTCGAAATAAGTCATCATGTAACTCGACGTTACAGTACTTCGTTTTCGTTGGGAATAAAGCTATTCCATCCATCTATCAGGAATGCTATATATGCCATCTATGGGTTTGTCAGGTATGCAGATGAGATCGTGGATAGTTTTGGACAATATGACAGGGCTGTGCTTATGGATGAATTTATTAGGGATTACAATCTGGCGATTGAAAGAAAGATCAGCTTGAATCCGATACTAAATTCATTTCAGCATATCCTTCACAAATATGATCTAAAGGAACTTTCAGATATATTTTTAGAAAGTATGATGATGGATCTGCACAAATCTGATTACCATAGTAGAGAAGATTATGAAAAATACATTTATGGTTCCGCTGATGTCGTAGGCCTGATGTGCCTGAAAGTATTTGTGAATGGAGATATTAACGAATATAATGCTTTAAAAAGTTATGCGACCAAACTTGGATCTGCCTTCCAGAAAGTTAACTTTTTAAGAGATTTTAGAGCGGATAATGAGTTACTTGGCAGATCTTACTTTCCAAATGTAGCCTTTGATGATCTGAATGAAAAAGCTACGAAGGAAATCATAGATGAGATACGTGAGGACTTTTACGAGGCAAAGATTGGAATACGAAAACTTCCTCTGACAGCCCGTCTTGGCGTTTATCTAGCTTACAAATATTACGTTGTCTTGCTAAGAAAGATAGAAAGGAAGGGCGTGGAATCTATTCTTAACAATCGCATCAGGATCTCTAATTCTGTGAAAATGTTTTTGGTGGTTAAAACATATATTCGGTACAAAGTAAATATACTGTAACCAATAATTTGGCTTTATATGGAACAGGATAATTACATGATGGTGTTAAGGTCAGAATTTCATAACACAAATACTGAATCAAAACTTACTGCATTTCTCACTAAATATAAAAATGATGTTAGGGTTGATGGCAAACCTTATCTTTATTGTGGTATCATGCAAATGGCAAATTACACAATGAATCCATATAAGAAACTAGATTATTTTAATAAGGGTAAGCAAGCGCTAGAAAGCCATATTTCAAAATATCCGCAGCAGATTGATGCTAGATATGTACGAGCACTAATCCAAAGCAAAGCTCCCAAAATATTAAATTATTATCAAAACATTCAAGCGGACATTTCATTTATTAAGAAGAACATTCAGGAAAGTGATGTAGATGAAAAATCTAAATCTACCATGCTGTATCAAATAGGTTTAATTAAATAATAATTAATGACAATCATATTTTATATTTTAATTACAATTGGTGTATTTTTTACTATGGAGATGGTCACATGGCTAACTCATAAATACATCATGCATGGCTTGTTGTGGTATCTTCATGAAGACCATCATCAGCCGAAATATGCAAATACTTTTGAGAAAAATGATGCATTCTTTGCAATATTCGCAACTCCTTGTATCATAATGTTTTACTTTGGACTAATTCCTGAATTAAATTATTTGTTTTTTATAGCCTTGGGTGTATTTCTTTATGGGTTAAGTTATTTTATGGTGCATGATGTGATCATCCATCGCAGATTCAAGTGGTTTGATAATATTAAATCTCCCTATCTAAAAGGGCTGAGAAAAGCCCATAAAGTACATCATAAACATCTTGGAAAAGAGGAAGGAGAGTGTTTTGGAATGTTGTATGTTCCAAAGAAATATTTCATGGAATATTTTAAGAAGATATGAAATATACTTACCTACTCGTAGATCTTACTTGTATTATTGTACCTTTTATTGCGAGTTTTTATCCTAAGCATCCTTTTTATAAAGAGTGGAAATATTTTTTTCCGGCTAATTTGATTGTTGCCCTATTTTTCATAATTTGGGATATAATCTTCACACACAGAGGCGTATGGGGATTTAATGCTGATTATCTAACCGGTTATAATATAGTTAATCTGCCCATTGAAGAAGTCTTGTTTTTTATTTGCATTCCATATTGTTGCGTATTTACTTACTTCGCATTGAAATACTTGGTCAAAAAAATACCTCTGGATAAGGCTGAATTTTATCTCAAACTTGTAATTTTATTTACTTCATTATTCTTTATGGCAGCAGGGTTTGGAAGGGATTACACATTCTTTACCGGATTATTTACTGCATTGTATATGTTGGGTATGTTTTATTTTAAAACCCGGATGAATTATACCTTTCTAACTTATTTCCTGATAATTCCTTTTTTTCTTTTAAGCAATGGATTGCTGACAGGATATTTTACAGAATCACCGGTTGTTTGGTACAATGCTGCTGAAAATATAGGATTTCGAATATTCACCATTCCGGTAGAAGATTCTCTATATGGCTTTCTGATGATTGCCATGAGTATTGGGCTTTATGATTGGGTTAAGAAATATTATGGTAAGTAGGATAGTAGGACAGTATAATAGTATTATGGTATGACAGAGAAGATTCTAAAAGTTAAATGCACCAGATAAAGAATGGAAAATGCACCAGTTAGCCATTGGAGAGTGCACCAGTTTCCACACAATAATCTTTTTTACTTAACAAGCTAAAGCGCCAAAATGCAAACACGCTAACGCGCACTTTAAAAACTTTTCCTTCAAAAAAAAATACAACTTTAAATATAATTACTTAACTTTGTATCTCAAAGTACTTTTATATGGAAAAGAGTAAATATTTGGAAGACATATCCGAGATTAAAAATATCATGAACCGTTCATCCCGGTTTATTTCTCTGAGTGGTATGTCTGGCATTTTGGCTGGAATGTTTGCCTTGGTTGGAGCTTATCTTGCCTACATGATCGTGTATGAAAGCCCAAATCCAAATGTAATAGGAACCGATATCATCTTATCTACAGAACAGATATTTGACCTTACCATCCTGGGAATTAGTGTGATGATATTGGCGCTGATCAGCGGTGTTCTCTTGAGTATGAGAAAAGCAAAAAAGAATGGGGAAAAGATTTGGGATACTTCTTCACAGAGATTGATCATTAATTTTCTGATACCATTAAGCACAGGTGCTATAGTTTGTTTGATTATGATCCAAAAAGGACTTATTATATATGTCGCTCCACTGACATTGTTATTCTATGGTCTTTCCTGTGTTCATGCAAGTAAATATACAATAGGTGGTGTAAGGTATTTAGGTATTACGATTATTTTGATCGGACTGATAGCTACCTATTTTACGGGATACGGATTATTGTTCTGGGCAATAGGTTTCGGACTATGTCATATCATTTATGGAGCACTCATGTACTTTAAATATGAGGGATAGGTTATCTTGAAAAGCTTATGAAAAATTTAATTCAAAATATAAATAAGGCATTTGACCATCGAATACGGCTTGGTATAATGTCTGTATTAATGGTCAATGAATCAGCCGATTTCAATATGCTCAAGGAAGTATTGGGTGTGACAGATGGCAATCTTGCAAGTCATATCAAGGCATTGGAGGCAGAAAAATATATAAGTGTAGAGAAACAGTTTATAGGAAAAAAGCCAAATACAAAATACGCTGTTACAAAGATTGGCCGAAAGGCATTTCGGGAACACATAGAAGCATTAGAAAAATTAATATCAAATAAATAATCAATTTTTTTTGTACCCATACTTTGAAATACAAAGTTCTTTCAATCTTAAATTAAATTTAATAAACATGGTTAACCAACAATTCAATGATTCTGAAAGAAGAAATCCAATCATTTCATTATTTCAATCGAATACTGCCAAGATCATTATGGTGTGTATGCTTACTCTGGGATTGCTCATCCCTTTGGAATTTGTAAAAGATCTGATCCGTGAGCGGGCAGCTCGCAAACATGACGTGGTACAGGAAGTAAATCAAATGTGGGGTTCAGAAGTAAAGTTTTATGGTCCTGCCTTGAAAATTCCTTACAATTCCTCCCTGATCACGACGGAGATAGATGAGACCACCGGGAAGTCCAGAATATTAAAGCAGATTTCTACAAATTTCTTCTATTTATTTCCTGAGGTACTTAACAATAAGTCAAAGGTAGTGATGAATTACTCATTAAGGAGAGCCATTTATAATCCAATGGTTTTTACAACCAATATGAAGTTTGATGGAAGTTTTTCAAAACCAGATCTCAGCAAACAGAGCATCCTCCCTCGTGAAATCTTATGGAGTGAAGCCTCACTTGTGATTCAGACTACCAATCTCAAAAGTATCAAGAGCGATCTCAGGATAAAAGTGGGAGATAAGACACTTCAACTTGAGTCAAAAGATCTAAGTGATAGCACCTACGGATTGTTGGAGAGTGATAAATTTATCCTGGACCCTAAACAAGGATTTGATTTTGATTTCGATATATCCTTCAATGGCAGCAACAGTATTCAATTTATTCCGGTGGGTAAAAATACGACTGTCAGTATAGACGGAGATTGGCCATCCCCCAGTTTTATGGGTAGTTTTGCAGCCCAGGATGATTCTAAAAAAATCACAGATAAGGGCTTTCATGCAGACTGGAAAGTGTTTGGCATTAATAGACCTTTTGCACAAATTCATAAAAATGCCATGCCACATCTTGATACCTACAATTTTGGCGTCAGACTCATCGATACAGTTGATGAATATCAACAAAACGAGCGCGTTTCGAAATATGGATTCCTTGTGATAGGACTTACCTTTCTTATATTTTTCCTAATCCAGATGGTCAGTAAAGTCTCCATCCATATTTTTCAGTATACCATGATCGGCCTGGCCTTGATTATGTTTTATACCTTATTAATATCCATTACTGAACACTCAAGTTTTTCGATAGCATATATGGTTGCTTCCATAGCCGTAATCACTATGTTGATGTTGTATTCCTATTCGATATTAAAGAGCCGTCGGTTTTCGATCTTCATTGCCTCTTCATTAAGTGCATTATATGTCTTTATATATGTCATTATACAGATGGAAGATTATGCATTATTGGCTGGAAGCGTTGGCTTGTTTGCTATTCTCGGATCTGTGATGTATTTCTCGAGGAAGATAGAATGGAACAGTTAAATAATGAATAATGAATAATGAATAATGAATAATGAGAGCGGGCAGTGTAGCTGGATTTTAGTGTATAGCGATTATTGGGCTTTGCACTTCATTTGGATGAAAGTTGCCAGATGTCGCTATTCATTTTCACACGAGGGATGAAGTCATCTGCTGGTTCAAAGACAGCCGGCGGCTATTATACGGAATATGATAAATGGTGAATGATAAATTATAAATGAGAGTGGGCAGTGGACCAGGATCTTAGCGAGTAGCGATTATTGGGCTGAGTATTTCATTTTGATGGAAGCCGCCAGATGTCACTACTCGTTTTCTCACGAGGGATGAAGTCATCTGCTGGCTCAAAGACAGCTGATGGCTATTGTACGGAATATGATAAATGAAGAATTATAAATGAGAGTGAGCAGTTCAGCTGGTTCATTATTTATAGCGATTATGGAGCATTATACTTCATTTTGGTGGGATACAAGGATGGATAGTATTAGAGTATAATAGTGGATA
>ERZ724516.1350-NODE-1350-length-14490-cov-3.705369_pt1 | contig 14490 bp, 14 predicted proteins | sample MGYA00376049_ERZ724516 | MGnify/ENA primary metagenome ERZ724516 (study PRJEB28724, sample SAMN07190886) | activated sludge metagenome | isolation source: activated sludge of sewage treatment plant in Hong Hong | place: USA: Christiansburg, Virginia | collected... | reverse complement strand
GCTCGCCGCCAGCACACCGCTGACCGGCGCCACCAGCGCCTCCCGCCCGGAGAGGCCGCTGCCGACCGCCGCGATGCGGCCCTTCAGGCTGGCCAGTTCGCTTTCCGCCGCCTCGATTTCCTTGCGCGGTACGGTATCGGCGAGTTCGTTCAGGCGCCGCAAGCGCTTGTCGACCAGCATCTGACTGGCCTTCAATTCGGCCAGCAAGGCCGCCTGATTGGAACGTTCGATCGCCCCTGCAGACGGTACCACCCAGGCCAGCACCTCGCCCTTCTTCACCTTGCTGCCAGCCGCTGGCAAACCATGTGACGTCGCCGCTTCGATACGGCCCGGAATCATCGTCTGTACCCGTCCCCCCAGATGGGGATCCATGATGACGCGCCCGGCCAACTCAATACGCCGGGCCACCGTTTGTTCGGCAACCGGCACTGTCAGCACACCCATGCCGCGTTGTGCCGACTTGGGCAGAAAGATGACGCCATCCGGAAGACGCTGCGGTGCATTGCCCATCACCTGCATCGTCTTTTTCTCTTCGCCATGGTCATGCCCCTCATGCGCTGCCAAAGGCAGACTGAGGCTGAGAAGCAGCACCGTCATTCCCCAGAATCGCTTCATGCCCGGCCTCCCTTTCCGAAACGGCGCATCGCTATTGCGCCAAGCACGATGCCCAGTCCAAGCAAGGCCCAGCCGGCATAAGCACTGCTGCCGGAATCAATTTCTGCGGTCGACGTTGAAAAAACTGTCAAATCGCCCGACAACAGATCACTCTCCGCACCCGCCACCAGCGTCAAGGCCAGGGCGTACTCCCCGGGTGCACGTAGCGGTTTCAGCCAGGCCGCATCGTCGATCAGGTAATCACCCGTTTCCGGACGGAAGCGTGCCACGGCTTTCCGACTGGCGATTTCCACCTCAAGGTTAGCGGCCAGCACCGGAGCGTTGGTCGCCGCCCGATCGACATGGAAAACCAGTCCGGATTCGCTCAAACGGCCAACGATTTCGAAATCATTGCTTTCAGCGACTACTACGGGAATGGGTGGCGGCAGATCGGCAGCACGTATCGGGCCGGCCAGCAGCAATGCTGCGGTCAACAAGAAATAAATGGCATTTTTCAACATGCTCGTCACGCCTATTCAGGCAACAGGCCCAGGGCCTGGCGGTAGGTGGAAAGGCTTTGCGCCTCATTGATCCGGGCGCGATTCAACTGGCGCTCGGCTTCGAAGGCTTCCTGCTCGATGCGCAAACGCGTCGGCAAATCGGTTTGCCCGAAACGGAAGGATTTCTCGACAAACTCACGATTTTCGCTGGCCAGTCTGGCCCGTTCCGCGCTCGCTTCCCGTTGGGCACGGGCGGCGACCAACTGGCTGCGGCCAAGCGCAATTTCCTGAATCAAACGCTCCCGCTCGCGGTCCGCCCCCAGAGTAGCCTCGATCAGGTCAGCATTGGCCTCGGCCAGCCGGGCCTCCTGGCGCGCGCCGGCGGAAAATGGAATGCGCACCCCCAGCGCCCAGGTTTGGTCCAGCGCCTCCCCGGCCACGTTGCGCTCGCGGCGCGTTGCCACGGTCAATTCCGGATTGGCGCGGTTACGCGTTCTCGCCAGATCCAGATTTCGCCGGGAAACCTCACCCTGCCCGAGCAGCGCCTGCAAGCGCGGGTGCGATTCAAGCAAGGTTTCCGGCAGTGGATCAGGTACCGGTTTTTCAGGCTGACTCGATGGCTCTCCTGATAGCTGTCCCGTCAAGGCCTGCAAGCGAAAGCGCGCCGCATCCAGCAGAGCGCCCGCCTCAGCCTGCTGCGCCATCGCTGCAGCCAGCGCCCCATCCGCCTGATGCAGATCAGCCCGCGCCAGATCGCCCGCCTTGACGCGCCGTGCCACATCGTCACGCAAGCGAGCGGCAGAGACAACACGCTGATCTACAATCGATTTCTCATTACGCGCCAGTTGCCATGCCCACCAGGCAAGGCGGCACTCGTTCGCCACCTGCAATCGCAAAGCCTGGGCTCGACTGCTCAGGGCAAGCGACTCCGCATCCGCAAGGGCCTGGCTGCCACTGCGCTCACCGGGCAGCCACAAGGGCAGGGCCAGTCCGAGATCGTATTCGGTAGCCCCAACGTTGTTATTGAAGCGATCGCTGCGCGCCCCCAGACCAACGCTGACTGGCACGGGCGTCCAGGCATCCGCCGCCGAACGGCGTGCCTGTGCCGCCCGCTCACGTTCGAGCAGGGCCTGCGCTACGGGTTGGCGTGCCCAGGCCTGTTCAAAGGCCTGGGCGAGTGACTGCTGCATTTCGCCATGCGCCGGCACGGCGATGGCAAGAAAGATGGCGAGCTGAAAAAAGCGTCGCATGCGTATCCTCCGGCTGAATGGAAACAACCGGCAGCAAGCCAGATCAGCCCGTCAAGGCTGCAAAAACAGGAAACTCAGGCTGGCAAACCGCCGCTGATCAGGCGACGGAGCCCTTCGGAGGGCGTTCCAGCCCCTCCGGAATACGCGAGGAAAAAAGCCTTTCCAGACGGTCGACCGCAGCATGCGCAACTTCGGGCACCAGCAAGCTCAGGCGTCCCGGCAAGTTACCTGGGAGATGTCCCAGCACATGACCAGGACAACACAGGTGCTGAATGTCATCGCAGTGTTTGTCGTGATCGACGCAGCCATCGCAAGCCACATCGTCTGACGCGGGATGCTCGTCACCATGCCCGCCATGAGCGACCACAGTGTCATTGTGCGATGCCATGCCCTGCGTCGCTTCCCAGGCAAAGCTGGGCGCGAAGACAGTGGCCAGCATGACCATCAACAACCAGCGGGAAATCAACCGTGACAGGGAGCGCATGTGAATCAGTATAGCGGACTTCACTACTGCCCGGTAGTTTGAACGATGAAGCGGTGCCAAGCGAAGCCTGACAAGGGATTTCGCCAGCAATACGATTCCGGCGATTTGAAATCGAGCCGTGATTTTTGCTCACGCTGCGACTATCTTCTGCGATATTTTTCGCGGACGAGGCGGGGTCATGAATCGTGGCAGAACAGTTTATGTGCAGTTGCTGGCGTTCGTTCCCATCTGTCACTTCGAGGATCTGATCGATGTCTATCAGGCGAGCAAAGGCGTGTCGGCCATTTCGGCGTGGGGCCATTGAGACAGGCGATGAAACTCATTGCCTGAAAAGCTGCCTGATCACACAAGCTTTGACGCCAGTGTAAGAAATCGTGCGATGCAACGACCAATGAACAGGAACGCAGTTTGCCGAACGTCACCCCGTCACCTGCATCGCAGTCTTTGAGGAGAAATCAATGAATCGTCGCAACTGGATATTTCATGTCAGCGGCCTGCTGGCTACGACCGCCCTGCCCTGGGGTTCAGCCGGTGCGGCCGGCAAGTTTCCGCTGAGCAAAAGCCAGGAGGAATGGCGCAAGCTCGTTTCTGCCGAGGCTTACAAGGTACTTTTCGAGGAAGGAACCGAACGCGCCGGCACCAGCTCGCTGAACGCGGAAAAGCGCGTCGGCACCTACATCTGCGCCGCATGCAACCAGCCGCTTTTTGAAAGCGCCAAAAAATTCGAGAGTGGCACAGGTTGGCCCAGTTTCTGGGAGCCGATCGCCGGCACGCTCGGCACCTCGACGGACTTCAAGCTGATCTACCCGCGGACCGAATACCACTGTTCGCGCTGCGGCGGCCACCAGGGCCACGTTTTCAACGACGGCCCCAAGCCCACCGGCAAACGCTACTGCAATAACGGCGTCGCCCTTGCCTTCGTGCCGGAGGGCAGCGCTTTACCGGCGCTACGGACATGAAAAAAGGCCGTTTTTTACAGTTGACCGCAGCCATCGCCGTGCTGGCGTTTGCCGCGCAGGCCCAGGTTCGGGAAACGCCCGAGACACAACCGTATAGCGGACCGGGCGCAACGGCCATCTTCGCCGGCGGTTGCTTCTGGTGCATCGAGAAGGATTTTGAAAAGCTGCCCGGTGTTCTGGAAGTTGAATCGGGTTACACCGCCGGTTGGACGGAGAACCCGACTTACGAGACGGTGAGCTTCGGAAATACCGGTCATGCCGAAGCGGTCATGGTTTATTACGACCCCGAAAAAGTCAGCTATGCGCAACTCGTCGACTATTTCTGGCGACATATCGACCCGACCGTCAAGGATCGCCAATTCTGCGATGTTGGCACCGCCTACCGCAGCGGCATCTACTGGCAGAATGAAACCGAACGTGAGATAGCAGAAAGCAGCCGTGAGGCCCTGGTGAAGAGCGGTCGCTTTGCCCACATCCATACCGAACTGGCGCCGGCAAGCAAGTTCTGGCGTGCCGAGGAATATCATCAGGACTATTACAAAAAGAACAGCCTGCGCTACAGCTATTACCGTGCCGCCTGCGGACGCGATGCCCGCGTCGAAAAGCTCTGGGGTGATCTGCCACCCCTGGCCGAGGAAGCCCCGCCCTCGGTATCCGGCAACCTGCCCCCCGAAGAAACGAAGTAAAACCTCAAGCCTTCAGGATGACAGGTTCCATCGCGTCGCCCGTCGGCAGGATACGGCCGATCTGCACCGCGTTCGGATAGCCCAGACGATGCAGTTCGGCGAGGCAGGCCGCAACGGACGCGGCCGGCACGCTGGCCAATAATCCACCGGCCGTTTGCGGATCGAAGAGCAAGGCATAGCGCGGGTCTGCGAGAAATGCCTCCGGATTGCGGATAGCGCGGCGCAAACGCACGTTGGCGGGTTGCAGGGAGCTGAGGATTCCCGCCGCCACGGTATCCAGCGCACCCGGCAGAATCGGCAAGGCGCCCAGGTCCAGTTCGGCATCCACCTGCGACGCCCGGGTCATTTCGAGCAGATGACCCAGCAAACCAAAGCCGGTCAAGTCGGTACATGCCCGGGCACCGTGCGCGATCAGGCAAGGCACGGCCAGGCGGTTCGAGACCTGCATCGACGCCAGCGCCGCATCTATCCAGCGACCTGCTGCCTGCAGGCGGGCATGCGCGGCGAACAGGGTGCCGGTACCGATCGGCTTGGTCAGAATCAGCGCATCACCGGGCTGCATCGCCCCCTTGGTCATCACCCCTGCCAGGGTCTCATCGACCAGGCCATTGATGGCAAAACCAAGCGCCAGTTCCTTGCCTTCGCCGGTGTGACCACCAACCAGCGCGCAGCCGGCTTCGTTGAGCACCGAGACGGCACCGGACATCATCTGGAACAGCGTGTCCTCAACCTGCTTCTCCAGCCCCGGCGGAACGGTGGCAATGGCCGTTGCCGTCTGCGCCTCGGCACCCATGGCAAAGACATCGCCAAGCGCGTGATTGGCGGCAATCCGCCCGAAAACCCAAGGGTCATCAATGAAGGCACGGAAGAAATCGACGGTTTGCACGCTCGCCTTGCCAACTGGCACGCGAACAACGGCCGCGTCGTCCGGCGCGTGCAGGCCGATCAGCACGTCATCGCGCGCCACTGGGTGCACCTGCGCCAGCGCCCGAGACAGTACGCTGGCACCGACTTTCGCCCCACACCCGCCACAGCGCATGGCAATGGCGGAGATCGCCTGGGTTTGCTCCTCGGCGTTGAGCGGTATTTTGTCGGTTGACCTGGCAAGTCCGTCGGATGGCATGCTCAGTTCGGTGAATTTGCGCATGAAACGTCGATCGATCCAGTCCTTCCAGCGCCAGAGCAGATCGCCGCGCGCGTAGAAACTGCCGCGCGAGGCGACAGCATGACGATCGCCAGTGCTGATCAGCGCCAGCCAGCGCTGCTGTGGACGGTAATGAATCAAGGCTTGGCCCAGGAGACTGCGACGCAGATTGGCGGCCAGCGGCTTCGCCATCCGGACAGCAAAGACTCCGGCCTTCTCGAGAGGATGATCGGTCATCGCCGCACAATCACCGGCGGCAAAAACATGGGGGTCGGTTTCGGTCTGCAAGGTATCGCGGACGCGAACAAAGCCCTGCTCGTCCAGCGCCAGACCGGTGTCGCGCAGCCAGGCAGCGACGCCGGCCTGCGTCACCCAGACGATTTCATCGGCGGCCAGCACTTCGCCGGAATCGGTCTGCAGACATCCAGGCGACACCTGCGTCACTTTGGCACCACGATGCACGACAACGTCGCGCGCCGCCAATACCTGATCAAAAGCCTTTCGAACGCGCGCGTTATGGGTGCTCAGAATGTGCTGATCGGCTGAAAAGAGATGAAAACGCAGTACATCCGGATCACGCCCGAGGGCCTGCAATTCATGACGCAAACGATATTGCATGGCCAGCGTGAGTTCCACGCCACCCGCCCCGGCGCCCACCACGGCGATGGTCGCCGGCCCTGGCTGCCGGCAAACCCTTTCCAGCAAGGCCAGCCAGCGCGCGTTGAAGCGGCGGATCGGCTTGACCGGCACCGCATGCGCCTCCGCCCCGGCAACCTGCGCAAGCTGCGGGGTCGAGCCAATATTGATCGACAAAGCATCGTAAGGCACCGGCGGGCGATGACGACACAGCACCTTGCGCATCGTACGATCGATGCCGATCACCTCATCCTGGTAATAGCGCGCACCGGCAAATGCCGCCAATCGGCGCAGGTCGATATGGACTTCGTCAAAACGGTAGTGGCCGGCGATGTATCCCGGCAACATGCCCGAATAGGGGGTATCGGTATCGGTGCAGATGACCGTCAGGCGAACACCCCGCAAGGGCTGCATGGCAAACATGTGGAGCACGCCGACATGGCTGTGGCCGCCGCCTATCAGGACAATGTCCCGCACCACCGGTTCTGCAGCTGGTTGCATTTAGCGGATATCCAGAAGTTCTTCGACGAGCTGCCGGATGGCAGCGCGTTCGGTGGCCGGTTCGAACAGCGGTGCCCGTGCGCGGCACTGCGCGCCCAATAATGGCAGCAGTTCCCCGGAACGACAGCGCAGAATCAACGCAACCAATGCCGGCGCGTCGCCCCACGGAAAATAGCCGGCGTAATCGGCCCCGAGCATCCCGACATTGCCGGGAACCGCCGAGGCAAGCACCGGCGTTCCGCTGGTGACCGCTTCCATGACGACGTGGGCACCGCCTTCCAGGCGACTGGCATGCACCAGCGCATGCGCCCGCTGGATGCGCCGGCGAACCGCTTCATGCGGCAGCCCGCCCAGCCAGCGGTAGTTGGGAACCGCCCGCATGGTTTCCCGCGCCACCGCGGCAAGCGCCGGATCCAGCGCTTCCCCGACATGATCGATGCGCACATCGGGGCGATTTGCCAGCAGGTGGGCTGCAGCGAACAAGGTCTCCGGGGACTTTTCTTCCCGCAGATGACCGACCATCACGACGCGCAGGCGACTGGATGATTTGGCCAGCACCCGGCGGGCTGCGGTCGACTGGAAAATCACGCTGGCTTTTGAATGATATTGGGCGGGCAGGGATTCCGGAGCGCATTCCTGAAGAACCACCAGCCGATCTGCCAGGGCCAGCGAATCCTGCGCCGAGGCATCGCTCTGGATATCCCGGTATAAATCCGTCCCGGTCAGCACCACCGCCAGTCCGCCCGCCGGCCGCTGCAGGCGCCAGGCAGCGATGGCATCGGCCGAACGCCGGGCGTGCAGGGCAATCATCACCTGATCGTCCGCTGCTTGCGCATCAGGCCAGTGATTGCTGATACGCACCCGGAACGCCCCAGTCAGGTGGCCTTGCCAGCGACGCGCCGTCTGCCAGTTGCCATTGTTTGCGGCACGCAAGGCCGGGCTGACAATGACGACTTGCGGCATACTTGATTTATTTCGCACGCACTGACGCCTCTCCATGAATACAACCGTATCCCTCACCGCCCGCAGTGGCGGCCGCGCCGCGCTTGCCGAAGCCCTGCGCGACAGCCATCAGCTCACCCTCACCCTGCTCGCGGCCTACGCCGACGCGCTGGGCGACGAATTGACCATTCCCTATTCGACGCAACTCAACCCGCCGCGCTGGGAAGTCGGGCACATTGCCTGGTTCCAGGACTACTGGATCAGCCGCAACCAGCAGCGCGCGCGGGGCGTACTCGCCGACCCGGATCATCAGCGCCCGGTCGGGCGGCTGCCCGAAGCCGACACCTGGTACAACTCCAGCCAGGTCGCCCACCCCAGCCGCTGGACACTGCCCCTGCCTGATCTGGCCGACACCCGTGCCTATCTTGCAGCCGTGCTGGCCGATACCCTGAGCTTGCTGGCCGATACGCCGGAAAGCGACGATGCCCTGTATTTTTACCGCCTGGCGCTGTTTCACGAGGACATGCACCGTGAAGCCGCCATTTATATGGCGCAGGCCTTGAGCATTCCCCTGCCGGAAATGCTCATTAGCCCGGCCACCGCAGTGGAACCGCTGATCCCACTGAAGATTGCCGGACAAACCTGGACACTGGGTTACCCGGACCGGGGCTTTGCGTTTGACAATGAGTTGGCGAGCCAGCATGTCGACCTTGCCGATTTTGAAATCGACAGTTGCGTTGTCAGCTGGGCGCGCTATCTCCCTTTCCTCGAAGCAACCGGAAGCGCCCCGCCACGCTACCTGCGCCAACGCACCGGCGAATGGCAAATGCGGCTTTTTGGCCACTGGCAGCCTTTGCGCCTTGATACACCGGCAACGCATCTCACCTGCCATGAAGCCGAAGCCTGGTGCCGCTGGGCCGGCCGGCGCCTGCCGACGGAAGCCGAATGGGAACTGGCCGCCATCCGCCAGCCGGAATTTTCCTGGGGCGCAGTCTGGGAGTGGACCGCCACCCCCTTCCAGCCCTATCCGGGTTTTGTGGCCCATCCCTACCGCGACTATTCCGCGCCCTGGTTCGGCGATCGTCGGGTTTTGCGCGGTGCCAGCAGAGCCAGTTCGCCGCGTATGGTCCATAGCCGTTACCGCAATTTCTTCACGCCTGAACGCAACGACATTTACGCCGGATTTCGCAGCTGCGCCGCTTGAATCCATGTTCAGGCAAATGCCCGGAAGACGGCGAACCAGCCAGCGTCGTCCGTCCAGGAATCGACACGACAAAAGCCGGCCGCATGGAGCAGTTCGGCAAAATCGTCGGGCTGCCACTTGTAGGAATTTTCGGTATGAATGCGTTCGCCGGCTGAAAACACGCGTTCTCCTTCCGCCCAATGGACGACTGTTGGCCTGACCGCCTCCAGATGCATTTCGATACGCGATGCCGAGACATTGAAAAAAGCCACATGGCGCCAGTCCTCGATGACGAAATCGCTTCCCACCAAGGTATTCAGATGACGCAGCAAATTGCGATTGAAAGCCGCGGTAACGCCCAAGGGATCGTTATAGGCCCGCTCCAGAATTACGGTTGGTTTGACCAGATCGACGCCGATCAGCAAGGCACCGCCAGCGCTCGCCGCATGCACTTGCTGCAGGAAGTGCAGCGCTTCCGCAGGCGTGAAATTGCCGATACTTGACCCGGGATAAAACATGGTTCGCGGCCCGCTGCCAACTTCGGCTGGCAAATTCAGCGACTGCGAGAAATCGAGGCCTATCCCCAGCATCTCCATGGTCGGGTGCTTGCGCTGCAGGCACGCCAGGGAATCCTGCAGGTACGACACGGAAATATCGACCGCAACATAGCGTTGGACATGCAGTGCCGCAAACAGGCTGGCGGCCTTTTCACAATTCCCGGCCCCCAGATCAATAAGGGTCGTGACCGGTACCAAGTCTGCCGCCATCTCGCCCTGGTAGCGGGCAAAAATTGTCGCCTCGGTGCGCGTCGGGTAATACTCAGGCAGTTCGGTAATTGCTGAAAACAATCGCGACCCCAGGGCATCGTAAAAATACTTGGGGGAGACTGCTGCGGTCGACGCCGAAAAACCGGCAAAAATCGCAGCCCGCGTAGCAAGGGGATCCTCACATGCCAACTGCAGCAGGCTGGGCGCTCTCACTTTGCGATACCGGGCGCCGTTTTGGCCTTGGCGACGGCTGCCGAGAGCTCATCGCCCGTCTTGTAATGCGGCACACGGAAGACCAGTCGCTTCAGCCGCTGGATGAAACTGTTGCTGTTGGCCACCTCATCCTTCCAATAGGATTCAGCAAGGGCGAGATTTTTCTGCTCATCCAGCTCAAACGCATCCTTGGACAGCTGTCCGCCAAAAATGAACAGCTTGCCGCCGACGATTTTCCAGGTATCCGCATCACCACCCCAGGGAATCCCGTAGGCAATGCCGTTCGCACAATAGCCCCCGAACTGCGGCAGATAGGCCGTCGGCTGCTTGTCGAACAGCGCCTTGTGTTCGGCGTTGGCGAAGCGGAAGGTGATGTCTTCATACTGGCTGCTGAACTGCGGGTTACCTGCGAGATATTTGCCATCGACAAAATAGGCCACCACATCGGCCCCCTTGAGTATGACCCGCGCATCGTTGCCATCGGCAACCGCGTTCACCGGCGTGTATTTCCCGGAAGGATTCTGGGCCGTCATGGCGCCGCAGCCAGTCAGCAAAAAGGCCGCAAGCAGGGCCGTCAGAAAAGGAAAAAAGGAACGAAAAATCATTGGTTAAGCTCCATGGAAAAATCGGTCAATGGGTAAACGGTCTGCGCACCGGGTTCAGTCCGGTGCTGGGCATAAGGCGTCGGCCACCCCAGTAAGGCACTGGCTTCCGCGCAGCGTTCCCGCAGATCCTGCGGGTTCCGGCCCGCCAGATGCAGAATGCCGTACCGATAGCTGCCCAGCCACTTGAAATCCCGGGCAATCTGCCCTGGCGCCTTGGCAAAACAGAAAAGCAGGGCATCCGGGAAACGTTCGGCCAGCACAGCTTGTTGTGCGGCGCTCGGCAGCAAAGGGCGATCTGCCGGATCAAAGCAGCGGTAAACAAAACTGGACGCAGCGCCACCGGATGGCTCGGTCCGGGGCAAGCTCGCCGGATCCCTGCCGAAAGCGAGTTCCAGCGCGACGCGATGGAGATCGATCCCGTCGACGCGCCCATAGAGATCGGAAAACTGCGCCGCCATCCGGGGATTGAATTCGATCACCGTCACTTTTTGCGTCACCGGATCGTAAAAAAACTCCATATTGAACAAGCCGTGCTTAAAGCCCACCGCCGACAAGAAACGTCGTGCCACATCAAGCGCCTTTTCTCGGCCAAGCGCGCTCAACTGGCACGGGTAGTCGAAACGCATGAAAGCCTGCGTTCCCGGATACATCACCGATTCGACAAACCCCAATGGCCGCAATTCTCCGGCAAACACGTAGCCGTCAAGATTGTATTGCGGGGCATGGACCGGCTCTTCCAGCAACATCCGGTGCGCCGTCCCCGCCTCCGGCAAACGTGCCTGGACCACCCGCTCGAATGGTTCAACCAGGTGACGGATAACCCAGAGCTCCCAGAACCCGAAACGGGTCAGCGCCATCAACTCATCCCGGTCATGCACTACCCGGGCAAGCACCGAAAACGCGGCCTTGATCGGTTTGACGAAGCGTGGATATGAGAGGTTGTCGGGCACCGGATCGCCATAACGTGATTCCAGTAGCCCAAACGGGGTATTGGCCTCCGGCGCGACTTTCTCAAGCACCTGCCGGGCATGCCATTTGTGCTGGCAGGCCAGCACCGCCGCTACCGGCGTCCCGGGCCAACCCATTCGCTCGGCGAGCATGGCAGCGGCCAGCGCGCCAAACTGCTCATGATTCGAGGTCACCGCCCGCCATCCCTTGCGCGGTGCGCTGGCGGCGAGGCGATCGACGAAACGCTGCAGGTCGAAGGTAACCAGATGTGCATTGCTGGGAAAACTGAACAGGTCGAAACCGGCAGAATCCAGCGCAAACGCCGACGACCAGCGGCCGAAACCAACCTGGTCCCAATCATAGTTGAAGAGCACCAAGCCCCGCTCAGGACGCATTCCGCCCCCGCCGCCACGATCTGACCAGATTTTCCAGCCGCCTGAGCAGCCAGGGCAACAGCGCCAGCGCCGCCAACGAAAGCACGACAGCGGGCGAATAAAGATCGGCAACACTGTCGATACGTGCCAATTCGCTACCCGCATTAACGTAAACAAAGGTGCCGGCCAACATGCCGGTAAAGCTTATCCAGGTGAAGGACCAGACTTTCATCTGACTCATGCCGGCGGCAATATTGACGATGGCGAAAGGCACCACTGGCAACAGGCGCAGGCTGAACAGGTATGCGTTTCCATCACGCGCCATGCGCTCATCGAAAAAAGCCAGGCTCTCACCCATCCGCCGGCGCACTGTCGATCGCAAATAGTGCCGCACGACCAGCATGCACAAGGTCGCCCCGGCGGTACACGCGGTCAGGCAAAGCCAGGTGCCGAACCAGGCACCATAACCGGCGCCAACGACGAGCATCAGCAGCGAAGCGCCGGGCAATGCCAGCGCCGCCAGCAGCAAATGAACGAAAAACAGGCCAAGGGCACTGAGCAGCGGATAGCGTGATATCAAGTCGAGCATGGCACGTTGGTAATCTGGCCAGTGCTCAAGGAAATGGAAATCACGCGACGCTTCCCACATCCAGGCTGCCGCAAGGCCGATCAATCCGAAAATGACCAGCCAAAGCCGCAGCCCGGAAGAATACCGTTGGTGAGCGATTGAATTCGGTTGCGTCACGAGTCGATCGAAGATTCAGGGAAGATGGGGCGAATTCAAGCTATTTAATCGAATCATGATACATGAGTCACCCTGAAGTTGAAGCACTTGGAATACGAAAGAAGTTCCAGCCCCGCTAGGCGGGATCTCTGTGCGCACTGGCGGCGCATCCCTACCCGCCTGCTTACCTGGCCGCTTCAATGACTGCCCTCAGGGCTTTCGCATCGGTATCACCCGCCAGGCGCGCTTTTTCACTGGCGCCTTTGAAGCTGATGAGGGTCGACTGACTACGGACGGCCATTTTCTTGCGCAAATCGCGCTCGTTGTCATAATCGACGACCAGCAAGGTGCCCGGTACGGTGGCATCACCTTTCCAGCTGTTGAAGACTTTCTCCTGCGCTTTGCAGGTCGAGCACCATTCCGCATGAAAATGCACCGACACGGGCTGGTCGGCCTTCTGCAAATCGGCCAGGGTTTGTGCCGCGTAGGGCACGATTTCCAGTGCATTTGCGGCGTTGACCGTCAGCAACAGACTGCAGACAGCAAACAGTGCATTCACATTTTTCATGGTTGGGGGCTCCGGTGGTGGGATTTGTTTCGGCGCTGATGCCGATATTTTTATGATGAAGACGATAACGACTGAAGCCGGCCGGCGAAATCGCTGGCCGGGATGGGCTTGCTGAACAAATAGCCCTGAAGCAGATCGCACTCCAGCGCTGCAAGTTGCGCCTGCTGTTCAGGCGTTTCAACACCCTCGGCAACAACTTTCAGATTGAGCGCCTTGGCCAGCGACATGATGAGATTGACGATGGCCGCATCTTCGGAAGAACTGCCCATTGCCCGGACGAATGCCTGATCGATTTTTAGCGTGTCAATCGGGAAGCGTTTGAGATAGGACAGCGATGAATAGCCGGTGCCAAAATCATCAATTGCCAGCGAGACACCCGTTTGCTTCAGTGCCTGCATGGTGGCAATCACCTGTTCGGGATGATCTGCAGCAACCGCTTCGGTAATTTCAAGTTCAATCATGCCCGGTGGAATGGCATGGGTTTGCAAAATCGCCGCCACCAGACCCGGAAACGCGGCATCCTGAAACTGTTGCGCCGAGATGTTGACCGCGACAGGCAATGAAGCCAGGCCGGCATCTGCCCAGGCGCGCCACTGGCGGCACGCTTCGTTGAGTACCCAGGTACCGATCGGCACAATCAGACCGCTGTCTTCAGCAACGGGAATAAAAACAGCCGGGGAAACCAGTTTTCCATCCTGCCGCCAGCGGATCAATGCTTCGGAGCCTTGGGTTCGCTTGCCGTCACCGCTTTGCTTGGGCTGGTAATGCAGTTCAAATTCGTCCTTTTCCAAGGCAACACGGAGCAAGCCTTCGGTAAGCAGCCAGTTTGCTGACGCTTCAGTCATCCGCTTGTCGAAAAAGCGATAGTGCGCCCCGCTGGCTTTGGCGTTCAGTGCTGCATTGGCGTTGCGAACCAGACAACTGACATTCTCGCCATCAACCGGAAATACCGAAATGCCCATGTCCAGTGCGATACGCAGTTCCCGCTCCCCCAGGGACAGTGCTTGCTCGGTGATGCGCGCCAAATCCTGCGCCAGACGTTCCGCCTCCACAGGCCCGGCATTTTTCAGGGAAATAATGGCCATGCTGTCGGAACTCAAGCGATACAAGGCACACTGGCCTGGCTGAGAATCAAGGCGCGCCTGCAGCCAGGCAACGGTGGCCTTGATCAGGAGATCTGCAGTTTCATGGCCGTACGTGCTGGCAACGATCTTGAGGCGATCAATACGCACGATCTGCAGGAAACCACTGTCATTCTGTTCAAGTTTGCGGTTCAGCGTTTCTTCCAGAAGCCAGCGATTGGGCAGACCGGTCACGTCGTCGAAATAAGCGCGCCGATAGAGTTCGTCCTGATCTTTCAGGCGCGCATAGAGGGCGATCAGGACAAATGCGGAAACCAACAATACCGCCAC
>ERZ724516.1347-NODE-1347-length-14516-cov-7.800636_pt1 | contig 14516 bp, 14 predicted proteins | sample MGYA00376049_ERZ724516 | MGnify/ENA primary metagenome ERZ724516 (study PRJEB28724, sample SAMN07190886) | activated sludge metagenome | isolation source: activated sludge of sewage treatment plant in Hong Hong | place: USA: Christiansburg, Virginia | collected... | reverse complement strand
CATGCGGTATGGCGCCCTGGCGCCCGCACTGACAACCCAGACCGGGACCATGAAAGCACTGGTCGACCATGCGATCCAGGGTGTTCGCGACGTGGCGGGGAACTTGCGCCCGGCGGCGATGCTATCGAACTGGACCAGGATGCGCTCGGTGCCTGGGTCCTCGGCGAGCCAGTCGAGCACATCGGCGAGGTCGATATCGATGCCGGCCCCGAGGTGGATCACGGCCGAAAAGCCGATCCCCTTGCTTGCCGCGCGATCGACCACGGCGGTGGCAACTGCGGTCGACTGGGTAATCAGGGCGATTTTCCCGGGCAGGGCGGCGATCGGCGAGACGCTGGCGTTGAGGCCAAGTGCCGGCACCATGAACCCGCCGCTGCCCGGTCCGAGCACGCGGATCAGCCGCGGCCGCGCCGCCGCGAGGATGGCCTTGCGCAGCGCCGCGGCGTCACCGTTGCTCTCCTTTTCGCGCAGCGACGGGCCGATGATCACTGCCCGCGTTCCGCGCTCGCCAAGCTCGGCGATTATCTCCGGGATGTGTTCAAGCCGGGCGCAGATGACCGCCAGGTCGAGCACCCCATCCGTTGGCTCGAGCCGGATGCGCGATCCCAGCTTGAAACGCGAGCGCTGGGACACCGCCACGGCAACGACCGGCCCGGCGAAGCCGCCCGTCTCGAGATTACCCCGGACGATCTCGGCGTAATGACTCTGCTCCTCGGGTTCGGCAACCACCGCGACGGATTTCGGGCGAAACAGGAATTCGAGATTTCGGACAGTCATGAATATTTCGCAGTGTAGGCGAGGCGAAGGCGCATGTCATCGACCGTTACAAAGGCAATGAAAAAGTCGCACAGACGCTCGCGGCCGCCGGGTCTAAATTGGCTCCACCGTCAGCCAACCAAGGAGACATCATGGAGAAAACAAAGAGCAAGGCCAAGAAATTCCTCAAGCTCGACCGGCTGGGCCAGCGCATCGCCCACGCCCAGAAGTATTTCACACGGCAGCGCAAGGAGCGCGCCGCACGCGCCTTCGAGCGGAGCATGCTGCAGGCGGGCTAGGCACCAGCAGAGGGAATCCCCGGCGCGACTTCGGCCACCTTCGGATTCAGCACCCGCACTTCACGCTGCGGGAAGGGAATCTGGATGCCGTTCTTACGAAATGCGCGCCAGATGGCGAGGTTGACGTCCGATGTGACGTTGCCCTTTCCCTCCTCGGGGTCGGCGATCCAGAAGCCGAGCTCGAGGCTGATGCTGCTGTCGCCGAACATCGTCAGCAGCACGCGTGGTTGCGGATCGGCAAGGACGCGCGACTGTGACGCAGCAGCCTCGGTCATCAGCTGCATGGCCAGTTCGAGATCGGTATCGTAGGCAACGCCTACCGTGGTGGCGAGGCGGAGCCGGTTATCCGAATATGTCTGATTCTGCACGACGTTGGCGATCAGCGCCTCGTTCGGCACGAGAAACTCGGTGCCGCCCGGGTTCTTGAGCACCGTGTAACGCGTCGTGATCTGCGTCACCTGGCCACTGTCGGCACCCACCTGCACGACGTTGCCCAGGCGGATCGAACGGTCGAGAAGGATGATGAAGCCCGAGACATAATTGCTGGCGATCTTCTGTAAACCGATGCCGAGGCCGACACCGAGCGCACCGGTAAATACCGAGAAGGCGGTCATGTCGATGCCGGCCAGCGACAGGCTGGTGACGATCGCGGCCACCGTCAGCAAGGCTTTCGCGACACGCACGGCAACCATCCTGACGCTGGAATCCAGGGTCTGGACTCGCATCAGGCGGGCTTCGATGATGCCGGCGATCCACAGCGCGACGATGACGGTCAGGGAGACTGTGAGCAGGCCATGAAGGATCACCCACAGATTGACACTCTGCTTGCCGAGCACGAAATCGACCTGTTCCATGGCGTCGATCACATGCGGCAGGAGATCGGTGATATAGAGGGCCAACCAGCCCCAGACCAACGTGGCGATGATGCGCTCCCAGGTTGTCAGCCAGGTGGCCCTGGGAAAAGCCTGGCGCAGCACGAAGACCACGGCGCGTACCAGCGCCAGCGAACCGAGTAGCGGCATCGCCAGCTTGAGCAGGTTCACATGGATGAAGTTGTCCAGGGCCAACCGGGCGGCGCCGACCAGCAACATCGCGCACAGCGGAAAAGCCAGGCGCGATCCGGCATCCCGGAGGCGCCCCGCCCCTTCTTCGTGACGGGCCCGCCACCAGCGCTCGATCAGCCAGGCCGCGCTGAGACAGCCGGCGAGGGCAAGCACCTGCCAGACGAAATCCGGATCGCGAACATCGGCGAGGATGTCACGGAAAAGCTGGAGCGCGGGGTTTTTCTGGGTCATGCCTTCCGGTCCAGGACTGCGGCGAAAAAGCCGTCGGTATGGTGCCGGTGGGGCAGCAGGCGCAAGGTATCCCCCTCGGTGGTGATGCCATGCTTGGCGAGCACGTCCGCCGCAGGCGTCAGCGAGAACTCGGGATGCGCGGCGAGAAAGGCGTCGACGATGGCCTCGTTCTCCGCTGCCAACAGGCTGCAGGTGGCATAGACCACCCGCCCGCCCGGGCGCGCGAGCCGGGCGGCGGCTTCGAGGATGGCCGCCTGCTTGACCGCCAGTTCGAGCACCGATTCCTCGCTCTGCCGCCACTTCAGGTCCGGGTTGCGGCGCAGCGTGCCGAGGCCGGAACACGGGGCGTCGACCAGCACGCGGTCGACCTTGCCGGCAAGGCGCTTGATCCGGGTGTCGCGTTCGTGCTCGATGCGCACCGGGTGCACATTGGACAGGCCGGAACGCGCCAGGCGCGGCTTGAGCCGGGCCAGGCGCTTGTCGGAAACGTCATAGGCATAGAGGCGGCCGGTGTTCTTCATCAGGGCGCCGAGAAGCAGCGTCTTGCCGCCGGCGCCGGCACAGAAATCGACCACCATCTCGCCGCGCTTCGGTTCCATCAGGTAACCCAGCAACTGACTACCCTCGTCCTGGACTTCGAACGCCCCTTCGAGGAATAGCGGATGCGTCGCCAGCGCGGGCTTGTCGCGCAGGCGGATCGCCATCGGCGACAGGGAACCCGGCACGGCAGCGATCCCGTCGGCGGCGAAACGCTCGAGCACCGCCTCGCGGCTCGCCTTCACCGTATTGACCCGCAGATCGAGGGGCGCCGGCTGGTTCAGTGCGTCCGCCAGGCGCAGCACCTCGTCGGCGCCGAACTGGTTTTCCAGCCGGTCGTACAGCCAGTCCGGCAGATCGCAGCGGACTGCAGGCCGGAAGTCGGCCTCGGGCATCGCCTTGGCCGCCGCCAACCACTCTTCCTCACTGACCCGCAGCACCGGCGCCAGTTCGCGCTGGCTCCAGCCACGGGTGACGCCCAGCGCCACCAGCAGTCGGGCGCGGTCCGAGAGCTTGCCGGCGCAACGCGCCTCGATGCTGCGTCCGCGCCGCAACACGGCAAACACGGTCTCGGCGACGAAGGCACGGTCGGCATGCCCGAGCTGGCGATGCTCGCGGAAATAGCGCGACACAACCGCATCCGCCGGGTAGTCGAAGCGCAGCAGCTGGCCGAGCACGGCTTCGGCATGGGCGAACAGGGCGGGGGTGAAGCGGGCTTTCATTGGTCAGGCCTCCTGCCGGGCCGTCCCAAAGGAGGCCGGCCCCCCTCGGGGGGCAACGAACAAAGTGAGTATGGGGGTCGTTTCATTCTATGTCCGTGGCGACCTGCTCGAAGCTTTCGCCCTTTTTATCCGTAAAGCGGATTTTAACCGGCAAGCGCTCGCGGTCCAGCGCGATCCAGATCTCCGTGACGTTGTCGGTCATCGCCCGCAGATGCAGGGTGCGGAAGCGACCTGCCGGCGTCTCGATTACCTCCTGGCCCAGCGAATCGACCGCGTAAAGCTCGTACTTCTTGCCGGTGACCACGCCGAGCACGCTGCCCTCGGGCAGGCTGCCGAGGAAGGCCAGCTGGTAGTTGAGTGAGAGCAGGTCCTGGCTGCCGGGCGCGACCGGGCGTACGCTGCGGTCGCGGGAGAGTCGCACTTCCCCGGTCGACCAGTCGAAATCGGCATTTTCGTTGGCATCCTTGCCATTCTTGAGGCTGCGGTAGCGTTCCGGCTGCAGGCCGCCAGCCACCATGCGTCCCGAACTCTCGGTCTCGATGCGGATCGGCTTGAACAGCGAAACCAGCCCGCTGGTTTCGGTGATGCCGGTCAGGCGGTAGCGGCCGTCTTCACTGAATTCCCAGCGATGCTCGGCGCGACCGACCTGGAGGCCGAGCGATTCCTTGAAGATCGCGAAGCGGACGGTGCCGCTCGCCGGCAGGAGCGGCTTGGCGGGTTGCTGTCTGGTCATGGTCGGTGGCGATGGGCTTCCATTGGTGGGGGCGGCACCCGCGTCGTTTGCCTCAGGTTCATCCGCTTCGGGTTCGACCGGCACTACCCGGGCGGCAGGCGTTGCTGTCGCCAGCCGGCGGGGTTTTGCCGGCTTGGTCATGGCCGGCACTTCAGGCTTGGGTGCGGCGAGCGCCGCCGGCGGTGGCTGCGGCAACGGCCTGAGCTCGGCGCGCAGGGGTGGCGGTTCGGGCCCGCCGCCGAACAATTCGACATCCATCCCGACCAGTGCCGCGGCATGGATGGCGAGCGAGCCGAAGAGCGCCGCCAGCAGCGCTACCGGCATCGCCGCTCAACGCTCCGCGGGCGCGACCAGCACGGCGTCGCCGGCGCAGTCGGCGGCAAGCCGGACCCGCCCGTTCTCGACACGCAGCCGGTCTTCGGCAAACCAGCGCACGGCCTGCGGATAGACCCGGTGCTCCTGGCCCAGTACGCGCGCGGCAAGCGTCGCTTCGTCGTCACTGTCGAGCACCGGTACCGCCGCCTGGATGATGACCGGGCCATGGTCGAGGGCCGGGGTCACGAAGTGCACGGTGCAGCCATGGACGCGCACGCCCTCGTCAAGCGCCCGGCGGTGAGTGTGCAGCCCGGGAAAGGACGGCAACAGCGAGGGATGGATATTCATCATGCGCCCGGCGTAATGGCGCACGAAGGGATCGCCCAGGATGCGCATGAACCCGGCCAGCACCACGAGATCGGGTGCAAATCCGTCGATGCATTCGGCCAGCGCGGCATCGAAGGCATCGCGCTCGGAAAATGCCCGGTGGTCGATGTAGTGGGCGGTGATGCCTGACCTTTCGGCGGTTTCGAGACCGCTGGCATCTGGGCGGTTGCTGATCACGGCGACGATTTCGACGGGCAAGGTGCCTGAGTCGCGGGCGGCGATCAGCGCCTCCATGTTGCTGCCGCGACCGGAAATCAGGATGACGATTCTTTTCATTTGAGAAAGCCCACAGGCAGGAAAATGGTGGAGACGACCGACTGGCCGACCCGTGACAGGCCGCGGCCATTGCGGTCGGCGACGACGGTCGCCATCAGGTCGAGCAGGCCGATTTCGCGGCCGAATTCGCGTTCGAAGGAGAGGTTGCGGTTGGCCGGATCGAGCTCGTTCGACAACAGGTAGAGCTGGCCGGCGCGGTCGCGGTCATCGGCGAGCTTCCAGACGGCAATTTCCATGTTGCGCGCGCAGTTGTAGAGCTTCTGTTCGTTGAGCGAATCAAGGATGTAGAACTCCTCCTTGTGCTCGAAGGCGGCGTCGGTCATGGTGAGCAGCCCGAACATCAGCGCCGCCACGCGGTCGCCTTCGTAACTCTCGCTGAAGGCCAAGGCCGCCGCCTGGCCCTCGCGCAACCCGCCGAGTTCGGGCAGGCTGCGGAGCTTGCGGTTCACGAGCCGGGCGAGCGCCGCCTCGCGGCTGTCCATGCCTGCCTTCTTCCATTCCCGGGGGTTCCGCTTGTAGAGCTTGTCGGCAATGCGCATCAGGCCGTCCTGCACTTCGCTGCGTACCGTATCGGCGATGCGGTCGACCTCGGTCTTGGCCAGGTATTTCGCATCCACCGTCGACTGGGTCCGGCCATCCTTCCCCATCTTCGTCGCACATCCGGCCAGCGACAAAATGAGGAGAACGACCAGCCAGCGCATCAGGCGTCCTTGCTTTTCAGGTAGCCGATGCCGATCGGGATCACCGACGAGATGAGGATGCCGACGATGATCAGGGACAGGTTCTGCTTGACCCAGGGCACGTTGCCCAGCCAGTAGCCCGCGAGGCACAGCGAGACCACCCAGCTCAGCGCGCCGACCAGGTTGAACATCGTGAACCGCGCATAGGACATCGCCCCGATGCCTGCGACGAAGGGCGCGAAGGTGCGGAAGATCGGCAGGAAGCGCGAGATCACCAGCGTCTTGCCGCCGTGCTTTTCGTAGAAGGCGTGGGTCTTGACCAGTGCGTCGCGGTTGAAGAAACGCGAGTTCTCCCAGTGGAAGACCTTGGGCCCGAGGAAGCGCCCGATCTGGTAATTGACGGTATTGCCAAGGATGGCGGCGGTGGCCAGTACCCCCATCAGCACGAAGATGTCCATGCCCCCCTCGCCGATCGCCGCCAGCGCGCCGGCCACGAAGAGCAGCGAATCGCCGGGGAGGAAGGGGGTCACGACGAAACCGGTTTCGGCGAAGACGATGAAGAACAGAATGCCGTAGATCCACAGCCCGTACTGTTGCACCAGCAGCGCCAGGTGCTTGTCGAGGTGGAGGACGATGTCCACGAACTGCATGAGTAATTCCATCGGGAAGCGCCAAGCGTGAGAAAGCCGTGATTTTACCCCAAGGTATAATCCGCCCATGCCGACGATCGCCCGCCTCCCCGACCTCCTGATCAGCCAGATTGCTGCCGGCGAAGTCGTCGAGCGCCCAGCCTCGGTACTCAAGGAACTCCTCGAAAACAGCCTCGACGCCGGCGGCAAGGCCATCCAGGTGCATCTGGAGGAAGGCGGCGTCAAGCTGATCCGCGTCACCGACGACGGCTGCGGCATCGCCAGGGAGGAACTGGCGCTGGCCCTGACCCGCCACGCCACGTCAAAAATCGTATCGCTGGAGGACCTGGAGCGGGTGAGCTCGCTGGGCTTCCGCGGCGAGGCGCTGGCTTCGGTCGCCTCGGTCGCCCGCCTTGCGATCAGCAGCCGCGAACATGGCGCCGGCCACGCCTGGAAGCTGAAGGCCGAACCCGGCGCAACGCCGGAACCGGCGGCGCTGATGGCCGGCACCGTCGTCGAGATGCGCGACCTCTATTTCAACACCCCGGCCCGCCGCAAGTTCCTCAAGGCCGAGGGCACCGAATTCGCCCACTGCGCCGACGCCGTCAAGCGCCTGGCGCTGACCCGCCCCGACGTCGCCTTCAGCCTCACCCACAACGGGCGCAACCTGTTCCAGTTGGCGCCGGCCGACAGCGCGCGGCGTATCGCCGACATCCTAGGCGACGACTTCCTCGGCGCCGCCCGCCGCCTCGACGCCGCCGCCGGCCCGCTATCCATCGCCGGTTTCGCCATCGACCCGACGCGCGCCAGCGAGGCGAAAGATGGCCAGTACGTCTTCGTCAACGGCCGCTACGTACGCGACAAGGTAATCACCCACGCGCTTCGCGAAGCCTACCGCGATGTCCTGCACGGCAGCCGCCAGCCCGCCGTCTGCCTGTTCGTGAACATCGACCCGGCGCTGGTCGACGTCAATGTGCACCCGGCGAAGACCGAAGTCCGCTTCCGCGACTCGCGCGCCATGCACCAGTTCGTCTTCCACGCCGTCCAGCGCACGCTGGCGACACCGGTGCAGGGTGCGACAAACGAAATCGCGCCTGCTGCACCCCAAGGGTACTTCCTGCGGGGCGCGGTCGACGGCCAAAAAGCGGCAAATTCCGAATTCACCCCGTACTACCCGCCGCCGCTGCGCCATCAAAGCACTCTCGGCGTCGCCGAACCCGCCGCTGCGGCCTACCTCACCTTCGCCCGCGCCACCCAGGACATCGGCGCCCCGGCGAGCACGTCGGCCAGCGCGCCTCAATTCACCCCTGCCGAAGCCGTCGACCGCAACAGCCCGCCACTCGGTTACGCGCTGGCACAACTCCACGGCATCTACATCCTGGCCCAGAACGCGCGCGGCCTTGTGCTGGTGGACATGCACGCCGCCCACGAGCGCATCCTCTATGAAAAGCTGAAGACGGCTTTCGACGACCGTCAGATCTCCACCCAGGCGCTGCTCATTCCGGCCGTCTTTTCCGCCGACCCGCTCGACATCGCCGCCGTCGAGGAACATGCCGAGGCGCTGGCCGACCTCGGCTTCTCGATTACGGCACTCGGTCCCAACCAGCTTGGCGTGCGCAGCGTGCCAGCACTCCTGCAGTCCGGCGATCCCGCCGCGCTGGCAAGGTCGCTCATCGCCGAACTGCGCGAACACGGCATCACCCAGCTCGCCACCGCGCGGCGCAACGAACTGCTGGCGACCATGGCTTGCCACGGCGCCGTCCGCGCCCGTCGCCTGCTCACCGTGCCGGAAATGAACGCCCTGCTGCGCCAGATGGAAGAAACCGAGCGTGCTGGCCAGTGCAACCACGGCCGTCCGACATGGACCGAACTGGCGCTGGATCAGCTCGACAAGCTTTTCCTGCGCGGGCAATAGCCCGGACGCCCGCGCCATCAACATGTCGCACCCTCCCTACCCCCCGGCCGTGCAGGTGCTCACCCACCCCGTCGCTTTCGTACTGCGGGTACTGAAGAACTTCCAGGCCCATCAGGGGCTGTTGCTGGCTGGTGCCATCGCCTACAACGCGCTGCTTTCGCTCGTTCCGTTGCTCATCCTCTGCGTCATCGCGCTCTCCCATCTGGTCTCCCCGGCGGAACTACTGGATACACTGGGCCGTTACCTTGAGTGGCTGGTACCGAGCCAGTCCAGCGCCGTCCTCGAGGAGTTGTCGCGCTTCCTCGACAAGCGGGTGGCTATCGGCAGCGTCCTGCTCGCCACGCTGCTGTTCTTCAGCTCACTGACCTTTTCGGCGCTCAACCAGGCGATGGCGGTGATCTTCGCCCGGCGCAACCTGGCCCACCTGCGCTCGTCCCTGCTCTCGCTGCTGCTTCCTTACGCCTTCGTCGCCCTGCTCGGCATCGGCCTGCTCGCCGTCACCCTAATCTCCGTCGGCGTCCAGACCTTGATGCCCGAGAGTGTCGTCCTGTTGGGACGCGATTGGCAGTTGAACGGCCTGTCAGGCAGCCTGCTCTACCTGCTCGGCGCGCTCGCCGAGGCACTGATCATCGCGGCGATCTATCATTTCCTTCCGGTCGGTCGCATTGCCGTGCGCTACGCACTGGTCGGCGGTTTCACCGCCGCCGCGCTGTGGGAAATCATCCGCCACCTGCTGGTCTGGTACTTCACCAGCCTGTCGAATGCCAGCGTCGTCTACGGCTCGCTGACCAGCACGGTCGTCATCCTGTTCAGCCTGGAGATTGGCGCCACGCTGCTGCTGCTCGGCGCCGAAGTCATCGCCGAGTACGAACGGCTCGAGCACCCGCCGGCTGGGCCGGCCATCAGCTAGCCGCCACGGTCGATTCAAAGGACCAGCGGCCGATCCGGCAGTTCGTTCGGATTTTGGTCGGGCGCCGGAAAGTGCAGTGTGAGCAACTCTCCCGCCCGGTGGATCGCCGCCAGGGCGCCGGCGCGGTAATTGCCCGCCTTGAAGGCGGTTTCCATGCTGCGGCAGATGGCATCCCACTCGGTCTGCACCACCTTGGCGGCAATGCCACGGTCGGCGAGGATTTCGACGCGACGGTCGACCAGTTGCACGTAAATCAGCACGCCGCTGTTTTCTTCGGTATCCCACACGCCGAGGCGGCCGAACAACTCGGCAGCGCGCTGCCGGGCATCCTGGCCCCGCCATAGCCGGGCAAAGCTCAGGGGACCCTCGACGACCAGGCGGATCTCGCCGCGCTGGCCGGCCTCCGCGAGCTCGACGGCGGCGCCGATTTCGGCCGACAGTGCCGGACCGAAACGGCGTGCGGCGATCCATGGCGGGGTCAGCAGATGCCTGAAGAGACGAGAAATATTCATTTACCAGCTCCCCGACGCGCCGCCGCCACCACCCGAACCGCCCCCGCCGCTGAATCCCCCGCCACCGCCGCCACCAAACCCACCTCCGCCGCTGCCCCGGCTGGCCAAGCCGCTGAGGACCAGGTCGAGGCCGAACCTGGCCAGGAACATCCCCGCCAGCGCACCGACGATGATGCCGACGATGCCACCGAGCAGCAGCCAGCCGATCCCGCCAGCCACGCCGCCGACCACCGCCGAGCCAAGAAAATTCCCCAGCAGGCGGCGCAGTATGGTGCCGCCGACGACGATCGCGATCGTGATGCCGATCAGCAGCGATTCGTTCATCCCCGCCAGGCCTTGGGGCGCCACGCCCCGGGCTGGCGCTGGCGGCAGTTCCTCGCCATCGATCACCTTGAGGATCGCATCGACACCGGCGCCGATGCCGCCGGGCAGATCGCCCGCCTTGAAGCGCGGCGTGATGGTTTCGGCGATGATGCGCTTCGCTGTCGCGTCATTGAGCGCGCCTTCCAGCCCGTAGCCGACCTCGATGCGCAGGCGCCGGTCATCCCTGGCGACGATTAGGATGACCCCATCGTCGGCACCCTTGCGCCCGATCTTCCATGCCTCGAGGAGGCGGATTCCGAACTGCTCGATGTTTTCGGGCTGCGTGCTCGGCACGACCAGCACCGCCACCTGCGCCCCCTTACGTGCCTCGAATGCGGCCAGCTTTTGTTCCAGGGCCGCCTTCTGCGAGGCGTCCAGAGTACCGGCCAAATCCGTGACGCGCGCCGTCAGCGGCGGGATGGCGACCAGCCCGCCCGCATCGCCAGCCGGCGCGGCCCAGGCCAGCCCGGCGAACAGGCAGAGCATCAGCCCGGCCAGGCGGGCGGCCAGGCCGTTCATCGATAAGTCACTTGGTGGCCGGCTTGGGTGCGCTGAAGTCGATCTTCGGCGCCGTGCTGATCGCCTTCTCGTCCTCGACCGCGAAATTCGCCTTGGGCTTGTAGCCCATGGCCATGGCAGTCAGGTTGTTGGGGAAGGTGCGCACGGAAACGTTGTATTCCTGAACCGCCTTGATATAGCGGTTGCGGGCGACGGTGATGCGATTCTCCGTCCCTTCGACCTGCGCCTGCAGGTCGCGGAAATTGGCGTCGGCCTTGAGTTGCGGATAATTCTCGGAAACCACCAGCAGGCGGCCAAGCGCACTCGAAAGATCGGCCTGCGCCTTCTGGAACTTGGCGAAAGCCGCCTCGTCATTGACCAGTTCCGGCGTCGCCTTGATGCTGCCGACACTGGCCCGGGCCTCGGTGACCTGGGTCAGCACTTCCTTTTCGTGCGCGGCATAGCCCTGGACGATGGACACCAGGTTGGGCACGAGATCTGCCCGCCGCTTGTACTGGTTGAGCACCTCCGACCAGGCGCCATTCACGGCCTCGTCGTTGATCTGGATCTGGTTGTAGCCGCAACCGGACAGCATGGTCATGGCGATGGCCAGGACGGCGAGCAGACGAAACTTCATGGCGGGAATCTCCAAAGAGGTGAGCGAGTTGGAGGAATATGGGGGTGAGCGGTGAAAAGCGCAAGCCCGCTGCTTGCAGCGAACGGCTACTGCGCCGGCTTGGACAGTTGAGTCTTGACGATCGGCCCGACCGTATTCCAGACCCAGGAACCCGCCGCGACGACCAGTGCGGTGCCGATGATCAACTGGATCAGCAGGACGATAAGGTCATGCTGCTGGCGGCTCAGCTTGCGCCCCGGGTTCGTGGCGCCGCAACCCGGACAGGCTTCGGCAGAGGTATCGACGGTGTGGCCGCAGGCGCGGCATTGAACGAGCGACATGATTTTCCCCCTATGATGTCTTGATTATAGGCCGCTGCCGGCGCCGGCGTGCGTGATAGCATTCGCCGCCATGAATCCGCCACGCCTGCCGCCCGCCATCCTGCTCATGGGCCCGACCGCCTCGGGCAAGACCGCGGTGGCCATGACCCTCGCCGACCGCTTTCCGGTCGAGCTGGTCAGCGTCGATTCGGCGCAGGTCTTCCGCGACATGGACATCGGCACCGCCAAGCCCGACCGGGCCACGCTGGCCCGCTACCCCCACCACCTGATCGACCTCATTTCGCCGGAAGAAAGCTATTCCGCCGCCCGTTTCCGTAGCGAGGCACTGGCGGCGATGGCCGGGATCACGGCAGCCGGCAGAGTGCCGCTTCTGGTCGGCGGCACCATGCTCTATTTCCGCGCCCTGCTGCACGGGCTGGCCGACCTGCCACAAGCCGACGCCGCCTTGCGCGCCGAAATCGACGCCGAAGCCGCCGAAATCGGCTGGCCGGCGCTGCACGCGAAATTGGCCCTTGTGGACCCGTCGACCGCAGCACGTCTGCACCCGACCGACAGCCAGCGCCTGCAGCGCGCTCTGGAGATATGTCGCCTGAGCGGGCGGCCGATGTCCGAACTGCTGGCCGCCAGCGAACGGCAGATGCCACCATACGATTTCCTGCAGATCAGCCTGCTGCCCGCGGACCGGGGCGTCCTGCACGAACGCATCGCGCGCCGCTTCGACGAGATGCTGGCCGCCGGGCTGGACGATGAAGTGCGCCGCCTGCGCGCCAAATACGCGCTCCACCTCAACCTGCCGTCGATGCGCTGCGTCGGCTACCGCCAGACCTGGGAAGCGCAGGACGGCATCATCCCGCATGGCGAATTGCGCGACCGCGGGATCTTCGCGACCCGCCAGCTGGCCAAGCGCCAGATCACCTGGCTGACCAATTCCTTCGCGGCGGAAAATTTCGACTGCCTGGACCCGGCGCTCGGCGACCGGATCGCCATCCGGGTCGCCGGTTTTCTCGGCGACTAGACGGCGCTTGCCGGTGCCTTCTTCGCCGCGATCAGCGAATACACCGTCGGCACTACGAACAGTGTAAAGAAGGTGCCGAACAGCAGTCCGCCGACGATGACCCAGCCGATCTGGTGGCGCGACTCGGCGCCGGCGCCCTTGGCCAGGGCCAGCGGCAAGGCGCCGAGGACCATGGCGCCGGTGGTCATCAGGATCGGGCGCAGGCGCAGGGTGGCCGACTCGATGACCGCCTCCCTGATCGCGATGCCCTTTTCCTGCAACTGGTTGGCGAACTCGACGATCAGGATGCCGTGCTTGGTGATCAGGCCGACCAGCGTCACCAGGCCAATCTCGCTATAGACGTTGAGCGTGCCGCCGCTCAGCCAGAGCGCGAGGAGCGCGCCGGCCATCGACAGCGGTACCGTCAGCATGATGATGAAGGGGTCGCGGAAGCTCTCGAACTGCGCCGCCAGCACCAGGTAGATGAAGGCCAGCGCGAGGCTGAAGGTGAGCGCCAGCGAGGACGACGACTGGCGGAATTCGCGCGACTGGCCGTTGTAGTCGACCGCATACCCGGGCTTGAGGATTTCCGCTGCGGCCTCGTCCATGTAGGCCAGCGCTTCGCTGAGCGTGTAGCCGGGCGCCAGGTTGGCGGTGATGCTGACCGCACGACGCTGGCCGAAGTGGTTCAACTCGCGCGGGGCGATGGTTTCGCTGACGTCGACCAGGTTGTCGAGCGAGATCATGTTGCCGTCGCGGCCACGGACGTAAATATCGCGGATGTCGTCGGGATTGCGGCGGCCGGTTTCGGCGACCTGGACGATCACGTCGTACTGCTCACCCTCGCGCTTGAAGCGGGTCACCTGGCGTCCGCCGAGCAGGCTCTCCAGCGTGCGGCCGATGTTCTCGACCGGCACGCCGAGGTCGGCAGCCTTGTCGCGCCTCACTGCGACCGCCAGTTCCGGCTTGTTCAGCTTGAGGTCGGTATCGACGTTGGTCAGCCCCGGATTCTTGGCCAGTTCGGCGAGGAACTGCGTGGTCACCTGCTGCAATTCCTTGTACGTCGCCGAGGTGACGATGATGAAGTTGACCGGCCGGTCACGGGAGCTCTGGCCGAGCGAGGGCGGCGTCACCGGAAAGGCCAGGACACCGGGAATGGCATTGAACTTGGGGAACAGTTCCTTGGCGATGTCCTGCGAGCTACGGCTACGCTGGCTCCAGTCGTTGAGACCGACGAAGGAGATGCCCTGGTTCACGGTCGGGCTGCCGGACACCAGGAAGTAGCGATCGACGTCCTTGGTCTGGCTGTAGATCTCCTCGATCTGGCGGGCGTACCGGTCGGTGTATTCGAGCGTTGCGCCGTCCGGCCCGATAAAGATGCCAAGCAGCGAACCGCGATCCTCGACCGGCGAGAGCTCGGATTTCAGCACGCCGAGCAGTGCCACCGCCGAGGCGGCGACCGCGACAAACATGGCCATGATGATCCAGCGCCGCCCGAGGGCTGCGGTCAACACCCGCTTGTAGCCCGAATTCAGCCAGTTCAGGAAGTTCTCGACCAGCAGGAAGGCCTTGCCGTGCTTCTCCTCATGGCGCAGAAGCTGGGCACACATCATCGGCGACAGGGTCAGGGCGACGAAGCCGGAAACCAGCACGGCGCCGGCCAGGGTCAACGCGAACTCGATGAACAGCTTGCCGGTGCGCCCGGTCATGAAGGCCACCGGCGCATACACCGCGGCCA
>ERZ724516.1345-NODE-1345-length-14528-cov-5.478754_pt1 | contig 14528 bp, 15 predicted proteins | sample MGYA00376049_ERZ724516 | MGnify/ENA primary metagenome ERZ724516 (study PRJEB28724, sample SAMN07190886) | activated sludge metagenome | isolation source: activated sludge of sewage treatment plant in Hong Hong | place: USA: Christiansburg, Virginia | collected... | reverse complement strand
ACATGCAGGGTTTGGGCGAGGGGTTGGGAGATGCCGTGCGGACGTTCCGGCAGGCGGTTGCGGATGTGCGGAGTTCGGTTGATCCTCAAATGCGGACGATTCGAGCGGAAATGGATTCCGCCCAAAAGGAATTGGAACAATCGATCGAAGCCGCGAAGCAAGCGCCCGTGCTGGACGAAGATGCGCCTGCCAAACCGCTCTAACTGCTCGAAGCCTTTGCTTCACGCGGACGAGGACCGGCACATCGTCTCGTGAACCAGGCGTTCGCAACTCGATGCACAAGAAATCTGTCTCATTCATGCAGGCCGATTTACATACCTTGTCGCTGAGGTTTTCTTCTGATAGCGCGTGTAATTCTCTCCATGCAGGATGAACCCGTCATTCTGAAATCCTCATGAGTCTCGCTCGTTTCCCGCGTAGGGCCTCTCACAGCGCATGGCTATTTCCCCTCGTCGTATCCTTGACGTTGGCCGGTTGTTATGTGGACGTCCCGCCAGCGGCTCCGGAATCCGTTTCAGTCCGACTGAGCGAACTGCTCGCTGATCCTGATCCGGAGGTGCGGCGCACTGCCGCAGAATCGCTGGGGAAGATCGGCCATCAGTCTGCAACTCCTGCGCTTATTGCGGCGTTGGCGGATCGAGAGCCTCATGTTCGGGCGGCTGCGGCCCTTGCCCTTGGCCGAATGAGTGATGCAAAAAGTGGAAAAGCGCTGGTGGAGCGCTTATCAGATTCCTCCGAGGCTGTTCGGGCTGCATCGGCCTTGGCTCTGGGCGAAATTGGTTTTTCGGCCGCTCATGAGGCGCAGATTCTGCGCGCGCTCCATAGTCCGGATGTTTCAGCCCGGCTCGCTGCCAGTCGTGCCCTCCTCAGTTTGGACACAGTGTCATTTTCAAATGATCTTGTGTCGGCTTTGGAAGATTCCAATGCGCAGGTGCGGCAAGGTGTCGCAGCGGTTGTTGGTGAGACAGGGGACGTGAGAGCTCTACCAAGCCTCTTGAGGCTATTGCAGCACGATGTCGATGCGGGCGTGCGCGCTGAAGCTGCGTTTCGGCTTGGAAAAGTGGGGGATGTCGGAGTGTTGGGTGTGTTATCAGGGGCTGCCGAGAGGGATTCCAATCCGACGGTTCGACAGTGGGCTCATTGGGCTGCTCGTCAAATTACGGGATCGCCCGGCACCGGTTCAGAGAATCGACGAGATCGATGAGCCGTGTTTGAGCCTCAGGATCAATGTCAGTAAATTGGATGCCCATCCCCGGGAAGAGCAGATAGCGCTCAGGCTTTGACCTCGTCCAGGCGACTTTCGCGCGCGTGGCAAATTTCTGATTCGGTCGGTCTGGTAAGGCAAACTCTACGCTCAATTCCGTGCCTGGTGCCAAGGGCGTACTGCTTTCGATAAACAATCCCCCGCCGCCGATCCCGCCAGTCAGGCTGTCAAAGCGCTTCCCGTCCTCAGTGGTGCAATGGACTTTGATTGCAAGGGGCGCTCGTGGATGCGATCGACTATGTGCAAAACGGGCATCTTCATCCACAGAGAGCATATGCTCGATGAGAGTCCCCCAGCTCAGGATACTGAGCTGTTGCCCCTTGTGGTCGAACAACGACACGGTTTCCTGTTCGCAATCGATACCGAGCGTTTTGCCGTGGTGCTCGCGGGTGGCAGTGACGGGAAATTTCATGGTGGGGTCTCGGAGGGGTCCCAGGGAATCGATCTGTGATGAATAGAAATCGTGCGTCGAGAGTGTTTAGTGGGACTCGTTCGGCGGAACGCCTTTTACCGAATGGACCAGATTCAGAACGCGTCCTCGTGTCTCTGATGCGATATCCGTGAAGCGCACCCCCATCCCGGGACTGAATGTGTACTGATCCGCTTTAGGGCAGACCCAGGCGATCACTCCCTTTGCCGACATCCACTCGCTGGGATCTTCTGGGAGCGTGAATTCCATGGCAAGTTTGGTTCCGACGGTCAGCGGGGCAAGGCTCTCAATAAAGAGACCGCCGCCGCCGATTCCTCCAGCTCGACTCTCAAACTGCCTACCATCGGGAGTGTGGTATTTGACGCGGATGGACAGCGAAATCCGTGGTTCCGAACGGGCCTCACGGGATTGCTGGGGTTTCCGATAGGTTAAAATCTGATCTGCCAGAAAATCCCAGGCGAGACTTCCCATTGGTTCGCCGTTGATGCCAAGCAACGTAATTGATTCCTTGGAGGAATCAATCTCAAGCGTCTTGCCCTTGTGTCTTGAGCTGGATTCAAGAGGAAATTTCACGCGTGCCGCCATTTAGAAAATTCAAATGCCGCGGGAAAAGGCATCTTGTGCAAGTATAGCCTATCGCTCAAACTTGTCGATAGAAACCTGCGAATCCCGGCAGCCTAGAAGAAGGAGAGGTCGCAGCTGTACTGCAAACGGCATAAAAAAAAAGAGGGGGCCGATGCCCCCTCTCCATTTCTGAAATCACTCAAATAAGTGAGTAATTGTAATGCGTTAGGCGCTTTTGACGTCTTTGTCTTGCTCGAAGATTCGAATCGGCGCATGTTTCCCACTGATGGCGTCCTCAGTGATGACAACTTCCTTGATCTGTTTCTGCGAAGGGGCATCGTACATCACATCCAGCATGGCCTCTTCCAGGATGGCGCGTAACCCACGGGCACCGGTCTTTTGAGTAAAGGCTTTCCGGGCTACAGCACTCAAGGCTCCTTCAGTGAAGCGGAGCTTCACTTTTTCGAAGGACAGCAGTTTTTCATACTGCTTGGTCAGCGCATTTCTGGGCTCTGTGAGGATGCGAATGAGCGCTTGCTCGTCGAGCTCATCGAGGGTAGCGACGACCGGCAGCCGACCGATAAATTCAGGGATCAATCCGTATTTCAGCAGATCCTCCGGTTGGACATGCGGTAGCAGTTCGCCCAATCGAACATCATTGCGGCCCCGAACCTCGGCTCCGAATCCCATGGATTTCCGGTTCAGACGTTGTTCGATAATATGTTCCAGACCGACAAATGCACCGCCGCAGATGAAGAGAATATTGGACGTATTGACTTGAATGAATTCTTGATGCGGATGTTTGCGTCCTCCTTGGGGAGGAACGTTGGCCACCGTTCCTTCGATCAGCTTCAGCAGTGCCTGCTGAACACCCTCGCCCGAAACATCCCGTGTAATCGAGGGGCTGTCACTTTTTCTGCTGATCTTGTCGATTTCATCGATATACACAATCCCACGCTCTGCGCGTTCGACATCGTAATCGGCAGCTTGGAGCAATTTGAGAATGATGTTTTCGACGTCTTCTCCAACGTAACCGGCTTCTGTGAGTGTCGTTGCATCGGCCAGGGTGAACGGGACGTCAAGAAATTTAGCCAACGTTTGAGCCAGAAGGGTTTTCCCGGTACCGGTCGGACCGACGACCAGAATGTTCCCTTTTTGGAGTTCGACGTCGTCGACGTCCTTGTCCTTGGCTGAAATACGTTTGTAGTGGTTGTGTACGGCGACGGAAAGGATGCGTTTCGCGCGGTCCTGACCAACGACATATTGATCGAGATGATGTTTGATCTCGGCCGGCTTCTTCAGCTTGGAGGAGATTTCCTCCTTCGCTTCTTCCCAATCCTCGGCAATGATGTCATTGCAGAGATTGACGCATTCGTCGCAGATGTAGACGGTTGGCCCGGCGATGAGCTTGCGCACTTCGTCCCGGCTTTTCCCGCAGAACGAGCAACGCAGGTGCCGATCAATCTTTTCCTGTTTAGCCATGCTGCCTCCTGTACACCAAAGGTCAACTAGCTCTTGCCGCCATCCTTCCCTGAGTCCGTTGACCCCACGGGTTTAAGGCTCTTCAGGGGGCGTGTGATGACTTCATCGATCAGTCCGTAGCGTTTGGCTTCCTCACTCGACATGAAGTAGTCCCGCTCGGTGTCCTGGGAAATTTTATCCAGCGGTTGGCCGGTATGTTTCGCCATGATCTCATTCAGTCGTTCACGAATCTTCAGAATCTCCCGGGCATGAATGTCGATCTCCGTCGCCTGCCCCTGAAATCCGCCCATCGGTTGGTGGATCATGACGCGGGCGTTGGGGAGTGCGTAGCGCTTGCCTTTCGTCCCGGCTGTTAAAAGAAAGGCGCCCATGCTGGCGGCCTGTCCCAGGCAGATCGTATTAATGGAAGGTTTGACGTATTGCATGGTGTCGTAGATGCCAAGTCCAGCCGTGACGCTTCCCCCTGGAGAATTGATGTACAGATTAATATCCTTCTCCGGGTCCTCTGCTTCCAGGAACAACAGCTGGGCAATAATCAGATTGGCAAACACGTCATCGATTGGAGCACCGAGGAAGATGATTCGGTCTTTGAGAAGGCGTGAGTAGATGTCGTAGGCACGCTCACCGCGGTTTGTTTGCTCAACAACAATCGGAACTAGCATTCGGCCGAATCCTTTCCGTTAGAGGACTAACAGGTAGAAACTCTTCAGTTTACCATACTCATCCAGCCGGGATTTGGTGATGACCGCCAGACCTGCAGTCCCCGCGCCTCCAGGTATTCGGGGCTGTTACCCCTGAATCATCGCGTGCTTGTATACAAAATCCAATGCCTTGTCAGCCAGGATTCTTGAGCGAAGGTCATTCAGCGTGTCTTGGCCACCGGCTTGAATCATGCGGGTGACTTCCTCGACGGAGAGTTTCACTTCAGCAGCGAGCCGCGCGATTTCGTTGCTGAGGTCCTCATTGGTCACCGTGATGTTTTCTTTGGTCGCCAGCGCTTCCAATATGAGCCCGACCTTCACGCGACGTTCAGCTTCCGGACGATATTCTTCCTGCAGCTGCTTGGCTTCGTCGGCCTGAGAAGGGGCGGGGGAAGCCTCAGCACCGTCGCCGGTCTTCCGTTGGCGGGACTGCAATTGTTGGCGAACCATAGCAGAGAGTTCTCGTTCTACTAGCGTTGTGGGAAGATCAAAATGGTGAGTTTCAGCCAGTCGCTTTAGGATCGTGTCCTTGTAGGAATCCTCAATATCCTTCTTCAAGGCTCGTTCCATTTCAGCTTGGAGCTTCTCTCGGATTTCCTGCAGGGTTTGATAGGGTCCACAGTCCTTCGCGAATTCGTCGTCGAGCGCCGGAAGTTGTTTCCGCTTGATCGATTTGACGGTGCAACGAAAGGTGACGGTTTTTCCCGCCACTCGTGCATCGGGATGCGTTGCGGGATAGGCCTGAGGAATGGTGATCACGTCACCATCCTTTTTATCGGCGAGGTGAGGTTCAATGTCGATTCCCAGAACGGAGGCGTGAGAACCCATTTTGTGAAGGTGTCCCGTTTTCGATGTCCCATCTAGAGCACTTCCGTCCAATGAGCCTTCAATGTCTACAACTGCAAAGTCCCCCTCCGCCAAAGTCGTGCCGGCTGGAGCAGGATGTAGCTGAGCCATCTGTTCACGAAGAACTTCCAGTGCTTTTTGAACCTGTTCATCCGTGACTGTTCGTTGGTCCTGTTTCAGAGAGATCGGATTCGGAGCTTTGTAATCTCGAAGCTCAATCGTCGGCTTGATCTCAACGGTTGCCGTAAAACTAAAGGGGGAGTCTTTTTTTACTTTGACCCGTTCGAGCGGTGGGATTTCTACAAGCACAGGCACGATTCCCGCCTGGCGGATCGCTCGATCGTAATAATCCGGTACCAGGCTGCGAATGACATCTTCTTCAATCGTTTTGGCGTAGCGCTGTTCGAGCAGTTGGAGCGGAGCCTTTCCCGGACGGAAGCCGGGAATGCGAACTTGCCGATTCAATTCGGAGTAAGCCTGGACAAAACGCAGGTTCACTTCGTCGGCGGGAACTTCGATCTTGAGCGCTCGCTTCATGGGGCCGAGTTCGGTCATTTCCATTTTCATAAGGCTAATCACATCCTCCGAATCCGATAATAGTTGGTGCGTCATGCCAGGTCATAGAGGGTGGTGCGAGAGGGGGGACTTGAACCCCCACGGTTACCCACGAGATCCTAAGTCTCGCGCGTCTGCCAGTTCCGCCACTCTCGCGCGACGCTGAGTACTAGGCTGCTCACCGATGGTGCATAAGGAATGGGTACACATGTCTAAAAACACGATGAATAATGACATTTTGTACCGTCGATCATGTCTGCCTGTCAACCCATACGCAGGTGGGGCCCGCGTGCTGATAAGTCGTTCTGAGGGAAACTATCCCGGAGCACAGATTCTGTGGTGCGAGGCCGCTATCCGGTGGTTGTCTTTCACCGTGATGAGAGGTCTTCCCTCGCGCTGCACCATACAAGGAACGGTATAATGGGCATATAGGTATGAGTCACCATGCCACGATTCGAACCTTCTCCGAAAGAAAAGGGGGATGCCGTATGAAACGCCAGTCTGTGACCGCTGCAGTTGGGTGTCTCATCCTGTTGTGCGGTTTCCCGCTTTCAGCCGGGGCCTATCGAGACTATTTTACCGACGCACAAAAGAAGGAATTGGGGGCGATTCAAACGGTGTTGATTGAAGCGCTGGCCTTAACTGACAAAGGGGCTGGCAATTCCGGCGGAATTTTGGACGTGGTGATGAAGCGCATGGGCGAACTCGGTTATGCAGCCGTCTCGGATCCACGCGCGGTCCACGATGTTGTTGTCCGGGTCAAGTGCGAGCAACGGAAGACTTGGGAGGGCACGGCATCCGCAGGAGGCGACAATGATTTGCCCGATGCGCCGTCCCGCCTGTGGAAAGGTCCGGCATGCCAGATCACGTATGCTTTGGGTGGCATGAAGATCAAATGGCAGAAGGAGGTTCGGACCGAATTTCAAGATTCCGTCGAAGCTGCTCAGGCAGCTCAGGCACCGGACCCCGGGCTGTATGCGATGAATGCGCTCCGTGATGCGCTGGAGACATATGAGTTCCCTCTTCTCTTGGCCGCAGAGTGGGGCCACCCTGACCGCCTGCTCAAATTGCTGGATGCGCCGCAAACCAGCCACATCAGGAAATTGACGATTATTTCCCTATTAGGAGAGATGGTCGCAGATGAAGCCTTGCCCCACCTGACCGAGGCGCTGAAGGACAAAGATCTGGCCAAGCAAGCTGCGGTCGCCTTGGGCAACATGGGAAAGGAAGGTATTCCTGTTCTGATCGATATTTTGAAGTATTCCAAGCAGCCTGACTTGCAAGCGGCTGCAGCCAAAGGTCTTGGCGATCTGGGTAATATTCATAGCGACTCGAGAGTGGTCCCCCCGTTGCTGGAGATGCTTGATGCCCCCGGCATCGACATTGTCGTCCAAACGGAGATTGCCTGGGCATTGGGGCGGGTGCCGGATCGGCGATCGGTTGAGCCGTTATTTGCCCTCGACCGGAAGCTCCAAAAAATCCGGAAGGATCCTCCGGATCCCCAGATTAAGAAATTGAAGGAGGCGGTCTTCTGGTCAATCAAGCAGGTGTATACCGAAGACCAGTACAGTTAGCAGGTTGGCCGGTAGCATAGTGCCTCAGCGTCTCCGCTCTCTCGGGATAGATAGTCTTATACGCTGGCGTCAGTGAGCTGCTCTAGCATGCTTCTCAAGATGGTGAGATGTGGTGCATCTTCGGTGGATCGTGACAGCACCGGTAACTTCGAGCTGTGAAAACACAGGTGACTCTGCTATGAGAGTCACAACTGTGCCGAGGCGTTTGTATACGTAGGGCACGTTCAATATGCAGAGGCAACCAAGAGGGTAGAACAATGGGTGGTATCTCACGACGACGATTTCTGCACATGTCCGCTAAGACTGGTGGCGCGCTGCTTTTGGGAGATCTTGGCCGCCTCCTCGATGTGCCGTTTGTACGATCAAACGCCTTGGCGGCAGAGCCGATCAAAATCGGTATTTTGGACCCGTTATCGAGCCCCTATAAGACGTCTTCCATTCACGACGTGCATGGGGCGAACGTCGCGGTAGATCTTTTCAACAAACGCGGCGGGGTATTGGGGCGACCGGTAACGATTCTGGAGGCGGACGATGCCTCCAACCCTGATGCCGCGTTCAAAGCGGCGACGAAATTCGTGCAGGACGATCGTGTCGATGTCTTGATGGGGACCTTCAACGCTGAGTGTGCGCTCGTGGTTTCAGAGTTCGCGAAGAAGGAAAACAAACTGTTCATGGTCACGGGGGCACACTTGCCTGAATTGACCGGGGCCGCGTGTAATTCCCATACCTTCGTCTTCATGCCCAATGCCTCCATGCTGGCGCAGGCCGTTGTGCCGCAGTTAGTGAAAGCCTACGGCACTCGATGGTACATGATCACGACCAGCTCTTTGGACGGAAAAGCGATGGCTCAGGCGATGGCGTCGACAGGTCTCACTCATGGGGTGGAATTTGTGGGCGAAACCTTGCTGCCGTTCGGTTCGACGGATTTTACGTCGGCACTCACAGCGGCGAGGGACAAACGTCCGACGCTAGTGCTGCTGAATCTCTATGGATGGGATCTGGTCCACGCGCTCAAAGCCTATACCAAGTTGGAGTTAGCTAAGGACAAAATCGGTGTCGGAGGGATGATCGCCGGCGAGCAGATTGGTCGCCCGCTTGGGTATGCAAACAACGCCGGTATCTGGGGGCTTATCTGGGACCCCAAAGTGAATACGGATGGATCCAGACGATTTATTCAGGGTGTTGTGGAGAAATACAGTCATACTCCGACATCGCGCTGCTACCTTGGATACGCTGCCATGACGCAGGTCCTGGAGGCGATCCAACGAGCCGGCACCACTGAGGCGTCTGCGCTTATCAAGGCATTGGAAGGATATGAGTTTGATGGTCTGAAAGAGGGGCGATCGTACTTCCGGGCCTCGGACCACCAGCATGTGCAGGACGTCTTGGTCGGAGAGGCGTACGGAAAGGAGCTGGGGCTGGGGCACTACAAGATTCTGGCTACAGTTGCCGGTGACTCCGTGGCCACCGTGCAATCGGGTGTCTGTCAGTTGTAGGCCTAGCCGCGCGAGTCGGTCTAGTACGAAGGAGCCAGTGCGGCCAGGCGGTCCCGGTCGTGAGTCGGGTTATCAGGCACTGACGCCACAGTCGGCCCCTGCACAATGAGCAATTCGAGGCGGCGGTTTTTCTGGCGGCCCTGTTCGGTTGTGTTGGATGCGATGGGCCTGGAGTCGGCCAAACCGACCGCTTTGGTTCGTTCCGGAGGCATCCCTCCGGTCACCAATGCCCGGCGAGCATTTTCAGCTCGAGCTGACGACAGCGCCTTATTATCTGAAAACGTTTTCTGAAGCGCTTTGCTGAGCGCTTGATTATCGGTGTGGCCTGCCACCTGTACGAACTTGTCTGAAAGCGGGCCCAACACAGTGCCGATGCGTTTGAGCATGGTCATGCCTTCAGGGGTGAGGGCGGCCTCCCCCGATGCAAACAACCAATTGCTGGATAGCGCGATTGTGAGGCGGCTCCCATCCTGTTTTACCGTGACAGCCTTCTGCCCGTTATTGCTTGGGAGAACCTTGAGAATCTCCTCCTTCATGGCCGCAAAACTGGCTTCACGCGCCGTAGCCTGCGAAGGACTCGTCGGTGAGGGGCCTCCAGCACGGCCGGCGTCCTTTGTGACAGATGCGGTATTTTTGTTGGCAGTCGATCCCGTCTCTCGTGGAGCCGCAGTTGCCTGGGCGCCCTTCTGACGCGGCGAAAGGTCCCGGGTCTTTTCGTTCAGCCGTTGTTCAAGCGCGGCGATGCGATGCCGGGCCTGGTAGATTTCAGCAATCATCGCATTGTATTGAGGGACCAACTTATCCCGCTCCATGAGGCGAGAGCGAACCGTCTCAAACGCTTGGTCCCGATCTCTGAGCTGCTGATCGAGTGCACTGATGCGAGCCTTTAAGGAATCAATTGTTGCCGTGGCCGTCTGTAATTGGGCGGCGAGGCTATCCCGTTCGGCATTTTCAGACTTGACGGTGCGAAGATCGTGATCCTGTCGAGCCACCTGGGCTTCTAGATCCGTGATTCGGCGTCGGGCGACGTCGAGATCGGCAAGGGCGGTCGAGCGGCTTTGAAGAGCCGCCAGATCTTTTTCCCGTGTTGCGAGTTGTTGTTCTAAGGTTCCAATGCGCTGACGGGCTTGGAGTAATTCGTTGTTAGCTAAGGTTAACTGGCTGACGATTTTGTCGCGTTCAGGTGTGAGTCGGCGCAGCTCGGCCAATTCCGCATCTTTTGCGCCGAGCAACTGGTCATACGATGCCGCAGCGGGCTGGTTCTGGCGATCCCCCAATTTACTTTCCAGATCCCGGATACGATCATGGAATTCGCCGAGAGTCGTCAGGAGCTGCTCTCGCTCCTGTTGAAGCGCCAGGAGTTTTGCATCCCCTGCCGGTGCCGGGGGTGCGACAGGCTGTGTTCGAGGAACAGTTTCACAGGCTGGAGCAAGGGCAACGAGAACCATGAGCGCCCACACAGCTCGTCTCATACGATCTCTCCCGGGTCATCGGAATCCAGTGGAGTCATGTGGAGGGGGCGATAGTCGTCACAGGAACATTCAGATGGGCAACCAGCCCAAATGATGGAGGCTGATCTGGTTGAGGTTGATCAGCCGGTGTGCGCACTGCGTGCCTGACGAATCGGGTGACAACCATGCACGCCCCAAGAACACGCCAGGTACTCTAGCGTGTTCTTGGGATGGACGCAAGGCGTGCACCGTGTCACTGGCGAGAACTACTGGCCGACTACAATTTCGACGCGTCGATTTTTCTGCCGCCCCTCAGCGGTGGCATTGCTGGCGATGGGCCGGCTGTCGGCGTGCCCTTTGGCGTCGATCTTGTCAGGGGCCATGCCCCCGTCCGTCAGCGCCTGGCGTGCGCTCTCGGCTCGCGCCTGGGAGAGCTCGGCGTTGGTCGGGAATCGCTTGGCCAATCGTCCCTTGATCGGCACGTTGTCCGTGTGGCCTGCCACATGGATCGAGCGATCCGGATAGTTTTTGAGCACGCTGCCGATACGATTCAACACATCCGCGCCACCGGGTTTCAGGGTGGCTTCTCCGGAATCGAAGAGCAGGGTCGTGGCTAATCCGAGGGTGAGCTGATCCCCCAATTGTTTCATCGTCACGTTGCCCTTGGAGACTTCTGCCTGGAGGAGTTTGGATAAATCGTTCTTCGCTTCGGCGAGACTGGTCTTTTGTTGGTCGAGCGCCCCGCGCAGGCCGGCCATCTCGTGGTCTCTGCGCGCGATTTCGCTTTCGAGGTCAGAGACTCGCTGCTTGGAGGCGGCAAGATCGGCTACGAGCCTATCGCGGTCACCGGCCGCACCCTTCAGGGTGCCTAGTTCTTGATCCTTCCCATTGAGTTGGCGCTCCAGGTCGGCGATGTGCTGTTTTGATTGTGCCAGCTCGGACGAAAGCCGATCGCGATCCCCGGCATTGCTTTTCAATCCGGCGAGCTCCTGGTCCTTCGTGGCGAGTAACGCGTGCAGTGCGGCCAACTCACCAGCCAGCCGGTCCTTGTCCCCGGCGCCCTGCCTTAACGATGCCAGTTCCTGATCCTTAGATGACAACTGCCGGTCGGCATCGGACAATTGGCTTGCCAAGCGGTCTTTGTCCCCGGCGGCGTTCCGGAGGCCGGCCAGCTCTCGGTCACGCTGGTTGAGTTGGTTCTCCAGTTCAGCGATTCGCGCCTTGGACCGATCCAAGTCGGCGGCACTCGATGAACGCAGGCGCCCCAACTCGCCTTCGAGGTCAGCCTTCTGGCGTTCCAGTTCGGTGATCCGGAGATCACGCGGATCCGGCTTGGGCGGGATGGGCCTGGCGACGGCCTTCATTTCGTTCAGCGATCGGCTCGCTGAGTCATTGGGGGCCGGTGCGGATGTGCAGGCGGCGAGCATCACCGCGCCTAGTATTGCGGGAACTACGCAAACGTGTTTCATGCAATCCTCCTTACAAAACAGTCAGACATGCAGGGCATATTCGAGCAGCACGGGCGAACGGCCCATGGTTAGTGACGCTGATTCTTGAGGAGATCACGGATCTCGGTTAACAAGACTTCTTCCTTCGGAGGCGCGGGCGGGGGGCCGGGAGGCGTGGTCTTCTTAAAACGATTCATTTGTTTGATGACCAAAAAGATCACAAACGCCAGAATCGTAAAATCAAGCAGCGTCTGCAGGAAGACGCCATAGTTAATCGTGGCGGCACCGGCGGCTTTGGCCGCCGCGAGGGATTTGCCTTTGGCCTCTTCACTCAAGGGAATAAAGAGACTGGAGAAGTCCATGTGTCCCATGAGGAGACCGATGGGCGGCATGAGAATATCGCTGACCACGGAGGAGACGATTTTCCCGAATGCCCCTCCGATGATGACCCCCACGGCCATGTCGAGCACGTTCCCCTTGACGGCAAATTCCTTAAATTCACTCATCATGCCCATTGTGCACCCTCCTTGTGTGAGCCGAATCAATCCCGAAACCGTCTTGGAGCCTATTGTTTTCGACTCGTGTCGAAGCTGTATCCCAGCGTGATCAGGTAGAGGTTATCGGTATCTGACACACCAGGCGGCGGATTCTTGTTGTACCGCATGGTCCATTGGAATCCGCTGACCAGTCCGCCCCACACTTTGAATCGCAATCCGGTATCAGCCGTGAGGTACAGATCTTTCGAATTGGCCAGCGATTGGAAGCCTTCCTGGAAATGGTACAGGCTGACCTGATCGCCGCCCCACAGCGGCCAATTCCATTTGACGGCCCATCGACCACGGGTGCTCGACTTGTCGTTGGCCAGCTTGAAATCTTCATTGAAGTAGGCGGCGCCGGCTTCTGCCCAGAGCGTCATGTCTTTGAAGAGCCCGGTCAGATCGCCGCGGTCGAGGAATTGATACCCCGGGCCGGTTGCGAGCGCCGTACGTAGCTTCAGGTCCTGAAAGGTGTCCTGCTCGAAGTAGGCCGACGCGAACCAATACAACCGCTTCGTCAGAAAGAAGTCAAGCTTGATGGTGCCGCGACTGTTTCGCACGATGAGGTTCTTGGCGTTATCGCCATAGATGTACCGGCCTAAGATGGTCAAGCGCAGTGACTCACTGCGGGCGGACATTTCGCCGAGCAGGCTGCCGTTTCGCAGATGGCTATTGCCGGTGGTTTGCGAGAATCCTGCTTGGAGCGCACCGGTGTAAATCACGGCCGGCTGGTTCATGCCTACGACGGCATCAAGAGGAATGGTCATCGGAGTGCTCATCGGTGCGGCCTGCAAAGTGAGCGTGCCCGGTTCACTGGGGTGTGCCGTCCCGACAACCGTGGTGCCCTCTTTGAGGGTGAAGGGAATGGGACGATTTACGATGAGCTTCGCCACGTTCGGCCACATGACTTTGACGATGTCGTCGCCGGCGGTCGGACCGAAACCGGTCTTAATGTGCAACTCGTCGGCGATCATGCCGAGCACATGTCCGTAAATGACGGTGCCGTCCTTCAGAGTCACCGAGTCCAGTGTCGGCGCTGCGGGGGTGGCCTCGACCGGAGCGGGCCCTTCGGCCCTCACGCCGGGAGCCATGAGCGCTACCGCGAGCAGCGCGAACAAGAAACATTTAAAGCGTCGCATCATTCCATCCTCCTGGGGCTTGCGAATAGCAACGAGGTGCTGGTTGCCTGATGAGTGAAACAGATGTGCGTTGTATAATTGATTCTGCGTAGGAGATCAACATGTCTCACGCCGGCGCGGCCCCATCCAGCTGGCAAGGTACGCGCATGGCCGGGGCCGGCCGCTCGCACCGCAGACATCCCGCGGTGCATTCGGTCTATGGCCAGGATGCACGTTCATGCGAGCAAAATGTTGAGGCCCCGTGGCGGAAAAAATTGTCCGGGTAAAGGTTCGCTGAACGGCACACCTCCTCTGTGTCACGATGACACGCCGCCGGGTGGTGGCAGGTTTGAGGCGTTCGCCCGCACCTGTCATGCGCCTCGCCGGGGCGTGCGATGACGGCAGTCTTATTTGATGCTCGTCAGCCTGCGCGAAGTTTTCGGGCTCTGAGCCGCTCGCTTGGTAGCCGGTGCGCATTCTGCTGACGGAACAGAAAGCAGGCCTTCCAGCAAAGCCAAGCGAAGTAATTGCGCGGCGTTGGTGGCCCGGAACTTTCTCAGCAAGTTGGCACGATGCGATTCCACGGTTTTCTGCGCAATCTGCAGTCGGGCCGCAATTTCCTGACTCGTCAATCCTGCCCAGATGTAATTCAGTATTTCTTGCTCACGCGGTGTCGGTTGATCCGACCGGGTGGTTGAAAACGGAATGATTTTATCCATCGCTGATCCTGGTGCTCCTTTTAAAAAAGTCCTGCCCCTGCGATCCCGCGGGATTGCACGCAGTGGTTTGTCCGGTGCCTTCTACAAGCTCCGTGCCTGTGATGGCCGAAGGTGTGTCATGATGAGCCAGTACACTGAGTCAGCGTGTCGGCTGATTATGAGAGTGGGATCATGGCGACAGGATGAGACATCTCACAGCGTCTTTCATTGTCTCGCTGGAGACGGTGTGAGACACATGGGTGGAAGGCCGTACGGACGAGGCGTCTAGCTGGACGGGAGATCGAGTTCAGTCAATCGGCGGTAGAAGGTGGCGCGACTCATGCCGAGGAGGCGCGCGGCTTTGG
>ERZ724516.1343-NODE-1343-length-14538-cov-8.618518_pt1 | contig 14538 bp, 13 predicted proteins | sample MGYA00376049_ERZ724516 | MGnify/ENA primary metagenome ERZ724516 (study PRJEB28724, sample SAMN07190886) | activated sludge metagenome | isolation source: activated sludge of sewage treatment plant in Hong Hong | place: USA: Christiansburg, Virginia | collected... | reverse complement strand
TGGATGTGGCCGAACGCGCGCATCTCGGTGATGGGCGGCGAACAGGCGGCCGGCGTGCTGGCCACGGTCAAGCGCGACGGCATGGAGGCCGGCGGCAAGACCTGGAGCAGCGTGGATGAAGCCGCCTTCAAGGCGCCGATCCGCGAGCAGTACGAGACGCAGGGCCACCCGTACTACGCCAGCGCGCGCCTGTGGGACGATGGCATCATCGACCCGGCCGACACCCGCCGCGTCCTCGGCCTCGGCCTGTCGGCGGCGATGAACGCGCCGGCCGAGGAAACGAAGTTCGGCATTTTCCGGATGTAGGCCATGTACTTGCCCAAGCACTTTGCCGAAACCGATGTCGCCGAGATGCACGCGCTGATGCGCGCCCATCCGCTGGCCACGCTGGTCAGCACCGGCCCGGATGGCCTGAACGCCAACCACATTCCCCTGCTGCTGGCCGACGGCAAGCTGCAGGGCCACGTCGCCCGTGCCAATCCGCTGTGGAAGGACGGACAGGTGGCGGGTGAAGTGCTGGTGATTTTTCAGGGTCACGAAAGCTATATCAGCCCGTCCGGCTATGCGACCAAGGCCGAGCACGGCAAGGTCGTGCCAACCTGGAATTACACGGCAGTCCATGCCTGGGGCGACCTGCGGGTGATCGATGACCCGGCCTGGGTTTTTACCCAGATCTCGGCGTTGACCGCAACCCATGAAGCAGCCTTGCCGCAGCCCTGGGCCGTCACCGATGCACCGGCCGATTACATAGAGAAGATGCTCGGCGCCATCGTCGGGATAGAGATCACCATCAACCGCCTGCTCGGCAAGTGGAAAGTCAGCCAGAACCAGCCGGCCGCCAACCAGGCCAGCCTGATCGCCGCGCTGGAAAAAGCCGGCGACCCGATGGCCGGGCTGATCCGCCAACACCGACAATAGAGGGAGCGAGACATGTTCATGACCCTGGAAATCGAACTTGACGGCCCGGTCGCCACGATCTGGATGAACCGGCCCGAGCTGCACAACGCCTTCGACGAGAACCTGATCGCCGAACTGACCGCCGCCTGCATCGCCCTCGACGAAGACGACGATATTCGCGTCGTCGTCCTCGCCGGCCGCGGCAAGAGCTTCTCGGCCGGCGGCGACCTCAACTGGATGAAGCGCGCCGCCAACAACGGCATCGACGAAAATCTCGACGATGCCCGCGCCCTGGCCAGGATGCTGCGCACACTGGCCGAGATGGGCAAGCCGACCATCGCCCGTGTCCAGGGCGCCGCACTCGGCGGCGGTATGGGGCTGGCCGCGGCCTGCGACATCGCCGTCGCCTCGACCAAGGCCTTCTTCGCCACTTCCGAAGTCAAGTTCGGCATCATGCCCTCTGCGATCAGCCCCTATGTGCTGCGGGCCATCGGCGCCCGCCAGGCCTACCGCTACTTCCAGTCGGCCGAGCGTATCGACGCCGCCCGCGCCCGGGAGATCGGCCTGGTCCATGAAGCGGTCGAAGCGGAGCAACTCGATGCCAGGGTGAAGGAGATCGTCGGCGCACTGTTGCAAGGCGGACCACTGTCGCAGGCGGCGGCCAAGCAACTGATCCGTGCCGTCAACCACCAGCCGGTCAACGACACCCTGGTCGAAGACACCGCCCACCGCATCGCCCACCTGCGGGCCACGCCGGAAGCCCGCGAAGGCATTGCCGCCTTCCTCGAAAAACGTTCACCCGCCTGGATTGGGGCCTAAGCCATGTTTAACAAGATCCTTATTGCAAACCGCGGCGAGATCGCCTGTCGGGTCATCAAGACCGCCCGCCGCATGGGCATCCGCACCGTCGCCGTCTATTCCGAAGCCGATGCCAACGCCCGCCACGTCCGCTTCGCGGATGAGGCCGTTCTGCTCGGCCCGGCCGCCGCGCGCGAATCCTATCTGGTCGCCGACAGAATCCTCGATGCCGCCAGACGCACCGGCGCCCAGGCCGTGCATCCCGGTTACGGCTTCCTGTCCGAAAACGCCGATTTTTCCGAAGCCTGCGCCGCCAATGGCATCACCTTCATCGGCCCGCCGGCTTCGGCGATTCGGGCCATGGGCTCAAAATCCGAGGCCAAGAAACTGATGGGCAAGGCCGCCGTGCCGCTGACGCCCGGCTACCACGGCGACGACCAGACGCCAGCCCTGTTACACCGGGAGGCGGACCAGATCGGCTACCCGGTGCTGATCAAGGCGGCAGCGGGCGGCGGCGGCAAGGGCATGCGCCTCGTCGACAGGAGCGAGGATTTCCCCGAAGCGCTCGCATCGTGCAAGCGCGAGGCGATTTCCAGTTTCGGCGACGAGCACGTGCTGATCGAGAAATACATCACCAAACCGCGCCACATCGAAATCCAGGTCTTCGCCGACACGCAAGGCAACTGCGTTTACCTGTTCGAGCGCGACTGCTCGGTGCAGCGCCGCCACCAAAAAGTGCTCGAAGAAGCCCCTGCCCCCGGCATGACGCCCGAGCGCCGCCGCCAGATGGGCGCCGCCGCTGTTGCCGCCGCCAAGGCCGTCGGCTATGTCGGCGCCGGCACCGTCGAATTCATTGCCAACCAGGACGGTTCGTTCTACTTCATGGAAATGAACACGCGCCTGCAGGTCGAGCACCCTGTCACCGAAATGATCACCGGGCAGGACCTCGTCGAATGGCAGTTGCGCGTCGCCGCCGGGCAAGCGCTGCCACTGGCCCAGGACCAATTGCAGATCCGCGGCCACGCGCTGGAAGCCCGCATCTACGCCGAGGATGCCAACAAGGGCTTCCTGCCTTCGACCGGCAAGCTGATTCGTCTGTCGCCACCGGCTGAAAGCTTGAACGTCCGTGTCGATACCGGCGTCGAGGAAGGTGACGAAATCACGCCCTACTACGACCCGATGATCGCCAAGCTGATCGTCTGGGATGAGCACCGCGACGCCGCGCTGGCGCGCATGCGCAAGGCGCTGGCCGATTACCACATAGCTGGTGTCACCACCAACATCGATTTCCTGTCGCGCCTCGTCGCCTGCCCGGCCTTCGCTGGCGCCGACCTCGACACCGGCCTGATAGAACGCCAGAAGGATTTCCTGTTCCCGGCCACTCAGGCGGTACCGGCGGATGCGCTGCTAGTTGCCACCGTTGGCGAACTGCTGTGGGAACAGCACGTCGCCAAGCTGGCCGCCAAGACGAGTGGCGATCCGTGGTCGCCCTGGCACGCCCGCGACGGCTGGCGGATGAACCTCTCGGCGGCACGCATGATCGGTTTCCGCGATGACGACAGCCTGGTCGAGGCGCAGGTGCGCTATCTGCGTGACCAATGGCAGATCACCATCAACGGCCACAGCACGCTGGCCCGCGGCAAGAAACTGGACGGAGACCGGATCGCCGTCGATCTCGATGACCGCCGGCTGATCGCCAGTGTGGTTGCGGTCGACGACAAAAGGCACGTGTTTTTGCAGGGTGCCACCTACATCCTCCTGCGCGACGACCCGCTGCACCTGGTCGAAGCCGGCGGGGCCCACGGTGGAGGCCTGACCGCGCCGATGCCCGGCAAGGTCGTCGCCCTCCTGGCCCAGCCCGGCCAGAAAGTCGACAAGGGCACGCCGCTGCTGATCCTCGAAGCGATGAAGATGGAACACACCATCACCGCGCCCGCCGCCGGCACCGTCATGGCCTTCTGCTACGCCGCCGGCGAACAGGTCGCCGATGGCGCGGCACTGGTGGAGTTCGAGGGAGAAGGCTGATGGACGAGCAGCCGGAAGCAAACGAACCTCCAACGGCAGCTAGCTGATTGGCGAACCGTCGCCCGGCTTAACCGGAACCAGTCTCGCAGTTCGGAAAATAGAGCGGTTGCTGTCGGTAGCCGCGCCCTGTTTTCCTAGATATTTGTCTTGGCGCCGCTCATTGATGCCCGACCCAATAGAGCCGTCAGGATCACGTGCAGGACGACCGCCGGCCACAGCAGCTGGCCGGTCGAAACGCTCGTGAAACCGATGTTGGCGAGATACAGCGTGACCGCCGCGCTGTAGGTCAGCATGCCGGCGCGTGGGGTGCCCGGCCAGCAGGCGATCCCCAATCCAACCAGCGCGATGCCTGCCACCCGGGCGACCGGGATGGCGATGCCGGTCAACTCCTCGCCCAGCAACAGCCGCCCGACCAGCCCCGGTACGATCAGCAAGGCCAGGCCGGTCGATGCTTCACCGACGGCGGCGAAGATCAGCACCCATTTCGGGGCATCCCGTTGACTCTGGCTCATCATTCTCATGCTCTCCTACCGTAAGGACCAACCCAGCAGCAGCAGTCCGCTCGCGGCGATCCAGCTCCCGACGACGCGCCAGGCAATGCGCAGCCATCCCGACTGCCATGCAACGGCGCACGCTGTGCCGAGGGTCGTAAAAATGAAGGCCGCGCTGACGATCCCGACAACGCCGCGGAAGCCGGGACCGGCCTGCGCCATCGCGTAGCCGTTTGCCAGACCTAGGAAGAGGCCAAGGGCGGCTGCGAGCGCCGTCGTCGCAGCAACCGACAGCCGGAAATCGGCCGCGACGAGGCCACCCAGCACGAGCAGGGGCGCCCACGACAGCGAGTCGGGCAGCGAGACTTTCAACGATGCGCCGAAGAAGCCGGCCAGTAGCCACGCCAGGGGCAAGACGAAGATCGCGCGGCGCGCGTGATCGCTGCCGCGCAGACCGGCAAGCACTGCCAGCGCGAGCGCCGGCAACAGGTCTTCGGGGGTCAGCGCGAAGTGAGCGATGCCGTCGTACACCGGTCCGAGACCGGTTTCAAGGAGATGTGCGTGCGCCTGCGGGGCAACCGATGCCAACACGAGTGCGGTAGCACCCGTCCGGCCCGCAGCGCCGACGCAAAGCGGTTTCATCCGATGGCCCGCCAAAGGAAGAATATCCCGGCGAATCCGACGCCGCCGCCCGCGACCCGCAGGGCGATTCTGCCTGCCGGCCAGCGATGGATGGTGCCGATCGCGATGCCGATGGCGTGCAGGCATCCCGTCGCCACCACGAAGCCGAGGCTGTAGCGCAGGCCGCTCTCGCCGGGGGGTAGTTCCGTGCCGTGCGCGTGCCCGTGAAAAACCGCGAAGAAGCCAACCAGTGCGGCGGCGGCATAGAGCGGAAAGCGGCGCTCGGTCATCACGGCAGTGCCGAGCAGAATTGCCGAAGCCGCGATGCCGACCTCGACGCCCGGCAGCGGAATACCAAGCAAGCCAAGGAGTCCGCCGAGCGCCATGGCGATTGGAAACGTGACCGGCAGCAGCCAGATCGCCGGCGCGCCGAGTTGCGCACCCCAGAGCCCCACGGCGACCATGGCGAGGACATGATCGAGTCCCGAGACCGGATGAAGGAGCCCGCTCAGGAAGCCTGTGCTTTGCCCCGCGTCGACATGCGCCAGCGCGGGGGCGGCCCATACGGCCAGCCATGCAGCGGCCCAGCAGTATCGCCTCATGCGCCCTCCACCATCAGCATGAGCCGCTGGATGGTCCAGAACGCCCCGAGCGAGCCGACGACATAGGCCGGCAGCAGTTCGACCGGCCGCGGCCAATGCACCTGAAGAACCTTGAACGCGCGAACCAGCAACAGGACCAGGGCGACGAAGGCGAGCTGGCCGACCTCGACGCCCACATTGAACGCAAGCAGCGCGAGCGGGATCTCGTTCTGCGGCAGTCCGAGCGCCGCCAATCCGCTCGCGAAGCCGAATCCGTGCAGCAGCCCGAAGGCGAACGCCACCACCCAGGGATGGCGGATCGTGAAGCTCGTCTCGCCCCGCCACACGCGGACGATCTCAGGCCCCAGAAAGAGAATGGACAGCGCGATCGCGACATTGAGCGGCGGGCCGGGAACGCTCGCGTAGCCGAGCGTGGCAATCGCGAGCGTGATGCTGTGGGCCACCGTGAACGCGGTGATGGTCTTCACCAGCATCCAGGGCGTGCGCACGATGGCGAGCAGCCCCAGCAGGAAGAGCAGGTGGTCGACGCCGAGCAGGATGTGCTCGATCCCCTGTATGAGAAAGACACTGATCGTGGCGAGCGTGCCGCGAGGTGCCACAATTTCCAGAAACGGGCGCCCCGGGCGCACGAGCTCGGTCGAGTGCGTGCCATCGAGCCGCTCGATACGCACCAGCACATCGGTGATCGTCAGCTGGAGCCCGGGGAAATCAATGCGCTTGCCCGCGAGGCCGGACGGCCCGGCATCGACCGAGCGGCGCTCGAGCAGCGAATCGGGCAACTCCTGGACACTCGGCTCCTCAAGGTTGCGCACACTGTCGGGCAGCTTCAGGGCGATCGGCAGGCGCCGGCCCGCCAGCACCGGCGTCCGCCAGACCACGCTGAACTGGCCGGCCGCGGCTTCCTTGAGTTCCAGGTACGCGGGTCGTGACTCGTGGGCCTGCGCTAACGGCAACCCGGCGAGCAGGACGAGCAACGCCGCCGCGAGGTAGGCAGCGATGCGGCTCACGCCGCTCACTTCGACGCCGCGCCTGCTGGCGCGGGCTCTTTCGTCAACTGCGAAGACGGCGAGTCCGCGGCACTCGCGGGCGGCCCGGGCAACAGCACCGTGTAGTTCGCGCGCATCCCCTTGTACGACTTCTCCCAGGCAAGCGCCTTCTGCTCGCCGAGCCACGCGGTCCTGACGTCGGCCTCGCTCTCCTCGAAGCTCGGGACGCGTCCGGGAATCACGGTGTCAACGAAGACGAGGTGCCAGCCGAAGCCGGACTGGATCGGCCCCTGCCAAGAGCCGGGCGCAAGTTTGGCCGCCGCGAGCGCGAACTGCGGCCCGAACTCCTTGGCGAGGTAGTCGGGCGCACGATCCCGGTAGTAGTCCTGCGCCATGAACGGGTCGGCCAGCGCGCCCGCGATTTTCGCGTCGACAGGCTGGCCGGCAAGTTTGGCCAGTGCCTCTTGCGCATCGTCTCGGGCGCCGGCACCGCGCCGGTCGGGCGAGAAGTAGAGGTGCCGGAAGCTCAACCGGGGCGGCTGGGCGAACCTGGCGCTGTTCTTCTCGAACCAGCTCCTGAGCTCTGCCGTCGTCGGCTCGCGGGCAGCGGCCAGGTCCTCGGCCAGGAATTGCATCTTCTGCGCCATGCGGCGCTTGACGATCTCGTCGTCCTTGTCCAGCCCCATGGCGAGCGCCTCGCGGTAGAGGATCTCCTGCTGGACCTTGTTCTCGACCATGCGCTGCAGTTCCTGCGGTGTCGGCGGGCGTCGCCATTGCGACTGGTACAGCAGGCTGAGTTGGGCGATCTCGTCGAGCGACAGCCGGATTTCCTTGGACGACGCAGTCGCCGGCCGCCCGGACTGCGTGAGGCTGTAGATACCGAACAGAACCGCGCCGATCAACAGGAAGTGGACCAGCGGTTCGCGGAGGAGGTGTTTCATGGGGCTCGCAAGAAATCAGTCATGGGCCGCAATGTTGCCATCGCGGCCTGCGTCTGGGAAACAAGTCAGCACCAGCTTGCGGACAGGGAGCCAGCAGATGCAGATCGCCAGATCTGCGCCTGCCGGCCTGTCGGCGTCTTCGCCGCTATTTGTGCACGTCGGCGTAAGCCGACACTGCCGATTCCGCCTTCTGCAACGCCGTGGCTGCCATCTCCTCGATCATCCGCCGCCGCAGCGCTTCGCGCATGGCCTGGAACTTCGCCTGCTGCTCCGCATTGAGCAGCGGCGAGATCATCTCGTCGAAGGAAACACCGATCTTGCGCAACGCCTCCACCTTCTGCAGGCCGCTGAGCTTGGCGTCCTTCTTCAGGGCACCGAGTTGCTTGATCTCCTGCTGCAGCATCGGGACGATCTGCTTCCTCTGCTCTTCCGTCAGGCCGAGCCCGATCGAGAACTGGTTGGACACCGCCGTCAGCGGGTTCGCCGCGATCTGCGGTGCGGGAATGATCTCGTAGTTGGCATAGCCGAACTCGTTGCTGCGCGCGGCGTAGGTGGTGTTGCCATCCTTGAAGAAGGTGAATGCGTAAGGCTCCTGCGACACGGGGATGACGAGTTTGCCGCCTTCGATCCGGTACGCGGAGGTCGTTCCCTGGTAGCCGTCGCGCTCGACGTTGCCGAAGGCGCTCGGCATGGTCGCATTCGTTCCGACGCGGAACACGTTCGTCTGACCCTCGTTCGTGAAGCTCTGGAAGAACTGTTCTCCCGTCACGTTGTTGCGCAGCCAGAAGGCCTTGCCTACGACCAGCGCCTTCAACTGCGCGTCGTTGAGCGCCTTGACGCCCTTCTTGTTAAAGTCGCTGACGGACATGCCCGCCGGCGCCTTCTGGCGCGCCTCGGCCGACGGCGAGTACCAGACCGGCGAGGTCCAGGCGCGTTCCTGCCCGGTGAGCGGCACGATGTCGGGCGGCGGCAACCCGGCCTTGACGGCCTGGATCAGCGTCCAGCGCGGCGTCGGTATCTCCAGCACGCGCACGTAGTAGAAGGCGTGCAGGCTGGCGTCGAACTCCGGATCGGTCCACACCGTTTTCAGTTCCGTCGCGCCGACGTCGTTCGAGTAGGTCGCCTTTTCAAGATCCACCGTGTTGCGGATGGCTGGCACCCGGCCCGTCCATTTGTCAGCCTTGCGGTCGCCGGACCAAACTACGTCGAAGACCTTCTCGAAGCTCTGGCCGTTCTGCGTCCAGCCCTTGACGATCTGAATGCGGTCGAGGTTACCCGACGTCGGGTCCTTCAACGCCCAGACGACGAAGCTCGGCGCCGTGCCTTTGCCCCCTGAGGGCATCGGCGGCAGGTCGGCGCCCATCGGCACACCGCCCGCGTAAGACTGCTTGACCCAGTCGCTGGCCTTGACGATGTCCTTGTCGTAGCCCCAACCGCCGAACAGGCGCACCTTGATGCGCGGGCCGCTGACGCCGAAGGTTTCCTTGCGGTGCATCGCATCCCACAACGAAGCGCGGGTGTTCTCCTCGGCCCATACGCCGGTCAGCCCGCCGGGGTTTTCCAGGCGCACGTCCATCGTGCCGCCGACGAGCACGCCGGCAAAGCGCCGCTCGACGGACCCGTCGGCATCGGCGTGCAGGCCGAAGAAGTTGTCCTGCCTATACGGGGAGCCGGTGTTGTGCGAGTCGGAGCCGCCGGCCATGCCGAATTTGTAAGGGTTGTAGCCGCGCACGTCCTGCATCGCGATGCCGTCCTTCAGTGCCTGCCGCCCATAGCTGCCGGTAATGCGGTCAATACGGCCGACATTGGCCGGCAGGCCGAGGATGGTCTGGTACAACTCGTAGTTGGCGAACTCGTCGTTGGGCGACAGCAGAGGATGCGTCTCCGACTGTCCCTTGCCCTGCTTGATTTCGACCAGGCGCTCGTTGCGCATGCGTGTTTCGGCCCAGGCGGCATCGATCGGCCGCCCGGTGGTGGTGTCGACGTCGGTCGGGTACATCGCGCCGTCGCTGACGTTGGCGTTGTGCGAGATGGCGAGCAGCTCATTGCCCCCCTTGCGCTGCGCGTCCATCCAGTTCCACAGTTCAGTGGGCTTGGTGGAGTCGAGCGCGCTGAAGGGATAATCCGGCACCTTGGCGCAATCCCGGAAGAAGATGTTGCGGTGCAGGTTGCGGCCGTCCGGCATCGAGGTCCACTCGTAGGAGCAGAACGCGGTGAACTTGCCGGGTTGATTCGCCTCGTCGGCGATCTGGACATTTTCCTTCCATACGGAAGACGTGATCTTCGGGTCCATCAACGCCTTCACCGGCGCGCTCGCGGCAAGCTTGAGCAGGTACGAGAAGACCCGGTTCTGTTCTTCCGAACTGGTCGGGTCCTTCATGATCATCGGCTGCGCTGCCGGCAGCGTGCTCACGTAAGACCCCGGGGTGTTGGCCTGCTTGGTGACACCGACATACTCCGAGTGGTCGGTCACGCCCATGAAGTCGAGGGGCGTGTCGATCTTGATGTCGAAGCCCATCGGGTGCTTGATGGTCCCGCCCTTCGCGTAATGGTAGGCTTCGGTCGGGCCGGTGATGCGGTTGCCCATCACCCAGGCATCGACCGACCAGCTGGTGTGAATGTGCGTTTCGCCGAAATAGGCATTGCGCTCCGGGTTAGGCTGCGACGCAGCCGCGGGGGGCGGTTCGGCCGGGGCGGCAGCGACCGGGGCCTTGGCAGCATCTGCCACGGGTTTCACCGGTGCGGCTGGTTCGGGCTCCTTCTTCTGGCAGGCGCCGAGGGCCACTAGCGCAATAACAGCCAAGGTGGACGCGTAACGACTGGATGTCATGGCAGTAACCCCCAAAATGATAGATCTGTATTCACGGACAAGTTTAGCATTCGCACGAAATAGTAAACACTCAATAGTGCGAGAAGCGCTCTGGTAAATGGCCTATGAAGGGACGCAAATATTTCCAGGGGAAGGCGGGCACGACGCCACGCTCCGCCTTCTTCTCGATCAGGCGCGCCATCTCCTGCGCCGCCTGAGTGGTGGGGATCGCGAAAGGCAGCTTGCTGATATCCATGCCGTCGACGATATCGGTCGCAATGTAACCGGGCAGAATGTCGGTAACGGTAATTCCCATTTTCCGTAGCTCGATGCGTGCCGCCTTCAGATACATTGAAAAGCCTGCCTTGCTGGCACTGTACGCCGCCTGCTGGGCGAAGGGCTGCAAAGATGCGAGCGAGGAAATGCCAACCACGTGCCCTTTGCCACGGGCGTTAAAGTGCTCGGTGGCCGCACCGATGGTAGCGATCGCGCCCGACAGGTTGGTGTCGATCAGCTTCAATTCCTTGTGCAGGTCTTCCTGGCCGATGTTGGTGACATCGTTGGCGCCGGCATTGACCACGATAGTATCGATGCCGCCAAGCCGGGAGAAAAGGTCGTGCAGGGTCTCAGCGACAGTGTCCGTCTTGCAGACATCCAGAACTGCCAGTTCAATCCTTAGTTCCCCGTCAATCGTTGTGTGGATTTCATCGCGTAACTGCTCGAGCAGCGGCATGCGGCGAGCAGTCAATCCCAAATGGTGGCCACGCCTCGCCATCTCCAGCGCCAATGCTCGACCAATGCCTGAAGATGCGCCCGTAATGACGATTGTCGATGCTGCGTTGTTGTTCATAGAGGGGGCCGTTAAAGGGGTAGGGGAAATCGCATTCTGGTCTTGGCGAGGTTGCCGGTCGAGGACATTCGACGACAACTCGTGGACATCTGACGACATATCGACGATCATGCCATGATGAATACACAGCCTCCCTTGCTTGTGCGCGCCCGAGCACTCACTGGTTTTGTCGAACTCGTCAGCGATCTGGACGGGGACGCCGAAGGATTGCTTCGCGGTGTCGGGCTGACGCTGCAGATGCTCGCTCAACCGGAATCCGCTATCAGCATGCCCGCTACGGTCGCATTGCTTGAAAACGCAGCGTCCAAACTCGCTGCCCCGGATTTTGGATTGCTTCTGGCTCAACGCCAAGACTTCTCAGCCCTCGGCCCCATTGCGCTGGTGGCGAGTCGTGCTCCAACGGTGGGCGACGCTCTGGCGGCGATGTCACGGAATCTGCCCTACCATGTGGCACGTACGTCGCTGCAATTGCTCCCCGGCCCAGCTGACGGACTCGCCTGGCTACGCTATGAACTTCCTTCCGGCGCGGGCGCGGCGCAGCGGCAATCCGTGGAGATGTGCTGCCTGATGGAGATTCAGGCGCTGCGCATGCTCAGCGGTGAATCTGGCACCGATTGGCAGGTGCTGTTTGCGCATGGTCCGGGTGTGTCGCCTTCACGCTATCGCGATATCTTCGCTTGTGAAGTGACATGGCAGGAATCCGGCAACGGCGTGGTTTTTCCGGAATCGGTCCTTGAACGTTCGATCGATGGTGGAAATCAACAGATTTGTGATGCTGTCGCGCGCTATGTGGCACATCTGATTCGGCGCAACCCGCTTGATCTGAGTCGCCAGATTGAGGAGCTGGTTGCTCGCCAGTTGACCAACGGCGGCTGCAGTCTTGCGGATGTCGCCCGGCAATTGACTATGCATGAGCGTACGTTGCAACGTCGTCTGGACGCACAGAAAGTCCGTTTCGTCGATATCGTCGATCGCGTCCGCCAGAATCAGGCGCGCGAGTTTCTGAGCCAGCCTGCGCTTCCATTGCCTGAAGTGGCAAATCTGCTAGGCTACAGCGAACAGAGGTCGCTGACCCGGGCCTGCCACCGATGGTTCGGCACGACGCCAGGGGCTTTACGCTTGGGATTATGATCGGGCCCCTGCGGTATAGGGGGTTTGGGAGCTTGCTCACCGCAGGTGTTCTGGCTGTTGAAAATGCTGAGCTGACGAGCGTCAGGGCGGCAATCAGAAAGCTGCCACTGCTTATGGAAAGTCATCAGGTCGCTTAGGGTCGCTATCAGCCAATCACCTCTCCTGAAACCTCGCACCGTTATCAATCTACCTCCGTCAAATCCAGAGTTCACCCATGCCGCTACCCTCCAAAGTCAAAATCGTCGAAGTCGGCCCGCGTGACGGGCTGCAGAATGAAAAACAGGTCGTCCCGACCGCAACCAAGATCGAACTGATCGAGCGGCTGGCCGAGGCCGGCGTCCGCGTCATCGAAGCCACTTCCTTCGTGTCGCCGAAGTGGGTGCCGCAGATGGGGGACAACACGGCTGTGATGCAGGGCATCAAGCGCTATCCTGCCGCGGTCTACCCGGTTTTGACCCCGAATTTGCAGGGATTCGATGCGGCAGTGCAGGCCGGGGCGACAGAAGTCGCCATTTTCGGCGCTGCCTCGGAGTCTTTTTCGCGAAAAAATATCAATTGTTCGATCGCCGAGAGCCTGAAGCGCTTCGAGCCCGTCGTTTCGGCTGCCAGTGCGCTGGAAATACCGGTTCGCGGCTATGTTTCGTGCGTCGTCGGCTGCCCCTATGAGGGCGCCATTGCACCGGAACAGGCGGCCGCCGTCGCCAAGACCCTGTTCGACATGGGTTGCTACGAAGTCTCGCTGGGCGACACCGTCGGTGTCGGCAATCCGGCTTCAATTCAGCGCATGATCGAGGCCTGCACCAGGGCCGTGCCCATAACGAAGCTGGCCGGCCATTACCATGACACCTACGGCATGGCGATCGCCAATATCTACGCATCCCTGCAGATGGGCATGGCGACATTCGACAGTTCGGTCGCCGGGCTGGGTGGTTGTCCCTATGCCAAGGGCGCGTCGGGCAACGTTGCGACCGAGGATGTTGTTTACCTGATGCATGGATTGGGGATTGAAACCGGCATCGATCTCGTTAAACTGGCAGGCATCGGCGACTGGATTTCCACTGCCATCAACCGCCCGAACGGCGCCAAGGCCGGCCGGGCGATCTGCGCCAGAGACCCCGAATGAGCTTCTTCAAGTCTGTCGTCAACTTCCTCAAGCCGGCGCCTCCGCTCCGGCCCGAGGTCGCGCGGGCGCTCGACCGAGTCGCGGAGATCGTCGACCCGATGCTGAGGAATGTCGGCGGATTCGAGCGCCGGCTGGCAGGCCCGCTCGAGCACGCGCTGGGCTACTGCGCGGGGTTGGTCGATGGGCTTCCGGGCCCGATCGACATGGACCGCGAGTCGTTCGCCAGGGATCCGCTGGTGCATGCGCTGTTTGCGACCGCCGGCGACATCGAGCAGATGCTGGGGCGAAGCCAGGCAGTGCGCGATTTCGTCGTTTCGCCGGCGAGCCTTGAAAGCGACTATTTCTACGCGCTGTTCGCCGCCCGGCGTCACCAGAAGACGCAGCTCGGCATGTCCCGACATGGCGACGTGATCCACGGCGATGTCCCGCAGGTCGTCGTTTATTTTGCTGATCACCTGCTGATCGAGCCGAACTGCCAGCTCGCCACCCTTCAGGAAGCGATGCGTGCCCGCAGCCTGGAAAGTCTGCTGATGACCTTCCGCGAACACGTGGACGCCCTGCGCCTCGAACGCGACGGCCTGCGCGCCGACACTTCGGTCGAGCGCGCCCACCTGATCGTCCGCCACGGACAGAGCCCGGGCGGGGATGTCACGGTCCATACCCGCCATCTCAAGGACCTCGAAGCCAAGCTGCGCGAAAAGGCCGAGTCCCTGATGCCGGAACAGATTCTCGAAACCCTGGCGGATTTTCTGCTGCAGCCGGAGGCGTCTTTTTCCGCGACGTCCGCGCGCATCACCGTGGACCGCCTCGGGATCGTGTGCGAAGAAAGTGCCGACGACGCCAATGTCAGCACGCTCGATTTCCCCGAAATCCGCGGCCGCGACAAGCGCATCTACATGGTCACCCTGGCCCGCCTCCACCGGGACGAGGCCCGCGCGGCGGTGGACATTGTCCGCGACCAGCAGCACAGGTTCATGATCATCTGATGGCGACCTCCCCTTGCATCAATGTCTGCCAGATGGACGAGCAGACTGGCTTCTGCGCGGGCTGCTTCCGTACCCTTGACGAAATCGCGGCGTGGGCGCGCCTCGATGACGGCCGCCAAGTGGATATTCTTGCCGCAGTGGCTCGGCGGCGCCTGGAACACGACCCTTGGGAAGGCGAATTCCGCAGCGATTGCGACCGGCATGGATAACGAAGACCAGTACATTTGCGTCGGCATCTGCATGGCCGACCCCGATTCCGGCTACTGCCTCGGCTGCGG
>ERZ724516.1342-NODE-1342-length-14542-cov-4.976531_pt1 | contig 14542 bp, 15 predicted proteins | sample MGYA00376049_ERZ724516 | MGnify/ENA primary metagenome ERZ724516 (study PRJEB28724, sample SAMN07190886) | activated sludge metagenome | isolation source: activated sludge of sewage treatment plant in Hong Hong | place: USA: Christiansburg, Virginia | collected... | reverse complement strand
TCCGGGCGAACCGGACCCGATCTTCGCCCGCATGGCGCCCCGGCATAAAATGCGCGTCGTCTCGGTCTTGAAGGAGATGCGGGAGGTGGTGGCGGTGACCGGTGATGGCGTGAACGATGCGCCGGCGCTGAAAATGGCGGACATTGGGATCGCCATGGGCGCGGCCGGAACGGACGTGGCGAAGGAGACCGCGTCGATGATTTTGCTCGACGACAATTTTGCGACCATCGTCAGCGCCATCGAAGAGGGCCGGGCCGTGTTTCTCAATATCCGCAAGTTCATGACGTACGTGTTGGCCAGCAACGTCCCCGAGGTCGTGCCCTACCTGGCGTACGGACTCTCGTCGATGCCGCTGGCCTTGACCGTCCCGCAAATTCTCGCCGTCGACCTGGGAACGGACATGGTTCCGGCCTTGGCCCTGGCGGCGGAGCGGCCTCACAGCGGCGTGATGGATGAACCGCCACGACCGAGGACGGAACGGCTGCTCAACCGGGACGTGCTCATCAGGGCCTATGCCTTCCTGGGGCTGATCGAAGCCGGCATCGCCATGGGCGGCTTCTTTCTCTACCTCCACAGCGACGGGTGGACCTGGGGAGACCAGTTGGACTGGCACTCGCCCCTGTACAGGGAGGCGACCACCGTGACCTTCGCCGGCATCGTCGCGGCGCAAGTGGCGAATGTCTTCGCCTGTCGCTCCGATCGCTTCTCCGCCTTCCAGCTGGGCTGGGCCAGCAATCCATTGGTATTGTTGGGCATCGTCGTCGAACTGACGATCCTGCTCGTCATGACGTACAGCCCTCTCGGACACCTGATACTCGGCACCGCCTCGCTTCCCGCCTGGATCTATGGGCCACTGGCCTTGGGAGCCATCGGACTATTGCTGGCCGATGGATTCAAAAAATCTGTGAGCGGGCGCATGCGGACACATCAGGCTGGTTGATGAAGGACGCGCTGCATGAAGAATCCATGTTGTCAGAACCCATCGGCACCGGGTGAGCAGTCCCGCCACACGGCGACTATCGGAGAAAGGGAGCACATATGACGACCGCACATGGCTCGCACGTCAGTGATTACATGCACCGGCAGTTGGAAGTGGTTCCGCAGGATACGTCTGTCGTGACCGTGGCGACCAGGATGCGGACGCGAAGCATCGGCTCGCTCTTGATCGAATCCTTCGACCGCCCTCACAACGATTGCCGGATTGCGGGCATCGTGACCGAAACCGATCTCGTAGCCAAGGTCCTGGCGCAGGGACGGGTTCCGTCTCGAACCAGCATGGCCGACATTATGAGCAGCCCGCTCATCACAATTACGCCCGACCGTCCGATGGTTGACGCCAGCCATCTCATGCAAGGGAAAAACGTGCGGCACCTGGTCGTGACCGAAGGCACAGACGTGCTCGGCGTCATCTCCGTCCGTGACCTGGTGCGGCATTTCGTCGACGCCGACGGCGGGCCGGTGCAGGCGTTGACGAATGTCTATCGCCCGCTGAGCGTGCTGATGCAAAAGGCCATTGAAACGATCGGCAGCGACGAAACCGCCATGGCCGCCGCGCAACGAATGGCCGACAAACACATCGGGGCGCTGTTTGTGATCGAAGCGGACGAACTCGTGGGAATCATCACCGAAGGCGACCTGGTGCGGAAGCTGCTCGCCTACCAGCTCGATCCGGAGGCGATGCGAGTGGGCGCCCTCATGAACTCGCCCTTGCTCGACATCGATATCAATCGCACCATCCGCGACGCCAGTGAACGGATGGCGGCCAAACGCATTCGCCACCTGGCGGTGACTGAACACGAGAAAGTCGTCGGGGTCCTTTCCATCAGAGATCTGGTCAAAATGGTGGCGATCCGTGACCGGCCGGATTATCTCCGCCGAACCTGATTCTCCCGGCGCGAGAAGCATCGGCCTCTCGCGCCGGGTCCTGTCTCAGACCGATGTTTTCATTGCGCCGCCCCGCCTGGAACGGTAGACTTTCCTGACACGTGTCGATCCCACACCACCTCGCATGACCGATCGACTCACTCGCCTCAACTCATGAATGGAGTGCCCTGATGTTGGACTGGCTTGCCAATCCGGAAATATGGATCGCGCTCGGAACCCTCACGGCGCTTGAAATTGTGCTCGGGATCGACAACATCATCTTCCTGTCGGTCCTGGTCAGCCGGCTCCCTGAATCTCAGCGCGCCGTCGCCCGCCGTGTGGGGTTGGGCCTGGCCATGATGGCCCGGCTCGGACTCCTGTTTTCCATTTCCTTTGTCATGGGATTGACCAAGCCCTGGGTGACGGTCTTGGGCCACGGGGTCTCAGGCCGTGATGTGATTTTGATCGGGGGCGGCCTGTTTTTGATGGCGAAGGCCACCCATGAAATTCACAACAGCTTGGAAGGCGTTGAGGAAGGCCACACTCGGGCCGCAGCGTCCAGCCTGGGGATGGTGCTGATCCAGATCGCGCTGCTGGATATCGTCTTCTCGTTGGATTCCGTGATTACGGCGGTGGGGTTGGTGGAGCAGGTGTCGATCATGGCGACGGCGATTATTCTCGCCGTGGTGGTGATGCTCATGGCGGCCAAGGCCATCGGCGATTTTGTGGAGACGCATCCGACGATCAAAATCCTGGCACTCTCGTTTTTGATTCTGGTCGGCGTGACCTTGATGGTCGAAGGGTTCGACGTCCACGTCCCGAAAGGCTATATCTACTTCTCCATGGCCTTCTCCGTGACCGTCGAGATGCTGAATATTCGCATGCGCAAAAAGCGAGCGGCCCCGGTCAAGCTCCACAGCCGGTACGCGGAAGAGCCGCGTCGATGAGAGGCCACCGGACAGCTTCGTTCGGGCCTATTCCCCGTGGAGGCCTTCAGGGACAGAGAGAAGATAATTGGCATCCACCGACTCCTCCCATGCGCCTGTTCCCTGCGTATTGCCCATCGCCCACCCGCGCATGAACACCAACCTCAATACCGGCTCACTCGTCGGCACCGTCGTCGGCCTGGCTTCCTTCTGATCGACGACGCGCCCCACCACCGTCACCCGCGCCCACTGTTTCCATTTGGGAGGCAACAGAGAGGCGTCGGGGACAACCACCCAGTAATATCCCGCCTCCAGTCCTTCGTTGATGGTCGGACGATGAGGCCGGTAGTCCTTATCCAGCGGCCGGTTTTTCAGATGCAGCCAGAGCCGCGAGCCCTGCGGCTCCTGATCCACCACCACCCCGCCCAAAATGACTGTCTTGCCTTGATACGTACCCGGCGCGGCAACAAGGGAGGTGAGTGTCACGCCCGGCTCAGCCTGCTCAATATATCGGGATGGCAAGGCACTGCATCCCGTGACGAGTACCAGGCCTGCGACGCATGCCAGGAGTCGAGTCATCAGACTGTTCACATCATCCTCCGTTCGTTGCAACCTCGAGACATGGCCGCGCCTATACCTGCCCGGCCTTCCACCCGCTCAGCGCGCAACGCCGGGCCGTCAATGGAATCATGCTCTCTATATCTGCCGCCACGCTGGTCATGACCGTATCGGCCAGACGGGCGTCATCGAAACATTCATAGGCATCGTCGAGAAATCCCCCGCGTAGGAGCGGATGCTGAAGAAACCGCTGCCCGCTCCCACTCTCCACTACAAGCGGCCGCTCGATCACGGTGATCCGCTCCATCTTCAGCCGTTCCAGCCAGCCACGCACCTCGGCCGCCGACGGCCGTTCCGCCACATGCGCAGCCAACCGTTCGCGCTCAATTATCAGCCCGTGCCGGCTCATTTCGCGATCAATCCGTTGCCAGATGGAATCGAACGTGCCCAGCGAGGGAAAGGTCAGCACGATTTGGCCTCCAGGCTCGAGATGTTCGATCAATCCCCTCATCGCCTCGAACCGGTGCGGCCGGAGGAACATGACGGACAGGTTGCCGGTGATGCGTTGGAAGGCCGGAAGGGATGCAGGCAAGGCGCGCATGTCGGCACAGTCGAAGCGGAGCCAGGGCAACTCGCCCCGCTGTACCGTTCTGGCATTCGCCACCTGCCCGCGACTCACGTCGACACCGAGAACGGAGCCGGTCGACCCGACTTGTTCTGCCAGATAGAAGGCTGGAATGCCATGGCCGCAGGCAATATCCAGGATGCTCAGCCCAGGGCGCAGATCAAGCTGCTCCAGCAGCAGTTCCGCAAACGGGGTCGACCAGTCATCTGCTGCGGGAAGGGGCCAGCGCGGAGACGATGCGGAAAGCCTGCTCATGACATTCCTTTGGCTCGGGTGATGGCACAGTTCCGCATCTTACCCGAAGGATGACAGACAAGTCAGAATTCTCTCCAGCCCGATCTCCATCTGCAACCTGTTCCCAAAACATTGTGGCAATTCCTGGCAACGGTCGGATCACCCTGCCGGTGAAAATAAAAAGAGCCCGAACCTTCACCAGGGAGATTCGGGCTCTTGAGCTGATCGCTCGTTGGCCTCACCTCTGTGCGTAGGCGAGGCAACCTCATCAACCATCCTTCGACGCGTCAGGTAGACGGTGCGCCATCCTGGGAACGCCTTCGCTACGCGGCGTGAATGATCTGACTTCGTGTTATAGGGGGCCTCTCGAGAGATACCTGGTCTATTTGAAGCCGATGACCATGGAATCGGGCCCGGCCAGCGGTTCAACTTTTGTGCGTGTGAAACCGGCTTTTTTCATCCACTGCCGGCAATCCGCGCCGGTGAAATCGAATCCGCCTTTGGTCTCAATGAGCATATTCAGGCTCATCAACAGACCAAACGCATTGGTCTTCCGGGCGTCATCGATCAAGGCTTCATGGACGATCAATGCGCCGCCGGATGGCAGCGCCGCATAGGCCTTGCGTAACAGCATCATTTTTTCTTTCAGGTCCCAGTCGTGCAAGATGTGCCCCATGATCAGCACATCCACTTTCGGCAAGGGTTCCTTGAAAAAGTCTCCCTCATGAAACGTCATACGCTGCTGCAGCTTTTTACTTCGAACATAGGCCTCGAACACCGGCCGCACGACAGGAAGATCCATGCCCTGCCCCTTGAGATGCGTGTGCGCCAGGGCGATTTGGACCGCCACACCGCCTTGCGCACAACCGACGTCGGTAAACGACTGATACCGCTTCCAGGGAAATTTTTCCGCGATGGATCGGGCCGTCCCCTGGCTGAGTCCGGTCATCGCTTTGAGAAATCCCTCCAGCCGCTGCGGATCCGCGTAGAGCGTGCCGAAGAAATCTTCGCCGGTTTTCACTTCATTCTGCGGCTGACCGGTACGGAGCGCTTCTGTGAGTGAGCCCCAGAATCCGTAGAGCCGAGCGTTGCACATCTCCAGCATGCCGCCGACATATGTCGGTTTGGCGCGATCGAGAAACTGCGCGGTCTCCGGGGTGTTGGCATACCGCGTTCCAGTCCGTTTCAGCAGCCCGAGCGCGACCAGGGTATCGAAGAAGTCCCGCGCACTCCGCGGATGCAGCTTCAGCCGTGCGGCTAACGCTTTTGCGTCGAGCTGACGCTTGGCCAATTCCGTGAACAGGCCCAACTCCACCGCCGTGAGCAACGTCTTGGACCCCCAAAACCCGAAACCGATTTGCAGGAGTCGATCAGGAACGAGTTGGCGACCGGCCATGATGCCATCCTTTCTGGAATCAAAATGTCGAGAGGCTACGCGGGAAACGACGCGCTGTCAATTCAATGACCGTCGGGCACAGCGAACCGTATCTCTTTTTCTGACACCGTATCGAGAGGGATACAACCAAACGCCCGCGCGTTGTTCGCGGCTTCGCTGTCCGCAGGTAGAGAGATGATTCTTTGCGCACGACGTTGAGGCAGGATCCTTGCTAGAGAATCGCAACGCAGCACATCATTCGACCATGACGCAAGGAGGATATCGACATGGCTACGTACATCCACGTGAAGGCCGCTCTGACGGCATGTGTATTGCTCGGCACGATGGCCGCAGCGGTCCAGGCAGAGCAATGGCATGGACCCCAGAACCCGACCGGAGCCATTTGGCGACCAGGCAACGTGGCTCTTGGCTTTGAGCCCTCCGGCAACAGCGGCCCCCCTCCGCTGCTCGAAATACGGCGCCCCCTCTCAGGCACTGAAGAAGTCCTCTTCAGCCTGCGCTCCACCTTCAGGGAGACGACCGCGACACTGCTCGAGGTCGATACCAAACGGGTCTATATCGGCGGCGCGGCCACCAGAACCTCCCTGGTTCCTGACGGTGTGTTCGACCTCGCTGTAGGGCGCGGAATCGCCGTTGGAGTCAACAATGTCACGGAACGACTCCCCAGCGATTATCGTCTGGTCGTGGGAGGGAAGGTGCTGGCCGAGGAGGTCCGGATCAAGCTGATCAAGGACTGGGCAGACTATGTCTTTCAACCTGGATACCAACTCGCCACGCTTCCGGAAGTGGCGAACTATATCCGGACTCACCAGCACTTGCCTGACATGCCCGGCGCCGCAGAAGTCGCAGCCGCCGGCCTCAATCTCGGGGACATGCAGGCGAAGCTGCTTCGCAAGATCGAGGAACTGACGCTGCATGCGATCGAGCAACATCAGACCATTGCCGCGCTGCAAGCGAAGCTGCAACAACTGGAGCTGGACCGGGCATCCCATCACGCACAAGACAAGTAACGAGACACCAGGCGACACGACTCAGGGAGGATCGATTCATGAAACGCTTCACCACAATAGCCGGCGCACTCTGGCTGGCGTTGTTGACGCTGCCGGCCGCTGCGACGACTGGTCTGACGCTGAACCAGGTGATCACGGCAGGCACGGCTCGTTACTACGACCACCCTCAGGAAGTCACTCTCGCAGAAGGGTTTTGGGCACAGGCCGGATCCGACATGACGGCCACGATTCGCCTTCAGCAGGGCTACTATCTGGACAAAACCCCGCTGGACGCCAAGGACAAGCAATACACCTCTACTGACGGCCGGACGTATGTCGTCGCCGGCTGCGTGCCGAAGACTGTCCCGGTCTCAGGACCGGTCGGGTCGGTGTGGCGGGCCTGCAACGACCTCGACTACCTCAAAGACAAAGTCGTCGAAAGCCGCTTCATCTCCTGCCTGGATCTGTTTACCAACGGCGTGGTCTCCGGCGTCTCAATCAAAGAGGTCAACAATCGAACCTGGGAATCGTTCCGCTTCTCCTGCCGCGACATGGCGGCCGACGGCAACATGGTGGGGGCTGCGCAGAAATCTGATTTCTTATTCAACTATGAACGCGAGGGCAAACTGTACGAAACCACCACGTCAACTCAGCATCTTACCTTCGGTATTTTAGAAGTCGCGAACGGCCTCACCAGTTCGAAGAGCTTATTGCAGATCGCACTGGAACACACCGGCGCCGCAGCCATTCACACCGCCGGTGCCAATGGTCGCCAGGTGGAGGACTTCATGTTCAGCGAGAAGGTGCCGGACGCGTTTGGCCTGGGCGGGGTGCTCAGGGTCGATCACTGGCAATGTCCTCCTGGCATGGTGATAACCGGTATGGCGATCGGGCACAATCCGGACAAGAAGGGCAATGACACGAGGCCTGTCTACATTCTCGCCGAATGCCGGAAGGTGCTGTACACCCCGTAGCGAAATCCGTTCATAGACAAGGAAGCGCGAACACGACCGGCGGAAACTCTGGACGTTCATTCCCTACTATTCCAACAAGCTCGCCAGTCTCTTTCGCGTGAATAGTTTTAAGACGGACGGAGCCATCCAGCTCACGTTGAGCTTGCTCAAACCAGCCGGAGCAATCATCGGGTCGTATGTGGGCCTCTCTGCTTTCAACGAAGATTGCACGCCGAATGGGGAAGCGCGTCCCGGCGATCGACTCAATCGCGCGTTGGGACAGGCCCTTGCGCAAATTCGTGACGAGATGCTCCGCGATCCGACGTTGGCAAAGACTCGCACAACTGTTCCGCGTGCTCTTCAGTGAGGCGCCTCATGAATACTTCCACGGTGAGGCAGGACGACCTTTTAGCACACCACGTTCATTGCCCCACTTCACCCAGCCCTCTCATCTCATCCAACCAGCCGGCGCGCTGTTGCTCATTCATCTTTTCGATATTGCCAATGAGGGTGGCCCTTGTTGGTCTGATGCCACAAAATCGGAGGATATTCCGTTGCAGGCTCTTGAGGCTATGGGCGCGATACCACCACCGATACACCCATGCCGGCATACCCATCGTCACGACTACGCGCGCCGACTTCCCCGCGAGCAACTGTTGCGCGCTCGCCCCTGCAGTCTGATAGTCGAATGCTACACCAGGGCGAAACACCTGCTCGAAGAATGCCTTGAGCAACGCGGGCATCGATCCGAGCCACAGCGGGTAAAGAATCACGAGGTGATCGGCCCAGCGAATTGCCTCAAGGGCCGTCGTGATGGAATCCGGCGGTTGGCCCTTCTCGAAGTCTTCCTTCGTCCTGAGGAGGGGCACATCCAACATCGCGACGTCGATCCGCCGGACCGTGTGACCGCCGTCCTCGCACCCTTTCGCATATTCATCGGCGAGTGCATGGCAAAAATGACGAGCCTGCCCGTCAGGGTGTCCCTGAATAATGGCCATGCGCTTACCCATGGTGATCCGGCGTGGTGACGCTCCCCTCGCGTACCATCGGCTGGAGTGACCGGTCCACCTCGCGAGCGGGGTTCTGAGGTGTTTGCTCAATGCTCTGGGGGACTGCGGTCGGCCGCTGCTCTACCTTGGGGGTCGGCGGCGCACAAGCGGTCAATGAGAAAAGCAGTCCCATGACACATACTCCGGCACGACGAATTGTGGTTGGCACCGTCCGTCCTCCTCGTTCCTCCCCGGATCCTGCCCGGCTTCACCGTTGTTCTGCAGGCGGATGGCAGCACGCTTAACCGCTTCATCAGGATAAGCGCAACAGACATGCCAGACTCCATGCATCGTAAAGCGCAGCGAATCGAGCAGGATGGCGCGATCACCGGGCCATCGTGAAGCAGCACTGCGGATATTTTCCGCAGTGCGAGGGTTTTGACTTGGCGCGAATGTCCACAGCCGACGCATCGACCACACAGGAACACCGGTTCTGCTGTTATTTTTTGCGACGGAGAGCGAGAATGAGCCTGGGCATTGAGCTTGCTCCCTTCTCTAGTCCGGGAAGGTCTGAGCCAATCGTGGCGTCTTGTCACCTGAGCCGAGGGAGGATGGTATGAGGGCAACTGAATATTTCGCTCGCGGTTGTAATCCCAGCACATTGGTCGTGCGGCAAATCATGGAGGATGCCGTCGTCACGACCACTCCACCATCGAGTGCCATGGCCGTCGCGGAGCTCCTGAGCGAACACAGCTTCGGAAGCCTACCGGTAGTCGAGGAAGATGGCACCTTGCGCGGGCTTGTCACGGAGTTTGATTTATTGAAAGTCGTCGAGCAAGGGAAAGATCTCCGGGACGTGTCCGTGTCGGACATTATGACCAAAGACGTCGTCACGGCTACCGAGGACACCCCACTCATGAATCTGATTCACCTGCTGCAGGAGCGGCACCTGATCCGCGTGCCGGTCGTGCAGGGTCACAAGCTGGTCGGGATGGTCGCACGGCGTGATGTGGTGTTCGCGTATGTGAAAGCCCGGGCGATCTACTGGCCGTGACAACGGCGCTGCGGCACAGGCCACCCAAGCGGCATGGCGCCTCAAGCAGAGCCTTCCTAATGGACGACGCTGGGCGCGGAGCGGTGTGACGGCTGCTGTTCCTGTGCGTCGTGGCGCGTGGCGAGTGCCGCGGTGATGAGCATGGTCAGGATTGCCCCCCCGAACGCTGCCGCCATATCCTTCTGGGCGTCCCATTCATCGCCTTGCGTCCCGAGGTACATACTCCCCAACTCCGGACTGACGATCATGGCCACGATCGCTTCAACCACTTCAAAAAAACCGCTCTGAGCGAGAATGCCACTCGCCGGCATATAGTAAGACCAACCGCCCTGCACACCGGCCCGGTGCACGAGCAATTCACGCAACGGGTACACCAGCAAGAGGCCATACGCAAAGTGGACGATTCGATCAAATGGATTCCGGCTGAGCCCCCACATGTCTTTCAGCCAAAACCCGAAGGGCACTTCCGCATACGTGTAGTGGGCGCCGATGGCATGGAGCACCATGAATGCGGCAATGAACGAGTATGAGGTGAGAGAAAACGTAAAACGGCGGTAGGTCAGGAGGAGAACCGCCACGAGTCCGACGGCCAGGAGATTTTCCAGAAACCAATCATGCCGATTGACGGGGTTGATGGCCAACCAGATCCAGATACTGCCATACCCGAACAACAACCCCATCGCGATCCGGCGATGACCAACCTGCGCATTGTCTCGTTGCTGTATGGTCGCCACCAGTATGTCCTGTACGCTACTCCGACAATGCCGCTTCAGACTCCAGCGCGGCTTCCGCCCCTCGCAGCGCGCGCACGATCAGCAACACCGTCATCGAAATGAGGGCGCCATAGAGTGCCGCGGCCATATCCTTTTGCGCATCCCAGATATCTCCCTGCGACCCTAAGTACGTCACCCCCAATTCCGGATGCACAGCGCGAGCCACCCACGATTCGATGATTTCCCATAGCCCGCTCAACCCGAGAACGGTCATGACGGGCAGGTAGTACACCACCCATCCCCGGATACTTGCGCTCAATCGAAACAACTCCTCCATCGGATAGGCCAGCAAGAACCCGAAACTAAAATGCACGATGCGATCAAAATGATTGCGTCCGAGATGTAGCACCTTGTCCATCCACAACCCCACCGGCACCTCGGCATACGTATAATGCACGCCGATCGTATGCAAGGTAAGGAAGGCTGTGATGAGCGCATAGGACGTATGCGACAAGGGAAGAAACCGGTGCGTCACCACCAACAGGACGACGAACAGGGCCGGAAGAATACTCGCCAGCAACCAGAATTGAGGGTCGACGGGAGCCTGCGCCATCCAGACCGACACGGCCAGATACCAGAGGAGCAGCCCGACTGAGATCAGCTTGTTGCGACTCACCTGCAGGACTCCTTGCGAAATGGTCCAGGAAGGAATGCCCCGATCAGACGGACGAAGGCTAGAATTACTCTACTGGATGATCCCCCGTCCTGCAACCGCCCGAGGCCGCTGCAAGCACGTCTCTGCCGCCGCCTTCTGCCCGGTTGCGGAGACCACCTCTCGCGCATCACGCCCATCACCACTTCGACGCAGAAAAACTCTCTAAACACTGGCGATCTCACCTCCGCCCACGAAACAGGAGCATGACGGCATGGCTGAAGTGCGTATGCAGATCACGGGACGAGGGCTGGCCAAGCAGGCAATCGAATCAGTGCTGACCGGAGTCCGTAGCAGTGCAGAGGGAGGAACAACGAGCGTAGGGCGTTATCTACGTGGAAGGCCGGTCCTGAAGTTCAGGGTCTTCAATGACCGCGCCGCATTCGAGACAGCGGTAGCGAGGAGGTTCGCCCTCATCGTCGCAACGGATGCGATCGATAAGTCGCATGTGAAGGCAGGTGAGTGTCCGTGTCATGGTCGGATCGAGTTGAGGACTACGCATAGAGACCTCCCCGGATCGCGGCGGACTATGTACCCATCAAGAACAATGCGCCCCAACCCTAACAGATTTATCAAGACTTCACACTACGAATTTTCCTCAGATTCAGGCCAGACATATGCTGACACAATAATTGGTAGCCTGATCACATCCGCCGCTACATATAGAGACCGCGCCCCTTGGAGCGGCTTCATCAAACGGTTTGAGCCGGAACAGCAGCGCAATGCCCTATGAGAGCGGCAGACTCACGCGCGACCACCGCCTTAACCGGAGTTGGAACGAAGTCGTGGGCGGCTGCTGAAAGGGAGACACACACAATGCCTTCCTTCACAGCGTGATCAAGAAATGTCCTGAGCCTCCTCAGAAATGCCTGCTCGTCCGCTCGAGAACGAACGAATGGTCCGCACCCTTCCATCAGCGCTGAAGAATGGAACACCAGATTCAGCAATTCAAAGTGCTGGTTCCGCATTTGCCGTACGAGTTGCATCATCCTGGCAAGCGTCTCCATTTCCGGAGAGAGCCACACCTTCCGCAACAGGTGCATCCGCGACAACAGCCCCCCCAGTTTGAACCCGCGAAACGGGGCATGAGTGAGCCGGCCTGCGAATTTTGCACAAGCCTGAAACTCGCCATGAAGATATCCGATCGTCGCCGGAATTTCTGCCAGCACATCGCTCGAACATCGGTCTCTGTACGCGTTCGGCGCGAACGCATAGGGTTGAGGAGAAAAGCAGGAGAAATCCGGTCCGGAGGATTGTGCCCAGGACGTATACGGAGTCACGGATGTGTCGATGCGGTATCCAAGCCGAAGGAGGTTGCGTGCCACCTCCGCATCGAACCCCCAACGGCCACTTCGGAACGCGACAGGAGCATGATCGAAACTGTTCTGAATCGTCTCATGCAATCGCTGCAACTTTTCGTATTGCAGCGTCGGTGGAAGGTTACAGAGCATGCTATTGCAGGTGTTTAACGGCTCCTTAAACGGCGGGGTATTCCAAGGATGACAATGCGCGCCGATCTCACACTCCCCGGCCTCGAAGATTTCCCGGAGGATCCCGACCGCATGGGGATCTTGCACCACGGGATACGACACGAGGTACGTGGGGATGATGCCGAACTCATTGAGCAGCTTCTGCAACCTGGGAAGACGGTAGGCGTTATACGCCGTAGCATGGCACGGCGAAACGATTCCCCATTGATCTTCTTCTACATCAATTGTGACAACCAGTCTCACCATTCACTCCAAGGCATTCTGAACCGGCCACGCGGCTGATTCATCACCGTAACAGTATTTTGAAGGCCTGCTGTACACCGTCCATGAATTTGAGCGCCGCAGCAGAAGTATGGCGGTTGTAATAACGCGCGGTCACCAGCCTGCGAAGACCGGTTGACCATTCGAGCTTATACGGTTGTGCGCCCTGCAACAGATCTACGATCTGCGCACCATCACCAATCGCCTGCTCAATGACTTGATGCAACAAGAGTCGCCCCGGGCTGGCCTTCGGCATGATGTCCGGATCAAATCCGGGCAGATAAAAATAATAGACGCCTTGATACAGCAATCCATACACGCCCGCGATCGGCCGCCCATCCAGCAACAAGAGATCGATACTGACGCGACCCCGCTCACTCAAGACCCTCACGATGTCCCAGTGAAATTGTCTCGTCCGTTCATTCGCGAATACGCCCCCGCCCGGGTGAGAGCGCCACCGCCGTTCATGGAGCGTGATGAACGACTTGAAGGCGGCTTCGACCTCGGCGGGAGCCGTGGCACGGGTACATTGCATGTGCCCGGCCTCTTGGAGATACCGCGTCTTGCGTTGCAGGGTATACCGCCTGTTTCGTCCAAGGCCGGCTCGATAGGTGAGCAGATCGTCCGGCAGCCGGATGACGGGACAGCAGCCTGTCGTGACCACCTCACCGACCTTCCCGGCCTCGTCGACCAATGCGTTCCACAGATCGAACGTGGAGGATTCGGCAGGCACAGCAGACAGCGTCAGGAGGTCCCACTCATTCCGGAGGTCACCGAACAGATAGTGGTAGAGGCTCTGCAGGAAGGCGGGCTTGTGCGACTCTTGCACAATGAGATCGAGATACGAGGAACACGCGTCCTCGCTCCCCAGCCATCTCAATTCTCGGACAGCGATCACAGTGTGCTCCTGAGAGCGGCGAAGATACAATGGCGCAATGCCGACCAGTCTTTCGTCCTCGTCGCACGCGAGAAGAATCCTCAGCTGACCGTCTCCCACATAGTGCATGGCCCAGTAGTAGAGCCATTCCCACGTGAGAAACAGGCTGTGTCCCGGGATCGTGCTGAGCAACGCGTCCCATTCCCGAGCCAGCCCCTTGAACTCCTCGGAGGTCGTTACGGCGCGAATGGTCAGGGGTCGACGCAGCGTCATGGGAGATACTCGCGCAACAACGGCAAAGCTGTGGCGGCAAACTCTTCCGGTGCCTTCCAGGATTCGGCATTCAACCCGCTTCGAGGTTCAGCTGACACCAGCACCAGTGCGCCATCCGTCCGTCCGCGCAAGAAGGCCTGTTTGATGGTCGCCAGTTTCGCTCGGACCTGACCCGCATAGCCCAGGCCGTCGATGTGATACCAGAACATGGCCGGGACGGGCCTGCCTCGCTTGCCGAGAACGGTGCGATTGAGCGGGATGGAATAGTCCCCTCCCCCCAGCATCGTAGCAACCGCCTCGGTATGAAGCGGCGCCGTGTCCATTCCCACCAACTCTTTCCCCTGCCGTTGCGACTTCGTATACGCCACGAAGAGAGTCACGCGTCGTCCGTCCGACGCACGATAGGTCCGCGTAAGGGATTCATCTGCCTCACTGAGGCCCACGCCGGAGGTGCTGTTTGGTTGGTGGTCCACAGCCCAATCCCCGATGACGCCCGGGAACGTCGCCAGATCTTTCTTAAGTCCCGAGGCCCCGGGATCAAGCTGATAGAGAGCCATCGTCGCAATGGAAAGCGTCACGCAAGCCAACCACCAGGCGCGATTCCAGGCGCGACCATAAGTGGCGGCGTA
>ERZ724516.1341-NODE-1341-length-14546-cov-5.131530_pt1 | contig 14546 bp, 11 predicted proteins | sample MGYA00376049_ERZ724516 | MGnify/ENA primary metagenome ERZ724516 (study PRJEB28724, sample SAMN07190886) | activated sludge metagenome | isolation source: activated sludge of sewage treatment plant in Hong Hong | place: USA: Christiansburg, Virginia | collected... | reverse complement strand
GCACCTCTGTATTCATCCTATCCTCCCAATCTCCCCGTGCCACCACGGACCCTTCATGAAACACCACATAACTCTGCCATCCATAAAAAAACAAGAGCCGGGCCACACGAGTCAGCGCCTGCGGCGTCACTCCGTAGAGCATGGTCACCACGCTGCCCGGATGATCGTCGCGCCGGCATGACAGCAGCACCGCCATTGTTGGTCCTTCGTAGACCTTCCCCTGCACGGCAAATCCCTTATCGGTGAACTGAAAGCGATCACCGCAGTATCCCAACATGCCTGTAGCAGCCGGATTCTCACCGGGCCCTCCCAGTACCAGCACAGACCCTGCCGGCACAGCCGTAGTCGGTTCTCCCGGCTGACGCACCGTGGTGCGAGTAATTCCAGACTTCTCTGCTTCCTGTGCGACGATACGTTGAACGATGTCGCTGAAGGGACTCGGTTGTTCTGAGGAGACCCGCGGCACCATCACCGTGCGGTGAGCATCTGTGACATACACATTCAGCATGGGCGCCAACGCATGGCGCGCCACGCGGCGAAACACATGCAGCGCCGGGTCGAGCCGAACCGCCAGCGGGCGTTCGGACAACGGCACGATCACCTCCTGCTGAGCTTCCGTCAGGCGAATACGCGTTCGGTGAATCCGCCCCCCGTCCAGCACAAATTCCAGATCGACCCCGATGCGATACGGGGTACCATGTTGGGCGAGGTGCACGATCGCCTCCAGCCTGTTCACTTCCCCGGGCGCTGCGGCTGACGACGGCTGCACCCGGAAACCCGTCAACTCAATGTCCGGCACGCCTGCCCGTTCGACCCACTGAGCAAAAAACCACCGAAGATCCCGTTCAGCCACATCCTGGAAAACTCGTTCCAAGTCACGCCATTCGGCGGCCTGGCCAAGATATTGCGCCGGTAGCTGCCTGAGCGCTTTCCAGAACTGAGCCTCGCCGATTTCCTGCCTCAACGCATGAAACACCATGGCGGATTGTTGATAGCCGATGGCATTGTCCTTCTCATCATGCTTCTGGGAAAACTGGATGACGGGATACTCCTCACCGGGACGAACGTAGACGGCATATCCCATGAGCATCAATCGCCGCTGTTCCCGCGCTTGCGCCTCATCGCCCACGAGCTCGTGGTAATAGTAATTGGAGAGATAGGTCGTGAGCCCTTCCACCCAATTACCGCGATCGATGCGGTTAAACACGCCGTTTCCGATCCACGAATGCACGATCTCATGGCCGAGCGCGTAGGGCTGGGTATAGTGCCGTTTGATGACTCCGCTCCCCAACAGGGTAAAGGACGGCATGCCGAGTCCGCTGGAGAAGAAATTTTCGACGACGGCAAATTGAGAAAACGGATAGGGACCGAGCAGAGGGATGTACGCATCGAGGTATCGCGCCGACGCGTCCAGATACTCATCGGCTAACGCGGCCTCGTCCGGGAAGAGATAGGTCGCGAGCCGGATATCCTGCCCCGACTTCGCCTTCCAGGAGCGGGATTTCACCACGAACCGGTTCGCGACCACCGTCAAGGCTTCGCTCTTGGTCGGAACCACCCAGTGCGCCGGATCAGACTGGGGCGCGCCTTGCGTGACCGCAGTCCACCCTTCAGGCACGGCAATGGTCACGTCATAGGTCGCGAGCGACCCATCCAGATCGGGATACCATTGGCTTTCACTGCTGAGATACACGCCCTCTGGTCCGATGTGCCCGGAGGTTTCGCTGGGCGTGACAAACCGAAGGTGCCGCGGATCTCGTGGCGGATCGTCGACCACGCCTCGATAGGAAAATCTCAATGTTACCGCGCCGTCTTTTCCCCCTGTGACCGGTTGCTTCAAGATCACGCGCTGCGGCTCGGACCCGCCAGGTTGGGCGTCCCTCTCGAAGGCCAGTTCAGGAGCCGTGACGCAGGGTTCCTGACAATGCGTGACATCCTGGATGTGCTCCAGCTGGAGCGCGGGAGCGAGGGAAAATGCCAGCTTCTGGCCGGGCGATCCTCCCGAGAGCGTCACGCGATCCGTCGCAATAAGCTGATGGGATTCCGGCAGCAGCTTAAGCGTCAGCCGGTGATGTTCGATCGTCGGTGGAGAGGAAACAGGCTCAGCGACTGCAAGTGCAGGAAGGAGACACCCGGCAAGCAGACTGAAACGGATGAGGCGATGCAAACAATTCACCCTTCACCGGCACCCCGAGGTTGACGGTGAAGATTAGCACTCCCGGCAGACCATCACAAGCTGGATCGCCATCAAGGCGCGCTCGAGATCAAGCGGTTTATCCAGCACTTCTTGCGGGCCCAATGCCCAGGCGTCGGCCAGCAATGGATCGTTTTGATGGCCGCTCAAAATGATGGTCCGGCCGACGTAGTCACGCTCCGCCAAGATCTTCAACAATTCCACGCCGTTCATTTCCGGCATGACGAGATCAAGGATCAACAAATCCGGTGCCGATTCCTCAATCATTCGCAGCGCTTCGCGCCCGTCTTTGGCGCCCCGCACACGGTACCCGCGCAGACTGAGAAAGCGCACCAGAAGATCACGCGCCATCACATCGTCATCAACCACGAGGATCTGCTCCTCGGGTGACTGATCGGGCTCATTGCCCGCCAGAGACTGCGCAGAGGACGCCTCACGCCGTGCCTGCTGGGCGATCCGATGCACCGCACCCACGAGCACATCGAGCGACAATCCCTTTCGAAAGAAATCCGTGACGCGTAATTTCCGGGCGAGATTTTCCAGCTCTTCGGTAGCGCCGCCCCCCAGAATAATCACTCCGGCGCGCGGGTCATACGTTCGAATCTCTTTGAGCACTGCCAGCCCGTCCATTTCCGGCATGCGCAGGTCCAGCAATGTCACGACCGGCTGAAGCTGACGAAACAGCTCTATGCCTTCACGCCCGCTCGTCGCCGTGCTGACGCGATATCCGTGGCGAGACAACGCCACCTGCAACAGATCGCAATGCAACCGGTCATCGTCGATCACCAATAAGGTCGTCATAGTCGGTTCCCACTCATGTGCGAGGGTGCTGCCGCCAGCCTGCTTTCTGGCCGGAGCCTCAGGAAACAGCCTAGCATGAGGTGCCTGGGATGAGAAGAAATTGAACAAATGCGTAGGACGGCAGCAGAGCGGTCGATCACGCCGGCATGTTAAAACAAGGCGTCGACAAAGGCCTTGGCGTTGAAGTCCTGAAGGTCTTCGACGGATTCTCCCACCCCAATCAATCGGACCGGAATTTTGAGGGTATCGGCAATCGCTACCACAATGCCGCCGCGGGCTGTGCCATCGAGTTTGGTCAGCGCAATGCCCGTGACCCCGACCGCCTCGTGAAACTGTTTGGCTTGGGCAATGGCATTTTGCCCGACCGTCGCATCCAGGACCAATAGCACCTCATGGGGCGCCCCCGGACACTCCTGCGCCACAATCCGCTTAATTTTGCGCAACTCGTCCATCAAGTTCGTTTTGGTGTGTAGTCGCCCGGCGGTGTCAATGAGCACCACGTCAGACCCGCGCGCTTTAGCGGCCGTGATCCCGTCGTAGGCCACGGCTGCGGGATCGGCGCCGGGTCGATGCCGGATGATATCGACCTGAATGCGATCCGCCCATACCTGCAGTTGATCAATGGCTGCCGCCCGGAAGGTGTCGCCGGCAACCAACAACGCCGTCTTTCCCTGCTGGCGAAACCGTTGCGTCAATTTTGCAACGGTGGTGGTCTTGCCGACACCGTTGACTCCGACGGCGAGAATCACAAACGGACGGGGACCTTGCGCGATGAGTTGGTCGATCGACGCCGCTTGCGTCGGAAGCAGGATGTCCAAGACGGATTGCCGCAGCAGTTCCCGCACCTTCTCGGCAGCCGAAAAGTTTCCCCCGCGCATCTGTGCTCGCAGGTTCTCCATCACACGTTCGACGACAGGCATGCCCAAATCCGCGCTGATGAGGGCAACTTCCAACTCGTCTAACAGAGCCGGGTCAGCCGCACGTCCCAGTAGCCGATCCAGTTGTCCGGTGACCGCATTTCGTGTTTTTGAGAGCCCCTCGCTCAGCTTCTGAAACCAACCCACCGCTCACCTCACCCCGTTGTCGACGTTCGCATTCCCGAACTGTGCGCTCGCGTCACGCATCATACTGGATCTGATTCGCTGGATACCAATAGCCTCGGAACGGGGCCGATGCCACGTAAAACGGCCCGCTCGCGTCGGGCCATTCGTCTGGCCTCAGCTTCGCTTCGCTCATGGTCATACCCGCACAAATGGAGAATGCCGTGAATCAGGAGGACGGCCAATTCATGATCGATGCCCCGTAGATGGTGGCGAGCCTGGCGAATGGCTTGCGGCAGGGATATGACCACATCCCCTAGCAGCGCCGAAGGCGGACCTGGCCCTTCCCTGGTCGCAAACGCAAGCACATCGGTGGTTTTGTCGCGATGGCGAAAGGTTCGATTCAAGCGACGCATCCGGGCATCGCCCACAATTTCGAGGCTGAGCAGCGCGTCGCGTTCACCAATGGACTGGAGAATACGATTGGCGAGGGCTCTGAGAGGCGCGAGGCGGAGCTTCCTTCGCGTCAGCCGCATACCGACTATGACCGGCATTAGTGTGATTGACCCCACGAACCTGTGGGGGGAGAAGAGGGACGAGCAGCTTTGGGATCGGAGCGCTGCCCCTTCCCTGGACTTTCGCCTTTTCCCGGCTGGCTTGGATTCGTCGATGTCATCGAATGTCGATCGTAGGCTTTAATAATTTCCTGGACGAGTCGATGCCGCACGACATCCCGTTCATCAAAATACACAAACTCAATACCGGCGATGTCCTGGAGGATGTCTCGCACTTCAATCAGACCGGAAACGCGGTCGGATGGAAGGTCGATCTGCGTGATATCGCCCGTCACGACGGCTTTGGAATGAAAGCCCAGCCGGGTCAGGAACATTTTCATTTGCTCGGCAGTGGCATTCTGCGCTTCGTCCAGAATCACGAACGAGTCGTTGAGGGTACGGCCCCGCATAAACGCCAGCGGAGCGATTTCAATGTCCCCACGATCAATGAGTCGATTGGCTCGCTCCATGTCCATCATATCGAAGAGCGCATCGTACAGAGGGCGAAGATACGGATTGACCTTCGCATACATGTCTCCCGGCAGATAACCAAGTTTTTCTCCGGCTTCGACTGCCGGACGGGCAAGGATGATGCGGCTGACATCCTTCTTCATCAGGGCGCTTACCGCCATGGCCATGGCCAGATACGTCTTGCCCGTTCCGGCAGGACCGATCCCGATGACGATGTCATGCTTTTCAATCGCGTCGAGGTAGTATTTCTGTGTCGGAGTCTTGGGGACGATGAAGCGCTTCCGGGTGACAATGGGGGACGCGCTGAAGAGGAGTTCTTTAAGAGAGGCGTCGTGATTGTGCCGGAGGGCGGTCAGCGCATGGGTTACATCATCTGACCTAAGATCATAGCCTTCGTTAGTGAGCGACGCGAGTTCATTGAGTACTCGCTCCGCCTGCTTCACGGCTTCGGCGGCTCCCTCTACCGTGACTTCTTCGCCCCGTGCAGAACACCGCACCCCGAACTCTTCCTCAATCAATTTGAGGTGGCGATCGTGGTGTCCAAACAGGACCGCTGTGTTTGTGCCTTCACGTAGTTTGATCTTGCGCACGCCTGTATTGAAGACTCCTCTCGCCCAGCTGATGTCTCGATTCTAACAAACAGCGAAAGGGGGAACAAGGTCGGCACAGGAGAGAAATTGGGAGGGCTGGGGTTGAGAGCAACCTACCCTTGAGGCGGCACCGACACCTGCGATTGCGCCGTGGAGGGGATCGACAGTTCAAACTCCTGCCAGGCAATTCCCCCCTGCCCATCTTCCACCACAATCTTCACGCGATGAGTTCCTGCTACACCGGGGATAACCTTCCAACTCACATGGCCCGTTGCCTTGTCGACGGTCATCCCTGGGGGCCCTGTCTCCAAGCCGTACGTGACCGTATCGCCATCCACATCCTTGGCCTGGATGACATATTCGTATTGTTCACGATTCGTCAGTGACGCTGGATCAGAAACAATCAACGGCGGTGAATTGCCCAATGCGCTCGGGGCTGACCGAACCGGCGCCGCAGCGGTATCCTGATCCCGCGCCGTCACTTCGACCACCACAACATCCTTTCGACCGAAACCAGTGGTGTCGAGGGCGCCTTCCTCCCCTTCTTTGACCTGTTTGTCGTTTCGCCACCAGCGGTAGCTGTAATGGATCTCATCTCGATCAGGATCGACGGCATCCACCTTGGCAAAAACCCGATTGGTTTTTTCACCATCTGCCTCGACCATGACATGCGACACGAGAGGTGGAGTGTTCACCACAGGAATGGGGTCTGTGCGGTAGGGGGCGCTCTCCAACTCCCCATCCAGGGCTACCACCTCGAGCGCAACCTGATCACCTCGCTTGGCATGAATCGGGTCTAATTCAAGCCCGGTTGCCCCTAAGACGGGCGCGCCGTTGATGATCCACTGAAATCGTTTCGTGGGCTCAGCACCATCAGGATCATCGGCCACCACGTGTGCCGTGATTGGCCCAGCGAGTATGAGTGGATTGGGGACAATTGTGACGAGGCGAACGATGGGCGGATGGTTATTCTTTGTTGCACCGCTGACGACCGATCCGTCTTGCGGGGAGGAAGAGCACCCTTCTGCGGCCGCCACAACCAACGCCGCTAATATCCAACACGCGGAGGAGGATGGGCGGAGAGCACACCTCTCCGCCCATCTTGCCAACATGGCGCGCGCACAGGTCGTCATTGATTCGTCCATGAGAAAAACCTACTCCGCGGGTCTATCGCGACAGGCACGCTGATATTGGAGCCGATGGTTCCACCACCTGTCGTACAGGTGGCACAATCCCCGAAGTTGCCCTGGCTCATGTTGATGAGCAGGCCGAACGGACTGCCGCCATCCCGGCCGGACCCCATATGCACCACGACACCGAAGGCCAAGCCTTCACCGAGGGACCCGAACTTATTGACCGTCTGATTCGCCCCTGCTCCGGTCGTGCCCAAAATCGGCTCCTGATAGGCGCTACCCGTTTTATAAAACAGCGCCCAGAGTCGGCTGGTTCCGGACGAGACGCAGATGTCGTTGGTCGGAATAAACGTGGGGAAAAACACCACTCCACCAAACACCGTCGGGCTACTCACCGCCCGCTCTCCAATGCCATACGGAACCGGCTTCGTCGGCGGGTTGGCCGGTTCGACCAATTTGGTCACCCACCCATCTTTGCTTTGTACGAGCCCAATCAGTCCCGTAAACGTGGTGGCGCCGCTCACCCCAGACACCTGGTTGGTACCGCTCGCCAGCCCACAGTCGCCCACACCCACCACACACACGGTGGCACTTGTCACATCCACCAGATCATTGTCCATGCAAGCCGTGATACCGCTTGATTGATCGCAGCCAGTATTGAGCACCGAATCTTTGATCCCCACAAAATACTGTGTTGATATGTCGGTCTTGTCAGATTTGCTGTAATAACGGCCGCTACCCGCGAATACCCAGACATTGGCCGCATCATCTGTCGTCACGGATGGAGCACTCGAAACGGGCCCCATCTCCGCTCCGCCGGTAAACGTGTCCAACATTTCCGTTGGCACGCGCGCACTACCAGACGCAATGCCCCATTGCGCGGAATTCGTCACCGTACCGAACTTTGACGTCGCTCCGCCTGCTCCCATGGTCAGCCGATAAATTTTACCTCTCCAAGGAAGCGCTCCATCATTAATGACTCGACCGAAGTAGACGGCGTCGTGGCGATAATCGAGATCCCTATCGAACGCCGTCATATCTCCGATGTACGAATCCCATGACCCGATGGAATACGACGTCACCAGGCTATTGCTGCTTCCCGGTCCTGTGGCGAGATTGATGGCAAACACTTTCGCGCCCTGCGCCACGCTGGCGTCGTACCCGGTCGGACCCGACCCGACGACCGCGTACCACTTGGCATTCGTATTACTCGCCTTGGCATCAGCGGCGGGATTCACGCGTACCACAGCCGGGACGCTGGTCGACAACCCTAGATCAGAACTACTGAACGACCACAGCAGCTTGGGATTGTCGGGATTCGTGACATCCATCGCGAAATAGGCGCTGTAAAAATTGTAGTTGGTCCCGCTGATGTTGACGGTCATCGGCGGCGCACCGGTTCCGGCAGTACAGGCACCACAACTGCCTCCCATTCTGAAGCCGCCGATTAAGATGGTCCCCCATCCATTAGGATGGTCCGTATCCGCCGTAAAGATCCGCACATCGGCGACCTTCAGAGGCAAGTCAACATAGTAGGCATGTTGGTAATCGGCACGGCTCAAAAATTCGAGTTGAGGGAGCAATTCATAGGGCACAAACCCCCACAATTCGTCCCCGAGAGGCGCTCCACTGGAATTGTCGGCAGGAGCCGTCGTAAACCAACCATGCTCGGTTGTACTGGCGGGCGCGGACGCGCTCGTATCATCATCGGGATGATAGTAGCCGGCGTTGAACGCATGCAGCATGCCGTCATTTCCGCCCACGTAGGCGACTTGTCGACGGTTGTACCACTTCTGCAGGAACGCCGTGTAACTCTGATCTCCGTAGATCGCATCGTGTCGATCTCGAGGACCAGCCACCACAGTCGGCGTTGAGTGGATGACGTCTCCGAGCTTCCACACTTTTAACGTTCCGCTCCCGGAAGGAACCTGGAGACGGCGGTCTCTGGTCGTCGCCTGTTCCGTACATGTGGTCGCGTCGCATCCCCGCACAAAGTTGATGATTTTGGTTCCCTCTGCACTGGAGGCGGCACGCAGATAGGGACGAAGCGTCGTCTCGTTCGCGGTCGAGAACGCCATTTGCTCGCCGGAATCCACCACTCCGTCATGATCAGAGTCGACCCAGGTGAGGATGGTACGAGTCGATGAATCTTTTAACGCGAGTTGCTTGCCAGCCTCCCAAATCGGGAGGATATCGCTCAGCAATTTTCCGCAGGGATTGCAATCAGCCGACGTCACTTGCCCATCGCTATTCTGATCGTTCGGCAATCCATCACCATCACTATCCACATATTTATCGACCTTCACCGAATTCGATACCGAGTCAAAGCGGGTCTTGATAATTTTGTCGACCTTATAGTCCAGACGACCATCTTGATTCGTGTCTTCTCGCGTGTTGCCGAACGTATCGATAAACAAGGCCTGGGTATACCCTGTCCATTTAACGTCACTCAACGTGGAAGGCTCGATCGTGCTGGGATAGAAATAGGACTGATACAGCGCGCCTTCTCCGGTCGAGGCAGTGGCCAAGACCGATACCGAAGACCCTGATGCGCTCCGCCGGAGGATACTTGCGATGGTGGCCAACAACTTATCCTGCAGATCGTCCACATTGGACGATTCAAAATAGGCATCCGGAACGCCGTCGGGGGTTGAGGCCCCGGTCAAATTGTTCTCTTTGTCCCACTCGGAAGTTTGCGGAATGCCGTCTCCGTTCGAATCCTCAAATCCACCCAAGCGGGCGGTCTGGGCCAGAATTCCACGACCATTGATATTGCCAAAGGCAAAAAATGAATACACCGTGAGATTCTGCGTACCAGGGATGCAATGTCCCGTGACGGATAACCCTGCAATCGTGCCATCACTGGTTCCACTGCAAGGACGCAGGTCACTGGTGTGCGCCCAATAGGCCACATCGTCCAGGTAGTGGCTGCCGTTGTCAGCGTAATCGGTCTTGTGTTCGGCCAACAGATCACTGAACGGGGTCGCGGCATTGGTATTGCAAGTGCCGTTGACAGGGCGAGGGGGGGCAGCGCCATCACTTCCATTACAATGCTGCCCATGATGGGTATGCCCATAATCCTGGAGCGCCGTCGGGATATTCTGATCTTCCGTCGGTTCGCCATCCGTAAAAATAATGACGAACGTTCGGCAGCAATTCACCACCTGAGATGTGGAGGCCCATGGTGGAGTGTGATTCTGGCCAAAAAAATACGGGTCGCGGCCACAGGCATTTGTGATGTATCCAGCAGGGCAGGTCTCCGTGCCGACGAGCGCTGTGATTTCGTCCGTTCCGATGGAACCGGCACCAGTCGTGGCAAAATTGACTCCGTTTGAAATGCCCCCAGAAAACGCGATTGGAAACACATAGCCTGTGGTAAACGTCGATTGAATCTGCGCGACATACCGCGCCGTCTCATAGAGTGATTCGCTCAACGGCGTCCAGGTCGAAGGGTACGACTCCTGGACCGCGTCTACCATGGCTGCCATATTCGTATTGAAGGTCTCTACGCCGGTACCGGACCAGTCGATGGACTGACGGGACCCCGCCCCTACCAACATGCGCGCCCCTTCGCTGCTCGACTTGAATTCGACCAGGCCGAACCGAGCCTTACTGCCGATCTGCTGAATGACGCCCGTGGGTTCAGTCGAATACCCGACTTTCAATTCGTACTTCCGAACGCTGTATGAGTCGCCGCAATTGCTATTGAAGGTCGTGTCGTTGTCCACGCAAAAGTATGGCACAGCCGGAGTGCCGCTCGCCGAGATACCGATTGAGATCGTCCCTGGATCACTTCCACGATCGGCCAATGGAATGCGCCCCACATACGTGTTCGCTCCAGTACCGGCATTGTAGTTCACATCAGCACGTTCAGTGTTTACCCCCGTCGCCTGTGCGCGGACGGTTTTCAGGGCAGGCGTTCCGCTGGTCGGACAGGTGCCATCCGTAGCCCTGGCTATGGCACAGTCGCCACCGGACATGGCCCGTTTCACGGCATCAAACCGGCGCAGTGTCGCCCAATTCAAAAAATTCCCATCCCATTCGGTTGTCGAACAGGCCGTCGACACAGCCGCCTTTGCGGCACCATTTTCAAACCTTTTGTCAGTCGTGTTGTAGGTATAGCAGCGGAGCGAATCAAAGTAGCCCGAATAGCGCGTGGTATTGGTCCACGTCGTGGTGGTCGAGGTGCTTCCATCCGCTAACGTACCGCACGAGGTAGATTCGCAAGCCCGATTGCTCATACTGCCGGAATTATCCATCAGGATGATGATATTCGGCGTCGTTGCACCTGAGACAAAGGGAGGTGACGCAGTGTAATCGGCGTTGGAGACGACGGCTGCCGCATCGCCGGAGGCGAACAGACCGGCACTGACACTGCCGGCAAGAACAATCAGTGAGGCAAACGTTCTGCGATTCATGCGTTCTTCCTCCTTATCTCAAGCAGGACAACAGCCGTCATATGATGGCTACGAGTTGAGACAAGACCTTTCATGCACTATTGCGGCAATGTGACCATCATCTTGTCGATGTGGCCTTCTTTCAGATGGAACTTCACGCGCGACGTCGGAATGATCCGCTCCACTGCCAACGGCTCTCCCTCGTGGTCCACGACCACTACGGCAGATTTCAAGACATACGTCCGCCCATCAATGCGGATCGTCGATCCTTCCACCTCATCGATGACACCGGACTGAAAGCCTACCGTCGAAAACAGAGTTGGTTCTTGAGCCTGCTCCGTTTCCATACCGGCCACGGATGATCCCGGGCTGCTGGCCTGCACCAGCACGGAAAGGCTCAGGAATAGAAGAAGGATGAGGTGTTTCATCGTCATACCCTCTCTCAATTAACCTTTTTCACACAGGTATCGCCGTCCAAACATCCGTAGACCGACGTCACTGTGCTGCTTGAACCAGTGGTGGCATTCGTCGCCGTACAGGTGATTCTGTAGACGAATTCCGTTGAGGTCACTCCAGTACCCTGCCCGGCCTTGGGATGGGCGTAGAGCCGATCAATGTCTCCATTAACCGTGAATCCCGTCACATTCGTCATGACAAAATTGGGGTCCGTCGCCGCGGAATCTGCATAGTTTTCAGCCAACGTTCCCGTGGGCGCCGGTGACGGAAGCGGTGATGATCCAATGATCTCTTGCCAGAGAATCGTCGCATTGGCCGCCGGGACAGGTCCCGTCGGTGCGACAAACGAGGCCGGCAGCACACCAGGAGGTGATAAGGTCTGCTGAATGAGATTGGCCGCAAGGCCCTCGCACGAATCTGCGGCAGCAACCACTGCTTCGGTTGTGCGGAAAAACCCCGCCATACGGTTCTCCATGCTGGTCACCGTGATGGAGGCGATGCCGAGGATTGACAGGATCAGCAACATCAGCATGACGGTGAGTAACGCGATGCCTTGCTGCCCTGTCGCTCGAATCTCGCCTTGCATCAGATGTCCAGGTGTTGACGCGTGTCGCACATTCATCGCGGCGTCTCTCATTACAGGTTTCTTGGTTGAACGGTACGAATCACCACCCGTCTTCGTTGCTGCTGATATGCCTGTGCGTTGTAACCGGTGTCCGTGGATGGGTTGTGATCGCCAACGACAACCGGTCCCGTTGTATTGATGGCCTTGGTCCCTTTTTCGTCTAAACCGTCATCCATTTTTGTGGGTCTCACCACAAGGCTTACCTGCGCCATTCTGATCTTGTCTGGCGTCCTGGGTGTAATCGCCCACGAACCGTTTGACACAAAATCTCCCTGCGAGAAGGTCGGAAAGCCGCTGGACGAGGAGCCGTCTTGATCGTCAATGATGCCGTCCGGATAGAGCGGATTCGGCGCAGCCTGGTTGCATCCATCACAGGCATAGGTGATCTGCATGTCTTCGACGCCATCGACGAGTGACACACCGTCCCTCACCAAGCACGGTGCATTGCTTCCACAGGTGGCCGGCGTGTTCGCGATGACTTGGTACCGGATACACTGCAACAAAAACACCGGCGTCCCGATGGGAAATTGTCCACTCACATAATTCCCCGCGCCGAATCCGATCGACGTTGCGCCGACGGATTTCACCGTCTTCGAAATCGCGCCACCGATTGATACGGTTGAATTGACCGCGAGACCTTGAGCGACCATTTGAGTAATCGCCGTTCCTGAAAGGCTGATGGAATTATCGAAGGTCGGCGCATTGGCCGTTCCGCCTGCCGCTGCCGTCAACGTCCATCCCGTGGTATTCATGACGGGGAGCACCATCGAGACGCCATCTGGGCCAGTATCCGCCGCATTTGGTGTCTGATCCTGCGGAAGCAGTCCAACCGGTTTGGTCACGGCCCCGATGGTCGCATTGCAGGCACCCACCGCCATGGTGGCGGGGTCGGTGGCGTTATAATTAAATCCCGCCAGTTTGATATCCCGGTTCAGCAAATCGATGGCCAACCGAACATTCTGCTGGGTGTCCGCCACCTGGCTATTCACGACATTGGCTCGATTCGCCGTCACCACCGTCGTCATTGTCGCCGCCACGATCACGATCGTGATCAACACCGCGGCCATCAACTCCACGAGTGTGAAGCCCTGTTGGTTGCCTGTCACTCGACGCATAATGATGCTCTCCATTGCGTCTATTCGGGTGCAATCACCGTCGTAAACACGGCGCTCTTATTGCGAGAGGTGCTCACATCGGTCTTTCGGGTCTGCCAGCTCACCGTGATGGTGACCAAAAATCGATTCATCGTCACGGGATTTGCCGCGGGATTAGGATCGAGACTACTGGCGGCCACGGTGCCAACAGCCGACTGGAGACCAGAGCTCGCGACCAACGCTGACCATTGGGTACAGTCGCCCCAGGCCATGCGTTGCGTGCTCACACTCTGCGGGCAGGCCACATTGGTTGCCGTGGCGTTATAATCCAACACGCGCTGGCGGTTACTCTGAATACGCTCAGCCATATCCATGGCGATATTCGTGACCCGCGACATATCGTTGGCATCAACATTCTTCCCCAAAGACATTCCCGACAATCCCGCGAGTCCCAACAGACCAACTGAAAGCACGCCCGCTGCAATCATCGCCTCCAACAAGGTAAATCCCTGCTGGAAGGACCGGAACAGTCTTGAGAACCTTTTGTGCTTTATGATGCGGTTCATTCAGCCTCTACGGACACGTTGCATGGGCACACCAGTTCACTTTTCCTGAGGGGGTCACGACCAATGAGTAGACGGTCCCCTGCTGAGACACCAGTGTCAGCGGCACGCTTGCGGCCGACCCGCTCAACCCTTGTCGCGTGAATTGCACTGTGGGGCCCCCGGTAAATCCAACAATGGCCTGGGGTAGTATGATGGGAGCGAGCGCACCGCCGAAGTCGACATTGACTCTCCCGGAGACGAGCGCCAGCGTCACCGTGACGGCCAGGTTACGATTCATCGCCGCCATACGGGCCAGATTTAGACTCCCCGCCAATTCGGTCGTCCCTTGTTTCAGCTGATAACGGGCGTTCCATTGCAGATAATTTGGGACGGCCACCATGGCCAGAATGCCAACAATCGCGACGGCGATCATCACTTCAATGAGCGTGAAACCTCTCTGACATCGGACGGCAGAGGACTGCTGATGATAAGAAGAGACAGACATGGCAGCAGGCAGATGAGCAAGTGCCATGCCGATGCATTCCCAGAAGAATATCTACCTAACCAGTTGATATTTTAGGGGCATTCATAGCCGCATCCGTACACTTCGGAGCGTTTTCTGATCACCGAGGTGACAATTTTCGTC
>ERZ724516.1336-NODE-1336-length-14572-cov-5.263484_pt1 | contig 14572 bp, 15 predicted proteins | sample MGYA00376049_ERZ724516 | MGnify/ENA primary metagenome ERZ724516 (study PRJEB28724, sample SAMN07190886) | activated sludge metagenome | isolation source: activated sludge of sewage treatment plant in Hong Hong | place: USA: Christiansburg, Virginia | collected... | reverse complement strand
GGGTCACGCGGATGTCGAGATCGGTGATCTTCTTGCGCAGCGTGTTGCGGTTGATCCCCAGAAGATCGGCGCATTTCGCCTGATTTCCGGCGGTCGCATCAAGGGCGATCTCGATCAGGGGCATCTCTACCTCGCGCAGGATGCGTTGGTAGACACCGGGGGGCGGCAGTTGCCCGCCGTGCAAGTCGAAATAGCGTTTCAAGTGGCGCGCCACGCTGGCCGACAGCTTTTCGCCGCCGCCACCATCGGCACGGGGTTCGGGACTGGGCTGGTTGCCAAGGACCTGCTCGACCTCGGCCTTGGAAATCTCGGATTCCGAGGCGGTGACGAGAAGGCGCCGCAGGGTGTTTTCCAGTTGGCGCACGTTGCCGGGCCAGGAAAACGCGCGGACAAGTTCCGTCGCGTCGGGCGAAAGTCGGCGGACTGCGCCTAGGTCACGTTCGCCCTTGGCCAGGAAATGCTCGGCAAGAAGCGGGATGTCGTCGACCCGTTCGCGCAAGGACGGGACATGCAGCGAGACCCCGCCAAGCCGGTAAAAGAGGTCCTGACGGAACTGGCCGCTTTCCATCCGCGCCGACAGGTCGGACTGGCTGGTCGCCATGATCCGGGGCGCGTTGTCGCCCAGAAGGTCCAGCATCCGCACGACGCGGCCCTGAGTGTCTTCGTCGTAGTCGGCGACTTCGTCAAACACGATGGACCCGCCGCGCGCCTTGGCCAGAAGGGTCGAGGGGCCGTCGATGCCAGCCAGGTCGGCGGCCTGGGCCACGGTGAAGGGCAGCGTGCGGCGGTCGGAAAAATCGTGGATCGCGCGGGCGATCAAGGACTTGCCGGTGCCGGATTCGCCAGTGATCAGGACGGGCAGGTCGGTGTTCATCACGCGCGCAACAAGGCGGTACAGCGCCTGCATCGCGGGGGTCCGGCCCACCAGCGGCAGATCATCGCCCGCCTCACGCGGGGCGACCACGACCTTGGGCGAGCGGCGCTTCTGCTCCAGCGCCTTCGACGACCGTTTCATCAGGTCGGGCAGGTCAAAGGGTTTCGGCAGGTAGTCGAACGCCTCGGCCTCGGCCGCCTGGATTGCGGTCATGATGGTGTTCTGGGCCGAAATGACGATCACGGGCAGGCCGGGGCGCATCTTGGAAATCCGGGGCAGCGCATCAAGCCCGTTGCCATCGGGCATGATCACGTCCGAGATCACAAGGTCGCCCTTGCCTTCCTCGACCCAGCGCATCAGCGTCATCAGGCTGGAGGTCGCGTGGACCTTGCAGCCCGCGCGGGTCAGCGCCTGGGTCAGGACCGTGCGGATCGTGCGGTCGTCATCGGCGACAAGGACGGTGCCATCCATTACTTCGCTTCCTTTTTCTTCTCGCGCGGGGCCATTGGCAGCGACACGCGGAACACGGTGCGACCGGGGGCGGAGTCGACGGAGATCCAGCCTTCGTGGTCGGAGATGATCTTCGAGACGAGCGCCAGCCCCAGCCCGGTGCCGTTTTCGCGGCCCGAGACGAAGGGCTCGAAGATGGAGGCGGCGATTTCGGGTTTGATGCCGGGGCCGTCGTCGATGATTTCGACGTTCAGGGGCAAGGCACCGGACGCGCCGTCCTTGCGGCGCAGGCGCAGGGAAAGGTCGTAGAACGTGTGCAGCCGGATTGTGCCGCCCATCTTGCAGGCCTCGGCGGCGTTCTTGATCAGGTTCAGGAACACCTGCATCAACTGGTCGCTGTCGGCAAAGGTGGGGGGCAGCGAGGGGTCGTAATCCTCGACGATCGTCATGTGGGCGGCGAACCCCACGAGGGCCGACTTGCGGGCGCGGTCCAGCGCGTCGTGGATGTTCACCGGCTTGCGGGCGGGCGGGCGGATGTTGCCGAACTGTTCGACCTGCTCCAGCAGTTTGACGATGCGGCGGGTTTCTTCGACGATCAGGTCAGTCATTTCCTGATCTTCGGGGGGCAGGTTCATCGACAGAAGCTGCGCCGCCCCGGAAATCCCGGCCAGCGGGTTCTTGATTTCATGCGCCAGCATTTCGGCCATGCCGATGGCGGACCGGGCGGCGGTCTTGACCCCCATGGACCGGCCAAGCCGGTCGGCGATTTCGCGGGGCGACAGGATCAGCATGATGACGTCGGGGTTGTCGTGCATAGGCGCGATGTGGATCGTGCATTGCACGGGCGGGCGTTCGCCGGTGGTCACGTCCACGTCGTTGATGTTCAGCGGCGACTGGTTGGCGCGGGCCCGCAGAAGCGCCTCTTCCATCGGGGCATCTATGGCCAGCCGGTCAAAGGCGGGCTGGCCGCGCAGCGCCTTGTCCGAAGTGTTGAGGAACGTCTCGGCTGCCGGATTTGCCTCCAGTATCAGGGCGTTGGCGTCGATCAGCAGCGTAGGGAGCGGCAGGGACGCCCAGATGACGCCGGGCACCGGATAGGGCGCGCGGTAGGTCATGCGGCCAGCTCCAGTTCGGCAAAGGCCTGTTCCAGAAGCTGAATCACCTCGGCCGGGTCGGTGGAGGTCAGGATCGCTTCGCGCGCGTGGGGCAGACCGGCTTCGTCCAGATACCAGCCAAGGTGCTTGCGCGCCATGCGCAGGCCCAGGTCGCGCCCGTAGAAGGTGAGCATGTCGTCGTAGTGGTCCAGCACCATGCGGCCCAGGCGGCCGCCTTGCGGGATCTGCGGCGCGGGAGAGCCGTAAAGGTCATGCGCGACCTCTGCGGGCCGCCAGGGGGCGCCTTGCGCACCGCGCCCGATCATCACGCCGTCGGCCCCGGACAGGCGCAGCGCCTCGCGCGCGGTGGCGGTGTCGGTGATGTCGCCGTTGGCGATGACGGGGATGGTCACGGCGTCCTTGACCGCGCGGATCGCGGCCCAGTTGGCATGGCCCTTGTAGAACTGACAGCGCGTGCGGCCGTGGATGGTGATCATCCGGACCCCTGCCCCTTCGGCGCGACTGGCAAGCTCGGGCGCATTGTGCAGGGTGTCGTCCCAGCCCAGCCGGGTCTTCAGCGTGACCGGGACCTTGACGGCCTTGACCACCGACTCGATCAGCTGCAGCGCAAGGTCCAGGTCGCGCAAGAGGGCCGAGCCGCAAAGGCCAGTCGTCACCCGCTTGGACGGGCAACCCATGTTGATGTCGATCACCCGCGCGCCCTGCCCTTCGACGAACTTGGCACCTTCGGCCATCCAGTACGGATCGCGGCCTGCCAGTTGCACGGCGGTCGCCTGTTCGCCGAACCCAAGCTCGGCCCGGGCGCGGGCTTCGGGGCGGGCGCGGACCACCTCTTCGCTGGCGACCATCTCGGACACTACAAGGCCTGCGCCAAAGCGCGCGACCAGCCGGCGGAACGGCAGGTCGGTGATCCCGGCAAGCGGGGCCAGAAAGACGGGCGGGTCGATGAGAAGCGGGCCGAGGGCGAGGGGCAAATGCCTTATCCTTGTGCAGTCAGGTTCCAGTTAGCGCCCAAGGCTGACAGCACCAAGGCGGCAAGCGGCATATACTGTCTGAAAAACGTGCGATGCACAAATTTTAGGCAGACAAGCCCGGTCGCGCGTCAGATTGTCAGGCAGGCCGTGACGGATTAGGGAGGAGCGCAGGGAGATCGCAATGTCGACAGCCGTGATCATCGTGGCCGCCGGGCGGGGAAGCCGCATGGGGGGAGAGCTGCCGAAACAGTGGCAGTTGCTGGCGGACAAGCCGGTCCTGGCGCATACGGTGGCGGCCTTTGCCGGGATGCAGGTGCTGGTGGTGATCCACCCCGACGACCGGGCCTTGGCCGAGGCCTTGGGCGTGCCGCTGGTCATGGGGGGGGCAACGCGCGATGCGTCCGTTCTGGCTGGCTTGCGCGCGCTGGAGGGGTCGGGGGTGACGCGTGTCCTGATCCATGACGGCGCGCGGCCCCTGGTCAGCCGGGCGCTGGTGGACCGGCTGGTCGCGGCTCTGGAAGTCCATGACGGGGCCGCCCCGGCGCTGGCGGTGACCGATGCTTTGTGGCGCGGCGCAGACGGGCTGGTCGCCGGGACAGTGGACCGGGCGGGCCTTTATCGCGCGCAAACGCCGCAGGCCTTTCGCTTTCAGCCGATTCTCGCGGCACATCTGGCGCATCCGGGCGGGTCTTTGGACGATGTGCAGGTCGCGCGGGATGCGGGGCTTGACGTGGCCATCGTCGAGGGCGACGACAGCAATCTGAAGCTGACCTTCCCCGGCGATTTCGCCCGGGCCGAGGCGATCCTGCGGGGACGCGACATGGATGTAAGATTGGGCAACGGCTATGACGTGCACGCGTTTTGTGACGGCGATCATGTCTGGCTGTGCGGGGTGCGGGTGCCGCACTCTCGCGGGCTGCTGGGGCATTCGGATGCCGATGTGGGCATGCATGCGCTGACCGACGCGATCTATGGCGCGCTGGCCGAGGGCGATATCGGGCGGCATTTCCCCCCGTCCGACCCGCAATGGAAGGGCGCGGCAAGCCATATGTTCCTGGCCCATGCCATCGCGTTGGCCCGATCGCGGGGCTATGCGCTGGGAAATTGCGATGTGACGTTGGTGTGTGAGCGCCCGAAGATCGGCCCGCATGCCATTGAAATGCAATCGGAACTGGCGCGGATCATGGCGGTGGATGTGGGGCGGGTGTCGGTCAAGGCCACGACATCCGAACGGCTGGGCTTTACCGGGCGGGAAGAGGGGATCGCGGCGATTGCCACGGCGACGCTGGTGCGGGCATGAGCGCGGCGATTTCCACCTTCTTCGGCGCGGGGTTCCTGCGCCCTGCCAGCGGGACCTGGGCCAGTGCGATCACCGTGGCGCTGGCCGTCGGGGCCTATCAGGCGGGCTGGGCGCTGGCGGTTCCGGTGGGGTTTGTCGTGGCGACCCTGGCGGGCTTCTGGGCGGTGCCGCGCTATCTGGCACTGACCGGGGGCGAGGACCCGTCCGAAGTGGTGATCGACGAGGTCGCGGGGCAGTTGCTGGCGCTTTCGTTCACCGTGATCCCGCTGTGGCGGCATGGGGTGGCGGACCTTCTGCTGGCGGCCTGGCCCGGCTGGGTCGCGCCGTTCCTGCTGTTTCGCCTGTTCGACATCTGGAAACCCTGGCTGGTGGGCCGGGCCGACCGGATGCCGGGGGCCAAGGGGGTGATGCTGGACGACCTGTGGGCCGGGCTTTTCGCCGGGCTGTGCGCGGTCGGGCTGGCGGGCTTTTATCATGGGGTCGTGGAGCCATGGCTGGGGTAGACGTCGCGGATCTGTTGCACCGCGCCCGCTATTGGGGGCTGCGGATCGCCTGCGCCGAAAGCTGCACCGGCGGCCTGGTGGCGGCGGCGCTGACCGATGTGGCGGGGTCCTCGGACGTCTTTGACCGGGGCTTTGTGACCTATTCCAACGCGGCCAAGGTCGAGATGCTGGGCGTGTCCCGCGAAACCCTTGCCCAGCATGGCGCCGTGTCGGAACCCGTGGCGCGGGAGATGGCCCTGGGTGCGCTGGCGCGGTCGGGCGCGGGGCTGGCGGTCGCGGTCACCGGCATCGCAGGACCCGGCGGATCGGAGTTCAAGCCGGAGGGGCGGGTCTGCTTTGGCCTGGCCCGCGTTGGCCAGTCGGTGCTGGTCGAAACGGTGGAGTTCGGCGCGCTTGGCCGGGCCAGGGTGCGCAAGGCCGCGACCGACCATGCCTTGCGGCTGTTGGCAGACAGCCTGGGCTGATCCGGGCACCGGCGCGGGTATCGGCAGATGGCCCGGACACCTGCCCGTCTTGCGGACCTTTCAAGGCGCGCCGCTTTTCGGGGCGCTGTGGCGGGCTGTGGCCCGCTTTTCCGGGCCGCACACCTGGGCTTTGACCCGCGGGACTGGTGATCGGGCGCGTCGCGGGGGCTTGGGCCGCGCAACCGGGTGGGCTGGTGGGGATGGTCACCCCGCTGCGGGTGGACCCCGAGACCGAGGTCAGCGGGCTTGACCTGTCGGTGCATGGCAAGCGGGCACATGAGCGGACCCCCGCAAGGTCGGAGACAGCGGAATTTTCGAAAATTCCGGTTCGATTTCTTCAAAGAAATCGGCGCCCTATGGGAAAAGGGCGAAAAAGCGCAGGATTTCGGTGTTGGCGTCGATCTCCTGGGTCTTGCCCTCGCTGAGCCGTGCCTTGCGGCCGCCGGGCCAGTGATGCGCCCCGCCTTCGACGGTCATCAGCCGCAAGACGACCTTGCCGCCCGTCGTGTGGTCGGTGACGATGACCGAGGTGCCGTCCTCTTTCCGGTTGATCTCACGCGAGGTGACCGCGACATCGGCCCCCCAGGGGGCCAGGAACGCCGCCACGACCGACGCGACCGAGGCAAAGTCGGTGCGCGTCAGGCTGGTGTCGCCCTGCCCGCCGTCATAGGGGACCATCGTGTCGGCGGTGCCGTGGATGATCAGCGCCGGGACCCTGCCCGCGACGCGGATGCGTCCGGTGTCCATTGTGCCCGACACGCCAGCGACGGCGCGGACGAGGTCGGGGTTCCGGGCGGCAAAGGTTTCGGACAGGATCGACCCGTTCGACATGCCGGTCAGATAGACCCGGTCGCCCCGGACGCCAAAACGGTCGGCGGCGTCCTGGATCACCTGTCTGAGAAAGCCCGGATCATCGACCCGCCTGCGCGCCGCCGAGCCGCAGCAATAGCCGCCGTTCCAGGTCAGCAGTCGCTCGCCCCGCCGCCCGGTTCCGGCGGGAAAGGCCACGGCATAGCCCGCCTTGACCGCCGCGCGACCAAAGCCCGAGGCGCTGGCGAACTGGTCAGGGTCGCCGCCGCCGCCGTGCAGCGCCAGGATCAAGGGCGCGCCACGCGGGTTCGGCGGCAGGACGATGTCATACCAGCGGTCGCCAAGGCGGATGGTTTCGGCGCAGGCAGGCAGGGTCAAAATCAGGCTGAGCAGCAAGGCGATCAGGCGCATGGGGTCCCCCCGGGGTTGGTCTTGCCTGTCTTACGCAGGCCAGGCGGGCACCCTACGCGGGGGGCGCGGAGTCACGGTGGGGGCGGGCCGTAAAGTTCGGCGGCGCGGCGTTCGAAGGCGCGGACCACGCGCTGCATCGCGTCGTTGAACACCATGCCGATGATCCCTTGCAGGATCGCGTTGCGGAATTCGAAGTCCACGTCGAACGAGACTTCGCACCCGCCGGGAATGTCGCGGAACGCCCAGGTCGATTTCAGGTGGCGGAACGGGCCGTCCAGATATTCGGTGTCGATCTTCTGCGCCTCGGGCCACAGCGTCACCCGGCTGCCAAAGCGTTCACGGAACACCTTGAAGCTGATCACCAGATCGGCCTCCATCACCTCGCCCCCGCCGTCGATGGGCTTGCGCGACCGGATGCGCGCGGCGGAATTCCACGGCAGGAACCTGGGATATGACCCGACATCGGCCACCAGATCGTACATCTGGCGGGCGGTGTAAGGCAGGCGCTTGGTCTCGGAGTGTCTGGGCATCGGTCTGTCGGTGGTTTTCCGACATGTGGCCCGGCCCACGCCCAAGATCAAGCGCCTGACTGTCGCGGATCAGAAGGTCTTGGCCATGGCTTGCGCCTTGGTCACGTCGTCCGGGGTCCGCGCGGCGGCCGGATCGGAGCATCGGCCGGTATAGTCGGTGCCGTCCACGTCCGGACCGTTGCTTTCGGCCCAGTAGCACCAGGCCAGCGCTTCGACCTGGCGGTCGGGCAGCGTCGCGGCATTGGCCCACAGAAGCTCGGCCATGTCGAAGCCGGCCATGACATAGCCGGTGGCCTGCGCGGCCCGGTACCATTCCTCGGCCCCGGCCAGATCGACCGGACCGCCTTCGCCCAGTTCCTGCATCTCGCCATAGTCGCGCATCGCCCAGTCGATGCCATGCGCAGCCGCGATGCCATAAAGCTTGCGCGCCTTGGGCAGGTCGACCGGCAGGCCATCGCCGGTGGCCAGGATATAGGCATAGTCGGAAATGGTTTCCGGATCGCCCAGCGTGACCGCCCGTTCGATCAGGGCGCGGCCAAGGTCAATGTCCATCGCCGTGCCTTCGCCGTAGATATACTGCCGCGCAAGGTTGTGGATCGAGGGGGCATATTCCAGCTCGACCGCCTTCAGATAAAGCTCATGCGCCTTGGCCAGGTCCTTTGGCAGGCCAAGCTCGCCGTTTTCATAGGAATAGGCCAGGTTGTGCAGCCCCGCCGGATGCCCGTGATCGGCCCCCTTCTGGTACCATTCCACCGCCAGCGCAGGATCGACGGCGGTGCCGATGCCGCGTTCGTAGAAAAATCCCAGAATGACCTCGGCCCGGGGGATGCCCTGTTCGGCAAGCGGGCGGATCGCGGCAAAGGCTTCGTCCGCCTTGCCCTCGATGAACAACTGGCGGGCGCGGATCGCGGCGATGTCACCGGATTCTTCGGCATGGACAGGGGCACAAAGGGCCGCAACGGTTACGACGGCGCAAACGAGACTTCGAATCATTTCGGAACTCCGGTTGAAATGCCATCACGCTAGGACCATCGCCCGAAATCTCAAATCCGGAAAGCCGCATGCCAGATCGTCCCTATGTGATCGACCAGATGATCAGCGCCAAGGCCATTGCCGCCCGGGTCGAGGCCCTGGCGCGCGAGATCACGGCGCATTTCAAGGGCACCGACAAGCTGGTGGTGGTGGGCCTGCTGCGGGGATCCTTCGTGTTCATCGCCGATCTCGTGCGCGAGATCGAGCTGCCGGTCGAGGTGGATTTCCTGGAAGCCTCCAGCTACGGCGATGCGATGCACTCCAGCCGCGAAGTGCGCATCCTGAAGGACCTGCGCGGCGAGATTGCCGGGCGCGACGTGCTGGTGGTCGAGGACATCATCGACACCGGGTTCACCTTGACGCATGTGCTGCACCTGCTGAAAGCGCGCGAACCCAAGCGGCTGAGGACCTGCGCGCTTCTGGACAAGCCGTCGCGCCGCGAAGTGCCGGTCAAGGCCGACTGGACGGGTTTTGATATCCCCGACGAATTCGTCGTGGGCTACGGCATCGACTTTGCCCAACGCAACCGCAACCTGCCCTATATCGGCAAGGTCCGGTTCGAGGAGGGGGCGTGAACTACGGCCTGTGGCTGCTGCGCGCCAAACGCTGGGCGCAGAACCCGCCCTCGTGGGGCAGGGTCAAGCTGGTGCTGGGCGTGCTTGCGATCTGCATCGTCATTGCCGGGTTTGAACGGGTCTTTGGCTGGCCCGACTGGCTGACGGTGAACCGCCTGTCGGCGAAACCGTGACTGGACAGCCCCGGTCCTGCGGCTAGGCTGGCCGGAACGTTTTTCGGACGGGGATGACATGATGCGGGTCTTGCGCTGGCTGGTTCTACTTGCGGTGATCGGCGCGGGCGGGGTCTGGGTCCTGTCCTGGCCAAAGCCGCTGTCGGACGCGGATGTCGCGGGCCTGACGGGCGATGCGACCCGGGGCGAGGCGGTGTTCTGGGCCGCGGGCTGTGCGTCCTGCCACATGGCGCCCGAAGCCAAGGCCGAGGCGCAGCTGGTGCTGGTCGGCGGCCAGCGCTTTCCGTCCGACTTCGGCACCTTCATCGCGCCGAACATCAGCCAGGACCCGCAGGCGGGCATCGGCGGGTGGAGCCTGCTGGACCTGGCCAGTGCCCTGAAACGCGGGGTCAGCCCCGAGGGCACGCATTACTATCCCGCCCTGCCCTATGCGTCCTATGCCAGGATGCAGATGCAGGATGTGGCCGATCTGCATGTCTTTCTGCAGACCCTGCCCGCCGATCCGACCCCCAGCCAGCCGCACGAGATCGGCTTTCCGTTTTCGATCCGCGACTCGGTCGGGGTCTGGAAGCTATTGTTCCTGTCGGAAGACTGGGACCTGCCGGGCAACCTGACGCCCACCGCCGACCGGGGCCGCTATATCGCCGAGGCGCTGGCGCATTGCGGCGAATGCCACACGCCGCGCAACATGCTGGGGGGCATGGACACCGCGCGCTGGCTGGGCGGCGCGCCGAACCCGTCAGGCGAAGGGCGGATCCCGAACATCACGCCGGGCAAGCTGGGCTGGACCGATGCGGACATCGTGCAATACCTGACGACCGGGTTCACCCCCGACTTTGACAGCGTGGGCGGCCATATGGCGCATGTGGTGGAAAACATGGCCCGCCTGCCCGAAACCGACCGGCAGGCGGTGGCAGAGTATCTTCTGGCAGTGCCGTCCGTCGAATAGGCAACCCCTGCCAGGGCGGGGGCAGACCTGACCGCTCAAGCCCCCAGGCCCGACCGCGGGCAGGAAGGACACCCAAGCGGCGCGTCAAGATCTTGTGTGCATTTGGAAACAAGCCCCAGTTTTGCGTTCCCGGCCCTGTCCCTTCCAGGTCGAATAGGCTACTTTCGATCCATCGAACGCGATTTTGGGATTACCAACATGAACCTATTCAGCTCTGCTGCTTTTTCCGTCCTTGCCCTTGGCACGATGCCCGCCCTTGCGCTGGACCTTGGGAACGGCCTTTCGCTTACGGGCAATGTCGAACTTGAATACGTCAGCTACAGCGATGGCGACGATGCGACGGTCGGGTTTTCCGACCTGACGTTTGGCTGGCGCAGCCAGGGCGGCGGCGCGCTGGGTTTTGGCGTTGACCTGACGCTGGTGAATTTCGAAGATTTCGACGACAACGAAGGTCGTGGCGCCGTCTGGGGTGGCCTCGTCCTGACCACCGGGCTTGGTGAATTCACCATCGGCAACCCGCGTCCGCTGATCGAGACCATGATCACCAGCCCCGATATCGGGGGCTTTCGGCTGCTTGACCTTGAACTGGCGACGGTCACCGGATCGACGCTGGAAGGGCTTGTGCTGTTTCAGGAAGATGTCGACAGCTACGGCGTCAGCTTCAAGGGCACGTCCGGCGCGCTGACCTACGGCGCGTCCTATCACAAGCTTGAGCAGGGACCGTTCGAGGCGGATGCCATCGAACTGGTGATGACGTACCAGATGGGCAAGACCGCGCTTTTGGGCGGGGCCGAGATCATCGACACGCCCTCGACCGATGGTGAAAAACTGTTGCTTGGCGCGACCTACACCGAGGATCGCTGGTCGGCAGGCGCGCTGCTGACGTCAGCGTCGCAGGGGTCCTCCGACTATGACTCGGTCAAGCTGTGGGGCGATTATTCGATCAGCGATGCGTTTTCGGTCGGCGCGCAAGTGATGTCGCTGAATGGCAACAGCAGCGGCCAGACCTTCTACGGGATCACCGGCGAATACGGGTTTGGCACGGGCGGGTTTGCCGAATTGGGGGTCTTCGATTCCGACGACGCCGGTGGCGACCGGGCCTATCAGGCGTCGATCGGCTACCGCTTCTAGGGCCAGACGACAGCCAGACGCCGCAGAGAGCGATCTCTGCGGCGCTTTTCATTGATCCGATTGGCGCCCTGCGCCGTCCGGGATCAGCCCCGCCCCGCCTGCCGCGCCGCCCGCATCCGGGCGAAATCGTCGCCCGCGTGATAGGAGGACCGGGTCAAGGGCGTGGCGGACACCATCAGGAACCGCTTGGCCCAGGCGGCCGTCTCGTAGGCCTTGAATTCGTCGGGCGTGACAAAGCGCGCGACGGCATGGTGTTTGGGCGTCGGCTGCAGATACTGGCCGATGGTCAGGAAATCCACATCCGCCGAGCGCATGTCGTCCATCACCTGCAGGACCGCCTGCCGTTCCTCGCCCAAACCCACCATGATGCCGGATTTGGTAAACATGGTCGGGTCCAGCTCTTTCACCCGCTGCAACAGGCGCAAGGAATGGAAGTAGCGCGCGCCGGGGCGCACCTCGTGATAGAGGCCGGGGACGGTTTCAAGGTTGTGGTTGAAGACATCGGGCCGCGCCTCGACCACCTTCTCCAGCGCGCTGGGGGGGCATTTCAGGAAATCCGGGGTCAGGACTTCGATGGTCGTGTCAGGGCTGCGGTGCCGGATCGCGCGGATGGTCTGGGCGAAATGGTCGGCCCCGCCATCGTCCAGATCATCGCGGTCCACACTGGTGACGACGACATGGGTCAGCCCCAGTTCCGAGACCGCATGGGCGACGCGGCCGGGTTCAAAGGCGTCCAGCGTCTGCGGCTTGCCGGTCGCGACGTTGCAGAAGGTGCAGCCGCGGGTGCAGATTTCGCCCATGATCATCATGGTCGCGTGGCCCTGCCCCCAGCATTCGCCGACATTGGGGCAACCGGCTTCTTCGCAGACCGTAACCAGCTTTTTCTCGCGCAGGATGTCGCGGGTTTTCTTGTAGCCCTCGGACGTCGGGGCCTTGACCCGGATCCATGCCGGTTTCTTCGGCTGGGCATTGTCGGGACGATGCGCCTTTTCGGGGTGACGCTCTTCAGGCAGTTTGAGGTCGCGCACGGATTTTTCCCCCTGACCGGCTGGCTGTCCCTCAGATAAGCCGGTTTTCGCGCCAAGGCAACGCGCGCGGACCCTTTGACCGCGCCGGGGGCCATTGCACTGGGCGCAAGGCACAACCGCGCGACCGGGTCCGTCGACCGTCGCGCATCTTCGGGGACGGGGAAGCCCCGAGGCGGCGGGGGGCGTGCGCGTCCCCCGCCCGTTCCTGCGGCCTATCGGCGGCGCTCCGGTCCGGTGACCGGGCCCTTAGCCGATCAGCGGCCCGGCGCGGCCATAGGTTTCGTCATAGTGCCGCCGCAGCCGCATCAGCGCGATGCGCAGCACGATCTTGCCCGAGCGCGCCGCCCAACCCATGCGTTTTTCCGCGACCTCCAGCCCTTCCAGAAAGCAGCAGCAGCGCAGCGCCACGTCGCCAAGCCCCGGCCCGAGATCGCGCAGCGCCGCCGACACGCGGGTCCTGGCCGAAGACGGCCCTTCGCCCATGCCGCTGTCGGGCTGGAATGCGCCCCGGTCGCCGCCGGTCAGGAAGCGGTCCCAGTTCTGCGCCACGCGCGGGCCCATCTGCGCCAGCTCGAAATCCTCGCGCAGGCGTTCGGCGGCCTCGACCAGGTCCGGCTCCAGAAACGGCTTGCCGTCGCGGTCACGGCGGCGGCCCAGCACGCTGACCGGGCTTTCCGCGATGTTGTAGCGGATGCGGCGCGGGCCCGCGTCGTCGATCACCTCGCGTTCGCCCCAGACGCGGTGCTGGTCACCGAAGGTGGCGGCGGCGTCGTTCATGCCCTGGCGGCGGCGATCTTCCTCGTCGATCATCCGCTTCATCGCGGCGCGGCCGGCCGTCGTGATCTCGTAGGTCGAGACGCGGCCCGCCTTGCGGCAGGCGATCCAGTCCTTGAGGATGAAGGCCTGGGCGACGGGGCGGTCCAGGACCGCAGTGCGCAACGACCGCCCGTCGGGAAATTCGCGCAACACGGCGGCCTTCTCCATCTCGGGGGCTATGGCCATTACCGCGCCGGGTTCGGCAAGACGGCGCAGGATGCGGCGGCCTTCGCGGGCCAGAAGCTGCGGGTCGCAGAGTTCGGGGGTCGCTCCGACGGGGGCGTCGGTCGCAGTCGGGCTGGTCTGGGCGGACATGGGCGGGTCATCCTTTCGGTCTGGGTCACTGGCCGAACGCAGATGAAGTCGGGACATCGCCGCCAGCGCCTCGTCCATCAGCGGGTCGTCGCGGCGGTTTTCATACCGCCGCACTTGCCGCAGGATGGTCGAGGCGTGCAGCCCCTCGCGCCGTGCCAGCGCCCGGAAGGACGTGCCTTCCTCGGTATGGTTCAGGTAGTGGCGCACGGCGGCGGGAAGCCAGTCTGGCAGGCTGGCAGCGATGAGTTCAGGCAAAGCAGTCGTCCCGTCTTGGTCCACTTTCCGGCTGCGAGAAAATCCAGCCTTGGACTTTCGCAACCTTGGGTGGAATTGGTTACCTGTTCGTTAAGCGTTAGGCCGACCATGAGAATTGACGGTATTTCCTAAACTTCTTGGTAACCTCCGTGCGCTGGAATCCGGCTTTGCGCAACGCTGGGTTGACCTGGGTCAGAATGCCCTCCTTCTCATCCGGAGTGCCCCTATGTCTGACCTTCGCAACCTGCTTGCCACCCTGCGCCGCCCGCGTCTGCTGATGCATGCCGCCCGCTTCGGCCTTGGCGAATATCGGCGCGAACGGGACCTGCGCCGCCTGGTCAAGGGCGTGCCGTCGGCCGAGGAAACCCTGCCCCGGCTGATCGAGGTCGAACGCCATCTGGAAGACACGCGGCTGGCGGGGGACGCCAGCTATTCGGTCGCGCGTCACATCGATGTGCTGATCGCCCTTCTGGCCGAAGCGCAGCTACTGCGCCGGGCCGAGACGGTGTGACATGAAAAAGGGGCGGCCCCGTCGGACCGCCCCGTCTTTCCGGTTCGGGCTTTGCGCCTAAAGGAAAGCGTCGGGCATTTCGGCCTTGCGATTGGCGACGAATGCCTCCAGCGCCTCGCGGGTACTGGGATCAAGGTCCGGGGCCTGATAATCGGCCAGCTGCTTTTTCACCCGCTCTGCCGCCAGCGTCTGCGTGTCGCGCGCGCCTTCCTCGGCCCAGGTCTCGAACGGCTTGTAGTCCAGAAGCTCGGACCGCCAGAACGCGGACTTGAAGTTCGCCTGAGTATGTTCGCAGCCCAGAAAGTGACCGCCCGGGCCGACTTCGCGGATCGCGTCCATCGCCTGCCCGTTGGTGT
>ERZ724516.1335-NODE-1335-length-14580-cov-7.160344_pt1 | contig 14580 bp, 13 predicted proteins | sample MGYA00376049_ERZ724516 | MGnify/ENA primary metagenome ERZ724516 (study PRJEB28724, sample SAMN07190886) | activated sludge metagenome | isolation source: activated sludge of sewage treatment plant in Hong Hong | place: USA: Christiansburg, Virginia | collected... | reverse complement strand
ATGGCCATCTCGAACTGCAATCGCGTCTCGCGCGTCGTCAGCGGCACCACGAACAGGGCATTGGGCAGGAAACGCTCGCGGATCAGCTTGGCCGTCTGCACGAAGGTGTCGGCCATCTTCTCGAGTTCACCCTTGCGGCTGCCCGGCAGCAGCGCAAACACCGGGATATCCTGGGCGATTGAGAGCTTTTCGCGCACGGCGAACTTGCTGGTTTCCAGAGGAATGATGTCGGCCAGCGGATGCCCGACGAAGGTCACCGGGATATTTTCCTTCTCGTAGAGCGCCGGCTCCATCGGGAAAAGCGCCAGCAGGCGATTGACTGCCCGGCCGATCTTCTTGATCCGCCCACCTCGCCAGGCCCAGATCGACGGGCTGACGTAATGGATCGTCCTGATACCGGCCGCCTTGAGCTCGGTTTCCAGGCCGAGGTTGAAATCCGGGGCATCGACGCCGATGAAGATGTCGGGACGCGTCTCGAGCAGACGCTTCTTCAACTGGCGCCGGATGCCGGCAATCTCCCGGTAATTCTTGAGGGCATCGACGTAGCCCATGACCGACAGCTGGTCAAGTGGCCACCAGGCATCGAAGCCCTGGGCCTGCATCCGGGGGCCGCCGATGCCATAGAACACGGCATCCGGCAGCCTTTTCCTGAGGGCGCCGATCAGCAGGCTGGCCAGAAGATCCCCGGAGGCCTCTCCCGCCACCATGGCGATCCTTACAGCATTACCCATCAGCGGATAATGCCCCGCTTGGAAGACGCCAGGAAATCGACGATGCGCTTGACATCCGGGGCGGTCCTCGCCTGCTCGGCAAGCTGAAGCTTGGCTTCCTCGAGCAGCAGGCCGGACTTGTACAACGTGCGATAGGCGCGCTTCAAGGCGCTGATGGCCTCGCTGGTGAAGCCGCGGCGCTTGAGGCCCTCGACATGGATGCCAAACGGCTGCGCCGAATTGCCGGCCGCCATGACGTAGGGCGGCACGTCCTGCAAGATCAGGCTGGCACCGGCCGTCATCGCGTGCGAACCAATATGGCAGAACTGATGAACCCCGGTGAAGCCGCCCAGGATGACCCAGTCCTCGACGACCACATGCCCGGCGATCTGCGAGTTGTTCGCGAAAATCGTCTTGTTACCGACCCGGCAATCATGGGCGATATGGACATAGGCCATGATCCAGTTGTCGTCGCCGATGCGCGTGACGCCTTCGTCCTGGACGGTGCCCAGGTTGAAGGTGGCGAACTCGCGGACCGTGTTGCGGTCGCCGATTTCAAGCCGGGTCGGCTCGCCGGCATATTTTTTGTCCTGCGGCGCCTCGCCCAGCGAGCAGAATGAAAAAATCCGGTTCTCGCGGCCGATCCGGGTATGACCCTTGATCACCACATGCGAACCGATCTCGGTGTTCTCACCGATTTCGACGTGCGGACCGATGATCGAATAGGGTCCGATCTCGACGTTGGCACCGATCCGCGCACCCGGATCGACAATGGCGGTTGGGTGGATCATGTCAGATATCCCGCTTGGCCGACATCAGACGCGCTTCAGCCACCAGTTGTCCGTCGACGCGGGCCTCTGCCTTGAATTTCCAGACCCCGCGCATGTGGCGTTCGATCTCGACGTGGAGGTGCAACTGATCGCCCGGCATGACCGGCTTCTTGAAGCGTGCCTCGTCGATGCCGGCAAAGAAGAACAGACTGTTCGGGGTCGGCTTCTCGCCTGCGGTCTTGAAGGCGAGGATACCTGCCGCCTGGGCCAGCGCCTCCATGATCAGCACCCCGGGCATCACCGGATAGGCCGGAAAATGACCTACGAAGTGCGGCTCATTGATGCTTACGTTCTTGTAGGCGTGGATCGATTTGCCGGGTTCGATCGCCACCACACGGTCGACCAGCAGAAAAGGATAGCGCTGCGGGAGATGCTCAAGAATTTCCATGATATCCATTTAATCAATCCTCTATATATTTTTGTTTAAGTAATTTTTCAAGTTCTGAAACGCGCTCTGCAAGGCGCGACAGGCGCCGGATGTGTGCCGCATTGCGCACCCATGCGTCGTGGGTGTCGAGCGGAAACACACTGGTGTAGAGGCCGGGCTGGGCAATGCTCTTCATGACCAGCGACCCTCCCGAGATCGTCGTGCCGGGGGCCAGGGTCACGTGCCCGGAGATCATGCCGGCCCCGCCGACGATACAGTGCTCGCCCATGGTCACGCTGCCGGCGATCCCGGTACAGCCCGCCAGCACGGTATTCGGCCCGATGTGGCAGTTATGGGCGATCTGGACCAGATTATCGATCTTGCAGCCGTCGCCGATCACCGTATCGTCGAGCGCGCCGCGGTCGACCGTGGTATTGGCGCCAATTTCGACATCGTCGCCGATGCTGACTCCGCCGATCTGCGGGATCTTGATCCAGTGCTTGCCCTCCGGAGCGAACCCGAAACCATCGGCACCGATAACTGCACCTGAATGCAGTATGGCACGCTGGCCGATCCGGCACCCGTGGTAGACGGTCACCCGCGGATAGAGGACGCTGCCTGCGCCGATCGCCACGTCATCGCCAATGGCGCACCCGGCGTGGATGACCACCCCCTCGCCCAGGCTGACCCGCTGCCCGATACTGACCTGCGGACCGATGGCGGCCGAGGGGGGAACCGGCGAGGAGACCACCGCCGATGGATGTACTCCGCTGAAACCGGTGCTGACCGGATTGAGCAGCGTTGCTACGCGGGCGTAGTAGGCGTAGGGATTGGCAGTGACGATGCGCGGCCCGGCGAAGGCATCGGCCGCATCACTGGCCAGGATGACGGCTGCGGCCCGCGTGGACTGGAGTTGAGACTTGTATTTGCGGTTGGCGAGGAAGGCAATGTCGCCCGCCGCGGCTGAAGCCAGGGTCGCAACACAGCGGATCGGGGTTTGCCCGTTGCCAAGCACATCGCCGCCCAGACGGGCGGCGATTTCGGAGAGCGTGAACTGTACCCCCTCCGCCTGCGCCATTACTTGCCTTCGGCGAGCGCCTTGATCACGCGATCGGTGATATCGAGTTTGGGGCTGACCCAGACCACATCCTGCAGGATGAGATCGTACTTGTCAGTCTCTGCGATCTGCTTGATTGCCTTGTTGGCTTTTTCGATCACCGCAGCGTTTTCCTCGTTCTGGCGCAGGTTCAGGTCCTCGCGGAACTCACGTTGGCGGCGCTGAAACTCTCGGGAAAGATCGGCGAATTCCTTTTCCTTGGCACGGCGCTCAGTCTCCGCCATCGTCACGGAATTCTTTTCCAGATTGGCCTGCATGCCCTGGAGCTGCTTGGACATGGCCTGCAGTTCCTGGTCGCGCTTGGCAAATTCGCCTTCGAGCTTCTTGCCGGCTTTCTGCGCTGCCGGAGCATCGCGGAAGATACGCTGGGTATTGACGTAGCCGATTTTCATTTCGGCCACGGCCTCGCCGGCCACAAATAACATGCTGGACATCAAGGATGCCAGAACGAACGACTTAGCTTTCAAGATGACACTCCTGGATCAAAAATTCGTTCCCAACTGGAACTGGAAGCTTTCGGTCTTGTCACCGTTTTGTTTGTTGATCGGATAACCATAGCTGAATTTCAGCGGGCCGACCGGCGAAATCCAGGCGAATGACAGGCCGGTGGAATAGCGCAGGCTATCATCGATACCGGGCACGCCGGCTGACGATCCCCCGCTGGCCCACACCTGGCCGATGTCGAAGAAATAGCCAACGCGGATGTTCTTTTCCATGCCGGGGATACCCCACAGCAGTTCTGCCTGGCCGATGAAACGTTCGTTACCGCCAATCGTGTTGCCATAGATGTCCTGCGGACCCAGGCTGCCGGCCTTGAAGCCGCGCACCGTATTGACGCCACCGGCGTAGAAATTCTTGTAGAACGGCAGCGAGGCGGTGCTACCGTAGCTGTTGGCGTAGCCCACCTCGCTGTTCAGCATCAGGGTGAAGCTGCGCGAGACAGCGAAATAGCGCTGCAACTGGTATGACGCCTTGTAGAAGGTCAGGTCACCGCCAGGAATTGCAACCTCAAGGCTCGCGCGCTGATACCAGCCGGTGGTCGGGAACAGGTAGCTGTCCTTGCCGTCACTGATCCAGTTGGCGGTCACCGGAATGGTGATATTGGTGGCGGTTGGCTGCGTGGTATCCGGTTGCGCCCCGCCCGTCTCCTCGACAAACTTAATGGTCTGGGGGGAGGAACTCAGCCGGAACGCAGTGATTTCGGTCTGGTCGATGCCAAGGCCGAAGCTCAAGGACTGCTTTTCGCCAATCGGGAATCCGAGCCGGACCGCCCCGCCGATCGAACCGGATTTGTACGGAGTCACGGTCGTCGTGCTCGACTGGGTGGTATCGACCTTGCGGTAATAGACGTCGAAGCCCTGGCTGATGCCATCGACTGTGAAATAGGGGTTGGTATACGAGAAGTTGTAGAGCGTGTTGATCTTGCCGGTATTGACACCAATCGACACGTTGTTGCCGCTGCCCAGGAAATTCGCCTGGGAAATCGACCCCGAGAGCACGACACCTTCGGTACTCGACAGGCCGACGCCCAACTGCAGGCTGCCGGTCGGCTTCTCGACCACCGCGAGATTGACGTCCAGCTGATCGGCCGTCCCTTGGACTGCCGGCGTTTCGGTCGTCACTTCGGCAAAATAACCGAGGCGGTCAAGGCGCTTCTTGCCTGCGGCGATGCGCTCCGAATCGTACCAGCCCCCTTCCATCTGACGCAACTCACGCCGGATTACCTCGTCACGCGTCTTGGTGTTGCCGGAGATATTGATACGCCGGACGTAGACCCGCTTGCCCGGGTCCACGAAGATAGTGAAGGCGACCTGACGTTTTTCCTTGTCGACTTCCGGCGCCGCGTTGACGTTGGCAAAGGCATAGCCTTCCTTGCCCAGACGCTCGCTGATCGCCTTGTTCGATTCGTTGAGTTTTTCACGCGAGAAGACATCGCCCGGCTTGACCAACACCAGTTCGCTCAACTCCTCTTCGCTGATCGTGAATTCACCGGCCAGCTTGACCGAAGACACCTGATAGCGGGCACCCTCGTTGATGTTGACGGTGATGAAGACGTCCTGCTTGTCAGGGGAGATCGAAACCTGGGTGGACTCGACCGCAAACTCGAGGTAACCGCGGTTCATGTAGAAGGACTTGAGCTTCTCGATGTCGGCAGAAAGCTTCTGCTTCGAGTACTGGTCGTTCTTGGTGTACCAGGTGATCCAGCCCGGCGTTGTCAGCTGGAACTGGCTGACCAGGTCGCTTTCCGAAAAATCCTTGGCGCCGACGATGTTGATCTGGCGGATCTTGGCGAAGGAGCCTTCTTCGATATTGAAATTGATCCCGACCCGGTTGCGCTCGAGCGGCGTCACCGTCGTCGTGATCTCGACACCGTACTTGCCGCGGGTCAGGTACTGGCGCTTGAGTTCCTGTTCGGCCTTGTCGAGCAGAGCGCGGTCGAAGATACGCCCGTCGGCAATCCCGACTTCCTTGAGCGCCTTGACGATGACGTCCTTCTCGAACTCCTTGAGTCCGACGAAGTCGATCTGAGCGATGGCCGGGCGCTCCTGGACAACGATCACCATGACGTTGCCATCGACCTCGATGCGGACGTCCTTGAAGAAGCCCGTGGCGAAGAGGGCCTTGATCGACGCGGCCGCCTTTTCGTCGGTCAGCGTCTCGCCGACCTTGACCGGCAGGTAGCCGAATACCGTACCCGCCTCCGTACGCTGAATACCCTCGACACGAATGTCTTTGACGGCAAAGGGTTCGAAAGCAATCGCGGGGAGGGAAAAGAGTCCGGCAACCAGGACGGAGAGAAGGGATTTCTTCATTTTTCAGCCGGAAAACAGGCGGTTCATGTCATTAAAAAAGGCGAAAGCCATCAGAACGAAAAGAATGGAAAGCCCCACCTGCTGGGAAATCTCCATGGCCCGCTCGGAGAGGGGCCGGCGCCTGACGACTTCAATCATATGATACATCAAATGGCCCCCGTCCAGAACCGGGACCGGCAGGAGATTCAACACGCCGAGGCTGATGCTCACCAGCGCCATGAACTTGAGGTAGTAATCCAGGCCGAGGCGCGCCGATTGCCCGGCATAGTCGGCAATCGTCACCGGCCCCGAGAGGTTTCGCCATGAAACTTCGCCGGTCAGCATCTTGCCAAGCATCACCAGGCTGAACACCGACTTGTCCCAGGTTTCGCCAACGGCTTTCGCCCCGGCTGCAAAAAAGCCGTAACGGACAAAAATACGGACGTCGCGACTGCCATCCTGGCTTTCAGCCACTGCCACACCGATCCTGCCGATACGCTTTCCGCGCTCGGAAACCGCCTCCGGGACGACGTTGACCGCAAGCACCTGCCCGCTGCGCAATAACTCGATCCGCACCGGACGCTCCGCAGCTTCGCGGATCTGCATAACAAAATCATGCCAGGAATGAACCGACACCCCGTCGATGGCGACGATTTCGTCGCCCGAACGCATCCCGGCCGACTCTCCGGGACTGCCGGCGATGACCTTGCCCACCACGGGCGGAACGTTCGGGCGGAAGAAACGGATGCCCAGACGCTCCAGGGCGTCGCCTTCCCAGCCCTGTTCTCCGGCAGCCGCGAGAGGCAGGCGACGCAGCGCGATTTCGCGCTGCTCGTTGATCACTTCAAGTTCGACGCTTTCCTGGCCCACGGCCTTGTGCAGCAGCATCCAGCGCAAGTCGTTCCAGGTGGCGACCGGCTCGCCATCGAGCGCCCTGACCTGCTCGCCATTGACGACGCCGGCGCTGAATGCGGGCGAGGCAGCCGGCGGCGTTCCCAGTATCGGACGCAGTTCCTGGCTGCCCAGCATGAACACGACCCAATACAAGGCGATGGCCAGCGCGAAATTCGCGGCTGGTCCGGCAGCGACGATCAGACTGCGCTTGCCTACCGACTGCCGATTGAAGGCGCGTTCGATTTCTTCGGGCGCGACTTCTCCCTCGCGTTCGTCCAGCATCTTGACGTAACCGCCCAGCGGAAAGATGGCGATCGCCCATTCGGTGCCGTCCTTGCCCAGCCGGCGCTGCCAGAGGGTGCGCCCGAACCCCACTGAGAAGCGCAAGACACGGACCCCGCAATAGCGGGCTGCCAGATAGTGCCCGAACTCATGGACGACGATGAGGACACCGAGGACGACGAGAAAGGCGCCTAGGTAGAACGGAAGTTCGCTCACGCCGGACAGTGTTCGCTGATCAGGGACGTGGCGATGCGACGCGCCTCGGCGTCGGCCAGCAGGACATCGGCCAGGCTGCCTTCGGGGCCGGCTGGCAGCGCGGCCAGGGTTGATTCGATCAGGCGCGGAATCCCAAGGAAGGGCAGGCGACGTTCGAGGAAGGCAGCGACGGCGACTTCGTTGGCTGCGTTGAGGATGGCCGGGGCTGTTCCGCCGGCGCGCAAGGCTGCATACGCTAGCCGCAGGCAGGGAAAGCGCTCGAGATCGGGCGCCTCGAAGTCGAGGCGGGCAATCTGGAACAGGTCGAGCGACGGCACCCCGGCATCGATGCGCTCCGGATAGGCCAGCGCATAGGCAATCGGCGTCCGCATGTCGGGATTGCCCAACTGGGCGAGCACCGAACCGTCCGCATATTCCACCAGCGAGTGGATGACGCTCTGCGGATGGACAACAACCTGGATCTGCTCCGGCGTGCAGCCAAACAGCCAGTGGGCCTCGATGACCTCGAGTCCCTTGTTCATCATCGAAGCGGAATCGACCGAAATCTTCGGCCCCATGACCCAGTTCGGGTGGGCGCAGGCAGCTTCCGGCGTCACCTCGGCGAGCGCGGCGTGCGGGGTGGTACGGAACGGACCACCGGAGGCCGTGAGCAGGATGCGGCGCACGCCACAATCCTCTAATCCACGTGAGAAATCCACTGGAAGTGATTGAAATATTGCATTATGTTCACTATCAACCGGCAACAGAAGCGCACCATGCTCGCGCACCGCCTGCATGAACAGTTCGCCGGCCATGACCAGCACTTCCTTGTTGGCCAGCAGGATTTTCTTCCCCGCTTTGGCTGCCGCCAGGGTCGGTTCGAGCCCTGCCGCACCAACGATGGCCGCCATCACGGTATCGACTTCGGGATGCGCCGCCACGTCGACCAGCGCCTCCATGCCGTGACGCACATCAGTCTTCAGCCCGGCGCTGTGGCAGCGCCCCGCCAACTCATCGGCCAAAACCGAATCGCGGACCACGGCAAATTCCGGATTGAACTCGCGGATTTGCTCGAACATCGGGTCGATCCGCGTATGCGCACAGAGCGCGAACACCTGAAAACGGTCTGGGTGGCGACGAATCACATCCAGCGTATTGATCCCGATTGATCCGGTTGCCCCGAGCACCGTGACCTTTTCGCGCTTCACCCCAGTCCCCGCAACACAAGAAGCCAGAGTAGCGCGACGACCGGCAGCGTCGAGGTCAGGCTGTCGATGCGATCGAGCACGCCGCCATGTCCGGGCAACACATTGCTGCTGTCCTTGATCCCCGCCTGACGCTTGAGCATCGATTCGTAGAGGTCACCCAAGATGCTGATCGCTGTAACCGCCAGCAGTCCGACGATCCACAAGGGCAAGCCGACCGGTGCGAAGGAAAACCCGAGGCGCAAGGCGATCCCGTAGAGGACCACGCCAACACCCGCGCCGATCGCGCCTTCCCAGGTCTTTCCGGGACTGATCGACGGTGCCAGTTTGTGCTTGCCAAAGGTCTTCCCCGAAAAATAGGCGGCGATGTCAGCCATCCAGACAATCGCCAGAATCGCCAGCAAGGCACCCGGGCCGGCAAGCCGCAACTGCACAAGCGCCAGCCAGGTCGGAAAGAGGACCACCAGCCCGACAACAAGTCCCGGTAAGCCATGTGTTAGGCGCCATTTCTGCCTCAGCCAGAGGGGAATGACCAGACACCAGAACACTGCCGCAATACCGTAGGCCGCGACCACCCAGCCTGCCGCCATTTCATCTCCGGCACCGACCCCGATCGCCGCCGGCGCCAGCAGCGATACTGCGGAACAAAGCGCGGCCATGGCGGCGCCAAGCAGGAGACGCCCGCTTTGCGCGTAACCGAGCAGCCCGCCCCACTCCCAAGCGGCAACCCCGATGAACAGGGCCACGAGCAGCGCCCAATAGGCCTGCGGCAGGAAAAACAGGCTGGGCACGACCAGTGCCAGCAAGACCAGGGCCGTGATGATGCGGGTCTTAAGCATTCGAATCTCCGGCCAGTTGCTCGCTGGTCCGCCCGAAGCGTCTTTCGCGCTGCTGGTAGGACTCAATGGCCAGGTCGAATTCGGCGCGATCAAATTCCGGCCACAACGTAGCGGTGAAGTAAAGTTCGGTGTATGCCAACTGCCAGAGCAGGAAATTGCTTATCCGCTCTTCGCCGCCGGTACGAATGAACAGGTCGGGTTCGGGCGCGAAATTCATCGAAAGAAAGGGCTCGAGGTCAGATTCGCTCCAACCGGACCGCTTTTCCGGCTGGGCCGCCAGCATCGCGTTGACCGCCTGCATGATGTCCCAGCGTCCACCGTAGTTGGCGGCGATGGTCAGCTCCAGGCGTGAGTTGTGTGCCGTTCGGGCCTCTGCCGTCCTGATCAGTTCCTGGAGACGAGCATCGAACCGCGTCAGATCGCCGACGATGCGCAAGCGAACGCCATTGCGTTCCAACTTGTCGACTTCCTGCTCCAGCGCCTTGACGAACAACTGCATCAGCAGGCTGACCTCCTCCTGGGGGCGCCGCCAGTTCTCCGAACTGAAAGCGAACAGGGTCAAATATTCGACGCCGCGTTCGAGGCAGGAGCGCACCGTTTCACGCACCATTTCGACGCCCTTGGCGTGGCCGGAAAAGCGCGGCATGAAGCGCTTCCTTGCCCAGCGACCATTGCCGTCGAGAATGATGGCGACGTGACGAGGCACGGACGCCGCTGCGGGAACCTGTCTCGTTGAACTGGTAAAGAGCGCCATGCCCCGGCGATCAGCCTGAACCTGCGCCTAAACCTGCAACAGCTCGGCCTCTTTGTGGGCGAGCATCTTGTCTACTTCGGCAACATAGCGGTCGGTAAGCTTCTGGACGTCATCCTGCGCCCGGCGCTCGTCATCCTCGGGAATTTCGTGCTTTTTCAGGGCATCCTTGAGGTGCGCGTTGGCATCGCGGCGGAGGTTGCGGATCGCCACCTTGGCGGTCTCGCCCTCGTTCTTGACGACCTTGATCATTTCCCTGCGCCGCTCTTCGGTCAGCGCAGGCATCGGCACGCGGATCAACTCCCCCTGCGAGGCCGGGTTGAGGCCGAGATCCGAGTCGCGGATCGCTTTCTCGATCTTCTGGGTCATGTTCTTTTCCCAGGCCTGGACACCGATCGTCCGAGCGTCGACCAGGGTAATGTTGGCGACCTGATTGACCGGCACCATGGACCCGTAGTAATCGACCTGGACATGGTCAAGGAGGCCGGTATGGGCGCGGCCGGTCCGGATCTTCTGAAGGTCGTTCTTGAGCACCTCCAGCGATTTCTGCATCTTGGCCTCGGCCGTTTTCTTGAGTTCGGGAATCATGGTCATCTCCTCAGCAGTAGACGAGCGTTCCCTCGTCTTCGCCACAGACCACGCGCTTCAGCGCACCGGCCTTGAAGATCGAGAACACGTTGATCGGCAGCTTCTGGTCGCGACAGAGCGCGAATGCCGTGGCATCCATGACGGCGAGATTGCGGGCAATCGCGTCATTGAAGCTGATCTTGTCGAAACGGGTCGCCGTGGGGTCCTTCTTCGGGTCGGCCGAATAGATGCCATCGACCTTGGTCGCCTTGAGCACGATTTCCGCACCGATTTCCGAGCCGCGCAATGCGGCGGCCGTGTCGGTCGTGAAGAAGGGATTTCCAGTGCCGGCGCCGAAGATGACGATCTTGCCTTCTTCGAGGTAGCGGATGGCTTTGCCGCGGATGTAGGGCTCGACCACCTGCTCGATATTCAGCGCCGATTGGACGCGGGCATTCAGCCCGGCCTGGCGGAAGGCGTCGGACAAAGCCATGGCATTCATGACCGTCGCCAGCATGCCCATGTAATCAGCGGTAGCCCTGTCCATCCCGGTGGCCGTGCCGGCCATCCCGCGAAAGATGTTGCCACCGCCGATCACAACGCCAATTTCCACGCCCAGGTCGGCTACCACCTTGATCTCCGCGACAATCCCGGCGATGGTCTGCGGGTTGATGCCGTAGGCGTCGTTGCCCATCAGGGCCTCGCCGGAGAGCTTCAGGAGGATGCGCTTGTACCTTGGTGTGGTCATGACGTTTCCTTGCAATTTACTTCTTGGCAGCGGCAGCAGCAGCCTGGGCAGCGACCTCGGCAGCGAAATCGTCGACCTTCTTCTCGATGCCTTCGCCAACCAGGAACAGCGTGAAAGCGGCCACCGAAGCGCCTTTTTCCTTGAGCAACTGCTCGATGGTCTGCTTGCCGTCCGCCGCCTTGACGAACACCTGGCCCAGCAGGGTGACGTCCTTGAGGTACTTCTGGACGGTCCCTTCGGCGATCTTTTCCAGCATCGCTTCCGGTTTGCCGGCTTCACGGGCCTTTTCGATCGCGACGCGACGCTCGAGTTCGAGCAGTTCGGCAGGCACGCCCGAGGAATCCAGCGACTTCGGCTTGGACGCAGCGATGTGCATCGCGAGGTCCTTGCCCAGATGCTCGTCGCCGCCGACCACGTCGACCACGACACCGACCTTGGCGCCACCATGGATGTAGGAAACCAGCTTGCCCTTGGCCTCGAAGCGGACGAAGCGGCGGATCGTCATGTTCTCGCCGATCTTGCCAACCAGTGCGGAACGCGTCGATTCGACCGTGCCCTCGCCCATCGGCAACGCCGACAGCGCAGCGACGTCGGCCGGGTTCTTTTCCGCAACCAGCCTGGCGGAGCCGTTGGCCAGTGCGATGAACTCGTCGTTCTTGGCGACGAAGTCGGTTTCGCTATTGACCTCGATAATCGCGCCGGTCTTGCCATCAGCCGAAATGCTGACTGCGACGATCCCCTCGGCAGCGACGCGGTTCGCCGCCTTGGAGGCCTTGTTGCCGAGCTTGACGCGAAGGATTTCTTCAGCCTTGGCCATGTCGCCGTCGGCCTCGGTCAGGGCTTTCTTGCATTCCATCATGGGCGCGTCGGTCTTGCCGCGCAGTTCCGACACCATGCTTGCGGTGATTGCCGCCATACTTTTTCTCCTGAGCTTTTCAAACAGGCGGGGCGCATGGCCCCGCCCCTGCAAACTTACTCTGCAGCTTCCTGCACTTCGACGAACTCGTCGTCGCCGCCGGCATCGACGATCTCCTGAACGACCTGGCTACGGCCTTCGAGGATCGCATCGGCCACGCCACGGGCGTAGAGCTGGATGGCGCGGGAAGAGTCGTCATTGCCGGGAATGACGTAGTTCACGCCATCCGGGGAGTGGTTTGTATCGACGACGCCGATGATGGGGATGCCCAGCTTGCCGGCTTCCGTAATGGAAATCTTGTGATAGCCGACGTCGATCACGAAGATCGCATCGGGCAGGCCGGCCATGTCCTTGATCCCGCCAATGGATTTCTGCAGCTTGTCCATTTCGCGCCGGAAGGTCAGCGCCTCCTTCTTCGGCATGCGCTCGAGATCGCCGGCTTCGACCGCCAGTTCCATCTCCTTGAGGCGCTTGATCGAGGTCTTGACCGTCTTGAAGTTGGTCAGCATGCCGCCCAGCCAGCGCTGGTCGACATACGGTGCGCCGGCACGCTGGGCTTCCTGAGCGATGATTTCACGCGCCTGGCGCTTGGTGCCGACGAAAAGGATGGTGCCGCGGTTGGCGGACAGCTTCTTCACGAAAGACATGGCTTCGTTGTACTTGGCCAGGGTCTGTTCGAGGTTGACGATGTGGATCTTGTTGCGGGCACCGAAGATGTACGGGGCCATCTTTGGAGACCAGAAACGGGTCTGGTGACCGAAATGGACACCGGCCTCCAGCATTTCACGCATGGTTACGGACATACAAAAACTCCTTTAAGGGTTGAACCGCCATCCGCCTGAAACGCCAGCCATTCATGAAAAATGGCAGACACCCTTAATCGGCGGATGTGTGGATTGACTGCCCACGTCACGTGCGCAGCCGTCTTTTCGAGTCATTCGACCCGGAAAAACCTTTGAATTATAGCATTGCCCGGCGCTGCAAATAAAGCCTAATAGCCGTTCTGCTTCAACGAGAGCAACTGCAGCATACGCGCCAGGTAAGGTTGCCAGTCGGGCATCTGCAAACCGAAATCGCGCTCCAGGCAGGCGCAGTCGAGCCTGGAATTCAGCGGGCGTACTGCTGCGGTCGGGTAGGCGCTGCTCGGAATCGCCCGGATTGCCCCGGGGGCTAGACGTAAGTCGAAGCCCGGCATGGCGCCCGCAAGCTCGACGATGGTCGTCGCAAATTCGTGCCAGCTGACCGGTCGACCGGAACAGAGATGGTAAAGCCGCTGCTCCTGGTGCTCCATCGCCTTGCCCTTGCGCAGCATGGCGAGCGCAATTCCGGTAACCGTCGCGATGAGTGCCGCCGGCGTCGGCGCGCCAAGCTGATCGCCGACAACGTCGAGCGACTCCCTTTCCCGGGCGAGGCGCAAGATGGTCTTGACGAAGTTGCCGCCGCGCGCGCCGAACACCCAGCTCGTGCGGAATATGACGGACTTGCAGCCTGTCGCCCGGACCGCTTCCTCCCCGGCCAGTTTGCTCCGGCCATAGACACTCTGCGGCCCGGTCGGATCGCATTCAAGGTATGGCGTAGCCTTGCTGCCATCGAACACGTAGTCGGTCGAATAATGAATCAGCAGCGCACCCAGTGCTGCCGCTTCCTCGGCCAGCACGCCGGGTGCTTCGCCATTGACGCGCATGGCCAGGTCGGCCTCGGCTTCGGCGCGATCGACGGCCGTATAGGCTGAAGCATTGACGATGACGGCCGGCCTCGCCCTCCTGATCAGCGAACGGACTTGATCAAAGTCGGTCAGATCACACTCGGGACGGCCGCAGGCAATGATTTCGCCGTGTGGCGCCAGCGAGCGCTGCAGTTGCCAGCCAAGCTGGCCGTCCTTGCCAAGGAGAAGAATACTCATCATTGCCCGGGTTGAAGTCGCGTCCTGTAATTATGCCACCGCCGCCATCGCGGCTTTGAGAATGACTCCCGATCCTTTATCCTTGCCCCTCCCCAACCGTTCAGCTCCCCGCTTATGAGCATTTCCATCAAGACGCCAGATGAAATAGAAAAAATGCGCGTCGCCGGCCGCCTCGCGTCGGAACTTCTCGACTACATCGAGCCATTCGTCAAGGCAGGCGTGACGACCAATGAACTCGACCGCCTCTGCCACGACTACACGGTCAGTGTCCAGGGCGCCATTTCGGCGCCGCTAAACTATGCGCCATCGGGGCACAACCCCTACCCCAAGTCGATCTGCACCTCGGTCAACCACCAGGTCTGTCACGGCGTACCCGGCGAGCGGGCGCTCAAGAACGGCGACATCATCAACCTCGACGTCACCCCGATCAAGGACGGTTACCACGGCGACACCAGCCGCATGTA
>ERZ724516.1333-NODE-1333-length-14593-cov-3.600083_pt1 | contig 14593 bp, 12 predicted proteins | sample MGYA00376049_ERZ724516 | MGnify/ENA primary metagenome ERZ724516 (study PRJEB28724, sample SAMN07190886) | activated sludge metagenome | isolation source: activated sludge of sewage treatment plant in Hong Hong | place: USA: Christiansburg, Virginia | collected... | reverse complement strand
CCGCGATCCTGAACCTGTACGCCGCCTTGGTCGGGCACGAGCAAGGCATGCTGTTGCGAGATATAGCGGTCGGTGAGTACCCAGTCATTGTCCGGGCCGCTTCCGATTCGCAGCGGTCGGGCCAAGACGCGCTCGTTGCCATCGCTGTTGCGCAATATCCAGGGACGTAGCTGGTGTCCGTTGGGGTGGGTGACAAACAGTGGAGTGAGCGCGCCGTGGCTGCCATAGGGGACAGGCGGGGCGTCGTGGGCCGCGCACGGTACGGAATCCACAGGAATGGGTGCGGCGTGGGCGCGTTGGGCGGGGTGGAGCGCGACAAACGGATCGGAGCTTCGTTGCCTGAGCATGGTCATCCTTTCGAGTGGGGTCCGGTGTGGTTCCCTGAAAACCGTTGTAGGGCTGGGTAGGTTTCGTGCGCAGGTCGGAAAAAGTTGCTAGGGTTGGGGCCCTTTTTCTCAAATCCATCGCCATGTCTGACCTGCTCATCCGTGCCATCCATCGGACACTCCACGTCCGCGTCGTCTCGGCCATTGCCACCAACGTCTGTCAGGAGGCCGCTCACCGTCACCGTGCCAGCGCTGCCGCCGCGTGTGCCCTGGGCCGTGGCATCCTTGGCAGCTACCTGCTCGCCACGCTGACTCGCGGTGGAGAGCGCGTGACCATCCAGGTCCAAGGCGACGGTCCGCTGCGGGGAGTCACTGTCGATGCCTACGACGATGGCTCGGTGCGCGGCTATCCACTTTTGCCGGAGGCGTGTGCGGCCGAGCGAATGGATCGTCGCCAGCGACTTGCTGATTTGATCGGTCGCGATGGCGTCGTCAACGTCGTCCGCGATGTCGGCCTAAGCGAACGCTTTCAAGGGCAGGTCAGCCTGGTCACCAGTGAGATCGATGAGGACATTGAGGCCTACCTGCGGCAGTCGGAGCAGATTCCCTCGGCGCTGGGTACAGAGGTGATCTTCGACAGCGGCGGTCACATTGTCCAGGCTGGTGGGGTTCTGCTCCAAGCGATGCCCGATTCCCCGGAGGAAACCCAGACGGTGCTGCGCAATGCGCAACATCTGCTGCGGAGCGGCGAGCTGTATGACTTGCTACAGAGCGGACCGCAGACACCGGGAGCACTGGCGGAGCTACTCCTTGGTTCTTACGCCGAAGGGCTGGAGATCCAAGACCATCGTGAGCTCCAGTTTCGATGTCGCTGTGACCGAGGCCGTATCGAGGCCATGCTGCGGACCTTGGCGGATGGCGATATCGACGAGATGATTGCCGAGGGAAAAGCCGAGATCACCTGCAACTTTTGCAACTCAGTGTATCAATTTTCCGTCGAAGAGCTGACCGAGGTTCGTCGCGGCAGGCAGAAGGTCCAAAACTGATGCGCGGCAGTGTCGAATCGTATCTATTGGTGCAGCCCGAGGTCGAGCAGGCGCTGGCCGATGGTCTAGCAGTGGTGGCGCTGGAGTCGACGCTGCTTGCCCATGGACTACCGTGGCCAGACAACATCGAGGTCGCGCTCCAGGCGGAGCAAGCGGTACGACGTTCGGGGGCGGTGCCAGCGACGATTGCGGTGCTCGCCGGACGGCTCTGTATCGGTCTTTCCCGAGAGCAGGTCGAGCGCATCGCTCACGGACAGGGATTCTTCAAAGCGTCGGCGGCTGATTTGGGCCCCCTGCTAGCCTCCGGAGCGGACGGGGCAACTACGGTTTCAGCGACGGTAGTTGCTGCGGCACGAGCCGGAATCAGGGTGATGGCCACGGGCGGAATCGGTGGCGTTCATCGGGGAGATGCCTTCGATATTTCCTGCGACTTGACCACGCTGGCGAGTGAGCCGGTCGCGGTGGTGTCGGCGGGTGCCAAGGCGATTCTCGATCTGCCGCGTACCCTCGAATACCTAGAGACACTGGGGGTGCCGGTGATTGGGTATGGCACGGCTGACCTGCCCGCGTTTTATACGCCGTCGAGTGGGCTCAAGCTGCTCCACCGCGTCGATGGCGCAGAGTCGGCGGCCCGGGCGTTACGGTCGCACTTTGCGATTCATTCGCGACGGGGCGTGCTGCTCTGCAACCCGATTCCAGAGTCCGAGGCGTTACCGAACGAACTGGTCGAGCGAGCGATGCAAGCCGCGCTGCAAGCCGCCGAATCGATGCAGGTGGGAGGCAAAGCGCTGACGCCGTTTTTGCTCGGTCGCATCGCCACCGAAACGGGCTTGCAGAGCGTTCGTGCCAATCGCGCACTCATCGTCGACAATGCTCGAGTGGCTGGGGAGGTCGCGGTGTCTCTGTCCGGACTGCGCAACGCAGCTTGAGCAAGCATGGGTCGGGGTTTGTGGAATCGAGATAAGCGAAGCCTACCGAAGGGCCAATAAGAGGTGTCAAAAAAGCATCTTATTACCGCTGCGACTTCCGATCCCCGGGCTCTGCTGGCGCTGCTGCGAGCACGACTTGGGGTGAGCGAGGCAGAAGCGCGTAGGGCGGTTCGGGAGGGCTCTGTCTGGATCGATGGTCGACGGGCTGTCCCGACCGTAAACACGGTGTCTGCTGGTCAGAAAGTGACCGTGTTTGTCGCGGAAACCTCGTCGCCGATCCCGCGTCCGCAGGTGGTCTACGAAGATCGCGATCTGCTGGTCGTAAACAAACCCGCTGGACTATTGTGTCAACCGGGTCGACGGGGGGGACCATCTCTGCTGACGATGTTGCCGGGTCCGTTGTGGCTGCCGCACCGACTGGATGGCGAAACCTCTGGACTGACGATGCTGGCACGCTCGGCAGAGGTCTGCGCCCGGCTCGGGCAGGCGCTGGTCGAAGGTCGGATTGAGCGTCGCTATTTGGCGCGGGTGGTCGGGGTGCCGGAAGCCAGCGGACGGATTGACCTCCGGATCGGCAAGTCAGCCGGGCAGGGGGCGCCGAGGATGCGCGCCTATCCGACGGAATCGACGGTGGGTGATTCAGCGGTGAGTCATTTTTGGTGCCTAGATACCCTGCACCCAGCCTGTGGTGCACAGTCGCTGGTGCTGGTGCGTCTGGAAACCGGACGGACCCATCAGGTGCGGGTACATATGATGGCGTCGGGTCATCCCATCGTCGGGGATCTGCTGTACGGAGGGCCGCCGTTTGAGCGTCTTGCGCTCCATGCCACAGCATTAGACTTGGTCCATCCACGCACGGGTAAGCGGTTGACGCTCGTCGCGGCGCTTCCCTCCGGATTTTGGCCACAGCCGGTGCCGGATTGGACTCAGTCTATAGCGTCGTGAGCGCCGGGCGGGTTAGCGAGGAGGAGCGGACAGCGGCACGAGTTCGACCTCGCAAGGTCCATCAGGCAGTAGCTCGTCGACGGCAGCTCCCATTCGATCGGTGAAGCCGACCCGGGTCAGTCCGTCGCCTAGCAGCAGCCCATAGGGCTCATTCGGACGCAGTCTGCCGTCGAAGTCGGCCTGGTAGGTGATCAGCCAGTGCTTGCGATCCGACAGTCCGTGCGGGCCGCGTCCCTGCAGCGCAGACTCGGCATTTTTGCGGACCTGACGATCCTCATCTAGCGCGGCGACGTTGCGCAGTCGTGCTTCGATTCCACCCGAGCGTGGCACCACCGAGGCGACCAGCAGCGCCGCGTTGCGACGGACTCCGGCATCGCCGTCCTCCAGCCATTCGGCATCGCGAGGTTCCGCGATCCCGAGCCTGGCCAGCGCTGCCAGTAAGTTGGTGCGTAGCGCGGTCATTTCGAGCGATGGCTCGCGTTTTAGCGACAGCAGTAGGCGCAGCCGCTCGACCACTCGTTGGGTCGCCGTGTGATTGCGTGGCAGGTTCGATAGAGCCCAAGCGGCCTCGGCAGCGGCCCTGAGATCAACGACCGAGCCATCTTGAAGCTGACCGAGCAACGCCGTGACGATCGCGTCAGTTGGACTTGTCGCCAGTAGGCAGCCAAGCGCTCCGGTTGCTCGCTGCACGCGGACTGGGTCGCGGTGTTGCAGCAGTTTGATGAGTCGGGTCTGCGCTGATGGATCGACAAACGACTGCAAGGCCGAGAGCGCATCCACGGCGAGCTGGCCCTCGACGCTTTGTGGGTCCGCCGAGAGCTGAGCCAGCGATAGCAGCCGTTCGCGCACGGTCTCGCTGGTTCGTCCGCGCAAGATGCCCGACAGCAAGAGCAACACCTCACTGTGGGGTCCGCCATCGGGAGGCTTGCGCAGTGCGGACAACAGCTCGGAGATGATCGGCGCGTGTCGTTCGGGGCGTGGCGACAGAAAGCCCATCAGCGCTTGCGCCGCAGTGCGTCGAACTCGCTGCTCGGCGAGCCCTGGACGGACCGTCAGCACCGACCGTAGCAGCGTCGTGACCGCCGGATCCGCGAGGATTCCTTGCTTGGCATGCTGCTTTAGCGCCTGGGCCGCGATCAGCCGGGTCTCCGCTGCCGCCAGCGTGGGGCGGTCGTTGGGGTCGAGCAGTTCAACGAGCCTGGACTGTCCGAGACCGAGGTCGCCGAGGGCGAGCAAGGCCTGCCGCTGGACCTGCGGATCGGTGTCGGCGCTGGCTATGGTGAGTGCGTCGAGAGCCCGTCGGTCGAGCAGGTGGGGCTTTCGCAAGGTCTGTACAGTGCGCCGTCGGACAACCACATCCTTATCGGACAAGAGCGAGGTCAGAAGTGGGATGATGTTGCGATCACCGATGACCGCGATTGCGTCGAGGACTTGTTCCCGAGGGAGTCGATTTCGGAACAGCTCCCGACTGAGTTCTGTGGTCGCAAAAGCGCGCTGCTCGGGCGACAGCTTCGGGCCCAGATCACGCAAGAGTTCGACGAGTATGGCGAGCTGCTGAAGCCCGAGCGCGGGGCGGGCCAGCTCAGACAGCAGAATGGGAGCGACTCGTTCGCTGCCCGAAAGGAGCGACTCAACGACCAGCGGACGGAGTGCGGACTGTCCAAGGCTGGACAAGATGGCTTGGGTTGCTTGTGCCAACACCTCGTTCGACAGTGACGAGGCCGTGTTGGGCAGCAGATACAGAGCGAGCGCTTGCACGGCTGCCGTTCGTTGTCCCTCGCTGCCGGTTTCTACCGCTTCGCGCAGCAGTGGAATGGCAGCTTCCGCAGCGAGTCGTCCCAGGCACAGCATCGCTTGTCGGCGGACCTCCTCGGTCGGATCGCGTAGCAGGCGGAGTGCTGCCGCAGTCGCGTTTTGAGCGCGCAGCAGTCCCAAGCTGCGCAGCGACTCGGCGCGAACATCACGAGCGGGATCCGACAACCGACCGAGTAGGGCGAGCAGCACGCGACTGCGTAGCTCCGGCGGTAGCGTGAGCGGACTGAGTCGTCCGAGTACGGCCAGTGCACTACGACGAACCCCGACGTTCTCGTCTTCGGCACGGAGCAGCACCGGACCGAGTAGGAGCGGCAGCTCGGAAAGCTGAAAGACCTGGGCTGTGAGGAGTCGCTCGGTGGCACGCAGGGCTTCTTGGCGGACCTCGAACTGAGTGTCTCCCATCGCTCGGGCCAGTAGCGTCACCGCCCGCTGCTGTTCGGTCTTCGGGAGCGCGCCGTACTGACCCAAGGCCTCCGCACACGCCGCCCGTACCGTGCTGTCGGAGTCGCTCATTCCATCGAGGAGAGCGGTGGTCGCTGCCACGTTTGCCGTCGGACCGAGGGCTTGGGCTGCCCTTGCCCGTACCGCTGAGTCCCCATCTTGTAGTCGCTGCAGCAGGTACGGAGTCGCGAGGCGCACCGGTAACGACTGCAAGCGCTCGACCCCCTGGCGTCGGCGCGAGGGATCACTGGCCGACAGCAGCGAGCGCAGCTCTTCCGGAAGATCGCTGCCTCCACCGTACAGATCCGATGCCCGGACCGAAGGAGTCCAGAGCAGCGCGGACAGCGACAACACCGAAAGCCAGCGACTCATGCGCACAGCTTGCAGTTATACCAGGATGACATCCATCTGCGCACAGCCTTCATGTACTCGGGGTCAGTCGCGTCTTGGTGATGCAGCGGCGGAGTGCATCCTGAAGGGTTCTTGTCACCGATAGTGACCCCAGATCGACACCGAGGCTGGTCACAATTCGAACCACCTGGGCGCGCATGCCACACAAAAGTGCCTCCGCACCCAGCAATCGTACGGCCGACGCCACTCGGTACAGGTGTCGAGCCGACGACTCATTGAGGTCCGAGATACCGGTCAAATCGAGTACCGCAAACTGAGCCTGCTTCTGCTGTAGTGGGGCAAGCAGGTTTTCGGTGAGCGACTGCATCCGATTGTCGTCGAGCTGACCGATGAGCGGTAACACAAGCACGCCATCCCACACCTGAATGATCGGTGTTGCCAGTTCCAAAATCGCCGCTTGCTGACGGGCCAGCATCGCGATCTGGGCCTGGAACTGTTCGTCTGCGGCTTGGGCGGTTGCCTTCTGAGTCTGTTCTAGCTTGGCAACGCGCTCATCGGATCGCTGGATCTCCAGCGCTAGCTCACGTTGTGCATGTTCGAGCTGGCGAATTCGATTCTGCTGTTGGCGATTGTGTCTGGCGGACTCCTTGAGTCGTTCGATCTGTTTGATGAGGACGGTGGCCGGAATCGGTGCATCCAATCGGAGGAGAGGGCACTCCGTACAACTCGACAGCTTGCGACAAAAGGCGTCCAGGCCGAGCGCATCACTTGTGGGATCTTCCAAACAGCAGCTCTCACAGCGCATCGTTAGGACTCCGCTACTTGGCCGCGCCGAAGTGGACCAACGCAATGGTAAAGGTCGACTCGTGATGCTGGGTAATCGCCGCCACCGGAGACAGCTCGCCAAAGGTGTAAAAGCCAATGCGAGGCAGTGACTTCGGTAGGACAGAGTCGACCACCGAATACTCCTCTTTGTACCGTGGCCCGAGAATCACCTTGCGCGAAACGCAGTTAAAGAGAAGGGCAAGTTCTGCGTTGGCGAAACCCGTGAGCGCGGTTTGAATGGCGGTGTGTGTACCCATGAGTACGTCTTTGCGGGTCGCACTCAGAATGCAAAGCTCCGCCCGTTCGGGGATGTCTCCACCCAGGATGAGTGCTTCTCTCTGTTCATTGATTCCGAACACTGCACGCACCAGCTCGGTCTGTACCTCGGTCTTGCCGCTGACGCGTGATACAACTCCTATCGGATACTCAATGGTGACTCCGGGCATCTCGCTTTTGCGCGGGCCGAGCTGTTCCAGATAGGTAGTCAGAGCAGGCTTCCCGTCGAGTTCGATCAGAATATTGCCGTTATCTACCCGAGTCGCTTGCAGCGGAACAGAGACCGGAGAGTAACCACTACATGCGGCAGCAGAGAGGGTCACGGGACCAAACAACGCAAGCGCCACCGCTCCGGATCGCAGGATCTCTTTGCCGTGAAGCAGCTCGACTTGTTTGAACGTTCCCATATCGGCAGCCGCACCACCCAACACTGGAAACTTGGCACCTAGCCGTGACTGAATTCCTTGCAGGAGTCGGGTGGCATTGACCGTCAGGACATCCGGAAATAGGAGTAGGAGATCAGGTTTGGGGCTCTGTACCGACTCGACTAGCTGCTGTCCGATGGCAAAGGAGTCTCGGCCACCTGGAACCGACAGAGCTTGAGCACGATATCCCGGCAGACACATTCCCAGCGCCGTGACCGAGTGAGTCAACGCACCATCCGGTCCAAGCTCAGCAGAGGAAGAACAACCCACGACGGTGGTAGCTGGATCGAGTTCGCTCCATAGCCCATCACGAATCGCTTGGGCTGGAAACTCGGCAGAAAAGAACAGCACCACGATGGCGGGCGGCTGACCCAGTCGGTCGGTCAACTCAAACACGGCCTCTTTTGCGGCTACGTGTGGGTCATCGTGGACAATCGAAACCGTCGCGATCAGATTTCTTACACCCATCGACAAGACCTCTCTGCGGATCTCTCGGTGATCGAGGTTAGGAAGGCACCGTGGATCGTATCACGGAAGGGTGTATGGAGCGGAGGGGGATTCTACCCTCTGAGGTCTTCGGTAACGGAGCCGCGATGATAGATGCGGAGTCTGCGGATGACCTCATCATTGGCCATCGGAAACAGTGACTCACGCGCTTGCTCGACAGAGATAAAACCCAGCGAGCTACGGATGATCTCGAAGGTCTTGTCTCGGCTTTGGACTTCCTTGTCTCCGGCGACCGGGTGGGTTGACTCGCACATCAAGAAGTCCGCTTTGCGCTGCAGATCGATGGCCCCCCGGACCATCAGTTTTTCACGACACATCTGGGCTTTGGCCAGGCCGACATAGGTAATGAGCAGAGCCTGATCCTGCCAGTCGCACAGCCGTTGTAGGGTGTAGGGAGTACCAAAGTACAGTGACGCAGTGGAGGCCAGCGCCAACGCGTGGATCGAATCAATTCCTTCTTCACCCAAACGTAGGATGTCCTGTTCGGTCAGTCCGTCGATGGCTGCCAGTTCCTTGGTGCCATCCGTGCTGCGCTGGGCCACGTGCAGACTGACCGCAGAAGCCGCACGGGCCGTGAGCTGGCTGAGGACTCCTTCCCCGATGAGCGCGACCACCATACCCAGCATCATGTAGCTGGTCGGCCCCTTGAAGGGTTGCGCGGCGAGGACTGCGGAGTCCTTGAGAAGTAGGATGCTGTCAGAGGCAGGCGCAGCCACCGAAGTTCCGTGATGCCACAGCACGGCCAGCAGCAGGACCGCAGCGACCACCGACAAGATGAGTGCACGCAGCGCATAGGCGAACATGCGCGCACTGGTGTCACGAATCGAGGCCCGAACCGTGAGTCTGCCGAAACTCACGCTAAACGATGTGAAGGCAGCACTCGCGGCTGCAATCGCCATCATCCGAGTTTGGCATGCCAAAGAAGCGTTGTTGTTGGCAAGGAGTCCCCAGGCAAAAATCGCGGAAGTCGCAAAGCCGTACAGACATGCGTGCTGCATCATTCGGTGCTGCGCTTGTGCCGCGTGGCGAGACTCAATCAGCCACAGTCGCGAGATGTTGTCAGCGGCATCGCGTTTCCAGCTTCGTTCGCGCTCGCTCCAGTCTCCGTCCGCTCGCTCTGGTTCCGCGTGAAAGCGATGGCGTGCTCGGGGCGACTGCTGCCACCTAGAGATGAGAGCGGCCCCGAATGACAGCAGCAGTGGCATGGCAGCTACCGCCCACAGCGCAGTGGCAATGATGAGTGCGTCTTCCGGAATGATGTACGTAGTCATCGAGTCGCTCGACCCGGCCGTCGCGGTTGTGGACGGAGACAGCCAGACAGAGCCCGCAGATTCAGAGAGCGCGGCACTCAGGCACTCCGGTCGTGATGGGGCGGTCGCTGCCAACATCGACTTCATGCCGCCAAGCAGCGGTACCCACAGGGGCCAGCTCTGCGCGCAAGTCCGTGGAATGATTACGTTGTGCGCCACCAAGACCAGCATCGCAATCCACAGGAAGAACAAGATGGTGATGCCCATCCAGTCACCTAGCAATCGCGTCGCCCGTTGCGACCAGGGCAGGGGTGAGTGAAGGCGTCGCAGTCCGGACTGTGCGCGGGGCTCTGGCAGAGGCTCTTGACCACGACTGTGGTTCGTACTTCCTGTAGGGACTGAAGATGACATGAGAATTCTTGGCACTACCGTATCACGAACGACGGCTGTGCTTGGAGCAATCTCATCGCAGTCCGACCAACACCGATCAGAACCACCCGAATTGGCTTCAAATAGTAGGAATATAAAAGATATCTTATTTGGAAGGCATTCGTGCGATGCGCTGGCCACGAAGGGTCGCTGGGCTACTCCGTGCAGGCCAGCGCAAGCGCTGCCGCAGAGGCAACATCCCCGTTCTGAAGCGACACTCGGTAGTGAACGGCAGGACTATCGAATAGGGATCGGACGATCGATGGCGCTTCGTAGCAAGGCCATGACTTTGAGCGAGCGGCCTACGGCCTCCGCAACGCCCCCATACTGAATGAGATGGTTTGCGAAGTCGCAGAGATCTTGCGGACTGGCAAGCTGTTTGAGGCCCATCTTGCCAAGGATGAGCTCTGCCATGGCTTCACCCTTTTGGGGACCGAGCGCCCGTTTGAGCCGCGTCAGCGTCGTATCGGTGAGCGGGTTCAGCGTCGCAACAGGACTTGGTTCTTGTGCCAGAGCGTGTGCGGCCATCAAAGTCCCCCCTCTCCGAACTGGGCAGCCAGAGTCGAAGTTTGAGCCAGAAGCGCCGGAAAGCGGTCGGCAAGATACTCAAGGAACAGACTGTTCGTCAGTCCGTACCACAAAAAGGCGCGGTAGTAGCTGCGGGTCTGGGCATGTTGGATCTCATCGCGTAGCGCCGGGTCTAACGTCCTGCCGACAGCGCTCTCCAGACTCCCTGCATCGAGAGCTGCTTGTCTACCGAGCAGACCCGCAAACGCATGAAGGATCTCGATGTATTCTTGTTCTGCCAGAGCAATCTGCTCGGGACTCGCGCCTTCGCGGAGTTTTTCCAGCTCCAGTACGTCGAGCTTGGCGTGCTGCGCTTCTTCGAGCCAGTGATGCTTGAACAGGCTCACAAACAGGGGTTCGACATCACCGTTGTCCTTCATCGCATCGACGTAGTGAGCTTGGGTGATGATCTCCAGGTGAAGCGTCACCAGCAGCACCGCCATCGGACTCTTGCTGAGAATGTAACTGGCCACCTCTTGGGGGGAATCGGTGAGTCCGCACGCGGTGCCAAAGTCACGATCGAAGATCTCTCCGAAGCGTAGGAAGAGCTGCTGGTGCTTGACCTCTTCCTCGGTGAATCGCAGCAGCGCTCGCAGGGCAACCTCGTCACCGTACAGCTCGGCACGCGCATGTTCCATGGTGGCTGAGACAATGTACGCTTCGACAAAGTAGAACAGGTAGCCGTACGCTCTCCCAAAGATCTGATTGAGCTTGAGCTTTTCATCTGCGGTGAGGGTTTCGATCCGTTTCGCCAGAAACATCGGCTCTGGCATAAACGGACGAGAGAAGTCTAGCTGTGCGTCTGTCGGAACCACCGTTGCCAGACTCCACGACACGCGCTCCGAAGCATCCAGACACTTGCGATAGTCGGCGTTGAGGAAGCTCATCACATCATTGTAGGCGAACGAGCACCTGTCTGTAGTAGTATTTTCTGGAGGTTTTATCGTCGCCGGTAAGTCACTGTGAACCACGGTCGGAGGGTTGGGCTACATGTGGCTGTACGGAGGCCTAACCGGCAACAAAGGAACTCAGGTAGTTGGCCAACGACCACAGGACTGCGTGGCGCGAACTCCCGCTGGTTCGGAGGGCAGCAGTTGACAACGTAGGGCGTTTGGCGACACTCCCTACACGATGACCATTGACGCGTGCGGTACGTTCGCCGCGCTCCGCGATCGCGATGCAGGGCGAGGGTCCGTCCTGTCCCGTCGATTCGTCATCGTCGCAGTGCCACAGGACAAACGCGTCCTCGGTTTTGTAGCAGCGCTCAGGAAGGAGGGACTGCCGACGCCGGTGTTGGTTCCGTGGCAGGGCGTCCTGTCCGAGCCTGCTATGTTGCGCGGGCTTGGACAGCAAGGGGACTGGTTGCGGGTGGAATCCCCAGGTGCGGACAGTCTGACTTGGCATGCGCGGGCGCGACAGGGCGGCTTTGCGGGCGTGCTTGCACCGGGACAATGGCGACCAGGACGGGCGTGGTTTGCGGGGCTTTCACAAGCGCTGCGAGCCATCGATCAAGAGACTTTGCATCTTGTCGCAACGCATCCGACCGAACACATCTTGACGATGACCGACAAGCTGCTGTGTGCGGAGCGACTCCAAGCCGCCGGAGTGCCGGTGCCGGAGACCTATCCCGCTCCCCCTACGCCGGACTCTTTGCGTGCGTTTCTTACCCAGCGCGATCGTCATGCGGTGTTCATCAAGCCGCGTTGGGGATCCTCCGGTGCCGGAATCCTGGCCTATCGTTGTGCGGGACACAGAGAGCAGCTTACGACCACTGCGCGCCTTGAAAACGGTTGTCTCATCAACGAAAAGCGTCTCCGTTCCTATCGTGATCGCGAGTCGATTGACCGGCTCTTCAGGATCATTCTGAGCGACGGAGCGGTGGTCCAGCGCTGGATTCCCAAAGCGGGGACAGCAGCGGGTCCGTTTGATCTGCGGGTGTTGGTTATCAATGGGCAGGTTGCGCAGCGGATCGCTCGGGTTGGGCGAGGCACCATTACCAACCTTCACATTGATGCAAAACGGCTCGATGCCGAGCAGGCGCTTCAGTCCTTTGGGGCGAAGACCATCGCTGCGGTCTATGACGTCTGCCGACGAGCTGCTGCCTGCTTTCCAGGTCAGCTCGCGGTGGGAGTCGATGTCATGGTAGATCCAGCGGGTCGTCCTTTTGTGCTGGAGTGTAATGCCTGGGGAGACTACTTACCACGCTTGCTCAGCGACGGTCGTGATAGCTATGAATCGCAGGTTCACGCGCTGTTTGGCGCGGCCGCATAAGGGGTGCGATGTCGCTTACTCGTGCGCTGCTACTCGACCTGGACAACACGCTGATTGATCGAGACGCTGCGTTGCTAAGATGGTTACACGGTTTCAGTCCTCGGTCAGGTTGGGACATCGACGAGCTGGTGGCGCTGGATGCTGGGGGTCGCGGATCTCGTCGGGCTCTGTTTGAACGGCTCGGAATCGCGCTCCAGGTATCGACCGCGCAAGCGCGAGCGCAGTTTGAGCGTGAGCTACCCCAGCATGTCAGGTTGCGCAGTGGAGCGATCGAGCTTCTGTCCGGCTTTCGGGGTCCAAAGATCGTGATCACCAATGGTTCGTCGCGGGTACAGCGCGCCAAGATTGCGACGGTCGGTTTGCTACCATTTCTCGATGCAGTGGTGGTGTCCCAAGAGTTTGGGAATCCGAAACCGCATGCGTCGATTTTTCAGCATGCTCTGGCGTTGGCCGGGGTCGATCTCTGTGATGCCGCCACAGCGGTGATGATCGGCGATGATCCGGTGGCCGATATTGCGGGGGCGCGGTCCGTAGGCATCACGGCATTGCTGCTTCGCACACGCTGGTTTGAGGAACCGCCTGACACTGCTGTCCTGTCGACGCTTAGCGAAGTGAGGCTGGGATGATTTCGTTTCAGGAAGCGTTTGGGAAGCGCGACTTTCTGCTCCTTACGCTCGATGCACTCCGTTACGATGTGGCCCGCGATACGCTCGCTGCGGGACGGCTGCCGAACCTGGGCGCTCTCCTTCCGAATGGTTTCGAGCCACGCCATACTCCGGCCACGTTTACCTTCGCGGCACACCAAGCGTTTTTCGCTGGCTTCTTTCCCACGCCGATTTCGCCCGGACCGCATCTGCGTCCGCTGGCGCTGCGCTTTGCGGGCTCCCGAACGACAGGACCAGACACGCTGCTGCTAGAGGGCTCCTCGCTGATGGCCGCGTATCAACAGGCGGGATACCGCACCATCTGCCTTGGAGGCACGGGCTTTTTCAATCCCGGCTCGCCCCTTGGTGCCGTGCTGCCTTCTTTGTTTGAGGAGTCTCACTACAGTCGAGAGACCAGCGTGGTGAGTCCACTCGCGTCGCGCAATCAGTTTCGCATCGCCCGCGAGCGCTTGCAGAGCCTTCCCAAAGAGCAGCGGGTGTTTCTGTTTATCAATGCTGCGGCAACTCACCCACCGACGAAAATGTTCCTCAAAGGGGCTTCCCGTGAGAGTTGCGAAACCCAAGCGGCAGCGCTCATGGATCTGGATCGACATCTGCCGGTTCTACTCGATGCACTGCGCGCGCGCGGGGGGGCCGTAGGGATCATCTGCAGTGATCATGGCACCTGCTTTGGTGAGGATGGAGATGACGGCTACATCGGTCACCGGCTCGCGCATCCGCAGGTATGGACGGTGCCTTATGCCGAGGTCGAGCTGGCTGGGAATTTCGGGACTTACGGACCAGTGGTGTAGAAATAGTTGAGGCACATCTCGTCGGTGGTCGACTCACCCCAAGTGACCGAAGAACTCGTGGGATTGTCGTACACGCAGGTGAGCTTGAGCTGTGTCCCCTTCTTTACGAACATTCCCTGATTGTTTTCGTAAAAGTAGAACTGCTGCCAGTTAAAGTCCCAAGCAGGAATGTCGATCATGCAGGTGTCGGCCGTCTCAACACGGAGTCGTTTGCCAAGCTGGTGAGCGTGCGGGAGCAGTCCGTAGACGTAGCCGTCCCCCGGAGCGGTGAGGTTCCCCACTACGGAGTAGTTGGTTGCACCAGGCGGCAGTAGAAACGTCGAGTTTTGAACCGATAGGATCGCGGCCCTTTTGGCTACCGGAGTCTGAGAAAACTGAAGCCTTACGCTGGTCTGATCGGGAGTCCAGGCACCGCCGTGATGGTTGTCGTAATGCACCTGCATGACCAGGACTTGGCCTGCGGGAAGGGGGATTCCGGTGTTGGTCGGATACTTGGTCGGCGGACTTCCGGGTACCCAGCCACCAATCGTCGAGGCGGTCTTGATTCCGGGGCCGCCAAAGCAGGACCAGCCGACTTCAGGAGTCTTGGCATCCGCCGCTTGGGCCAACGCTGCATCTGCGGGATAGAGCAGGACGTGATGGACGCTCTGCTTGGCACCAGGAACGACCTCATAGCCAATGATATCTCGGTCTGCGGCTAGCTTGGGATCGAGGATGAAGCAGTGATAGTCAGT
>ERZ724516.1332-NODE-1332-length-14594-cov-4.192998_pt1 | contig 14594 bp, 11 predicted proteins | sample MGYA00376049_ERZ724516 | MGnify/ENA primary metagenome ERZ724516 (study PRJEB28724, sample SAMN07190886) | activated sludge metagenome | isolation source: activated sludge of sewage treatment plant in Hong Hong | place: USA: Christiansburg, Virginia | collected... | reverse complement strand
TGATTCCCGCGCCCGTCAGCACGAGCGCGCCGGGGTTCCGGAGCAGCACGTCAGCAATGGTGTCGACATCGGCGAACGGCCGGCTCGATTCAGCCAAAGCGGAGGTCATGCGAGAGGTCACCTGACCAAGTATGGGGGTGCACGGTACACCTCCCTCCATTTGTGACAACACACGGACGCTGGTCATTCATAACGTTCAGTTATACTCTTGTCTCATGATCGACACCGCCGGACTGCGCGTCATGCGGGCGATCGCCGACGAAGGCAGCTTCACGGCGGCCGCCCACAAACTCGGCTTCAGCCAGCCCGCCATCTCCCAGATGGTGCGCCGCCTCGAGGAACGCGCGGGCACGGTGCTCGTCGAGCGCATCGGCCGCACGGTCCGTCTGACCGAAGCCGGCGAGGTGCTCGCGCGGCACGCCTCCCCCGTGCTCGCCGCCCTCGATGCCGCCGAACAGGAGGTCGCCGCGATCGCTGGACTGCGCTCTGGTCGGGTGCGGCTGATGGCCTTCCCGTCGGCGTCGGCAACTCTGGTGCCGAAGGCGCTCTCGCATGTCAAGCGTGAGTACCCCGACGTCTCGATCACCTTCACCGAGGCGGAGCCGCCCGAGTCGTTGTCGGCCCTGCGCGCCGGCACCTGCGACATCGCTGTCGCCTTCACCTATGAGGGTGTCGACCTGGGCCGCGGCGAGGAGGACGTCGAGGGTTTCGAGGTGACGCCCCTCATCGACGACGAGGTGCGCCTCGTCGTCCCCGCTGACCACCCGCTTGCCAGGTCGAAGTCCAAGGTCGCCGACCTGTCGACGCTCGAGGACGAGACCTGGATCGCCGGTTGCCCCCGTTGTCGAGGCCATCTCCTGCAGGTATGCCGCGAGGCCGGGTTCGCACCGCACGTCGCCTTCGAGACCGAGGACTACGTCGCCGTCATGGGGCTGATCTCCGAGGGGTTGGGGATCGCGCTCGTGCCCGACCTGATCCTGCGCACGGTGCAGCACGAGGACGTCGTGGCACTGTCGATCAATCCACCATCGCTGCGGCGCATCGAGGCCGTGACGACGCCGGACCTCTCGCGGGTGCCGGCCGTGAAGGCCACCTTGGATGCCCTGTTGCTGAGCGCCGCGGCGCAACCAAAGCCCGTGCGTTCGCGGGCGCGGGCGACGACGGCGGCACGCTGACTCATCCCTTGGTCACCACGCTGACTCAACGCATGGTCACCACCGCCTCGCCCGAATCGGTGTCGACCACGGCGATGTCACCGCGGAGGTCGGTGCGGTAGACGGCATACCCGAGGCGGCGCAGGAGTGAGAGCTGGGTCGCGGACGGGTGGCCGTAATCGTTGTCGGCGCCGACGCTCACGATGCCGACCGGGGCCCGAATGGCCTCCATCAGCGCAGGACTGATGTTGGCGCTGCCGTGGTGGGGGGTCTTGACGACATCGAATGACCTTGCCGCAGAGGCAAACTCGGGGCGCCGTCTGAGTTCGGACAAGATCGCCGCACCGGCCTCGCGCTCGATGTCACCGAGCAACAGTGCGTCGACCTCGCCGGTCCTGACGGCGAGGACGACGGACGAGTTGTTGGGGACCGAGCCGGCGTCGATCCGTCGAGCCGGCCACCAGACCGAGGCGGTCAGTGCGCCGGCGGTGAATCGGTCACCGATGCGCAGTGGTGTCGCCTTCAGGCCTTGCCGTTGCGCCCACGTCCGGACGTCACGTGCGGTCGGCTCGTCGTCGTCGACCGCGGTGACGAGGAGCGCCTTGACCTGGCGACCACGCGACACCCCGTCGATGCCGCCCACGTGGTCGGCGTGGAAGTGGGTCAGCACCACGGCGTCGACAACGTCGACACCGAGCCGGTCGAGGCAACCGTCGATCAGTGCCGGATCGGGACCGACGTCGACCACGACGGCTGACGCCGGGCCGGAGCGAAGGACGATGCCGTCACCCTGCCCGACGTCGCACGCAACCATCCGCCAGCGCGTGGGTGGCCAGGTGAACGTGCGGGTCGGCACGAGGAGGGTGATGAAGAGGGCCACGACCAGCAGGGTCACGATGGGGTGGGCAAGCGCCACGAGAAGCAGCGACCGGCCCACGAGAAGGGTCAACACCGTGATCACGGCGAGGAGCCCCGCACCTGGCGCTCCATCGGGCCACGGCACCGATCCGCCCGGCACGACGGCGAGTGCCCGGGCGACGCGAGCCACCCCCAGCGTGGGTAGGGCAGGTAGCCACGCCAGCCAGCCACCGAGCGTGGGTGACAGCACGGCAACACCGGCGCAGGCCACGCCACCGATCGTCGCCATGGGGATGAGGGGCGCGGCGAGCAGGTTCGCGAGCACGCCGACGATGGGCACCGACCCCTGGAGCAGGACGATGACCGGCCCGCACACGACCTGCGCGGCCAGGGGCACGGCGACGGCGGGACCCAGCAGGCGCAGCCGTGGGTGGACCTTGGCGAAGTGAGGTGCCAGGTGGTCCCCCCACGGTCCGGCGAGGAGGAGCAGCCCGAGAGTGGCCAGGGTGGAGAGGACGAAGCCGTAACTGCGGGCCAGCCACGGGTCAACGGTGAGCACGGTCAGGATGGCGCCGCCCAGAAGAGGCGGGCCGATCGAACGACGGTGGCGGCTGATACCGATCAGCCCGATCGCGCCCATCGCCGAGGCTCGCAGGACGCTCGGCTCGGGGCGCGCCAGCACGACGAAACCGGCCAGGGCGAGCATGGCGAGCCAAGGTCGCAGTCGCCGCGGCACGCCGACGAGGGTGCAGCCGCCGAACACCAGCCCGATGACGACCGCCACGTTGCTGCCACTGACGGCGGTCAGGTGGGTCATTCCGGTGGCGCGCATCGCCTCGTCGAGGTCTGGTGGGAGGGCGCTGGTGTCCCCGATGACGAGTCCGGGAAGCAGCCCGCGAGCATCCTCAGGAAGGTCACGCACGCTGGCCGTCAGCGCGGTGCGCAGCACCTGGGCGGCGCGGGCGACTGCCGGCGCAGGGTCGACCTCGCGGATCGACCCAGTGATCCGGAGCCGACCGATCTCTGGACCGGCGTCGCGCGGCGGGGAGAGTCGGCCAGCGACCGTCACCGTCGACGACCACCGCACCTGGAGGAGTTCCTGGTCGCCGACCAATTGCAGGCGGGCGGCTGCGGGGCCCGTCTCACCTCGGCCGGTGATCGTGCTGACCGCGACGACGACGATCACCTGTTCCTCCCCGAAGCGACCGACCAGCCGACGTGGCTCGGTCTCGACCCGGCCCGTGACGGTCACCGCTGCTCGCTCGGCCACGAGTTGCTGCACATCGCCGCGCGCGGCCCGCAGATCATTCCCGGTCGCCGCGAACTGGAGGAGAAGCACGGAGGCGAAGGACAGCAGAAGCAGGCCGGACCACCGCCCCTCGGTCACCGCATGGCGGCCCAGGCGGCCGCGTCGGCGGAGTCTTCGCCGGTGCGTCGCCGCGCCCACGACGGCCAGGACTGCGAGGACCAGACCGGCGACGAGCAGCCCACGATGGGCCAGGGTCCACGACAGCGTGATGGCGAGAGCGGCCCAGGCGATCACCGCCGCGAGCAGCAGCCGGAGGTCGGTGGCCCGCTCGGTCACAACGTCACTCGCGGGCGGAGTTGGCTCATCAACTTGTCGCCGATGCCGGAGACCTCACCCAGCTCATCGACCGAGGTGAACCTCCCGTGCTCGCTGCGCCAGTCCAGAATCCGCTGCGCCAGCACCGGGCCCACCCCCGGCAGGCCATCCAGGGTCGCCAGATCGGCCGAGTTGAGCGACACCAAGGCGCCCACACCACCGCCCGCGCCTCCCGCGCCTCCCGCCGCACCGGGTGCCGCCGCGATGACCTCACCCGGTCGCGGTACCCGGATCTGCTCGCCGTCGATGACCAGACGAGCCTGATTGAGCAGAGAGACATCCGCCTCAGGTGTCGCACCACCGGCCGCCGTGATCGCATCAGCAACGCGAGACCCGGCCGGCAGGCTCACCAGGCCGGGTCGCCCGACCTGGCCGACCACATCCACGACCACGATCCCCGTGGCCCCCGCACTTGCGGTGCCCGGACCCGCGCTCGAGGGCGATCCTGCCGCCGCTGCCGTCGAAGGGCTGCCCCGTGCGGCCGGATCGAGGTCCACACCAGGGCTCGAGCCCGGCGCACGAACCGGGGTCGTCGTGTCATGGACGGATGCCCACGCGAGCCGAACGCCGAGGACAGCGACGATTCCGGCGATGACCAGGGCCACGCCGACGGCGGCACGCATGGACGGCAACCATGAGGCCCCCCGCAGACGACCGGGCACCTCCACGCGCACACGAGCCCTCGCGGGGCCGGTCGAGTCCTGGGCGTGAACCTCCGCCGTCCCCGCTGCGTCGTCGATCGCGACACCGGGCGCCCGACGCCGGACGCCAACGTCGGCGGCAGGCTCACCGCCGCTGGGGTGATCCGCCCGCAACCGGGCCCAGACCCGGTCGGACACAGAGGAATCGGGACGTCCGCGCATGGCTCGACGCTAGGAAAGCCGCTGCGCCATCACCACGTCCGTGACGGCGGACTGTGGACGACACACCCGCCGGGTCAGGGCCTGTGGACGGCCCGCCGTCGTCGTTCGAGGCCGATGAGGATGTTGCGCTTGTGCCGGGCCAGCACCAGCAGGGCCAGGATCACGACGACCCACCCCACACCGGTCGCGCCCCACCGTGCCAGGTGGACCACGCCCAGCCCCTGCAGCACACCGACGACCACGAGCACCAGGCAGGTGACGACCGACGCCTCACCCACCCTCTTGAGGATGGCCAAGCCGAGCCCGAAGACCACCACCGCGATGAGAGCGATCCACGGCGCGACGGCGAGCAGGACCCCGAGCGTCGTGGCGACTCCCTTGCCGCCCCGCCACTTCAGCAGCGGACTGAACATGTGCCCCAGCACCACCGCCAGGCCACAGACCGCCGACGCTGTCACCCCCATGAACCCGGCGAGGAACCAGCAGGGCACGAATCCCTTGAGCACGTCGAGGACGCCGACGAGGACACCCCACTTGACGCCCAGGATCCGGCCCGCGTTCGTCGCGCCGGGGTTCCCCGAGCCGCTGCCGCGCACGTCCTTCCCGAACAGCGAGGCCAGGAGCGTCGCCGGCGAGATCGAGCCGATGAGGAAGCAGACGACGAGCGCGAGCAGGCCGACCGCGGCCAGCACGGCGATGAAGCCGGGGCCGAAGTCGATCGCGCCGGCGATCACCGGGGTGACACCACCGTCGCCAGCGTCCCCGGACCCACATGGGCACCGACGACCGCTCCGAGTTCGAGGACCCGCAGCTGCCCCGCGTCGCCCACTCGTGTCTGGAGCCGCTCTGCCAACGCGTTCGCCCGGTCCAGCGAATCCAGGTGGTGCACGGCCACGTCGACTCCGCCACCGGAGGCCAAGGCGTCGGCGATCCGCTCCCCCGCGCGTTCCTCCAGGCGGCCGATCGCGCGGCTCGCCGTCCGCACCCGCTCCAGCGGGACGATCACCCCATCGCGCAACGCGAGGATCGGCTTGATCGCCAACGCCGACCCCATCAGGGCTGAGGCCTTCCCGATCCGGCCCCCACGTCGCAAGTACTCCAAGGTGTCCACGTAGAACGCGACATCGGCTGCGGCACAACGCTTTCGGACATGATCAGCAACCTCCTCGACCGAAGCGCCGGTGGCAGCCAGCGCGAGACCGGACTCCACGGCATACCCCATGACCATGCCGAGGGATCGGGAGTCGACGACGGTGACCGGAATGGGTGACTCCCCCGCGGCCAACTCCGCCCCACCGATGGTCGCGGAGAGATCCGACGAGATGTGCACCGACACCACGGCATCGGCGCCGGCTTCCGCAGCCCGCTGATAGGCCGCGAGGAACGCGCCGGGAGCAGGGCGCGAGGTCGTCACCGGGGTGAACGTGCGCAGCGCCTTGGCGACGTCCTCGGGCATGATGTCGACGCCCTCGGAGAACTCCTTCCCGCCCACCACGACGTGCAGGGGCACGATCGCGACCTGCTCGCGCAGGTCCGCGGGGAGGTAGGCAGTGGAGTCGGTGACGAGGGCGACGGGCACGAGGTGAAGGCTAGCCGGACCTCACCACGGAAGGGTGACACTGAGGTCGCGTGGGTCCTCGACCGGCACCCAGCCCTCCCCCTCGACCACGTGGTATGCCGCGCGCGGTCCCCGGGTGGCCAGGCTCTCGACCGCGGCGAGCAGACGCTCGATGTGCTCGTCCGTGTTCGCGAGGCCGGCACTCACCCGGACGGCGCTGCGCGCCTCGACACCGGCATCCTCGAGGAGCGCGTCGACGAGCAGGTGGGCGCAGAACTTGCCGTCACGCACCGCGATCGCATGCTCGGCCGAGAGTGCCGCGGAGACCAGACCAGGCTCGAGACCGTCGATGACGAAGCTCACGACCGGCGCGCGGTCGTGGTCCTCGCCGAAGATCGAGAACGTCTCGACCCCGTCGATGGCGCGCAGGCCAGCCACCAAGCGCTCGGTGAGGTCCTCCTCGCGGTGGGTCACGAGCCGGCGGTGCTCACGCAGGGTGGCGCAGGCGGCGGCCAACGCAATGGCGCCGAGGACATTGGGGCTGCCGGCCTCGTGACGGGCCGGTCCGGTCTGCCACGTCGTGCCCTGTGTCGTGACGGCAGCGGTGGCACCCCCGCCGCTGAGGTAGGGCGCCGCCTTGTCGAGCCAGTCGCGACGACCAGCGAGGACACCAGCGCCATAGGGCGCGTAGAGCTTGTGGCCGGAAAAGGCGATCCAGTCGACGTCGAGGGCCGCGAGATCGAGGGGAGCATGCGGGGCGAGCTGGGCGGCGTCGAGGGCGATCCGGGCGCCGGCACGGCGGGCGATGGGGACGAGGCGATCGAGCGGCCAGTACTCGCCGGTGACATTGGAGGCACCGTTGAGGACGACGAGGCGGGGGCCGCGCAGATGCGCGGTCTCCTTCAAGCCGGTCCGGAGCAGCGCCTCGGCATCCGCAACGGAGGCCGGGACCGGCAGGCGGACCGTGTTTCGCGCTGGCCACGGAAGCAGCGTCGCGTGGTGCTCGGTCTCGAAGACGATGACGGTGGTGTCGCGCGGCAGCGCACGGGCCAGGAGGTTGAACGAGTCGGTCGTGTTGCGGGTGAAGATGACCTCGTCGTCCTCCCGCGCGCCGACGAAGGTGGCGACCTCGGCGCGGGCTGCTTCATAGAGGGCGCTGCTGACACGCGAGTTCCAGCCCTTGCCGCGGTGCACGCTGCTGTAGGTCGTGGTCGCGCGCTCCACGGCGTCCGCGACGGCCAGGAGTGCTGGGGTGGAGGCGCCGTGGTCGAAGTTCGCGACATCGAGCCACTCACCACAGACGGTGGGCACGCGCTGCTCGGAGCCGACGACCGGCAGGACGGTGCTGGAGTGACGCAGGTGGATGACTGGTGCGGTGGACATGTGCTGCTCCCGTCGGGTGTGGACCCTCGGGGATGAGCCTCGAGTCCGCGCTTGCCGACGGCGGTTTCGCCGACGACCAGGTCGTCACCCGGAGCACCCCACCGCGGAGGAGGGTTGCTGACCAGCGAGCCGGGGCTTGTCGCTGGCACTCATGACCTATGGGAGAGAACTTAGCAGGCTCGGGAAAGCCCGCGGCATACCGTTGGGAGCGGCGTCCACGAGGTGGACACCTCCGTCAATCCTTGGGGGCCGGTTGTGCCGTGCCGGGTCCCGCCGAGAAGGTTCAGGCAGGGACGATGTTGACCAGTTTCGGGGCACGCACGATCAGGGTGCGAATCCCGCCCGAGATCGCCTCCTGCACCTTCGGGCTGGCCAGGGCGAGCTCGCGCAGGGCGTCCTCGGTGATGTCGGAGGGCACCTCGAGGCGGTCACGCACCTTGCCCTTGATCTGGACGACGCAGGTGACCGTGTCATCGACGAGCAGGCTCGGGTCGGCGACGGGGAAGTCCTCGAAGGCGAGCGAGCCGTCGTGGCCCAAGCGGCTCCACAACTCCTCGCAGATGTGCGGCGCAAGCGGGCTGGTCATCAGCACCAACTGCTCGACGACGGCACGGGGTGCGCCGCCCTCGACCTTGGTCACCGCGTTGTTGAGCTCGGTCAGGCGAGCGATGGCGGTGTTGAAGCCCAGGGTCGCGTAGTCCTCGCGGACGGCCGCGATCGTCTTGTGCAAGGTCCGCACCAACTCGTCGGACGGCGCACAGTCGGTCACCCGCACGGCGCCGGTCTCCTCGTCGATCACGTTGCGCCACAGGCGTTGCAGGAACCTGTGGGAGCCCACGACGGCCCGCGTCTCCCACGGCTTGGACTGCTCGAGCGGTCCCATGCCCATCTCGTAGAGGCGCAGGGTGTCGGCGCCGTACTGCTCGTACATGTCGTCTGGGCTGATCATGTTCTTCAGCGACTTGCCGACCTTGCCGAACTCCCGGTTGACGACCTCGCCCTGCCAGGTGAAGAAAGACGCCCCGTCGTCGCCGACCGACTCGACGACCTCGCTCGCCTCGACATACTGCCCCCGCGCGTCGGTGTAGGCCGGCGCCTGGATGTAGCCCTGCGAGAAGTACTTCCGGAAAGGTTCATCCGAGCTCAGGTGTCCCAGGTCATGCAGCACCTTGTGCCAGAAGCGGGCATAGAGCAGGTGCAGCACCGCGTGCTCCACTCCACCGATGTAGAGGTCGACGCCACCGGGGTCGACGGTGCCCTCCGGCGCTCCGGCGACAGCGCTCTCCCGCGGGCCGATCCAGTACTCCTCGTTGGCCGGGTCCACCATCGCGTCATGGTTGGCCGGGTCGAGATAGCGCAGGTAGTACCAGCACGAGCCGGCCCAGTTGGGCATCGTGTTCGTCTCGCGCGTGAAGCGGCGCAGGCCGCGTCCGTCGCCGAGGTCGAGCTCGACGTTGACCCACTCGGTAGCCCGCGCCAGCGGCGCCTCCGGCTCGGAGCTGTTGTCCTCCGGGTCGAAGGTCTTCGGGCTGTAGTCCGGCACGTCCGGCAGCTCCAGCGGCAGCATCGACTCGGGCAGGGCATGCGCGACGCCCTGGGCATCGAAGACGATCGGGAACGGCTCGCCCCAGTACCGCTGCCGGGAGAACAGCCAGTCGCGCAGCTTGTAGCTGATCGTCCCCTCGCCCCAGTGGTGCTCCTCGAGCCAGGTGATCATCGCGGCCTTGGCGTCGGCGACACCGAGGCCGTCGAGGTCGAGGGTGGCGTTCTGGGAGTTGATCGCCGGGCCGTCACCGGTGAACGCGGTGTCGGGGTCGTGGTCGGCCGGCGGCTCCACGGTGCGGACGATGGACAGGTCGAAGCGGGTGGCGAAGTCCCAGTCCCGCTCGTCCTGGGCCGGCACGGCCATGATCGCCCCGGTGCCGTAGCCCATGAGGACGTAGTCGGCGATGAAGACGGGCACCTTCGTGCCGTTGACCGGGTTGACCGCCCACCCGCCGGTGAAGACGCCGGTCTTCTCCTTGGTGTCGGCCTGCCGCTCCAGGTCGGTCCGGCGGGAGGCCATCAGCCGGTATGCCGCGACCGCCTCGGCCGGGGTCGCCGCGCCACCGGTCCAGGCCGGCGTGGTCCCCTCGGGCCAGTCACCGGCGGGCACCAGCGAGTCGAGCAGGGGGTGCTCCGGGGAGAGCACCATGAAGGTGGCACCGAAGAGGGTGTCGGGGCGCGTGGTGAAGACCTCGATGGCGGGATCGTTCGGGGTGTGGCTCGCCCCCTCCTCCGCGATCGGGAAGCGGACCTTGGCGCCGTTGCTGCGCCCGATCCAGTTGCGCTGCATGATCTTGACCTTCTCGGGCCAGTCCACGCGGTCGAGGTCGTCGGCCAGCCGGTCGGCATACGCGGTGATGCGCATCATCCACTGGCGCAGGTCCTTCTTGAAGACCGGGAAGTTCCCGCGCTCGGAGCGGCCCTCGCTGGTGACCTCCTCGTTGGCGAGCACCGTGCCCAGCCCGGGCGCCCAGTTGACCGGCGCGTGCGAGGTGTAGGCGAGGCGGTAGTCGTCGAGCAGGTCCGCCTGCTGGTGGTCCGACAGGTCGGCCCAGCGCGCCCCGCCGGGGACCTCACGGTGGCCGGCGGAGAACTCGTCGACGAGCTCACCGATCGGGCGCGCCCGACCGCGGCCACCGTCAGGACGCACCGCCTCGGTGTCATACCAGGAGTTGAAGATCTGCAGGAAGATCCACTGGGTCCACTTGTAGTAGTCCGGGTCGATCGTCTGGATCGAGCGCCGGTCGTCGTGGCTCATGCCCAAGCGGCGCAGCTGGCGGGCCATGACGACGATGTTGTCCTCGGTCGTCTTGCGTGGGTGCTGACCCGTCTGCACCGCATACTGCTCGGCCGGCAGCCCGAAGGCGTCATAGCCCAGGCAGTAGAGCACGTTCTTGCCGAGCATCCGGTTGTAGCGGGAGAACACGTCGGTCGCGATGTAGCCGAGCGGGTGCCCGATGTGCAGGCCCTTGCCGCTGGGGTAGGGGAACATGTCGAGGACCAGCAGGCTGCCGTTCGGGTATGCCGCGACCGCCTCCGGGTCGGCCCACGGGCCGGCCGGGTTCGGGGCCCGGAAGGTGCCTTCCTCGAGCCACCGGTCCTGCCAGGCGACCTCGATCTGGTCGGCCAGCTCAGCCGTGTAGCGGTGCGGGGTCTGGGTGCTCATCTCGTCCTCGTCGTGCTGTCATGAAAGCGCTTCCGTGAGGATATCGTCCGCACGATCACAGCCACCGTCACGCCCACGACGCACCCCGCCCCGTCAGGTGGCCAGCACCCCCAGCATCAGGTCAACTGCAGGTGGCCATCATCGAATCGGTTGCCGGACATGGTGATCCGGTCGATCAGGTAGTTCTGCCGCACCGACCACGGTCGCTTCGCGCCCTGCTTCGGCAGGATCCCTGCGGCGCGTTGCACATAGCCGGAGGTGAGGTCGACCGCGGGTCGCCCCGCCTCCTCCACGGTGTGCCGTGGGGTCACCGTCGTCTGTCCGGCGCGCTGCATGGAGGCGAGCAGGCGACAGATCCAGCGCGCGGCGAGGTCGGCGCGCAGGGTCCAACTGTTGTTGGTGTAGCCGACGACCCAGGCCAGGTTGGGGACATCGGAGAACATCAGGCCGCGATAGACGAAGCGCTCGTGCAGGTCGACGACCTGACCATCGACGTCGAGGGCGATCTTGCCGGCGACGACGAGCCTGAGGCCGGTCGCGGTGACGACGATGTCGGCGTCGAGGTCACGCCCGGACGCCGTCCTGATGCCGTCGGGGGTGAAGGTGTCGATCGTGTCGGTCACCACCTCGGCCCGCCCGGAGCTGATCGCCTCGAAGAAGTCGCCATCGGGCACGAGGCACAAGCGCTGGTCCCACGGGTCGTAGGACGGGGCGAAGTGTTGGCCCACGGCATACCCGTCGGGCAGCAGGCGGGCGACACCCTTGGTGAGGAGCGCGCGAGAGCCGCGCGGGAAGCGTCGCATCAGCATGTAGCTCGCCGTCGTGAGGGCGATGTTCTTCGAGCGGAGCACACGGTGCGCGACCTGGTCGGGCAGCACTCGGAAGGCCGTGCGGGCCAACGCGTCGGTGCCGGGCCGGCTCGCGAGATAGCTCGGACTGCGTTGGAGCATGACGACCTGGGCGCCGGCGCCCGCGAGCGCGGGGACGATCGTGACGGCCGTGGCGCCGGACCCGATGACGACAACACGCCGTCCGGCCACCTCGAGGTCCGCGGGCCAGAACTGCGGATGGACGATCGCCCCCGAGAAGGCCTCCTGCCCGGGGAAGTCCACCACGTGACCGCGGTCGTAGTCGTAGTAGCCGGTCGCGAGGTGCAGGAACCTGCACGTGTGCCCAACCTCGCCCTCGGAGGTCTCGACGCGCACCGTCCACCGGGCAGTGATGCTCGACCACGAGGCGCCGACGACCCGCTGGTCGAACCTCACCCGCTCGGCGATTCCGAACTCGGTCGCCGTCTCACGGATGTAGTCGCGGATGGCACCGCCCTCGCTGATCGCGGCCTCGCGCGTCCACGGGCGGAAGGGAAAGGACAGGGTGTACATGTCCGAGTCCGAGCGGACTCCCGGGTAGCGAAAGAGATCCCAGGTCCCGCCGATCGCGTCCCGCGCCTCGAGGATCGCGAAGGTGTGGTCCGGCAGGGCGCGGGTGAGGCGGCACGCCATGTCGATCCCGGACAGGCCGGCGCCGACGATGAGGACGTCGACGTCGAGCGATTCCACGCGCCCACCTTACGATCGACGTCATGAGCAGCCTCAGCGACTTCCACGCCGCCACCCTCACCGGCACCGACCAGGACCTCTCGGCCTATGCCGGGGACGTCGTCCTTGTCGTCAACACGGCGAGCAAGTGCGGTTTCACCCCGCAGTACGCCGGGTTGGAGGAGTTGTATGCCGCGCACAAGGACGAGGGTTTCGTCGTGCTCGGCTTCCCCTGCAACCAGTTCGGCGCGCAGGAGCCAGGGACCGAGGACGATCGGCGAGTTCTGCCAGCTCAACTACGGCGTGAGCTTCCCGATGTTCGCCAAGATCGATGTCAACGGGGACGACACGCACCCGCTCTACCGGTGGCTCAAGACCGAGAAGTCCGGCCTGCTCGGCGGCCGGATCAAATGGAACTTCACCAAGTTCCTCGTCGGTCGGGACGGCCAGGTCATCGAGCGTTTCGCGCCGACGACGACCCCTGCGGACCTCGAGAAGGACGTCGTGGCCGCGCTCGCCGCGCCGCGTCCCTGAGTCCTCGTGCCCAACTGGTTCTTCCTGCTCGTCCCGGTCGCCGTCCTGCTCGGCGCCCTGGGCCTCCTCACCCATCGGTTGATCCACGCGCCCCGCTGGCGCAGCCGCCGAGCACGTCTGGCGGCACTGGTGGGCATGGTCGTGCTCACCGGCCTGTCCTTCCTCCAGTTCGGCGCGGGTCCGACGTTCCTCTCCCCCGCCCAGGCGCGGCCGCTGGTGTGGATCGGCGCGACCTGGCTGGCGACGGCGCTCTACCTCTTGCTGGGCGCTCTGGTGATGGCGGTTCTTTCTCTCGTTCTCGGATGGGGCAACCGCGAGCGCAAGACCCGCGTCAACCGGATCGGAGCGGCGCTGGTGGTGGTTGCGGCACTGGCGACCACGGCATACGGGGTGGTGAAGGCGGCCGACCCCACGGTGACGCCGATGACCTTCCGCTCGCCGGCCCTGCCGGCGGCCTTCGACGGCACGAAGGTCGCGTTGATCACCGACATCCACGCCGGGGCGGTGCGATCGGCCGCGACCGTGCAACGGATCGTCGACCGGACCAATGCCGCAGAACCCGACCTCGTCCTGATCGCGGGTGACCTCATCGATGGCCCCGTCGACCGGTATGCCGCCGAGCTCGCCCCCCTGCGCGGCCTCCGGGCGTCGCTGGGCGTCTACGCGGTGACGGGCAACCACGAGATGTACTCCGGCACGATCTCCGGCTGGGAGGACGACTGGAAGACCCTGGGCATCCAGGTCGTGAGCAATGCCGTGACCACCGTGACCTCGGGCGGCGACACCATCGCGATCGGCGGCGTGCACGACTGGTCGGGGACGGGTGAGTTCGCACCGGACTACGACGCAGCGGTCGAGGGGGTCGCGGCGAGCACCTTCCAGATCGTGCTGGCGCACCAGCCGCGGGCTGCGTCACGACTCGCGGGTCGCGGGGTCGACCTGCAGGTGAGTGGTCACACTCACGGCGGGCAGTTGTGGCCCTTCAGGGCGCTCGTGCTGCTCCAGCAGCCGATGGTCGACGGCCAGGCGGTCATCGACGGCGTGCCGGTCATCACCAGTCGCGGCGCCGGTGCGTGGGGTCCTTCGGTGCGTGTCGGCGCGGATCCGGAGATCCCGGTCCTCACCATGACGAGGGGCTGAGGTTCGCGGCCTATCCTCACCGTGTGGAGCCTCGCACGGACGGATTGGTGGTCGGCGACGACGGACTCGCCCGACCGGGCTGGGCATCGGTCGACCCGATGCTGCGCGACTACTACGACACCGAGTGGGGCCTGCCGGTGCGCGACGAGCAGGGGCTCTTCGAGCGACTGTCACTGGAGGCCTTCCAGAGCGGGCTGTCCTGGGCGACCATCCTGCGCAAGCGGCCGGCCTTTCGAGCGGCCTTCTCGGACTTCTCGCCGGACGTCGTCGCGCGCTTCGACCACTCCGACGTGGAGCAACTGATGGCCGACGCGGGGATCGTGCGCAACCTGGCCAAGGTCAGGGCGACGATCACCAACGCCCGGGCCACGCTGAGGCTGCGGGAGGACGCCGACGGTGACCTCGCGGCATACGTGTGGAGTTTTCGACCCGAACGAACGCCGCAGCCGGCCACGATCGGTGAGGTGCCCACTCGTTCCCCGGAGTCCGAAGCACTGTCCAAGGGGCTCAAACGCAAGGGTTTCGTCTTCGTGGGGCCGACGACGATGTTTGCGCTGATGGAGGCCGTGGGGATCGTCGACACCCATCTGCTCGGCTCGCACCGGCGCGGGAGCAGTGGCGTCTGGGACAGCTCCACCCAAACGAAAAACGACCGACGGAGTCGGTCGCTTTCGGGTGGGTGGAGCTGAGGGGATTCGAACCCCTGACCCCCTCCATGCCATGGAGGTGCG
>ERZ724516.1330-NODE-1330-length-14601-cov-5.300495_pt1 | contig 14601 bp, 17 predicted proteins | sample MGYA00376049_ERZ724516 | MGnify/ENA primary metagenome ERZ724516 (study PRJEB28724, sample SAMN07190886) | activated sludge metagenome | isolation source: activated sludge of sewage treatment plant in Hong Hong | place: USA: Christiansburg, Virginia | collected... | reverse complement strand
AGGTGGGTGTTGGCACGGTCGACGCGGTGTGAGTATCTGTGAGAGCCACCTGCAACACTGACGAGGTGGAGATCGGAGAGGGGAGTCCAACCAAGTCGATCCCCAACCCGACTCCCCGCGGGGAACCCTCGTTGGTCGTGATTGCGATTCGGACGCTTCGGGTGAGCGGAGCGGAGTCGCTCGCATGTTACGAAGCTGCTCGGTTGGCGGAGGCGGGATACGAGGTAGAGGTCTGGTACCAGATCGATGGCCCATTCCGTGCCCGGCTCGCTAAGTCCGGGGTGAGAGCGGTGCGAGTCCCGTTGTGGTCGGGACGACGCCGCATCAGGTCGGTCGGCCGATGGTCGAAGGACCGTCTGGTGATTCATACGCACTCGCCGTCGTCCGGCGCGATGTTGCGCCTCGTCTCGCTGGGGATCCTCAACGTCGCGTTCATCCATACCGAGCACAACGTGGCGGCCGCCTATCACCCAGTCATTCGGCTACTGCATCGATTGATGGCCTGGCGCATCGAAGAACTTGTGGCCGTTTCGAAGGCGGTAGGGGAGACAGCCCCTCCAACCCGTCGGAACAGGGTCCTCAAGCATGTGGACCTCACGTTGCCGCGGATACAGGCGTGTCTGGGCCTGCCCATGAAGGTCGCCGGGCCGCTGCGACTGGTCTGCGTGGCGAGCCTCACCCCGAAGAAGGACCATGCCAACCTCCTGGCAGCGCTGATCACCCTCGATCGCCTCCTCGACGCACCACTGCAGGTGTCCCTCGTTGGAAACGGCCCGCTGCGCGGAACGATCAGCGCGCAAGCTGCGGTTCTGAACCGGGGATGCACGCACGTCACCATCGAGTTGCTGGGCCACCGCAACGACGTGCCAGCGATTCTGAAAGACGCCGACGTACTGGTGCTCGCTTCGATTCACGAAGGGATGCCGCTGGTCCTCTTCGAGGCAATGGCCGCCTCCACGCCGATCGTGGCCACCGACGTTGGCGGGGTTGCCGAGTGTTGCGACAACGGCCTATCTGGGGTGCTGGTTCCTCCCGGTGACGCTGCTGCACTAGCCGAGGCGCTGCACTCGGTCCTCTCCGACCCGTGTCTCCGAGAGCAGCTCGCAGTTGGTGCGAGAACCCAGCTGTGCGAACAAGCCGGGCACCGGTGGCTGGACACCTACCTGCAGATGATTGAACGACTCAAGGTCTGACCAGGGCGTCACTGGTTCCCCCAAGACAGCTGCGGGCGCCAATCGCTGGCGGGAGCGAGTACAGGGAGTCCCGCTCCGCGGCAGGAGTGGTGTGTGTCGCTCCACTCTCCGGTCCCGCTGTGCTCGCCGCCACCTCCAACGCTTTTTCGGGCGCTCAGATATGAAGGATCCCGTCTTGGAAGACGCCCACGCTGAGTTTGTTCCTATGGCGACGCCGCTCAACGCGCCGGTGGCCGGGTCATCGACCTCACCGGCTGGTGTGACATCGACCTCGAAGTCGACACGGGGCGCTGTCGGGCCCGTGCGGACACCAGTATCGACACGCTGTTGCGGGTCCTCGTCCCACGCGGGTATTTCCTGCCGGCCACGCATGGAACCCGGTCTGTCAACTTGGGCGGTGCCATCGCCGCCGACGTCCACGGGAAGACCCATCACGGCAGAGGATCGTTCAGTTCGCACGTCGTCTCGCTGGTGCTGCGCACCGCTGACGGGCAACGACGCACGATCGGGCCCGACACCTACGCAGCGCTGTATTGGGCCACCGTTATCGGATGGGTCTCACTGGGGTGATCGAGGAGGCCAGCCTTCAGGCTCGACCGATTGCCTCCTCCCGGCTGTCGGTGCTCGATGAACGCACCGGCAATCTCGACGAGTCGATCGCACGCCTGATCGACCTCGACCGCACCGCCGAGTACACGATGGCCTGGGTGGATCTGGCCGCCAAGCGGGTCAGCGCCGGTCGCTCAGTGATCACGTCGGGTCGCTTTGCTCGTGCCGACGAGCTCCTCAAGCGCTGGGCCAGCCAGCCGTTTGCCTACGACCCAGGCATCCCGGTCGACGTGCCGATCACCCCGCGCCGGTCGTCCTCAACCCGCTGTCGATCCGGGCGTTCAACGAGGCCTGGAATCCAAGGGCCGCACGCCGCCCCACGCAGGTCATCAACCTGACCGGTGGCCGGTCGTTCCTCACCGTGCTCAAACGCTTCGGGCCAGCCAACCAGGCCCCGCTGTCGTTTCCGCTGGCCGGTTGGACGCTGACGGTAGACGTGCCCGTCGACGACCCCGATTTGCGGCGATTGTTGGACGCTCGGACGAACAAGTCGTCGAGGTCGGCAGTCGGATCCATCTAACCATGGATGTCCGCATGCGGCGAGAGCTGCTTCCGGTGATGTACCCGCGGCTGGCCGAGTGGCAGGAGGTTCGGGCCTCGGCCAATCCCGACGGGGTGTTTCGCAGCGACCTGTCCGAGCGCCTCGGCCTCGCTTGAGGCAGCTGCGCAGAGGGAGGCGCTCAGAGCGCTCATGCCTGCAGGACTTTGATCGGATGAGTGGACATTTAGATGACTTCGGCTTGTTGGTTCGGCACAACCCTGTCTAGCATCACATGGGTTGTGGGCCGTCCCTGGGGCAGCACGGAACTCTTGGGGGATCGGATGGGTTCGTGAGAAGGCCGCCGGGAACACGTATATGGGCAGACAAGGTCTTTCCAGCGGCGAGCCTGGGGACGTTTTTCATGTTTTTCCTACCATTCGCCATGTGAGGCTCGCCTATAGGCGAAAAGGCTAGATTGCCGAAGAGAGGAAACTAGCGATGAACGAATCGTACGAGTCTGGCGATGCAATGAGGTACCGAAAGCTGAAGGACTCGCCAAGCAGCCGTGCCAGATCCAAAATCGTTAGGACATTCGCGCCAGATGGCATTTCGCGACTCAAGTCCTACATCGTCGCCAAATCGAAACCTTTCGCGACTCCGCTGGTGAAGAAACTCATCGAGCCCCAGACCTTCCAGTATCGTGGAAATCCACTGGTGCAAGAATTTCACGCTCACAACGCTACGTGGTCAAACGAACGGGCATTGGAACTTGCAATCGCAAAGTTCGAACTATCGTCTGCCGGGAATGCTTCCACGCTTGAAATTGGCTCCGTACTCACCCACTACGGTATAGGCACCTTGTTTCCTCGCACGATCGTAGACAAATATGAGCCAAGTAATGGTGTAATCAACCAAGACATTTTCGACCTTGTTCCAGACTCCAAATTCGACCTCGCATTTAGCCTTTCGACGTTCGAGCATATTGGGATTGATGAGCATGATGCAGAATACGAACCTGAACGGGCTCTGGCCGCCGTTGATCATGTCCTTTCGAATGTGCTCACAAAAGGTGGCCGGTTGATCTTGACGGTTCCTGTCGGCTACAACAGCGCGCTTGATCAAGCTGCGTTCGCACCCAAAGGTCCGCTGAAACCGGTCGCGGCGTTCGTCCGTCTTGATCGTCGCAACCGGTGGAGGTCGGTTGAGCCAGGCGAACTCACGCGCACACGGTACGGCCACCCCTATCGAGCTGGCAATGGACTGGTGGTGTTCGAAGCAACGGCCCATGCATAGGCTTCCGTTTCGAGTTGGTCGGGCAATCTCGCCCTGGGTTGGAGACAAGCCAAACTCCGACCCAGTTTCTCACGGGGGTGACTTGTCGTGGCTCCCAGCGGTCCGAGGTTGGAACGCTTCAACGATCGAGCGGTTGCACGAAGGACACTGGGTATCTGCGGGCGACCTCGCCTCCGATCCCTGTCTCAACGGGTATTCGATCTACAATTCTGGCGCGGCGAGTGACGCTGCCCTGTATTGAAGGAGCCTGAGTCGTTGCGCGCCTGCTTGATACCTGCCCGGGGTGGCAGTAAACGTATCCCGAAGAAGAACATTCGATCGTTCCATGGGAAGCCAATCATCGGCTGGTCGATCGAGGCCGCTCGACAATCGGGCCTCTTCGACGAAGTCCTGGTGTCGACCGACGACGACGAGGTCGCGCGAGTAGCCCTAGACTTTGGCGCAGAGGTGCCGTTCCGCCGACCAGCCGCGCTTGCAGACGATCACACCGGCACATTCGCGGTAGTTCGACATGCCGTCGAGTTCATGGAGTCGGCCGGGCGCGACGCAGAGCAATGGTGCTGCCTCCACGCGACTGCGCCATTCGTGCGGGAACGGCATCTGCGGGCTGCGCATCAACTGCTTGTTGACACCGGGGCAGATTTCACGTTCAGCGCTACGACATTCGCCTTTCCAGTGCAGCGGTCGCTGCTGATTGATTCCGACGGTGCCGTAACACCACACTTTCCTGAACACCTCATGACGAGATCTCAAGATTTGGAACCGGCTGTGCATGATGCCGGCCAGTTCTACTGGGGAACTGCTCGGTCTTTCGTCCGGTATGACTCACCGTTCTCGGCAAGATCGCTTGCCTACCTACTGCCAAGGACGGAGGTGCAGGACATCGATACTCCGGATGACTGGCAGGTGGCGGAGCGACTTTTTGCGCAGCGCACGTGCGACTCGTAATCCGTGCCGACGGCGGCGACGGAATCGGAGTGGGGCACCTTGCCCGGACGCTCGCTGTGTCAAGCAGGTGGTTGGACACCGGCGGCAGCGCTGTGCTCGCCACGGCTGCTTTGCCGGAGGACTGGGAACGGCGCTTCAAATCGCTCGGTGTCGAGGTAGCGGCGCCGAGCGGCTTGACCGAACTGGCAGATCAAGATGCGGTTCTTCTCGTGGACGGTTACCACCTTGCGGAGGTGACGAATACCACGGAGGGCTTCCGTGCAAAGGTGGGGATTGATGATTTTGGATTGGGCCAGTTCGGGCCCGGCCTCGATCTGATTATAGATCAGAGCCTGCACCCATCGGCGGCACTTCCTGTCTCATACAGAGCTGCCGGACGGGTGCTTCGTGGCCAACGCTTTGTCATGCTGCGACCGGAACTCCAGGCTGGAGCACCCCGTCCGGCAGCGCAGGACAGCCAGCAACTTGTCGTTTCCCTCGGGGGCCGTCCAAGCGATTCTGTCCGACGGTGGGCCGACAAAGTGGTGTCGCAACTTGACCAGAACATCCGACCGCTTTTGCTGATTGGGGTTGAAGACGTTGGGGACGTGCTCCGTCGGACGGACATTGCGCTCGCAGCGGCCGGTTCGACAACCTGGGAGTTGTGCCGATTCGGAGTTCCGGGTGTCTACATCTCGCTCTCACCTAACCAGCAACATGTACTCGAGACGATTGAGAAGCTGGGTTGCGGTGTCTCCCTGGGGAGTTTTGACGAGGTGAGTTCGTCACGGGCCGCCCACGAACTAGCGACGCTCCTTGCAGACCGCGGGCGAATGGGCCGGATGGCTGATGCTGCGGCCAATTCGGTTGACGGAATGGGTACGCGAAGGGTCGTCTGCGCTCTTCAGTCGCTATCCCTGACGACACGTCCCGCGTGCGTGCTTGACCGAGCGATGTTGTTCGAGTGGGCCAATGACGAACGCACTCGGGCCATGGCTTTTCGGTCCGGCCCAATCTCCTGGGACACGCACGTCGAATGGCTGACGGGTCGGCTGGCTGACGCCGATCGGCCGACGTTGATTGTGGAGTTCGATAAGGTGCCGATCGGCCAGTTCAAGGCTGATGTGTCGGGACTTGTCGCAACTGTGGGCATTTCGATTGAACGGCAGTATCGGGGCCAAGGCCTGGGAGCCGCAGTCGTGGACATCGGTTCGCAGACCGTTTTGGGCACCAACGAGCACATTGCTCGTCTCGAGGCTCAAGTTCTCGAGGGCAACGTACCCTCCCAGCAAGCGTTCCTAGCTGCGGGCTACACGTCTTCGGGTTCTGGAACAACCGATGGGAAGGACTGGCTGAGCTTCGCGTTTACACGCGAGACTGCCAGCGGACTTGGCCACAACAGAATAGGCTAGATGATGCAGCAGACCATCTCGATCAATGGACGCCTTGTCGGTTTGGGACATCCCGCCTACATCATTGCTGAAATTTCGGGCAACCATAATGGGGACCTTGCACGAGCGAAACGCCTCGTCCGCATCGCAGCCGAGGCGGGCGCAGACGCAGTAAAGTTGCAGACCTACACGGCGGACTCGATGACGCTGAATTCTGATCGGCCGCAGTTCATCGTTGGTCCCGGAACCGTGTGGGAAGGCCGGCGACTCTATGATCTCTACGCAGAGGCAGCGACCCCTTACGAGTGGTACTCCGAACTGGCCGGCGTTGCGGCAGATGCAGACATCTCGTTGTTCTCGACACCATTCGATATCGACGCAGTTCGCTTCCTGGACTGCCACAACGCGCCAGCCTACAAGATCGCATCGTTTGAGCTGCGTGATTTGGCGCTCGTTGAAGCCGCTGCATCTACAGGTCGTCCTGTGATCCTCTCCACGGGGATGGGGACCCTGACGGAGATCGAACAAGCAGTTGCTGTTGCAGAGGCCGCTGGAGACGGCGGGATAGCGGTCCTGCGCTGCAACAGCGCGTATCCTGCAGCGCCAGGTGAGATGGATCTTCGAACTATCTCTGACATGCAGGACCGATTTAGGCTGCCGGTGGGGTTGTCAGATCATTCGTTAACCAACACCGCTGCGGTTACCGCCGTAGCACTGGGGGCTAGCCTTTTCGAGAAGCACTTCATGGAGCGACGCAGCGACGGCGGGCCCGATAGTTCGTTTTCACTTGAACCCGACGAGTTTACACACTTTGTGGAGCAGATCCGCACCGCCGAATCCGCCCTTGGCCAGGTCCGCTACGGGCCGTCCAAGAGCGAGGAACCAAGCCTAGAGTTCAGAAGATCACTCTGGGTCGTTGCAGATGTTGCTGCTGGCGATCGGTTCACTTCCGACAATTTGCGTGCAATTCGCCCGGCTGGCGGACTCACTCCTGCGTTGATTGAGCAGGTTCTAGGCACTATCGCACAGGTGGACGTAGATGCGGGCACTGCCCTAACATCAGACTTGGTCGCTGCTTCTATTGGCGAGACGGAACATTCCGTGGGGACCTCAGCGAAGCATTAGGATCTCATCTTTTCCAAAAGGAACCAGGTGATATCGTCCTGCGGGTAGACAGCGTCCCCTCGATAGCAAAATCCGTAGTCAATGAGTTGAAGATCCACGTACTTCTCTAACATCTCACCGGCAAAATCACGTTTAAAAAGTCGATCGGAATGGCCACGGTAACTGATTCGCATTGGTGTAGGATTATAGTACTCACCAATAAGAATATACCTCGAAGAGGCGTCGTATAACTTTTCATACACGATTGGAAGGTGTTCTGGGTTAATATGTATAAGTACGCCTTTAGTGAAGGACAATTCAAAGGTCTCTTCAGAGCTGTAGTCCAGGATAGATCCTAGCGTGATGTTTTCCTCCCCGATCACGCCAGCAAGCGCAACCGCAGCGAGGGCATTGATCTCGATCGCCTTCAATGAAATTCCCGGGCAGAGGGTCTTTAGGGCGAGTGAGTTCATGCCAATGTTGGCCCCGAACTCGATTGCTGAAGTAAATTTGCCCGCCGTCCTCAAGCTACGCACGAAATAGTTGAGGTTCGCCGCAAACAGCGCGTCTCCTTGGTTGCGGGATACGTAGCCCTCACCGAAATCGCTTGCCCAGAACTCTTCCTGCGCCGTTTGGAAATTGTGGGCTAGTTCGTTCATCGTCCGACCGATCCGATCTGGTTGTTGGCTTCTACCGAGACTATCCAACAACCGGGGTCCGAGTCACCCTGGCTAAATGGGCAGCCCCACCATCCAACCACGGCTACAACAACTTCATGTTCGTTCTATATGAGTTCCACCCACGTCGCGGCCAACGCTTCCTTGCGGGTTCAGGTCAAGTTCAGGCCGCTGCAAGTAGGGCGGAGGCCCGCTCAACCGGGGCTGTCGCAGAGTGTATGAGGACGCGTCAAGCTGAATCGCTGACCTCAGCGGTGCAGCCGACCAGTCCGGCCCAGGGACCTGCGATGTCGATGCTGGCAAACAGTCGCAGGTAGGCCTCAGCGATCTTGTTCGCTCCAAAGTGCGCGACGACTTCGGCTCGTCCAGCCGCACCGAGACGAACCCTCTGAGATTGGTCGTCAAGAAGCTCGCCGATGGCCATGGCCATCTCAATAGGATCCTTCGGAGCGACGAGCAGTCCAGTCTTGCCATGCTGGACGAGGTCGTTGACCCCATTCACGTCGGACCCCACCACCGGTAGCCCGGTTGCCATTGCCTGCAAAATCGCGGTGCTCGCAGTCTCGCCGTAGGTGGATTGAACATATACATCGAGCTTCCGGTAGAACGCTGTCAAGTCGCTACCTTGCACGTGTCCGACGAACACCACTTCGGAGTTAAGTCCGAGACGATCGACCAGCGACAACAAATCAGGAAGGGTGGGGCCATCGCCCGCGATATCCAAGCGGATTGATCGAGTGGGAACGCTCCTCTTCAGCTCGGAGACTGCTCTGATCAGAGTTTGGAAATCCTTGTTGCTGGTTAGGCGAGATGCCATTCCGATGCGGACACCGTGACGCTCTTGAGGCCTTGACGAAGGAGAAAACTCTGCCGTCTCAACGCCGTTCGGGATAACGACGGCGTGCCGGATTGCAGACAACGGCCAATGTCGGAAAGGGTACCGTCGCTTGTAGTCGTCGGATAGGTAGACGACAGCCTCCACGAGTGGAAGCGCGAGGGCGCTCAGCGCGTTGTATGAGATGCTCCGAAGGTCGATCGCCTGATGCTCAATGAGCAGGCACGTACTACTTGTCCGTCGCATGCTTTGAAGCGCTACCTTGGTCGGCACCGCCAGTTTGAGCGTATGTAAGATTACCACTCTTGGCTTAAGATCGCGAACGATTCGGAATATCCGCCGCCAAGCGACAAGATCAAGACGACCTTTTAGCTCGATCGGGTGAATCACCTGAACGTCGGACCATGCCCCAGTGTTTGCCTCCAAAGCCGTCCGCTCGGCGTAAGTGATTACTCCGCTCCGTATTCCGGCGAGAGAGAGTTGTTTTGTAAGGGTCGTAACAACCGGCGCGTGGCCTCCGAGCCCTCCAAACGCAACGTGGAGGACATCGACGCCCGAGTCTGGGTCCGCTACAGAGAGCATTGGTATTCCTTCTTCGTAGATCTGCGACTCCGGGGGTGGGGCATCGACCCTGCTCTCGCCAATACGTAGAGGTTGGAGTGCGGCTCACAACACCAAGTATCGGCATGCTCCGAATGGGGTTAGGTGAGAGGTTCGGCTGTAACCATGATGCTCACTCAACTCTATGGAACTCACAAGTCTATCCAGTGACGGAGGATATACTTTCTGAAAGAACGGCTCGGTGCACGTCGTTGTGGCACCGGCTACCCGCTGATGCGTCCGGCTCCCTTGGAAACTGCGGCTTTGAGCGATTCTACGACATGATCTTGTTGGCCGAAGGTCAAGCCAGGAAACATCGGGAGACTTAACAGACCGGAATAGACTTCCTCGCAGACGGGCAAACCCGACTCGGGGAGGCGCACATCCTTGCTCACTGGGTGATGATGGATGGGCACATAGTGCACTTGCACGCCGACACCTGCAGCGTGCATCTCGTCATACACTCGCTGGCGGTCTGCGACCTGAATCACGAAGAGATGGTACCCGTGGCGGTAGCCCTTCGGAGCCGCCGGAGGAAGGGCAACAGGGACGTCTTCGAGGAGATCTCGATATCGACTGGCCAATTCATTGCGACGCTCGATGAAGCCATCGAGCTTGGACATTTGAGACAAGCCGAGCGCTGCCTGGATATCCGAGAGGCGGTAGTTGAAGCCAACGTCTTCAACCTGTTGGTACCAGCCGCCTCTAGTCGTATCTCGTCTGATCCCATGACTGGCGAAGCGTCGTAGACTATCCGCTCTCTCGGCGCTGTTGGTCGTTATCACGCCGCCCTCTGCGGTGGTGATTGGTTTCACCGGATGAAAAGAGAACATGCACATGTCGCTCGAAACACAGGCCCCGACCTTGCCCTCGGGAGTCTCCGCACCGAGGGCATGAGCCGCGTCCTCAATAACGATGGGCGGCCGATTCTCATTTGACGCCAGGTCGACTGGAAGCCCAGCGTAATGAACGGCAACGAGGGCATCGGTGGCCAATGGCACTGCTCGCATGTTGATATTGAGCGTCTCCCGCTCGATGTCGGTCAGCCCAATGTCGCAACCGACGTACCGCCCGCAGTTCGCGCTCGCAATGAAGGTGAGCGGGGAGGTTACCAAGAGATCGCCCCGACCGAGCCCCGCCGTTGCGGTCGCGGCGTGAAGCGCCGCTGTGCCGCTACTGAATGCAACAGCGAACCCTGCGCCAACATACCCTGACACAGCTTCCTCGAATGCGGTTACTGCCGGCCCACCGGTTAGCCAGTCGCCACCCAACACGTTGGACACGGCGCGAATGTCCGCTTCGTCTATTGATTGACGTCCGTAGGGAATCAAAACGTTCTTCATAACGATTCCAAGAGCTGTCTGAGCTCCTCCTGCTCGAGCCACAGGTCGTTCGTGTCTGACCTGTAGGCAGCGTCAATGGGCGTTCCCTTCTGGTAGGTGGCATATTCGCCTTCCACCCGCCACTGAGCAAGAACTGGTTCGATGACGTAGTAGTCTTCGAATTGAAAACTTCTACGAGTGTCATCCTCCCCAATCATTTCTTCGTGCAATTTCTCGCCGGGGCGAATACCGACTACCTTTAACTTCGCCGCAGGCGCGATTGCCCGCGCAAGATCCGTTACCTTGGTGCTTGGGATCCGAGGAACAAAGATCTCCCCTCCGCGCATGCGGTCGAACGACTTGACGACGAACTCCACTGCCTGTTGGATCGTAATCCAAAATCGCGTCATCCGTTCATCGGTGATGGGTAACTCGTTTGTTTCAGCCAACTCTCGAAAGTATGGAATGACTGAGCCGCGACTACCCATGACGTTGCCGTAACGCACAACCGAAAAGCGGGCGACCTGGTGGCTCGAGTAATGGTTACCTGCGACAAAAAGCTTGTCCGAGCAGAGTTTTGAAGCACCATAGAGATTGATGGGACTTGATGCCTTGTCGGTTGAGAGTGCGATGACCCTCTCGACCCCCGCATCAATGCATGCGTTGATCACATTCTCTGCGCCGAGCACGTTTGTTCGAATACACTCGAAGGGGTTGTATTCTGCCGTGTCCACCTGTTTCATGGCGGCTGCGTGCACTACGGCATCGACGCCATCCATAGCTCGCCGTAGCCTTGGCGCGTCCCTGACGTCCCCAATGAACCACCGCATGCGATCATCGTCGCCCAATGAGGAGCGAAACTCATACTGTTTAAGCTCGTCTCTGGAGAAGACAACGATCCTTTGAGGGTCACAGTTCTTTAGAAGCCATCGAACGAAAGCCTTGCCGAAGGAGCCGGTGCCTCCTGTTATCAATATCGATTTGCCCGAGAGGTAGTCACTATCATGGTAAGCATCTGTTTGCGGATCGGTCACGGGACGATCCTACCCGACCAGCGCGGCCACTTCCCGTTTGAGGATGCCGACGCTTCGCTGGAGCGAACTAGCGGATCGAGTAGGTGACGTCGCGATTGTGTAGGTGACGTCGCGATTGTGAAGGACCTACGTCCATCGGGGCTCGGGCGGTGGGCTCCTCTAGGGCGGCGCCCGAACACGCGCCATCACGGTCCCCGCTGCCGTCGGAATTGGCAGATCATGACCGTGTTGCCTCATGTCCGAACCTCCGGGAAGGGTGATTCGTTGCCGCACGTAGAATCTCCGGGAGGGTTCAGGCGTTGAAGGCCTGGTTGACGCGTGGTGCGTCGACAGAGGTTCTGGTGAGTGCGGGCTGGTCGACTCGAGCTGGGTGGCGAGGGCAGCGATCTGACGTTGGAGCTTGCCGGGTTGGAGCTGGTTCCGGGTGCGGGTGAGCCCCCGTTTCTGGGTGGCGGTGAGGACCCCAGCGTTGATGGTCCGATGGTAAGGCGTCTGGGCTGGGTCGTGGCGTTTGATCACTTTGGCACCGACTCGTTAGCGGCTGGTCAGCTTCTGTTGGGTGCAAAACGGGTTCGTGAACCGGTGGTCCAGATCCCAGATCTTGTTGAGCACCTCCACTTCGGTGTCGTTGTCGAAACGGAGGTAGCCGACGAGGGTGCGGACGTGGGTCCAGTTCTTCTGCTCGACGTGGGCGCCGTCGTTCTTGTTTCCCGGGCTCGACCGGGTGAACATGACCTTGTTCGTCTTGCAATGGTCCAACCCGTTGCTGCGTCAGCCATGGTGAGTGTGAAGCAGAACTCGGCGTAGCTGTTCCCGCCTTCGTGGCCGACGAGATCGATCTCGACGAAACTTGGGACAGCGTCGTCCCATTCCGACCATGTTCGGATCTTGATCTGGTCTTTCAACAGGGTTCCAACGCAGAGACCAACACCGGCGGAAAGGTGGCCGTGCGCGGCGTCCTGACAGCCGTCGCACGCACGGTCCCAGCGTGGTGGAGCTGGGTTCAGGCATGGTCACGGTGCCACCCGGTCAGCTCAACCAGCTGATCGAGGATCTCGGACTTCCCCGGTCGCGTCGTTTGCTTGTATTTGGTTGCCTGCCGGTTGGTCACTGCGTGCCGCTCTCGCATCGAAAGCTGCATCGCTCAGGCGCAACCGAGCCCAGCCCTACGCGGAGATTCCTACGTGAGGCAACGAACCCCTGGAACTCCCCCCTGAGCGGAGGTAAGGAGTGAGCAAAGCGATGGCAGAACTCTGTTATGGTCCAGCACTACCGTTTCGGCGCCGCTCTCGAATCTGTGGGCTTTGGACCGTGGTTTGACAAGGTCAGCCTTTCGGGACTACGGATAGACATGCCGAGACTCACGCCCAGCTCCAAGGGAGAAGCCATGATTCGATATTGCGTCCGTTGTGTGATGCCTGAGACAAAACCAGACATCTTCTTCGACGATGACGGTGTGTGCAGCGCCTGTGTCCATTTCGAAAGCCGGGCCGAGGTCGATTGGCAGGAGCGCTCTGATGAGTTGGACAGGGTGCTGGAATCGTATCGCGACCGTTCGGGACAAAACTACGACTGTATTATTCCAGTCAGCGGAGGAAAGGATAGCACCTATCAGGTTATCCGGATGCTCGAGCTGGACATGACGCCGTTGTGTGTCACCGCAACGACTGACGAACTCTCGGAGGTGGGACGCAGAAACATTGAGAACCTCCAACTACTGGGCGTTGACCATGTGGCAGTGACTACAAACCCTCGTGTGCGTCGCCGAATCAACCGGTTGGCGCTTACGCAGGTCGGTGACATCTCGTGGCCGGAGCACGTGGCAATCTTTACCGTTCCTGTGAGGCTCGCAGTTCAACTGCACATTCCCCTGATTGTCTGGGGTGAGAATCCCCAGAACGAATACGGGGGACCGGCCGCGGCCGCTGACGAGAGAGTCCTGACACGAAGGTGGCTGGAGGAGTTCGGAGGCATGTTGGGTTTGCGAGTGTCCGATCTTCTGGGGCAAGAAGACATTTCACAACGCGATCTGATCCAGTACACCTACTTGGATGATGCTGCCCTTGCACGAGTCGGTGTTACCGGGTTATTTCTAGGCTACTTCACACCATGGGATGGTTGGGGCAACGCGCTGATCAGCCAGGCGCACGGATTCGAGACCGTTCCGCGGACGGTCGAGGGGTCGCTCGTGAACTACGAGAACCTGGACAACGTCCAGACTGGGATTCACGACTATTTCAAGTTTCTCAAGTATGGATTCGGACGAGCGACTGATCTCGCATGCATGCAAATCAGGCGAGGACGGCTTAGCCGGCAAGATGCCGTCCATTTGGTGGGACTCTTGGATGGCAAATTTCCGTGGACGTATCTGGACTATCCCATTGAGGAGACCCTCAGCAGGATCGGCATGTCGATTTCTGAATTTCAAGAGGTCTGTGACCGGTTTACGAACAAGAAGGTGTTCATGCTAGACGGGCGCGGAAACCTTGCGAGGGACGCAGTAGGCAACCTCATCAAGATCAACGATGACAACGAGAGCTGATCAGAACCGTGAGCGGCACTGCTGTAATCGACAACGGGCTTTCCAATATCGATTCCGTCGTACGCGCGTTGAAGGAGGTGGGAGCAACACCTTACGTCGTCGGGTTTGCTTCGGAAATCGGCGAACCGGACCACATCGTGTTGCCGGGCGTGGGCTCATTCTTCGACGGTATGTCGGCCCTTAACAGGGGAGGTCTGAAGGCCGAACTTCTCAACCAGGTAGATTCGTACGCCGTTCCTTTGCTCGGCATTTGCTTGGGCATGCAGATGCTTGCGACAGCCGGAGCCGAGGGAGGACAATCCGAGGGGCTCGGACTGTTGCCAGGTATTGTTGCAAAACTGGAACAGGACGGTGGGTCACCTCGGATCCCACACATCGGTTGGAACGAATTGCACCAGGTAAGGTCCATACCGCTCTTAAAAGGAATCCCGACGGGTACTGACTTCTACTTCGTGCATAGCTATCACTTCCAACCAGCCGATTCGGCGATGGTTGTGGCGACGACGCCGTACTGCGGCGGATTTACATCGGTGGTGGCACATCCGGAAATGCCAGTATTCGGGGTGCAGTTCCATCCTGAGAAAAGTCACCCG